>Ga0209624_10000056_pt1 | contig 109374 bp, 81 predicted proteins | sample JacPinW_OM2H0_O1_FD_188565 | JGI IMG/M metagenome (GOLD analysis project Ga0209624, IMG submission 188565) | Forest soil microbial communities from Algoma, Ontario, Canada - Jack Pine, Ontario site 1_JW_OM2H0_O1 (SPAdes) (version 2) | ecosystem: Environmental > Terrestrial > Soil > Boreal... | reverse complement strand
GATCAACTATGCTGTGCTCGACTTGGTGCTGACCGGGACCGAACCGGCGGGAATTGCATCGCTGGTGGTCAAGGGAGTGTTACCAAATCCTAGCTATGTTTCTTGCGGCGGCGCTGACTACGAGGGGGATGGCGTCGGGTGCATTGTTTACCCTGAGCCTGACAGTAATTCAGACGTTCAAGAACCCACTCCCATATCTAGGGCTGACACCGGCGCCAGCGTCAATACCCGCTGGGATTTTGGCGGGGTCCCGCCATTGGACCCTCCCCCGCCAGCCGTTCCCTTTGACCAGCTCCAGTGCGATCCGGGCTTCTACGCTAATCTCTATCCCTGTACAGGTTCGCCGTTAGGAGAGGCGGTCCTGGCCGTTGCAAATTCAGTTGCCCAGAACAAGCTCAGCACCAGTGCCAGCAACTATCTTGTTACCCTGATCGATGGAACGCAGCTGGGCGGTTTCACTCTTCCAAAATCGCCCACCAAACTGGCGCAGAATAATACGCAAGCCACTGCCAAGCCGATTACCGGCACAAGTTTCAAGGATTACACCAACACAGCGCAGGCTTATCCAGAGATGAACCCCGATGGCAGCATGAATTATCCGCCGAGTTTTGCTCTGGCCCCAGCCCCGCCGCCGTCATCTCCCTCATTTCCGTCTTGTTATCCCGCAAATGAAACCAGGACATTCCGCACACTTTGGTACACCTATACCGCTCCGGGTGATGGCAGCGTCACGATCAATACCGCCGGCAGCCGCTACGATACGCTGGTTTATGTATTTCCCCAAGCCAATCCGGCGACTACAACCGCGTGCGACGACGATACCGAGACTGGGGCGTTGCAGGCTGTCACGACATTTAGCGTCACACGAGGCGCGGAGTACGAGATTGTGGTGTATGAGACGCCACCGTTCGTGGGAACGGGTTACGCATATCCACTCAGTGTGGACGGCACGCTGTACTTCAGCTTGAAATTCGAGACGACCGTTTCGACTACTACTACAACTAAGTTGAGTTCCTCTCCCAATCCCTCGTTTTCCGGGCAAGGAGTTACCTTCACGGCTATGGTGACACCGAAGCTCCCGGGCACGCCGACTGGCGTCGTCACCTTCAGTGAGGCAGGAACGGTTCTCGGCACATCTTCGCTCGACGCCGGCGGACAAGCAAGTTTGAATACCGTGCTCGCGATAGGCAAGAACCTGATTACAGCCGAGTACAGTGGCGATTCCTATTTCCTTGGCAGTTCGGCTTCGGAAAAACAAACTGTGTACGCCGGGGGCACAATAACGGCACTGAGTTCGAGCGTGTACCCAAGCGCTCTTGGTCAGCCGGTGACCTTTACTGCAATGGTAATGACACAACCGAGCGGAGAGGCCTCTGGCACCGTTAAGTTCATGAATGGCACAACCAAATTGGGAACTGCTGTGGTGAGCGGCAATAGCGCGAGCCTGACGACCAGTTTTGGAAGCGTTGGTACTGACCTTATTACCGCGTCTTACAGCGGTAATCATTTTTACGAGCCCAGCGTATCGAACACTTGGTCCCAAACTGTACAGGCTCCCACCACAACCACGATTGTGTCATCCCAGAACCCCTACTTGCAGAACGGATCGCCGGTTACCTTCACGGTCACGGTAACCTCAGCGGTCGAAACGCCAACAGGCACAGTATATATATGGATTCCCGGCCTCTATCAGGAGCCGACCCTGACGCTAAATTCCGGTTCGGCACAATACACCACAACACTGTTGCCAGTGGGTACCGTTGGTATAACGGCCGCGTACAGAGGAAACGCAGATCTCTTCGGCAGCACTTCGCAACCCCTCGACCAGGTAACGCAATTCCCCTCCAATATTTCCGTGCTCCACAACTTTAAGGTGGATGGAACTGACGGTTACCTCCCGTATGCGGGCGTATCACAGGACTCGGAGGGCAACTTGTATGGCACGACAGAATATGGTGGCTCTGGCGAGTACGGGACGGCGTTCGAAGTGAGTGCCAGCGGCCAAGAGACTGTGCTCTACAACTTCACGGGTGCAAATGGTGACGGTGCAAGACCTCTCGCCCGTCCGATACTCGACCAGCACGGCAATTTGTATGGCACGACGTTTTTGGGCGGCAATTTAAGCTGCGCTACGGGGTATGGTAGCGGGTGTGGAACCGTCTTCGAACTGAGTCCTCCTGCGGGGAGCGAAACTGTGTGGAGCGAAACCGTGCTCCATGCCTTTACGGATGCTGGAGGCGATGGTTTACTGCCAACTGGAAGCCTTGTACAGGACTCGCAAGGCAACCTTTACGGCAGCACACCAGAATACGGGGGACCCTACGGTTATGGGACGGTTTTCATGCTTGCCCCCTCGGGGCAGGAAGTCTGGGTTTACGACTTTGCTGGCAATGGCGAATACGGAATCGACCCCTCTGGCCTAACGACGCCAGACTCACAGGGTAACTTGTACGGTACTACTACACAGAGTGGCGAGTATGGTTGCGGAACTGTGTTCATGGTGAATTCAACCGGCCAAGTGAGTGTCGTTTACAACTTTACTGGGCCTCCAAATGATGGCTGTGGCCCAGCGGCGGGGCTCGTTCGCGACTCGAAGGGCAATCTCTACGGCCCTACCGGATCTGGAGGCTCCTCTGATTCTGGAACCGTATTCATGTTGAACGCTGCGGGGCAAGAGACCATTCTTTACAACTTTACCGGGCCTGAAGTTGGCTCTCCCGACGCCCGTCTGGTGAGGGACTCCCAGGGTAACTTGTACGGAACCACTTCTGGGGGCGGCGCTTATGCCGCTGGAACAGTCTTCGAAGTCGCCCCGAACGGGCAGGAGACAACACTTTATACATTTACCGGCAGCGGAGCCGGCGTGGACGGAGCCTCTCCCGGAGGTGGGTTACTAGTGGATTCCAAAGGCAACCTGTACGGGACCACCTCTGCCGGTGGCGTGAACCGCGCCGGAATGGTGTTCAAGCTTGCGCCACAATGAAAATGTGACCGTATTCATTTAAGACCGCGAGCGCTGCTTAATCGCAACATGGCTGAAGCCTTGTCTCAGGCAACGCTCTCAGCGCAAGCGAACCTCGGAGTTTCTTCAACAGCCCGACGCCTTCCCCAAAAGTGAAGAACATCACCTAGCGGTGGTGCTCCCTTCGAAGCAACTGCAGTTCCGATGGCCAGAAGAAGGATTTGAACACCGCACCGGTCAATTCCAAATACCACAAACATTGCCCCGACTACAAATGGGAAGACTCTCACGGATCAATGTCGACTGGCCGAGAAAAGGCGCGTTTGTATTGGTGGACTTATTGGTCTAGCGTCGGGACGACTGCGGTGTCTACGGCTGTGGGATCGTCTCTTAGCTTGAGGTACAGGGTTTTGCCTTTCAGGGGCGGGATCAGGAGGGTGGATTCAGCGTAGCCGTCGGGAACGGTAACTGCGGTGTTGAAGTTTGAGTCCGAACTTACTTCGTCAATCAAGAAAAGCTTGTCGCCGCTTAGAGTGCATTGCTCGGCTCGCAGGGATATGCAATGGACGCCTTTGAGAATGGGGACGCGCACCAGATTAACTAGCGGCTGCCAATCGCCTTCGACACCGTCGGACGAGACTGGCCGGAATTTGAGAGGGCCAAAGGCGGAAGGTCCGAGAAGCTTCATTGGATCGAGCATAACCAAGACCGTTTTGGAGTCTTGCAATGTGAGATTGCCCTCTTTGAAGCTGAGAAGAACGCGGAACGAATCGTCGGCAGTTGCTACTTCGACCTTCTCGGTCGGAGGAAAAGCCTCGGGGACCTGCGTCTTGAGGGAGAAATTTAGACGCGCCTCTTGCGGCAACTCATCGACGTTTCCGAGCCGGACGACGGGAATCGTGGTCTCATCGTATTGCACGCTCTTGCTGATGACGCTGACGCTCGGACGGCGCTCCGCGACCGTCGATTTCAAATCGAGGACGCGGCCGTCCTTCAAAGTGACATGCAGGAGTAGTGATTCGTCCGGCTGCAACAGCGCACTGGCGGCCGGATCCTCGGAGACGAGGGTGAGCTCATCCTGCTGGTTTTCGCGGGATAGGGTTTCGGGTTTGAAGTATGCGCCGCGCGCCTCGATCTCCATAACCTGATCGAGGCGGGTACCCTTCAGTGTTCCTTCGGAGTCTCCGGCGTGAATCATGAAAGCATCCAATCGGCCGGCTTCGGCGTAGGTGTGAAGCTGAATCTCATCGGGCTCGGGCAAGCCGAATTTTTTTACCATCATGGTTAGCGAGCCGGGAGGCGACTGCAGCAACGCGACTTTAACTTCGAGTTCGTCGGGTTTGGCTATCTTCCACGGCGCGTCCCAAAGCTTGCCCTGCTCGTCGCGGAGTTTTACGTCGCTTACGCAGCAGGCGGCCGTGCTTTGCAGGTGGAGGGTGTCTTCCCGGCCGATGATTAACGCACTGGCATCTTTCGAAGCAACAATCCACCGTCCGGGACGAGACGGGCGCAGACGGAAGCGCGGACCCTCGAAAGATTGGAATCCCCAGCTGCCTCGCAAAACGCCAGACACTTCTTCGGACGCGACGGCCAGGTTTTGCATGGCTTGCGGCTTCACGACAAATCCGCCGCTCGCTGGATCCGCTTCGGCTGGGAGGTCGATGCCCGGCCCGGTCTTGGTTTCGACATGGAGTACAAAGTTGTGTCCCAGCTCGGTGGCGAAAGCCAAGGGTGTTCCTTCCACGGGCAAGACCAGTTCGGGCTTGCCGGCGCAGAAAACCTGGGAGGGATTGGCGGTTCGGAGCGCAGGCAGAGGGATCGGGTGCACTGCCGGCAGACCGATGACTAACACCGATTTTGGATTGCGGAAGGAAGGAGGGTTATTGAGATGGAGATTGAGCTGGTCCTGCTTGGGCAGAGCTAACGCGGGGATGTATTGATATTGCGCGGTGTGCGTATTGGCCAGAATTCTGGCTACATCCATGATCGCGCCGACGTAGGGACTGTAGTATCCGCTGCGCGCGGTGGGCGTCGAGCTCAGCTGATTCATGAGATCGTTGGAAGTTCCTGAGGTCAGGCTGGCAACCATCGATTGGCTATGCGAATCGTCGAGCACGAGTTGATCGGTATTCTGGGTGAGACACGGGACCTGCTGCGCGGTCGGCTTGTCGAAGCACTGCTGATCGAGGCGGATGTTGAGGCTGTGCGCCAATAAAGTGGTTCGGCTTTTCAGTTGGTCGGGATCGGTGATGGCGCTCTCACGGACCGCGTCCAGATATTTTTCCAGGCGAGCGCGATCGAGGCTGGCTTGTTCGAGGTCTTGAGCAGCGCGCACGAAGGCTCCGGGCTTGCCTCGAATTGCGCTGCGCAGGGTGCTGAAAGCGCCGCCGGTTTCCGGAGCCAGAAGGATGATCGCTTCCTCGGCACCGTCGGGCACGTTTACATAAATGCCTTCTTCGTGCACGAGTCGGTTCCAGGTCTCGACGCGAGTAAACCAGGAGTCTGGCGGGGGGTTGGTGGCTCCGCGCAAAAAGGCGACGACCATTACGTAATGCACCGACTGATCGTCGGGCAGGTCGGGATGGATCCAGAGGCGGTCGCGCTCCTGCAGGTTCGGCACCTCGGAGATGGGAAGGGTCTTGTCGTCACGCCTGACGCGCACATCGATTTTCGGGCCGACCAGGTCGAAAGCGGCTGTATCTGCCGACGCCGAGCATGGCAGAAAACACGCAATAACGAGAACGACGATTGACGAAAGGCGGCGCCCGAGACGCGCGATCAAGAACGACAAATCTTTGGCCCTCTTCCTGGGTTTGAAATGGAACAGTCTGAAACTCGCTGGTTCGAAAGCTACTCTTTCCATTCTAATATGCCGATTGAGACGCTTTCGCCTCCACAAGTTATTTGATGCCTAAGCTGGGTGGAAAGACCGCAGAATGCGCGGCGGAACCTTGCAGCTAAACGGCGTGCGATTGCAGTCTCGCAGCCTTCTCGGTCAGCATCTTTCGCTGCTCTACGACAGCTTTGACGCGGTCGTGATTGCTAGCGTGATCGTCGCGCTGGGGATGGGACATTCTGCCAATCGCTATAATAAAGGAGGCGTATTTTGCGGGAAATGCCGCAAGGTTACGAGCGAATCGAAGACTGTTTAAGGTCATCAAAGAGACATGACGAAAGCCCGCCAACATCCGCTCGAGAAGATCCTCGAAAGCCGCATTGCCATTATTGACGGGGCGATGGGGACGACGATCCGCACTTATGGGATGACGGAAGCGGATATCCGCGGGGAGCGATTCAAGGACGCGAAGAAGAGCCTGCTGAACAATGGCGATCTCTTCTCGCTGACGAAGCCAGAAACGATCGGCGATATTCATCGGCGGTTTCTCGAGGCGGGAGCGGACATCATCGAGACGAACACGTTTGGTGGAACCAGCATCACGCAGAGCGAATTTTTTATGGACGACCCGCGGGAGCGCGGCGGGAGAAAGGATCCAGCGTTTTATCAAAAGGTGATCGAGGATAAATTTCTCGCCACATTGGCTTGGGATATCAACGAGCAATCGGCGCGGCAGTGCCGCGAATGGGCCGATCGAGTAGGGACGGCAACATCTCGTCAACGATTCGTGGCGGGGGCGATTGGACCGCTGACCGTGTCGCTGTCGAACTCGCCGGATGCTGATGATCCGGGGTTTCGGGTGGTCACGTTCGACCAAGTTAAGAGTGCTTACGCTCAACAGGTGCGTGCGCTTATTGCCGGCGGCGCAGATCTGCTATTGGTGGAGACGATCTTCGATTCGCTGAATGCCAAGGCGGCTCTGGTCGCTATACGTGAAGTGTTCGATGCGGAAGCGAAAGAGGTGCCGGTGATGATTTCGGCGGCGGTTGGGCGCGGTGGCGAGACGATGATTTCGGCGCAGACAACCGAGGCGTTCTGGAATGCGGTGCAGCATGTGCAACCGCTGTCGGTGGGACTCAACTGCTCGCTTGGGCCCGATTTGATGTATCCGTTCCTGGAGGAACTCTCGGAAAAAGCTGACGTGGCGATCTCGTGCTATCCCAATGCAGGCTTGCCTAATCCGCTGGCGGAGACCGGGTTTGACCTGGGCCCGCAGGACATGGCGCGCTATCTGAGCAACTTTGCGCAGGCGGGGCTGATTAATATTGCCGGCGGGTGCTGCGGCAACACGCCCGCACACATCGCGGCCATCGCCAAAGCGCTCGAAGGCCGGCCTCCGCGACGGTGGGGAACACGGCCGAGTGAGGATTTCGTCCACGAAATTGAGAGTCGAGCGTGAGCGTGTCCGATCGCGCGAACGCGCCCGAGGCGATAACAACAAAGCCTGCGAAGCCGCTCCGTCTCTCAGGATCGCAACCGTTCACCCAACAGCCTGGCGTCTACATCGTGATTGGTGAGCGAACCAATGTGGCTGGTTCGCCGAAATTCGCGAAGCTAATCAAACAAGGCAAATATGAGGAAAGTGTAAGCGTCGCCCGTCAGCAAGTCGAGAATGGGGCGAATGTTCTCGACATCTGCATGGACGAGGGGATGATCGATGGCGTCACCGCGATGACGCGCTTCCTGCAATTGCTCGGGAGCGAGCCAGAAGTCGCCAAAGTGCCCTTCATGGTGGACTCTTCGAAATGGGAGGTCATTGAAGCGGGGCTCAAGTGCTTGCAGGGCAAGGGCATTGTGAACTCGATCTCGCTGAAAGAAGGCGAGGAAAAGTTTCGCCAGAACGCGGCCAAGGTTCTGAAATATGGCGCGGCGGTGGTGGTGATGGCCTTCGACGAAAAGGGCCAGGCCGCAACTTACGAGGACAAGATACGGGTCTGCGAGCGCGCCTACCGGATACTGGTCGACGAGGTCGGCTTTCCTCCCGAAGACATTATTTTCGATCCGAACATCCTCACCGTTGCCACGGGCATGGAGGAGCACAACAACTACGCGGTTGACTTCATCAACGCCACGCGCTGGATCAAGGCGAACCTGCCGCACGCAAAGGTGAGCGGCGGCGTTTCGAATATCTCGTTCAGCTTTCGTGGGAATAACAAAGTGCGCGAGGCCATGCACTCGGCGTTTCTCTATCACGCCATCACGGCTGGCATGGACATGGGCATCGTGAATGCCGGGATGCTCGAGGTCTACGAGGAGATTGATCCCGAGCTTAAAGTGTTGGTTGAGGATGTGCTGCTGAACCGGCGTCCCGATGCGACGGAGCGGTTGGTGGAGCACGGCGAATCGCTTAAGCACGAAGGCGCGGTGATCAGCGAAAAGAAGGCTGAAGAATGGCGCCACGGCACGGTTGAGGAGCGGCTTTCGCACGCGCTGGTTAAGGGAATCGACACCTACATCGAGATCGACGCGGAAGAAGCTCGGGTCAAACTGGGCCGTCCTTTATTGGTGATCGAAGGACCGCTAATGGCGGGGATGAGCGTGGTGGGCGATCTCTTCGGAGCGGGCAAGATGTTTTTGCCGCAGGTGGTGAAGTCCGCGCGCGTGATGAAGAAAGCGGTGGCGCATTTGACACCGTTTATGGAAGCGGAAAAGGAAGCGCGGGCTGCGGCTGGCGAGATAGTAAAGGCGCAGGGAAAAATCTTACTGGCGACGGTCAAGGGCGACGTTCACGATATTGGCAAGAATATTGTGGGCGTCGTGCTGGCGTGCAATAACTACGAGGTGATCGACATGGGCGTGATGGTCCCATGCGAAAAGATCCTCGAACGCGCCACAGCGGAAAAGGCGGACATGATCGGACTCAGCGGGCTGATCACTCCCTCCCTCGACGAGATGGTGCATGTAGCTCGCGAGATGGAGCGTCAGGGTTTTAAGTTGCCGCTGTTGATTGGCGGAGCAACGACGAGCCGGGCGCACACGGCGATTAAGATTGCTCCCCATTACAGCGAGCCGGTGGTTCACATTCTGGATGCCAGCCGGGCCGTGCCGGTGACGACCAGCCTTCTGAGCGACGAAGGGAGGTCGGCGTTTGTGGTGAAGCATCGCGCCGATTACGAGGCGCTCCGCAAGGCGCACTCCGCGCCCAGGCTGACGGTCGTCTCGCTTGAGACGGCGCGAAAAAGGCGGACTCCCATCGAGTGGCGCTCCGAAGATCTGCCCACGCCCGCGTTTACTGGCGTGCGCGTGCTGGATAACTTTCCGCTGGCGACGCTGCGCGAGTTTATCGACTGGTCGCCATTCTTCCACACCTGGGGGCTGAAGGGGGTCTATCCGCGCATTTTTGAGCATGAAACACAAGGTGCGCAGGCGCGCCAGGTTTTCACCGAAGGCAGTTCCCTGCTGGATGTGATCATTGAGAAGAAGTTAATTACCGCACGTGGCGTATATGGGTTCTTTCCCGCCAGCGCGGTGGGCGACGATGTCGAGTTGTACTCGGATGGCACGCGCGCACGCGTGTTCGAGAGGTTCCACTTCCTGCGCCAGCAATCAAATAAGGAAGGCAGCGAACCTTGCCGATCGCTCGCTGACTTTATTGCGCCGAAGGAAACAGGGTTAGCCGATCATATCGGTGCGTTCGCGGTAACCAGCGGGATTGGCTTGAAGGAGTTGTGCGACCGCTTTCGGGCCGAGAACGACGACTACAACGCGATCATGGCGGAAGCGCTTGCCGATCGGCTGGCGGAAGCATTCGCCGAGTGCCTGCACAAGCGAGTTCGAGAGGAATGGGGTTACGGTTGTGAAGAACATCTGAGCAACGCGGAGCTCATTCAAGAGAAATATAGAGGGATCAGGCCGGCAGCGGGTTATCCCGCGTGTCCCGATCACACCGAGAAGGGCACGCTTTGGCGACTACTCGACGTGCAAGCGAAGACTGGAATGCTGATCACAGAGTCGTTTGCGATGTGGCCGGGATCGAGCGTGAGCGGGCTCTACTTCGCGCACCCGGAATCGCGATATTTTGGCCTGGGCAAGATCGATCGCGACCAGGTCGCCGACTATAGCGAACGCAAGAAGATGAGCGTAGCAGAGGTCGAGCGATGGCTGGGGCAAAATCTGAACTACGATCGGGCTGAATAGCGGCCGGAACTGCGGTCGCAACGCCGCTCGGTTTCGACGGAAAATATCTCATCATCTGGGCCGTTCCCGTAGGGCCGGCTCGGTCATCAAAAATCGCATTGCATCGTAGTCCGCAACCCTTGCTCGCGAATCTTCAAAAGGAAGCCGGCGACTGGCGGCGCGATTGCTTGCAGATCAATTTGTTCGCGGCTCCACTCGATCTGTTTTGCCAGAATATGCTGGACAAATGCTAAGACGGAATCGGGCGATTGATAATCGACGCGCGCCCACATCTCGCGGACGAGCGCGAGATGCGCATCCTCCACCTCGGAGTCTCGCAGCAGAACCATCACGGCTGCTGCACCGAACAAAAGTCTTCGAGGCAGCAGTCCGCGCCGTTCGATGAACGTCCGAATGGCGGGAAAGAGCCGAGTGCCAACCTTGGTGCTGCAATTCAAGCAAATCGAAACTAGCGAGTGTTCGATGTAGGGATTGCGGAAGCGCGCCAGGGTTTCGCGGGCATAGTGCTCGCTTTCAGCTTGCTCCCCAAATTCGATCGCCGGAATCACTTCTTGAGAGATCGTGGCTTCGACGAAGTCGCCGAGTTGAGGATCGTTGATCGCTTCGCGGACGGTTTCGAGGCCGAGAAGTCTGCCGAGCGCCGCCAGAATAGTATGCGAGCCGTTGAGAATTTGCACTTTCCTGACGCGATAGGGCGTGAGATCGTCGACAAAGCGGATGCCGGAAGACGCTTTGGTGATGGGGAAGTGTTTACGGACGAAGTCATCCGCTTCCAGGGCGAATAAAGCGAAGGGCTCGGCACAGACGATCAGATCGTCGCGGTATCCGAGAGCCTGCCACTCTGCTTCCAGCTTTTCCGGCGCCGGCGGGCCGGCCACGATTCGATCGACCAATGTATTGGCGAAGTGTACGGACGATCGCAGCCACTCCGAAAATGCGGCGGATAGATTCCAGGCCCGCGCTTGCTCATCGATCAGGTTGCCGAGAACGATGCCGTTATTTTCGACCAGTTCGCACGGAATGACCGCGACATCGGCGTTGTGCCCCCCGGAGGCTTGCCAGCGCTCGCACAACAGCTGCGTCAGCTTTCCCGGAAAGCTGAGCGGGGGCTGATCGGAGGGCAAATCTGCGGCGCCCAGTGCGAGGCCCGTCTCCGTGACGTTGCTGACGATCACGCGCGTAGAGGGCTGGACCGCCATCGCGATGACCTTATTCCACTCGGTTTCCGCGCTAAGAGAGCGGCTGGTCGATGCGATGATCCGTCTTGTTTCCGTTGGTTGACCGTTCTCGAGGCCGCGCAGAATGAGCGTGTAGAGTCCGTCCTGGCGGAGAAAAGCTGCGGAGCGACGGTCTGGCTTGCGCTGGATCGACACAACGCGACCCACCGGGTCGCCGGCGATATGCGCCAGTTGTACGAAGTCTTCTACGAATCCTCTGAGGAATGCTCCCGACCCGATCTGGAGAATGCTCTCTGGGGCGCTGAAGATCCTTGCCGGCGGCAGCTCGATGGCCGGAACCGCGTTGGCAGGAATTTGTGCACGCAACTCGTCGAGTAAAGATCGGGAAAGCGCAGGTAAGGATGGTCCTCTCATGTCAGATCGTCTGCGAACCCTCGACTAATTAGCGGCTGTTAGATGTAGTCCTGGCGACACGGGGTGAAGACATCGATGACCAGCGATTCGGCTAGGGCAGATGCCTGATGCTCGACGCCGCCGCGGACGACGAAGCTGTCTCCGGCGCGAGCGTCGAAGGTGTTTTCGCCGATCGTAACCCTCAAGTGTCCGCTCACGATGTAGACCATCTGTTCGTGCGGATGACTGTGGCGAACGCCGACCCAACCTTCACTCATCAGATGTTCGGCCAGAAACAGTTTGTCGTTACAGGCTCCGACGCGACGAACGAGACCGGGTTCAGGGTTTTTTGCGACAGTGTCCTCGGAAGGGACGAACACGAAATCGGCGTGCGCGGGGTTTGTCATGTGCTTGATGGTATCTCCGAAAAATTCTGTCAGTTCTGGGTGGAATCCTTTGGACTGCGGCGCGCTTCTTTGACGATGGCAACGTACCGCCGCGCAGCTTCGGTAATTGAGCCCACGTCGCCGGATTCGCAAGCGGCGGCGGAAACCAGTTCTCCTCCGATGCCCAAGGCCTCGGCCCCGGCCCGAATGAAGTCGGCCGCGGTTTCGAGATTTACGCCCCCGGTCGGAACCATCGGCACTTGCGGTAAGGGGGCCTTCAGCGCTTTGATGTATTTCGCTCCTCCCACAGTTCCGCACGGAAAGATTTTCACAAAGTCGCTTCCTGCCTTCCAGGCTGCGATCACTTCCGTCGGAGTGAGCGCACCCGCCATGATGAGTTTGCCTTGCTGTTTCGCAAACTGAACCGTCGCCGGGTCAAAGCCCGGGCTGACCAGAAATTCGGCGCCCGCATCGATGCAACGTTGCGCCGCTTCGGCATCAAGCACGGTACCGGCGCCAACGATCACTTCATCGCCCATGATCTTGGCCAGTTGAGCGATGACGTCGATTGCTCCGGGGACGGTCATCGTGATTTCGACGATGGGGATGCCTCCTTCACAAACTGCGGCCGCAGCCTGCATAGCCTGTTGCCGAGACGCGGCGCGCACCACGGGCACGATTCCGATTTCCGAGATCTTGTTGCGGACTTGCTGTTTCGTCATTCGCAGTTCTCCGTCGCGCGATGCTTACCGCGCGGTCGTTCATCGTCATCGTGCAATCACTATCTTGCGATCCTGGCTCCGGCTCCCTGCATGAGTTGGGTCACTTCCTTCAACGTGGCCATGGTGGTGTCGCCCGGCGTGGTCATGGCGAGGGCGCCGTGCGCGGCACCGAATTCGACCGCCAATTGCGGCCCCTGGGCGGTTAGAAAACCATAGATGAGTCCGGACGCGAAGGAGTCGCCGCCACCGACGCGATCGAAGATCTCTAGGTTTTCGCGATAAGTCGCTTCGTAGAACGAGCCATCGCTGTAGCAGATCGCGCCCCAGTCGTTGACGGTCGCGGTCTTTGCCTTGCGCAGGGTTGTCGCGACGACCTGGAAGGAAAACTCTTTCACCAGCGATTCAATCATCTTCTTGAAAGCTTCGCTTTCGATGTTGGAGAGGTGCTCGTCGAGGCCGCTGACTTCGAAGCCGAGCGCGGCGGAAAAATCTTCTTCGTTCCCGAGCATTACATCGACCAATGGCGCTAAGAGACGGTTCACTTCCTGGGCGCGCTTCTTGCCACCGATCGCCTTCCACAAAGAGTCGCGATAGTTCAGGTCGTAGGACACAATCGTTCCGTGCTTGCGAGCCGCTTTGACTGCCTCGATAGCGACGGCGGGGGTGCTTTCAGAGAGCGCGCAGAATATACCGCCAGTGTGGAACCAACGCACGCCGTGCTTGCCGAAGATTTCATCCCAGTCGATGGCGCCCGCTTTCAGCTGGGAGACGGCGGTGTGTCCCCGATCGGAGCAGCCCAAGGCAGGACGAACCCCGAATCCTCTCTCGGTGAAATTCAATCCATTACGGACGGTGCGGCCAACGCCATCGTAATTGACCCAGCGAATGAGGCTCTGGTCGACGCCGCCCTGATAGATGAGATCCTGAAGCAAGCGGCCGACGGGGTTATCGGCAATCGCGGTGACAATCGCAGTGTCCAGGCCGAAGCAGCGTTTGAGGCCGCGCGCAACGTTGTATTCTCCTCCACCCTCGGAGACCTCGAAGGAGCGGGTGGTCCAAATGCGGCGGTCGCCGGGATCAAACCGAAGCATTACTTCGCCGAGGCTTACCAGATCCCAACGGCAGGATTCTTTCGGCTTTATGGTCAGTGCCATTCTCTCCTTATTTCGGTCTACCAATCTATCGATCCCATTTGGTTAATCCACTTCCGCCATTTTTAAGTTCGGGGCGAGAACCTGGATAATCAAAAGAGCCATAAGATATCCGGTGCCACACGCCACGAACAGGGGCGCGTAGTTGCCATTGGTCCATTTCAGCACGTATCCCACTAACGTGGAGATGAAGGCCATCAACAAGGCCGCGCCGAAAGTGCCGAGACCAACTACAGAGGCGACGGCCCGCCGGGGAAACATGTCGGAAGCCAGCGTGAACATGTTTGCCGACCAAGCCTGATGAGCCGCGGTCGCAAGGCTCAAGAGTGCCACCACGCTCCAGACCCCCTGCATCCTACCGATCAAGACGACGGGCAGGACGGCGATGGCATAAATCAACATCGCCGTTTTCCTCGCCCGGTTCGCGCTCCAACCCAGGCTCAGGAACTTGCCGGGAAGCCATCCGCCGCCGATGCTGCCCACGGCCGACATGTTGTAGATCACGACCAGAGGTAATCCGATGCGTCCGATCGGCAGCCCATATCGCCGACTGAGAAATCCCGGCACCCAGAACAGGTAGAACCACCACACGGGATCGGTGAGAACCTTTCCGAGGAAAATGGCCCAGGCTTGGCGCTTGGACAACAGACGCGACCAGGGAATCCTGGTCGTGGATTCCGGGGGAGCGCTGTTGATGAAGCGTAGTTCCGCGGGCGAAACCTTTGGGTGGTCTTGCGGACGCTGATAAATCCTCCACCAAAAGACGAGCCATGTCGCGCTGAATAGTGCCGTGAACAGGAATCCCCAGCGCCAGCCCCAGTGCATCGCTATCCACGGGACGGCCAGCGGCGCAACCAATGCGCCGACGTTGGCGCCAGAGTTGAAAATACCGGTCGCCAGCGCCCGCTCTTTCTGGGGAAACCACTCGGCAACCGTTTTGATGCAGGCCGGGAAGTTGCCCGACTCGCCCAGGCCAAGCACGAAGCGGGCGACGGCAAATCCCGCGACCGCGCCCGGGACGCCAATAAGCACTTTCCACCCTAAAGCGCCCCCCAACGAGTGAATGACTCGATTCAGCATTGCAACAACACTCGGAAAACTTACGAGCGAATGACTGGCGGCAGCCAGGGCCCACACTGCGACTGCAACCGCATATCCCAGTTTCGTTCCCACCCGGTCGATGAAGCCCCCGACCACCAGCAGGCCCAGTGCATACGCCAGGGAAAATGCCGTAACGATGTATCCATAGTTGACTTCTGTGAGCCCAATGCCGCTCACCGGGTTCTGCAGCACCGGTTTGAGCAATGCCAGCACCTGGCGATCCATATAGTTGATGGTGGTGGCGAAAAAGAGCAACGCACAAATCTTCCACCGATAGCGGCCGACTTTTTCCGACATGCCGTTAAGCGCTGACGTGGTGGTCACAGATACTGTCGAGAACGGATGAGAGACTGATGAGGTATCCATGAAAATGAGTAGCCGCCTGGGAACTGCTTTCGACTCGTCTCCATCCCACAGTTATCGCGCAGCAACCTGGGTTGGCGCCTCCGCAGCGACGGTCGCCGGAGGAAACGCAAAATATTTAACGGCATTGTCATAGCAGATATTTCTGACCATCGCGCCGACCAACTCTTCATCATCGGGTAGCAACCCAGCTTCGACTTCATTGCCCAGGAGGTTGCAGAGCACGCGACGGAAATATTCATGGCGCGGAAATGACATGAAGGAACGAGAGTCTGTCGTCATTCCCACGAAGCGCGACAGCAATCCGCTATTCGATAGTGTATTCAATTGCCACTCGATCGCCTCCTTTTGGTCGAGAAACCACCAGGCGCTGCCGTACTGGAGTTTGCCTGCCAGGCTACCATCTTGGAAGTTGCCGATCATGGTGGCGAAAACGTAGTCGTCGGAAGGGTTGAGGTTATAAACGATCATCTTTGGCAGGCTGTTGTCCCGGTTCAATCGATCCAGATAAGTAGACAGCGGAGCGGCCTGCGGCCAATCACCGATCGAATCAAATCCAGTGTCCCGCCCCAAGCTTTTCAACATGCGCGTGTTGGCGTTGCGATAGGCGCCGAGATGTAACTGTTTCGTCCATCCTTTCTCGGTGTCAAGGCGACCAAAGAACAGCATGAGAAAGCTGGCGAACTTGGCGGACTCGATCGGCGTAGGCCGGCCGCCGCTGCGGACTCTGTCGAAGACCTGCTCAGCTTCGCGGTCTGTGCAGGGCTCGGCATAGCAGAAATCCAAACCGTGATCGGAGAGGCGGCATCCCCGGTGGTGGAAATCGTGGTGGCGCTTACTGAGCGCCTGAAGCAGGTGGGCAAGCCGCGTCACATCAATGTTGCACACTGCGGCAAGTTTGTCGATCCACTGATTGAAGGCAACGGGATCTTCGGTCCGCAACGCTCCATCGGGACGGAAGCCCGGCAAAACCCGAATGCCTGGACAGTGCGACGCAATTCGTTCATGGTGTTCGAGCGAGTCCACCGGGTCGTCGGTCGTGCAGAGCGTATCAACGTGGAACTTTTTTAGAATTCCGTGGGCGCTCGAATCTTTACCGGCAAGTCGTTCGTTTGCCGAGTCCCAGGTCTGGCGGGCGGTCTTCTCGTTGAGCAGCGAATCGATGCCAAAATATCTCTGTAATTCCAGATGCGTCCAGTGATACAAGGGATTGCGCAGAGTGTGCGGGACGGTTTGCGCCCATGCGAAAAACTTGTCGTAGGGAGCGGCATCGCCGGTGCAATAGCGCTCGGAGACGCCGTTGGCGCGCATGGCTCGCCACTTGTAGTGATCGCCTTCGAGCCAGATCTCGTAGAGGTTGTGGAACTGCCGGTTTTCCGCGATGTCTTTCGCGGAAAGATGGCAGTGGTAATCAAGGATCGGCTGCTCCGACGCATACTCGCGATAGAGACGGCGGGCCGCTTTGCTTTGCAACAGAAAATCTTCAGTGATGAATGCCATTTACGTATCTTTCAAAGAACCGACGAACAAAAGATCTGTCAACTCGGGGAAGCGAACCGTTTCGCAGTCCGAGCGCGCTCGACGAGTTTTCCGTTTTCCTTCACGTTGTGGAGCGCCAGGCCGGTAACGTTCTCAATCACATCCGGCTTTGACACTCCGTTGAATTCGCAGTCTACGACGCGCACGCCGTCGATCGGGGCGCGGCTGAAACCGCGGAGATACAAAGCATACTGCGCTTTTCGCGCTTTCAGATTGCGTATTTCGAGGTTGCGGGCAACCGGAACGAACTTTCCCGCTTCGCCCTCCTCGTAGAAGAAGTCGACGGAGAATGCGGCCGTGGCAACCTCGCCGACGTCGATGTTGCGCGCAAAGATGTTTTCGATGAGGCCGCCGCGCATGGCGTTGTTCTTAATCCGCACTGCGATATCGAGGTGAGGGCTATCCATTTGGCAATTTTCCGCGAAAACATTGCGCACGCCGCCGGAAATTTCGCTGCCTACGGTTACACCGCCATGGCCGTCCTTCATCCTACAATCGCGGATCACGATATTTTGCGAGGCCGTGCCCAGTCTGCGGCCATCGGCGTTTCTGCCTGATTTTATGGCAATGCAATCGTCTCCGGTGTTGAAAAAACAATTCTCAACGAGCACATCGGTGCAGGATTCCGGATCGCATCCATCGGTATTCGGCCCGAAGCTGCTGATGGTCAGTCCGCGGACAGTCACATTCGTACAGAGCACAGGATGCACTTGCCACATCGGGGAATTAAATAACGTTACACCTTCGATGAGCACTTTCTTGCAACGGTAGGGCTGGATGAACTGCGGCCGCAGGTAGTGGCCCTCCCCGAAGATACGCTGGCTCACGGGAACGCCGCGTTCCGCCATGTCGAAAAGTTGATTGCGATCGTTATCCTGGTTCGCGTCTCCCGGCTTCCACCCGCAGTTGGTGCGACCCTTCCACGGCCACCAATGTTCGCAATCGCAATTGCCATCAATGGTGCCCTGACCGGTGATGGCGATGTTCTCCTGCTCGAAAGCATAAATGAACGGAGAGTAGTTCATTAACTCTGTGCCTTCCCAGCGAGTGAAAACCAGTGGATATTTCTTGCTATCGCGACTGAAGCGGATGGTGGCGCCCTGAGCGATATGAAGGTTCACATTGCTCTTAAGGGTGATAGCGCCCGTTAGGTATTGTCCCGGCCCTACTATGACGCGGCCTCCACCGGCGGCGTAGCAGGCGGCAATGGCCTTAGCAAACGCGTCCGTACAATCTGTCTGATTGTCGCCCTCCGCGCCGTAAGCCGAGATTTCGAAATCGCGGTTGGGAAATACCGGCGGCTTTATGCGCGCCAGGATTCCTGCAATCCCGGCCCATGGATCTGCGGGATGGGCGGCGTTGCCTAAGAACGAAGAGAGAGGCTTAGCGGCGCTGCCCCGCGCCAGAGCCTCTCCGGCCAACATCAGGCCGCCTCCGACACTTAAGGATGCCTTCAGAAATTGGCGGCGATTCTTCATCGTTATCTTTTCGAATTGAGGTCGGGCACTGAATTGCCATCAAGTTACTGTCTATCGTCTTGGGTTGACGGCCGCTTCCTAGAACTCCAACCGCATCGACAACTGCGCATCACGCGAGCTGTTCGCCTGGCCGCTGACGGTGCCGAAGTTGCTGCTGCCAAAAGCCGTGCCCCCTACCATGAACTGGGTGTGATTGGTCAGGTTGTAGAGGTCGCCTTCAAGTGTCAGATGGGCACGCTCGGTCACGGAGAAGTTCCGGCGCAGACTGATGTCGATGTCATAGTTGCCGGGTCCGAACATCCCGAAAGGAGCGGTGCGCGCCGCATCTCCGAAAGTGTAGGCGTAGGGAGAGCCGGATGCGGTTAGGGTGGCGATGGGCACGAAGGCGTTGGGGTTGAGGTACATTGGGGAACTGGACGGTGTGGCGCCTGCTCCCCACTTGCCGTTGATGCGTCCGGGACCCGTGAAACCCGGTACGACCGTGGGATTGCAGGTGTTTTCCGCAGGATTGATCTGGCAGGAGGAGCCGGTGATGGCGAGCGGCGAGCCGGAGTAAATCTGCACAATCTCGGAGAACTTGAAATTGCTGGCGAGGGCGCGGACCACATGGTTGCCACCACCCAGCCCCTGCGCGCCAAATGGCAGCGCCCACACTCCGGTCTCGATCACGTGATGGGGTTGATCGGTGGTGGAGAGGCTCCGTTCGATGCGGTCGACTGGCCAGGCTCGGCCATCGGTCGAGTACGCGGCGGGGATGGCATAGCCGGAGCGGTACGTTCCTCCATCGTCGATCGCCTTCGACCAGATGTAATTGAACATGAAAGACAAGCCTTTGTAAGCGCGCTCCGTCACCGACACCTGCAGCGAGTTGTAGTTGGAATTAGCAACGTTGCCATAGGCGTCGGTTACGGTCCCGTAGTTGGGAAACGGCACGAGCGCCTGCGCAACCGTTCGTTTGGTGGTGAAGTTAGCCGGGAGAGTAATGTTGTCGGCAGCGAGTGTAGCCAACTGAGTCGAAGTTAGGTTTTTGATGTCGGTGCTGAGGATCGAGCCGAGCGACAGGTACTGCGGCGAGAGCTGATTGATCCACTCGCCGCGCGCACTGCTGCTATCCGGGCTTTCAAAGTGACCCTGTGACCCAACATAGCTGACGCTCAACAGCAGGTTGTTTGTGATTTGCTGTTGGAAGCCTGCATTCCAATCGATGTACTGCGGAGCGCGGCCACCGTAGTAAGGATCGCCGTAGGTGATGCTTTGCGGCGATCCTGTGTAAGGGGAGATCGTCGAGTACCCGACCGCGTAGTTGGGGCCGGAGGCAACGCCGGCGGGCGGAGTGTAGGAAGGATAGGCTTGGTCCAGTTCGTACTCCGCGACGCCGTTGGTGGAAGACGTTTTCGGCGAAGCCTGGAAGCCGAGAATCCCTGTGCCGTTCTGCGAAATCGCGCTGCCGGCAACGGCGTTTCCGTGGGTGTACATGACTCCCCAGCTCGCTCGAAACACCGTCTTAGGAAGAACCTGATAGGCGAGCCCGACACGCGGACCGAACTGCTTATGGTAGTTGTTGACCGGCGTGCTGCAGTTACAGGTGCTGGCTCCGCTGCCGGAGAACTCGAGAACGCCGGCGGTTCCAGAGGCATTGATTACGTTCGGGTTGAAAAACGAGAGCACGTTATGCGCTTCGAGGTAGGTCGGGAAAAAATCATAGCGCAGGCCGAGATTCAGCGTCAGCTTGCGGGTTACCTTCCAATTATCCTGTACATATGGCGATACCGGACGGAAGCGCGCGCCCGTTTCGAGGACTGCATTCTGCGTGAGGCTGCCGGCATCGATCTGGCCCACTAGGAAGCTGGCATAGGCGAGGCCTTGGCTCGTATTGATGGTGGTTCCCGAAGTGTAGCCGGCGGTTTCCGAGGTGTTGGTCGAAAGCGTCAACTGGCTGCTGCCTCCAGTATCGAGGGTGTATTGATACTGGAGCCACGCGATCTGCGCGCCGAAGGTAAGCAAGTGCTTGCCGAAATCCCACTGGTAGTTGTCGATCAGGTAGTAGGCGTTTGAGATCTTCTTACTCCCCGTGTCGCCCCCCCACTGAGTGGGACCATCGGTCCCATTGAAAATGACCTCAGGGAAAGAAGTGGAGGCCTGGCCGGCGGGCATGCCAGTGATTCCCAGCGTAGTAGCGGCCCAGGCTGGGTTATTGTTGTCGAGATTGAAGGAGGGGCTGAAGTACCGCGCAAATCCGAACTTGAACTGATTCACCATGTGCGCATTGACGGCATAGGTATCTTCAAAAATGTCGGTCTTCGTCTTCGGAGCGTATCCCTGTCCGTAGTTGAAAGGCAGCGGTCCGTTGTTTCTGCCTGTCGTAGTCTGCGCGGCTGGACCAACCGAGGCCTGTCGTCCGGCGGCAATAATGATCGACATACTATGCTTGTCGCTCATCGTATAGTCGATGCGCCCGGTCGAAGTGAAATTGCTCAGGCCAAAGGGCAGTCCGGCGAGGAAATTATTGGTCACATTCTGGTTGGCATACATGCTGGCCGGCGGCAGCAAGGCATTCATGGCTGTCGCCACTTGGGAGAACTCAGTGGGGCAGATGACATTCGGTTGGGTGCCGTTGCAACCCATAAACTGCGTGCGTGTGGTTGCCGTGTCGCCGGTGGAAGGATCGTAGATTGGCACCGGCGTGGGTAACGACAAAAATGCGCTGAAGTCGCCGCCCCTCTCCGCTATTGTGGGATAGGTCTGCAAGGTGGGGACTATGCCCTTAGCGTAGCGATAGCCGTCATAATTGCCAAAGAAGAAGAGCTTATTCTTGATGATCGGACCGCTGAGCACGATGCCGTACTCGTTCATGTGCTCAGCGGGCTTAATGGCGAAATGCGTGATGGGATTGGTGAGCGCCGGTGCATAAAAACCCCAGGTGTCGAGGTCGGTGTTTCGGAAGTATTCGTAGAGCGCGCCATGAAACTTGTTGGTTCCGCGCTTGAGATCAAAGTTCTGGACGCCCTGACCTTCATAGATGGCGGGATAGCCGGAAGTCTGCACCTGCAATTCATTGACCGCGTCGACTGAAATTGCGGACCAGATGAAGCGATTGTCACCCTCCTGGGAGACGTTGAAAAACGGAATGCCTTCGATATAGACGGAGGACGCGCCGCCCTTGCTTCCGGAGCCGTCGATCGGTCCGGTGTTGTCGGTCAGGTTATTGTTGGTTTCATTGTTCTGGACGCCGGGCATCAGCAGCACATAGTCGCTGGCGCGGCGCTGATCGGGTTGACCGCCGGCGCCCATGGCGATCGGCAATTCGGAATAGGTTTCCTGCGCCATGGTGGCGCCGAGGGTGGCGTCGCTGGTCTGAAGCTGCTCTTCAGCCTCGGTGACGGTTACGCTTTCGCTTGCGGTGCCGAGCGCCATGGCGACGTTGACGGTCGCAATCTCGAGCGCGTTGACGACGACGTTTTCCTCGGTCGTAGTCTTGAAGCCCTGGGCGGTGACCCTGACGGTATAGGTATCGGCGTCAAGGGGAGAGAGAGCGTAGTCGCCGGCGGAGGTTGTTTTGGTTGCCACCTTGGTGCCACGGGTGGTCGAGGTGGCGACTACGGCCGCGCCGGGAACGACGGCGCCGGCGGGGTCGGTGACCCTGCCCACGATCTCACCTTTACCGGAGAGTTGGGCAAAAAGGGGAGTGCCGAACAGCAGCAGGAGAGCAACGAACCGGACGAACATGGTCCTGGTTTCAATCTTGCGGAACGTCATGTTGGATGCCTCACGGCCAATGCCCGCAGCGGCGAGCTTTTAAAGTGGTCAGACCACCCAGTCTGCGACAACACATATAGTGGTTTAACAGGAGACTGTCAAGAGAAACTTTTGCGTTGACTGCAGGATCAACTTTTTATAGCCATGGTGACAAAATGGTGACAAATCTCGCAAATGTCTGCTACAGTACTAATCTACCAAGGGTATGACGATTTCGGCTCGACCGGAGCGCACGTTCTGAAGCCCACGCAAACCGAAACCACGCATGAATCCGAGTCCCACCTGACCATGCAGGTGGTCAACCACATCCGCGCCATGATCGAGGATGGCACGCTCAAGCCCGGCGAGAAGATTCCACCGGAGCGCGAGTTTGCGCAGGAACTGAAGATCAGCCGGGCCAGCCTGAGAACCGGCATCGGATACATGGCCGCCATGGGAATCATGAAAGTACGGCATGGGGTCGGCACCTTCATCGCCGAAGGCCCGCCGGAGATTGGCAAGTCGTCGCTCGGACTGCTGGGGGCACTGCACGGGTTCAAGTCGTGGCAGATGTTCGAAGCGCGGCTGCTGCTTGAAGGCAAGATGGCGGCGCTCGCCGCGGAACGCGGCAAGGAAGAACATTTCACGCAACTCGCCGAAGAAGTCGCTGAGATGTATGCCACGGTTGATGATCCCGAAGAATACCTGATTCACGATGTGCGCTTTCACCGCACCATTGCCAAGGCCTCGGGCAATCCGATACTCGCCTCTTTGATGGAGACCATAACCTCCGCGCTCTACGATGGCCGGCGCAAAACCGTAAGCCTGACCCGATCGCTCCGAGATTCTGCCGATGTCCACCGTGAGATCTATCGCGCCATTCGCACGAGAAATTCAACGGAAGCGCAGCGACTGATGGAACGCCACATCCAGCGTGCCAAAGATGCTCAGGACGACGAGGAGCGCACCGTCTTGCGCAGGCGCAAAGCGACGAAAGCCCCGACCAACGGCAAGATTGCGGTCTGACCTCGTTGCGCCAAGAGCTTCTTCCGTGACCCTCCGTGCTTCCCGGCAATCGAGCGCGTTCCTGACTTTAATTGACTACCATTTCTGGAATGTGGTATGACCACTGAGGCAGAAAGAGGGATGCTTCCGGTGGCTCAACGATTTTCTCCCCTGTTTTGCAGCGCGCTTTGTTTCTTTATCCCGACACTCTCGGCGAATCTTGTCGCACAAGACAGCCGGACGGTCGTGGAACCGCACATTCCCGCCGTCTGCACAAAGCTTGAGGCGAATCTCTCCGCCCCGCACGGCGCGCTGAGCGGCGCCGACGAACGCCGCCTGGATACAGAACGGATTCAGAAGGCAATCGATCACTGCGAAACCGGCAAGGCGGTCGAACTCCACGGATCGAGTGAGCGGAAGGTTTTTCTTGCGGCGCCGTTTCATCTTCAGCCGGGTATTACCCTGCTCATCGACGCAAATACAGTGCTCTACGCTTCGCGCAATCCGCGCGACTACGACCTGAGCCCCGGCAGTTGCGGAGTCGTCGATCAGAATGGACATGGGTGCAAGCCGTTTATCATCGCCGACCACGCGCCGCACAGCGCGATCATGGGCGAGGGCGCCATCGATGGTCGTGGTGGCGAAACCCTCCTCGGACAGAACACCTCCTGGTGGGACCTCGCTCACATTGCCAAGATCAACGACACAAAACAGAACTGCACACGCATTCTGATCGTTCGCGAGTCGGACGATTTCATCCTCTATCGCATCACGCTGCGCAACTCGCCCAACTTTCACGTCGCCGTCGAGAAAACGAGCGGCTTCACAGCATGGGGCGTCAAGATCGACACACCGGCCACGGCTCGCAATACGGATGGCATCGATCCGTCAGGGTCAACTAACGTCTCCATCGTCCACTCCTATATTCGAACCGGCGACGATAATGTTGCGATCAAAGCTGGCAAAGCCGGCGCTTCTTCCCACATCACGGTGGCGCACAATCATTTTTATTCCGGACACGGAATGTCGATCGGCAGCGAAACCAGTGGCGGGGTCAGCGCGGTGCGCGTCTCCGACCTCAGCATCGATGGCGCTGACAATGGGATTCGCGTCAAGAGCGACCCGAGCCGTGGCGGCCTGGTGCAGGACGTTGTCTACGATGACGTGTGCATTCGCAATGTCAGGAATCCGATCATCCTCACGCCCAAGTACACGTTGGCGAAAGGCGACCTTCTGCCGGTTTATCGCGACATCACACTTAGAGATGTGCACGTGGTCACGCCGGGGCAAGTTACGCTGGACGGTTTTGACGCGCAACACAAGCTGGGCGTGGCGCTCGACAACGTTTTTGCGGATGGATTGCCCGCGAGCGCGATTCACGCGGCGAACGCCCAAATCAGCCTAGGTCCGCGGCTCGGCAATCTTGTTTCTGGCGGAGAACCTAGCGGAGAAGACGTGACCGTCACACAGCGCCCCGGCAGCGCCGTCGGTGCCGCTGTCGCGTGCAACGGGCGTTTTGAGGAGTATCCCGCAAACCCAACGGCTCCACGATCCGCCAGCATCGCGCCTCCTGTCGATAACACGCTCTACGTCGCGGCCGATGGCAGTGGTGATTTCTACTCCATTCAAAAGGCGCTCGATGTTGCACCGGCTGACGGCGGGATGCTGCTGATTGCACCCGGAATTTATCGCGAGGCCATTTCCATTACTAAGCCAAACATCGAACTCCGCGGCAGCAATGCCGACGCAACCAAGACTGTCATCGTTTTCGATAAGAGTGCGGGCACTTCCGGCGGTACGCTGCACTCAGCCACCGTCGAGATACGCGGAGACAATTTCCGCGCTGAGAATCTCACCTTCGCTAACGACTGGAACGCCACGCATACGCAAGTGCCCGTCGGCTCGCAGGCGCTGGCCCTGCTCGTTGCCGCCGACAAAGCCGTCTTCAATAATGTTCGGTTCTTTGGAAACCAGGACACACTCTACGCCGGCAGCCGCAACTGCGCTCCTGATGGCGAGCCCTGCACCCCGACTCGCCAGTACTTTACGCGCTGCTATGTCGAGGGCAATGTCGATTTTATTTTTGGCGACGGCAAGGCAGTTTTCGATCGCTGCGAGATTCACAGCACTCCGCACTCCGAAGGATTTCTCACTGCCCAGTCGAAGCACTATCCGACGGAGGACAGCGGATTTGTCTTCAACCATTGCACGCTGACCGCGGCCGCGGGCGCAGAGAATATCTGGCTTGGCCGGCCCTGGCGTCCCTATGCCAAGGTGATCTTTCTCAACACGGAGATGGGCGCACACATTCTTCCTGCGGGCTGGCGCGAGTGGCACCCGGGAGAAACTCATTCGATCGATACTGTCTACTATGCCGAATACAATTCCACTGGCCCCGGAGCGCATGTGGGCGAGCGCGATCCGCACACCAAGCTTCTGACGGCTGCGGAAGCAGCCCAGTTTGAGACCAAAACTTTTTTCGACGGCTGGGATCCGACAGCGCAATAGCATCGCTTGACTGCGAGCGTGCATCTGCCTTAGTGAGGCCGCGATCAAGATGGGAAACGCAGTGCTGCAACTCGATCCGAAAGACAACGTGCTTGTGGCGCTCCAGGATTTGCGCCACGGAGAGCGGATCAACTTCGCCGATGAGACTTACGTCTTGGCGACAGATGTCCATGCCAAACACAAATTTGCCACTCAAGATATTGGGGCCGGCTGCGATGTGATGATGTATGGCGTTCTGGTCGGGAAGGCGCGTCAACCGATTCGCAAGGGCGAAGCGCTGACCACGCGGAATACGATTCACGAGGCGGCTCCGTATCATGACAAATCAGGCGAATATGCGTGGAGCCCACCCAATGTCGATCGCTGGCGGCAACGAACTTTTCTCGGATATCGGCGATCGGACGGACAGGTTGGCACGCGTAATTACTGGCTGGTGGTGCCGCTGGTCTTCTGCGAAAACCGAAATATCGAGGTATTGAAACAGGCCTTTGAGGAGGAGCTGGGCCTGGCTCCGCCAAAGATCTATCGGCAACAAGTGGCGGAATTGGTGAGACTCTACCGCGAGGGCGCGCTGAGTGAGATCAATTCGCACGCGGCAGACGACAATCAGGTTACGGAGCGGCCTGCTTTTGAGAACAAAGTTTTTAAGAATATTGATGGCGTCAAGTTTCTGATGCATCAAGGCGGTTGTGGAGGCACGCGCGAGGACTCCAATAACCTTTGCGGCTTGCTGGCCGGCTACATCCATCACCCGAATGTGGCCGGAGTGACTGTCCTCAGCCTGGGCTGTCAGAACGCGCAGGAAGGCATCCTTCGCGAGCAAATCATGCGGCGCGATCCTGCGTTCAAAAAGCCGCTATTGATGTTTGAGCAGCAACAAAGCGGCTCGGAATTCAAAATGCTTTCACAGGCGATTGAGTCTACGTTCCGCGGGTTGGTGGAGGCGAATAAGGCGGATCGAACGCCGGCGCCGCTTTCGCACCTGTGTGTCGGTTTGAAATGTGGAGGATCTGATGGATTCTCCGGCATCTCAGCGAACCCGTCTATTGGCTATCTCTCTGACATGATGGCGGCGCTCGGTGGCAGAACGATCCTCTCGGAATTTCCCGAACTCTGTGGGGTCGAGCAGGGACTGATCGATCGCAGCCTCAATAAGGGGGTCGCTGATCGATTTATTCTGTTGATGCGCGATTACGCGGCCCGGGCAAAAGCGGTGCGCTCCGGTTTCGATATGAATCCTTCTCCTGGCAACATCCGCGATGGACTTGTGACGGATGCCATGAAGTCGGCGGGCGCGGCCCGAAAAGGAGGCACCTCGCCGGTGACAGGGGTCCTCGATTATCCGGAGTACTCCTCTGGCGCAGGATTACATCTCCAGTGCACTCCGGGGAACGACGTGGAATGCGTCACGGCACAGGTTGGGGCTGGCGCAAATGTGGTTTTATTTACGACCGGGTTGGGTACGCCAACCGGGAACCCGGTTGCGCCCGTGCTCAAGATCTCGACTAACTCGGAACTGGTGAAGCGCATGCAAGACATTATTGACATTGATACCGGCAGCGTCATCTCGGGCGAAAAGACGATCGAACAAATGGGAGAGGCAATTTTGGAGTTGGTGGTTCAAACGGCAAGTGGCGAAGTTCGCACCAAGGCGGAGTCGCTGGGGCAGGACGATTTTATTCCGTGGAAGCGCGGTGTGTCGCTCTGAGAAATCCGCGCGCCGATCACCTCTTGCTAGCGGTGCTTAAGAGCTTCGAGTTCGTCCAAGGTGCGCGGCCAGTCCGATCGCAACAGTCTGGATAAGCTTCGATCGGCAAGAACTTTTCCGCCGGTTTGGCAGCGCGCACAATAGTTGGTTTCATTATCAGCGTAGCGAATCCGCTGAATCTTTTCCCCGCACCTCCGGCACGGTTCCCCGTAACGTCCATGCACTGCCATCTCCTCGCGAAATGCCGTCACTTTTTCGGGAAAGCCAATCTCCGCCTCTGCGCGCAGCCGGTCAATCCAGAGCTGGAGAGTCTCGCGCGTCGCAGCGAACAGCCGTTCCCATTCATCCGCTTTGAGCTTGTGCGTTCGTGCGATGGGGGACAATCGAGCGGCGTGCAAAATTTCGTCCGAGTATGCGTTGCCAATGCCGCTGAGTATGCGCGGATCGGTAAGCGCCCTCTTCAGCGTTCGGTTCTCAGCCGTCAGCGCTTGGCGAAACAAATCGAGATTGCTGGTGAAGACGTCGATTCCACCTGCGTCCGCGGATTGCAGGTTCTCCTCGCCACTGAGGACATGTAGCGACGCGCGATGCTTTGTCCCCGCCTCTGTCAGCACAAGAGAGCCGTTGGGAAAATCGAAGGCGGCCAGGCTATTGCGTCCTGCCAGCTTTGCACCTCGCGGGCGCCAGTGCAAACGCCCGGCTATCATCAAATGCAGCACCAGCCAGAGATCGCCTTCTACGCCAATCGCGATTCGCTTGCCGATGCGCCGCAACTCGCGCACAGTGCGGCCTTCCACATCCCTGAGTGACGGTTGCACGCTACGCAGCAGAAAAGGGCTCGCCAAACGTATCCCCTGAATTGGCTGGTTCACAATCCGCGGTTCAAGGGCGCTTATGTAGGCAGCGATATCCGGCAGCTCCGGCATGTTCAGTAGCTTGCCGATCCGAGCGTGCTTTTGCAAGCGAGCCGTTACTACGCGTTGAACGCGCGCTCAGGCGGGGAGGCGGTTGCAGGTTGGGCAGCCGATGGTAAGCTTGTAGTCCGACTTTCACCCGGGGCGAGGGCGGCGTTTCGGAGAGCGAAACCCGCGCACGCCACGCATGACCACGCTCCATGGAGACCGATCCAATCAGCGCGACGCAAGTGGCCGATAGATTGCCTGTCCTCGCGCAGCCGGTGGCCGCGCCGCTTACTCGCGCCGCGATCTTTCTGGTTGCGACCCTCAACCCCGGTTCTGAGAATCGCGCCATCCTGCGCTCGTTCTGCGGAGACCTGGCGGCGCTGTTGCGCGCGGTCGAATTTCGCGACTTGGAAGGAGCGCTTTCCTGCATCATGGGCTTTGGATCCGAAGCCTGGGATCGCCTCTTTGGGCAGCCACGGCCAGCGGAACTGCATCCCTTCCGCGAGATTCGCGCCGGAGCGCGCCATGCCGTGTCCACACCAGGCGACTTGCTGTTCCACATCCGCGCCAAACGCATGGATCTATGCTTCGAACTGGCCACGCAGATCATGGCGCGTATCGAAAATGCTGTTTCGCCGGTGGATGAAGTGGAAGGTTTCCGTTACTTCGACGACCGCGATCTTATAGGGTTTGTCGACGGAACGGAGAATCCTAGGGGCGCGGCCGTGGTCGATGCGGTGCTGATCGGCGATGAGGATGCTGCGTTCGAAGGCAGCAGTTACGTCATCGTGCAGAAATATCTCCACGATCTTGACGCATGGAACAAGCTTTCCACCGAAGCGCAAGAGCGCATCATCGGCCGCACGAAGCTTGCAGACATCGAATTAGACGACTCCGTCAAGCCAACATCGGCGCACAACGCGCTCACTACCATCGTCGAGAACGGGAAAGAGATCAAAATCCTGCGCGATAACATGCCCTTCGGCCGGCCTGGGCACGCCGAATTTGGAACCTATTTCATCGGCTACAGCCGTTCGCCCCGCACCATCGAGCAGATGCTCGAGAATATGTTCATCGGCCGTCCGCCCGGGAACTACGACCGACTGCTCGACTTCAGCCGTGCCGTCACCGGAAACCTGTTCTTCGTGCCGTCGGCGACGTTTCTGGAGAACGTTGCTGATAACTCGCCTGCGGAAGATGAGCCTGCGGTTTCAGAAGCGCCCGCAGCGCCGACGGTGGCCGAGACTTCTTCATCCATGCCATCTTCATCCATCTCATCTTCGTCTAATTCATCGGTGCGCGATGGTTCGCTCGGCATCGGTTCGCTCAAAGGAGACATACGCCATGAATAATCTACATCGCGAGCTCGCCCCCATCTCCGATTCGGCATGGGCCGAGATCGAGGAGGAGACGACGCGGACGCTGAAGCGCTATCTTGCCGGACGGCGCGTCGTCGACGTAAATAGCGCCGGCGGCGTCAGCCTCTCTGCCGTCGGCACCGGTCACCTGCGGACGATCGCCGCCCCAGCGAAAGGCATCGTCGCGAGGCAGCGCGAAGTGAAGGCGCTCGTCGAACTTCGTGTTCCGTTTGAACTGGACCGCAAAGCAATCGACGATGTCGATCGCGGCGCGAACGACTCCGACTGGCAACCGGCGAAGGACGCCGCGCGGCAGATCGCCTTTGCCGAGGACGCCACTATATTCGATGGCTATGCCGCCGCCGGTATTGGGGGCATACGCCAGGGGACGAGCAATCCGATTAAGACGCTGCCCGCCGACGTGCGCGAATATCCGGATGCCATTGCCCAAAGCCTGAGCCAGTTGCGTCTCGTCGGAGTGAACGGCCCGTATTCGGTGCTGCTGGGCGCCGACGCCTATACGGAACTGGCTGAGACCAGTGACCACGGATATCCAGTGCTGGAGCACGTCAAGCGGCTGGTTAAGGATCAGATCATATGGGCGCCCGCCATTGCGGGCGCTTTCGTGCTGACTACTCGCGGCGGTGATTTCGACCTGCACATTGGCCAGGACGTCTCCATCGGCTATCTCAGCCACACCGATTCGGCTGTCCGCTTGTATCTGCAGGAGACATTTACTTTCCTTCTGCTGACGAGCGAGGCTGCGGTCGCGCTGGCTCCCCCGGCGAAGGCGAGGTGACGCGCGACGCGCGCTTCCTACTCACGCTCATTTCGGAGGCCTAAGGCGAAAGACCAACCTCAACTCGTACCGTTCTTGTGCCGCGAGTTTGCACCAATTTTTATTTCCAAGTCCGGTGAGCGCAGCCGAGTCAATGTTGCATCTTCAACGACGTTCCTCTCTTCGCGAGATCTCGGGCCGTTCGCAAATTCTCGATTGGCAGCCTGAGCCACTCGCTATCTGAACTCTCGAGGTCCGGTCTCAACCGCCATGCATCAACAGAACCAGTCGAATCTGTAACTTTCACTATGCCGCGAAATCCAATCAGGATCGAGCATCTCCGCCGGTGCTTTCCAGATCTATATAAGAAGTAAAAGGACAAACGGATAAAATGCGCCGGAAGGTCTCGAAACCGAAAAGACAAATATCATGCTGATCTACCTGTTAGCTTTTGTTGGCGGCGTGCTGACGATTTTGAGTCCCTGCATTTTGCCGGTGCTCCCGTTCGTGTTCGCGCGCGCCGACCAACCGTTTCGCCGCTCAGGTTTGCCTCTTCTCACGGGCATGGCACTGACATTTTCGGTTGTAGCGGTCGCCGCCGCATTCGGGGGACATTGGGTGGTACGCCTCAATCAGGGCGGGCGCTATGTGGCGATGATCGTATTCTTGGTCTTGGGAGTGAGCCTGCTTTTCCCATCGTTTGCCGAAGCATTAACTCGACCGCTTGTCCGTGCCGGCAGCCGGCTCCAGGGCGGTCCTTCAACCGAGAGCAGCATCGCAAAATCGTTTGTACTCGGGATTTCTACCGGCTTGCTTTGGGCTCCCTGCGCAGGCCCAATCCTGGGTTTGATCCTTACCGGCGCGGCGATTCAGGGCCCCAGCGCTCGCTCATCTTTTCTGTTGCTGTCTTTTGCATTGGGCGCCGCGGTTTCTCTCGCGATTGCCCTTTTTGCAGGTAACAAGGTTTTCTCCACCCTGAAGCGTTCTCTGTCTTTTGAAATCTGGATACGCCGCGGCCTCGGTGTTCTGGTAATCCTGGGCGTAGCGGCCATCGCACTCGGGTGGGATACGAACCTGCTTACGAAGTTTTCCTTCGTGAACACCTCCAGGGCTGAAGCGCATTTGATCAACGCACTCGGCCCAAAGAGTCCAGCAGTTCTCCCGGTGAATGCGGCCGAGTCCCGGCCCATTCTTGCCGACGAAGGACCAATGCCGGATCTGACCGGTGCAGTTGCCTGGCTTAACTCAGCTCCGCTGACCCGCGATTCTCTCCGCGGCAAAGTTGTATTGATCGATTTCTGGACCTACTCCTGTATCAACTGCCTGCGCGCGCTGCCCTACGTGGAAGGGTGGGCTGCGAAATACAAGGATGCTGGTCTGGTAGTGATCGGTGTGCATACACCCGAATTTGCCTTCGAGAAGGAACGCGCCAACGTAGAAAAGGCCGTTCGCGATCTAAAGATCAGTTATCCAGTTGCCATCGACAGCGACTATAAGATCTGGCAAGCCTTTAACAATGAATACTGGCCGGCACACTACTTCATCGACGGGAAGGGACGCATTCGCTATCACCACTTCGGCGAAGGCCAGTATGACGAGTCCGAGCGCGTGATTCAGCAACTGCTCAAGGAAAATGGCGCCGTGTCGCTGGCTGAAGGAGTGCTCAGCGTATCCGGCAACGGCGCCGAAGCGGCTCCCGATAAAGGCAACTCTCGGTCACCCGAAACGTATATCGGATACCACCGCGCCGAGCACTTTGCTGCCGCCGAGCCGATAGCGCAGGATTCACGCAAGGTTTATACCCTGCGGCCCAGACTTTCTCTCAATCAATGGGGGCTCGCAGGGACGTGGAAGGTGAGCGCGGAAAGCGCCGTGCTGCAGACAACTTCAGGAAAGATCGTATTTCGGTTCCACGCGCGCGACCTTCACTTGGTGCTCGGGCCGACAATGGACGGCAAGCCAGTTCGTTTTACAGTCAAGCTCGATGGGACCGCACCCGGCGAGGATCACGGCAGCGACACCGACGCGAGCGGTGCCGGTACGGTTCAAGATCACCGCCTATATCAGCTCATTCGGCAAAAGGGCCCGGTGGAGGACAGAACGTTTGAGATTGAATTTCTCGATCCAGGGGTGCAGGCGTTTGCGTTCACGTTTGGCTGATGTTGGAGATCGGAGGGATACATGAACCGCAGAAAATTCCTTGTCAATTCCGCACTCACCGGAGCCGGCCTGATGGCATGGCTCAGAAGCCCGAGTTTGAGTATCGCCGAGGCCAATTCATCGGACGACAAAGACACGGTGACGATTCTCCAATTCAGTGACTCCGGGGAGAAGCTCGGTCCGGCACGCGTGAACAAAGTCCACAAGACGGATGCCGAGTGGAAGCAGCAATTGACCCCGTTGCAATTCGAAGTTACCCGCAAGGCAGGCACGGAGAGAGCCTTCAGTGGTGAGTACAACATCCACGACAAAGGCCTCTACCGCTGCATTTGCTGTGGCAACGCGCTATTCAGTTCTGACACGAAGTTTGATTCAGGGACAGGATGGCCCAGTTTCTGGGCTCCCATCGCCAAGGAAAATGTCCGGAAATCAATTGACACTAGCCTGGGGATGAGCCGAGACGAAATCTCTTGCACCGAATGCGAGGCGCACTTGGGCCATGTTTTTGACGACGGACCCAAACCTACCTACCTGCGTTACTGCATGAACGCCGCAGCACTGAAGTTTATAAAGCACGCTTAGTCTGTCTACGAAGCCCTGCGTTACAAACGGAGGGAATGCCATCGGCTTGAGGACAAGCTGGCAATTCTGGCTCCTGGGTTAGGATGTAGCCGAGGGCCCGAATGTATATTCCAAGGCACAACGAAGAGAAACGCGTTTCCGTGATGCACGCCCTGATCGTTTCCCGACCGCTTGGAACGCTCGTGACTTTGGGCGCTTCCGGCCTCTTTGCTTCACATATTCCGATGGTCCTCGAAGACGATGGCTCACCCTTCGGCGTCCTGAAGGGTCACATCTCCCGTGCAAACACGCAGTGGCGGGATTTAGTCCCTACGGTAGATGCGCTGGCTATCTTTGCTGGCCATCAACACTACGTCTCACCTAATTGGTATCCCGAAACAAAGGAGCATGGTAAAGAAGTCCCGACTTGGAATTACGTCGTGGTGCATGCCTATGGCCCCCTGAAGGTGATCCAGGACCATCATTGGCTCCTGACGAACGTCGAGAAACTGACCAACATCCACGAATCGGCATCACCGACTCCGTGGAAGGTCAGCGATGCCCCGCAAGACTTCATTCAGTCTCAGTTGAAAGGGATTGTCGGTCTGGAACTGCCGATCCGGAAGCTTGAAGGTAAGTGGAAGGTGAGCCAGAACCGAACCGAGCGGGAGCGAAACGGCGTAATCGACGGGCTGGCCAAACTCAACACTCCCGAAAGCCTTGCAATGAAAGCTCTGGTTGAGGAAGTCTAGCTAAGCTAGCATCATTTGCAGCCCATATTCGAAAATGGCAAGCCTGCGCGCAGGTCAAGGAAGTACTGGTGCGAAAGGGGGGACTCGAACCCTCCCCTCAAACGCATCCTCAACGACTTGCAGGGACTTGGACGCCCGGTTTAGACGCTTAGGAAGCCTAAGGCACGCTTACCTGCCGGGTTCGCACCGTCGCCTAAACCGCAACCCCTATGAACGAACGGTCCGCACGCACTAGTCGCTGGCATGGGCGCATTCCATTGCGCCAGCATGGACGTTGATAGACTCCCGATCAGCACGACTAAAACCAGCATCCTGCCAGTCATTTACTGCCTCCCATTTCTGGGATTCGCATCCTTTACGGTCGGACGAATACGAAGACCCTTACGCGGAATTTCCTCCTAACGTTGAAGGGCACGACGTTAGGAGGAGCACACGATTCCTACGCCTACTGCTAGAACTGGCCGGGAAGGCTCCAGATCGTCCCGCTGCCTTCATGGATTTCCGAGACGTTGGGCCCGGCGATGGCGATCGAGGGAAGAGCACCGGCTTGGTACTCAGAAGACGTTCCCCACGTAACCGTGCCATTACTCTGCAATAGGCCGGTGCTGTACCACTCTTCTCCCCCGCCGTCTTCGTGGGCTTCCACGATCGTCGGTCCAGCGATGGCGACCGTGGGCGCGTAGCCTTGGTCGAAACTAAATCCCGATCCAAATTTGACCGAGTTGCCAGCCTGAATGGTGCCGTGCACGTACCACAGAGCCGGACTGGTGCCTTGATGTACCTCCACAAACGTTGCCCCAGCCAACGCAACCGATGGCGCAAAACCTAAGGTGTAGTTGGCACCGCCTTGAAACGTTACCGTGCCAGCCGGATTAAACTGACCAGCTTCATACCAGAGTTCGCTGGGATTCGACTGACTCGCCTGATGCACTTCGAGAATCTGGGTTCCGGACGCCGCCACGGAAGGCGCATATCCGTCGGTGTATTCGATCGCATCTGTCGCCCAGGTGATCGTCCCAGTTGGCGCGACTTTCCCGGTGAGGTACCAGAGTCCCCCGCTGCCGTCTCCGTGGACCTCGATGACATAGCTGCCCGAGATCGCGACCGATGGCGCAATGCCGGCCTGGTATTTCTTTGCTGCCTTCCACGCTATCACTCCGCCGGTGATGCCCACTTTGCCGGTGCGATATTCCAGTGTTCCGGCTCCGTTTTCCGACTGGAAGACCTCGACGGCATTGTCGCCATCAACGGCAATGCGCGGGGCGTAACCAGTTCCCTTAAGTTCGGTGGCGTCGCCAAAGGAGATTTGGGCCGAGGCGGTAACCGGCAGGAGCGCCAAAACCAGACCAGCGATTAAGCTGAGGACTTTGAGGTTCTGCGGTTTTGCCTGGGTGGTGGGTTGGCTTTTGTTGCTGGCTGCAAGGCTGCTTTTCGTCGTTTTCAATTTTCTTCTCCTTAGAATCTTGCGAATTTGACGGTCTGTTGAGTCTTCTACCCGGAAATAGCGGTCGCCCTGGGATCGTGGTAAAATTTCCGCCAACCTTCTGGCTTAGGCCCTCCCGTGCGGCAAAAGCTACTTCGCATGCCCGTCACAAGTCTTAAAATCGGCGCTCAAAAGTTCTCAAAAGTTCCCAAAGCCGTGCTATGTCCAGCGTGAACAATAACTTGTACGAGTTCGCAGATTTCAGCCTGGACCCTCAAAACAGGGTATTGAGGCGCAGCGGGGCGACCGTGTCGCTGACGCCAAAGGCTTTCGACCTCCTGCTCGTGCTGGTACAAAACGCCGGACGGATTGTGAGCAAGGACGAATTGATGAAAGCGGTCTGGTCGGACAGTTTTGTGGAAGAGTCAAACCTGACGCAGACGGTTTTTATGGTGCGGAAGGTGTTGGACGAGACGGCCAACCGGCGGTACATCCAAACCGTGCAAGGGCAGGGCTACCGGTTTCTCGTTCCAGTCAAGGAAGCAACCTTGGAGGGACCGGAGGGAGAACCGCCGGGGACAGAAAGGCCTGTGGCCGCTTCGGAAACCGTCGAAGTCCGGGAAGTTCCAGTGGAGGCGTCGCCCCCACAGGTAAAGAGCTGGAGACCGCTCGTCATCGCCTGCGCAGCCGTTGCGCTGGTTCTGATTGTGGTGTTTGCCATTTGGCCCTGGCATTCGCGGGTCAGCCCTGCTGAACCGGGAAAAATCATGCTGGCAGTGTTGCCGTTCGAGAATTTTACCGGTGATCCGGGGCAGGAATATTTCAGCGATGGGCTAACCGAAGAGATGATCAGCCAGCTCGGCGACCTCGATCCCGCGCATCTCGGCGTAATTGCCCGGACTTCGGTGATGCACTACAAGCATTCGCAGGAATCCATTTCCGAGATCGGAAAAAACCTGGGAGTGCAGTACGTGATCGAAGGCAGCGTGCGGCGTGATTTGGAACGGATTCGGATTACCGCGCAGCTAATCCAGGTTAAAGATCAGAGCCATCTGTGGGCACGCGAATATGATCGCGACCTAAGCCATCTTTTGGAGCTGCAAGAGGAGATTTCGCGGGAAATCGCCGGCGAAATTGAATTCAGTTTGAGCGGACGGCGGTCGATCGAAGCGAACCGGCAGCAGCCCCCCGCTTCTGCGACAACCGCGAGTTCATATGAAGCTTACGATCTCTATCTCAAGGGTCGGTATTTCTGGAATAAAAGAACAGGCGACGGTTTTCGACAGGCGGCTGATTACTTTCAACAAGCGATTGACAAAGATCCGAACTACGGTCGTGCCTACGCAGGGCTCGCAGATACTTTCGCCCTGATGAGTACATGGTATGCGGGTCCGCAAAATGAGCTTATGCCGAAGGCGAGGAGCGCTGCCTTGCGTGCGATCGCGCTCGACGAAGGTCTGGCTGAGGCACACGCTTCGCTTGCCCTAATCCGAGAAAACTACGATTACGACTGGCGAGGTGCCGAGAGGGAATTCCGGCGGGCCATTCAACTTGATCCGCAATACGCGACTGCGCACCAGTGGTACGCAGAGTTTCTATCGTGGCAAGGACGATTTGAGGACGCCTATACCGAGAGCGAGCGGGCGCGGCATCTTGATCCCTTGTCATTGATCATTGCCAGCGATTACGCATCGATCCTTTATAACTCCCGCCAATACGACAAAGCAGCGAATCAATGGGGCTCTGTTCTAGAACTGGATCCAAATTTTGAGCTTGCGCGAGAGTCGATGATTCCCGTCTACCTGCAACAGGGCAGATACGACGACGCGACCGAGGAGGTCAATCGCTGGGCGAACCGTGTGCAAGGTCCATGGACACTGGCCTGGGAAGTTGCTGTTTATAGCCGCGCGGGTCGTGTGGAAGAGGCACGCCGGGCGCTGAGGAAACTTGAGTTGACTCCTGGCTCGTGGCCGATTCGAACCCCAACGTTATTGCTGGCTTATTCAGGAATGAGTGAGAAAGAGCGGGTGATCGACCTGCTACAGCAAGCCTACTCCGATCACTCAAATGCAGTTGTAGAAATCAAAGTGGACCCGATGTACGACTCAATTCGGAACGACTCTCGGTTTCAAGAATTGATACGTCGATTAAACTTCTCCAATTAAATCATGATTGGTGGCGAACCCTAATTCCCAAGTGAGCACTCCGTATCGAGCGGCAGAAGAGCGCTCGGCTATGTCGCGACTTTCCCCCTCGCGGTGTACGGCGGATTCTTCAGCGGCGGATATGTCACGATGCTAACCGCCGTCTTCGGTTTTGCTCTTTGGTCTCACATTCCTGCAATCTGTGGCCACCACGAAGGTCGTTAAGTGATTGAAAAGCTGGTGCGAAAGGGGGGACTCGAACCCCCACGGTTTTACCCGCCAGATCCTAAGTCTGGTGCGTCTGCCAATTCCGCCACTCTCGCAAATCGAACCGGGTCATGCTAAGTCTAGATGCGAGGATATGCCGGTTGCAACATCGCGCGTGAATAGTTGTGGGGTGGTTTCCGCATCGCGAGCAACCAAGGCCACTGAGGCGCCCGCCAGCTGAAAGCGAAAGCACTTCGTGTCCTCGTGGTTAAAGATTTTCCGGATGAGCCAAAAACGGCACTCAGATTTCCTTTTTTGCGACCAATTCGGCAACGGCCCTCTGCGTCACTTCTTCTCGACAGTGCAATATTCGCAGTCCGGTGGCGAGCCGCACGAGCTCACCGGGCTCTAGCAGGTGCTCTGGATTCTTGGGACCGCTTGGCAGTTTCGCTTTCGCCGCCAGGTAGGTTTTGTAGATGAGCAGCCCGCCCGGCCGCAACGCCCTTAGAACCTCCGGAAAAACTTTTCGCTCAAGATAGAAAAATCCCATGATCACATCAAAGGCGGCACCGAACTGAGTTTGCGCAGCGTTGAAGTGAGTGAGATCATCTACTACAAAGTGAATGTGGGACGCGAGCGGTCCGGCGTTCTGCCGTGCCAGTTCGATCCCGGTTTCGGAAATATCAATGATCGTGACCTGCCAGCCCTGTTTTGCCAGCCAGATTGTATGTCTCCCGGCGCCTCCGGCGACGTCGAAAGCGCTTCCCCCGCGCGGAAATTCAGGCAGAATAAATTCCGAAAACGTTCGCACGAGGAAGGGATCGGGGGCAGTTCTTGCCGTTGCGCAGGCAGCAGCTTCCCGATATTTGCGGTTCCAGCGCTCGCGTTCTTTATCGGAAGAAGAAATAAAAGAAAGCGCCATAGGCTTCGAACATAACCTCGATCGCAACTTTGAATTCGACTCCGATCTTAAACCTGATTCCAATGTCGGCGATTTCGATCGCCGCTATCAAAGCGAGCGGCCTGCATGTCCCGAGTGACTCCAATCTCGACACGCGCATCCGGTCACCATGGGGCGTCACTCCCGCCGCACCACGGCGGCGGCAATGGCGATGGCCGCGGCGGCGACGATGGCACGCCCGATTCTGTGCCAAACTCCATGCCGGACTCCATGCCGAACTACGGCGAGCGCCTGCGTCGTGCGCGGCTGGGATTGGCCATCGTGATGACACCGGTCGCCATGCTTTTTATTTCCTTCACCGCGGTCTACCTCATTCGCCGTGGATTCCTGACTTTCGATCAGAGCCAAATGGCTTACATTCGATCCTGGGTCCCCGTGCGGTTGCCGTGGACGTTGTTGCTCGTCAACACCGCGGTTCTTATCGTCAGCAGTATCACCATTGACCTGGCGCGGCGTGAGATCACGCGCGAGGCGGCGCTGGCTCCTGTGCAAGCCATTCCCGGCATCTCCCTCGGCGACGAGCGCCGCTTCCCATGGCTCACCCTGACCACATTGCTTGGAATCGCGTTCCTGGGCGGCCAGCTTCTTGTCTGGAGCAAGCTTTCTTCGAGCGGCTTTCACCTTGCCGGCGGCACCAGCAGCTCCTTTATATACATTCTCACTGCCATGCACGGGCTGCATCTGGCGGGCGGCATCATGGCTCTGATCTTGGCCAACGTCGCGGCAATGCTGCATCGTCCCGTTGAAACGCGGCGCATCGTTGTCGATATCACTTCATGGTACTGGCATTGCATGACGGGTCTTTGGCTCTACATCCTTTTGCTGTTTTCGTTCGCGGCGCAATAGGTCTTCGCTGCATTTTCTTGTCGACTGCGAATGGGCAGGATAAATCTTTTTCTTTTTGCGAAGGTCGGTATAATCCTCGCCACGGAGAAACCGGGCGTGTGTTTTTCAGCGACAGCTAACTTTGTCGGGAGCGGAGTTCTCGGCACCATCGGCGTCGTCACCTTAACTAAGGTGAAGCACCGGCGCGAACTGCTGTTTGCCACGCTGCCTATTTTGTTTGCCATCCATCAGTTTATGGAGGGATTCGTCTGGCTCGGACTGGACGGAATCCTATCCCCGGCGGTGGCGCACGATATGGGAGCAGCCTTCATGCTTTATGCGCAGGGATTACTGCCTTTTCTGCTGCCGATAAGCGTGTTTCTCTTTGAGGCCGATCGAAAGAGCCGGCAGCGCATGCTTCCCTTCGTCGTGCTGGGCCTGGGAACTACTCTCTATATTCTCTGGGCGCTGACGGCGTTTCCGTTGCAGCTATATATCAGGCAAAACACGATCGTGTACATCAATCAAGCGACGAACCATATGGCGGTTGCGGTGGTCTATGTTGTCGCAACTTGTGGCTCTCTATTTTTTTCGAAGAACAAGATGATGGTCGTCTTCGGAGCGGCCAACCTGGCGATCCTGCTGGCCGTCATGGCTTTCAAACGTTATGCCTTCACTTCGCTGTGGTGCGCCTATGCGGCGATCGCCAGCGTGATTATTCTTGCCTACTTCTGGACAAGCGCGGAAGAACGGCCATTCCGCTACGCTTAGCGCAGCGATCGTAGCGCCGCCGTCCAGGCGGCTGTCCGGCGGGCATCCTGCCCCCGATTGAAAGACGACCGAAGGACGAGCGAGCCTTGGGGACATCCGTCAAGGATATCCGGCAGATTAGGACACCTGGCAGCCCGTGTTAATCACTGTATCCCCGCCACGATTTATAATAGAAAGATTCGATTGCGCGTTTTGATCCGTCTGTAGTGCCAGGGGAAGATGTCGACAGATAGCATTGTGGTTCGCGGGGCCCGGGTTCACAACCTCAAGAACATTGATTTTGAAATCGAGCACAACACTCTGACCGTCGTGACCGGTGTGTCTGGGTCGGGAAAGTCGTCGCTCGCCTTCGACACTATCTACGCCGAAGGGCAGCGGCGTTACGTCGAATCGCTATCCGCATATGCGCGGCAGTTTCTCGAGCGCATCGAGAAGCCGGACGTCGACGTAATCGACGGGATCGCGCCCGCGGTTGCGATCAAGCAGAAAAACTCGACCCGCAATCCTCGCTCCACCGTCGCAACAGCCACCGAGATCTTCGATTATCTGCGCCTGCTCTTTGCCCGTGTCGGGCGCACTTACTGCCTGCTCTGCGGGCAAGAGGTGAAGAAAGATACGGTCGATGAAGTCGCCGACCGCGTGCTCGCTCTGGGCGAGGGTACTCGGTTGAATGTTTTTTTTCCGATTCAAACAAATAGCCCCGTCACGCCGGGGGAAAAGAAAAGCGGCAAGAAGACGCGCGCAAAAAAGAATGCATCTGAGTCGCGTTTGCCATCCGATGCGATTAAGGCGCGGCTCTTTGAGTTGCGCAAGCGCGGCTTCAACCGGCTTTTTCAGGACGGGCAGGTGTTCGAATTCTCGACTCCAGAATCGCTGCTTGACATCAATTTTTCCGAGCCGGTTTATGGCTTGGTCGATCGTCTCATCGTCTCCGCCGATCAGCGCTCGCGCATTGTCGATGCGGTTGAGATTGGTTATCGCGAAGCGGGCGAAGTTATTTTTGAAACCGCGCCTAAGAACGGCGACGGCGAGCATCGCGCACCCGAGCGCCTGCGCTTCTCGCAGCGCTTCGAGTGCAAGAGCGACGGCACCCGCTATGAAGAGCCTGAGCCGCGCCTGTTTTCATTCAACAATCCTTATGGCGCTTGCCCGCGTTGCCAGGGATTTGGCAACACTATCGATTTCGATCTCGATCTCGTCATCCCTGATAAAGGCAAGACTCTGAATGAAGGTGCAATCGAGCCTTGGACCAAGCCAAAATATCGGCCTCTATTCACAGAACTCAAGCGCTTCGCGCGCTCGGCGGAAATTCCGTTGGATGTGCCCTGGTACGACCTCGAGGAGGAACAGCGGCGGCTAATGGTTGACGGCGGCCGCGGATTCCCCGGTGTGCGTGGCTTCTTCCAACATCTTGAGCGCAAGAAATACAAGCTGCACGTGCGCGTTTTTCTCAGCCGCTATCGGGGATATTCCCTTTGTTCGGATTGTGGCGGGACTCGGCTGCGAGTCGAAGCGCGCCAGGTAAAGATTCAGGGCAAGAATATCTGCCAGGTGTGCAGCATGACGGTGGAGGAGGCGGCCCGCTTCTTCAACCAACTCTCGCTGACGTCGCAAGAAGCCGCCATCGCCGACAAGCTGCTGATTGAGCTTCGCGAGCGCCTGCGTTTTCTTAACGAAGTGGGCCTCGAATATCTGACCCTCGATCGTCTCGCCTCGACGCTATCGGGAGGCGAAGCGCAGCGGATTCAGCTGGCAACTTCACTGGGTTCGCGACTGGTGGGCACGCTGTATGTGCTCGATGAGCCTTCTATCGGCCTGCACAGCCGCGATACGCACCGGCTGATCAAGATCCTGCATGACCTGCGCGATCTGGGAAACACGATTCTGGTGGTCGAGCACGACCCCGACATCATGCGCGCCGCCGACCGCATTCTTGATCTCGGTCCGGGCGCGGGAGAGAACGGCGGAAAAGTTGTCGGCGCCGGCACTTACAGCGAGATCATCAAAATGCCGCAGTCGCTCACCGGCCGCTACCTTGCCGACGAAGTGCACATTCAGATTCCGACGAAGCGCCGGCAACCCGGGCCATACAAACTTCGCATCACCGGCGCGCGCGCACACAACCTGAAGCGCATCGATCTCGAAATTCCGCTGGACATGCTGGTAGCAATTACCGGCGTCTCCGGCTCTGGAAAATCTTCTTTGTTGCATGACGTGCTCTATCAGGCCGTAGCGACGGCAAAGCGGCAGAGCAATGGCAGCGCGCCCTCCGCTATTTTGTGGGATAGCATCGAGGGCGAAGATTATCTCGACGAAGTCGTGCTCGTCGATCAATCGCCCATCGGCCGCACTCCGCGGTCAAATCCAGTTACCTACATCAAAGCATTCGACATTATCCGCGAACTCTTTGCTTCGCTCCCGGAAGCCAAGAAGCGCGGCTTCCCTGCCGGGCATTTTTCCTTCAACGTTCCCGGCGGCCGCTGCGAAAATTGCCAGGGCGACGGCACGGTCACAGTCGAAATGCAGTTCCTCGCCGACGTCGAGTTGATCTGCGACGAATGCAAAGGCACGCGCTATAAGCCGCAGGTGCTGGAGATCCATTACAAGGGCAAGAACATTCACGAGGTTTTGAATCTCACGATTCGCGAGGCGCTGAGATTTTTCGCGGAAGCTCCACGGCTCACGGAAAAATTGCGCGTCCTTGATGAGGTAGGCCTTGGCTATCTGCGGCTTGGACAGTCCGCCACCACGCTCTCCGGAGGCGAAGCGCAGCGCATGAAGCTGGCCGCGCACCTCCAGCCCGGAGCGCGCGCGGTGAGTCGTCCGTCGGAGGGCGGCGATGCGCCGAAACGCAAGCGCCGCATGCTTTACATTTTCGACGAGCCCACCACCGGTCTGCATTTTGACGACGTGAGCAAACTACTTTCTGCGTTTCGCCGTCTAATCGATGCAGGTGGTTCGATCGTTGTCATCGAGCACAATCTTGAAGTCATCAAGACGGCAGATTGGGTAGTCGACCTTGGTCCGGAAGGCGGCGATCGCGGCGGAAATATCGTCGGCTCAGGGCCGCCAGAGGCGATTGCCGAGTTGAAACACTCTTATACTGGGCAGTATTTGAAGCAGGTCTTGAACGGGAACGGCGCACTTCATGGTGAGCGGTAACATCGAGAAGGCTGGTTGCCGCTCGGCGGCCAAGGCAGAGATCAATTTTGCAACTCCGCTAATCGTCAGCCTCGCTTTTTGCTCATGCCTGCTCGCGCAAAACCACACTACCGTTCGCCACTACCAGGAGCGCGTTGACGACACGCCGCCAGAAATCGCGCAGGCTGAAAACGCCATCCAGAAAAACGATTTCACCTCTGCGGACGCCCTGCTGAAAAAGGCTCTCGACGAAGATACCGATAATAAGCAGCCCTGGGCCTATCAGGCATGGTTCGATCTCGGATTCGTTCTCAATCGTCTCAATCGCAGCGACGAATCCATTGCCGCGTATCGCAAATCGGTCGCTGCCAAGCCTGACGTTTTTGAATCGAACCTCAACCTCGGCCTGATGCTTGACCGCGCCCACAATCCAGACGCGGAGCAATTCTTGCTCGCCGCCACAACTCTCAAGCCTACCGCGCACGTAGAAGAAGGCCAGGCCCGCGCCTGGCTGGCGCTCGCGCACCTGAGCGAAAATAAAAATCCGAATGCGGCGCTCGGGGATTATCGCAAAGCCTCTGAACTTACCCCGAAAGACCCGGAGCCACATCTCTCTGCGGGCTTGCTGCATGAGCGGCAAAAGGAATTCTCCGACGCCGAAGCTGAATACAAACAGGTCTTGACGCTCGATCCCCGCTCGACCGATGCCGCCGTCGGCCTCACCAACATATATATGAAATCGAATCGCCTCAGCGATGCCGAGCCCTGGTTGCGGCGACTCGCGACCGATCGCCCCAACGACGCGGTTATTCATCTGCAACTGGCGCGCGTACTCGCGGCGGAGAACGAGAAAGACGACGCGATCGCGGAGCTGCAAACAGCGCTCAAACTCGCTCCCGCAGACACGGACGCACAGCGCGAAATTGCCGACCTTTATGCCAGCGCCGGAAAGAACGATCTAGCGGAAACGGCCTATCGCGCGCTGCTCGCCGCCCATTCCAATGATCCCGAGCTGCATCGCTCTCTCGGGCAAGCCTTGCTGCACGAAAAGAAATTTCCCGAGGCGCAGCAGGAGTTTCTAACCGCCCTCCGGCTGAAGCGCGATTGGCCTGACATCTACGTCGACCTCGCTTTCGCGGCCAACGAAAACAAAAATTACGAGCTGACCGTCCGAGCCCTCAATGGGCGCGCCATGTTAAACACCGAAATGCCCGCCCTCGGCTTTTTTCTTCGCGCCTCAGCCTATGACCACCTCCGCGACTACAAACTGGCCGCAGTCGATTATCATCATTTTCTGGATGTAGCCGGCGGCAAGTATCCTGATCAGGAGTGGCAGGCTACCCACCGCCTGATCGCCATTGAACCGAAGCGTTGATCGCCATGCGCCGCCTTGCCTATAGCGTGCTTCTCCTCGCAGTCGTCTTAGTCTGCGCCGCGGGCAAGCAAGAAACGCTAGACGAACTGAAAGCAAGGTTTGAAAGTGCGCACGTCGAGGATCGCCCTGAACTGGGCATACAAATCGCGCGGCAACAGCTGCGCAATGCCGACCAGCTTTACGGCAGTGGGCACGTGGAGCAAGCCCGCGCCGCTGTCGACGACATCGTCAGCTACTCCGAAAAAGCCCGCGACGCGGCCACGGAAAGCAAGAAGCGGCTCAAGAATGTCGAGATCGATGTGCGAAAAATGGCAGATAAACTGCGCGATATCAAACGCACTCTGGCCTTCGAGGACCAGCCTCCCGTCGATGAGGCCATTCGCCTCCTCGAAGAGGTGCGCACCACGTTGTTACAAGCAATGTTCGCCAAAGACAAGAAAGGCCAAAAGAAATGATGCGCAAGAGCCATCCTGACCAGCTCCGGCTTTGGTGCATGGCTCTGGGCTGCGCGCTGTTGCTTGCGCCGCTGACTATGTCCGTCGCTTTGCCGCTCGGGGCGCAGCAGCGCCGCGATCCGCTTAATCCGCTGGAGATCAACCAGCTCCGCGATGCCATGCTGGATCCTGACGAGCGCTTAAAGCTCTTCGTGAAGTTTTCCCGCGATCGCGTTACTAAACTTGAGCAAATGCGCGCCGACCCCAAAGCTACCGAACGCGGCCAGCAGACCCACGACATGTTGGAGGATTTTCTGGCCGTCTATGACGAACTCAACGACAACATTGACATGTATTTTGGGCGCAAGAATGACATCCGCAGGCCCTTAAGGCTCATCATTGAAGCCGACACCGAATTTCAAGCCAAACTGCGCGCCCTTATGGATTCTCCGACTGGCAACGCCAACGAAATGAGCCAGTACGAATTCATGCTGACCAACGCCCTCGAGACCGTCGACTCCAGCGCCGACGATCACCGGAAAACCCTGGCCGACGTCGAAGAGTATATGAAGCACAAGAAGAAAAAATAGGCGCCCGTTTGGCAATCAGCATTCAGCACTCAGAAATTCATCGAAGGTGTTGCCGAACGCTGATTGCTGACAGCTGCCCCGTGCTACTCTTCCCACAACGTGTCCCCGAAGCTCACTGAAATTTTTCGCGAAGCGTATCGCGAACTCCGTCCGCGAACGGACGCCCCTCCCATGCATATTCGTTTCTATCCCTTCGTTTCGATTAACAACACCATCCGACTGCGGCAAGGCGAACTCTATATTCGGCTATCCGATCTACTTGAGGGTGCTCCCGAAACCGTGTTGCACTCGATTGCCCACATCCTCCTCGCCAAGCTCTATCGCAGACCCATCGATCGCGAGCACAGCTCTCGTTTTCGGCGCCACATCGCCAGCCACGATATTGCCGCCAAGGCTCGCCTGCTGCGGCAAATGCGCGGACGGAAGCACATCCACTCCGCCCGCGGCCATCACTATCATCTGGAAGAAATCTTCGACGACCTCAATCGTCGCTTCTTTCACGGCCTGATGGGACGGCCCCAGCTTACTTGGAGCCAAAATCACGCCCGCAGCAGCCTCGGTCACTACGATCCCGCCCACAACGCCATCGTGATCAGCCGCGTCTTTGATCACCCGCGCGTGCCGCGATACGCCGTCGAATACATCCTTTTTCACGAGATGCTGCATTTGAAGCACCCGGTGAAATTGCGAGGGAGCAGAAGATGTGTACATTCTCGCGAGTTCCAGGAAGAGGAAAAACTCTTCCCGGAACTCACGCCGGCAAAGAACTTTTTGCGGCTCATCTGAGCGCTGAAAGAAAATAGCGTTCCCAGTCGGTTGCAATGGCGATTTATCGCCAATCGACAGGCAACTGCCGGTTGGGCCGACTACTCAAGAACTGGCTGTGTGGTGTCTTGGCTGCGAGGCGCACTGGGTCAACAGTATCGTGAATGCGTCCGGCCTCCACATCAGCAAGCACTGCGCGGAGCCAGCGTAGATCGAGGCGACATTGCTCCGCCATGTGCTGCATCAGGTGGCGGCTACCGGTGGGCAGCATCGTTACCCATTGCCGATGCAATTTCCGGATCTTCACCCGCCGTGCATTCTGCCTGTCGATTTGCGTGCGCAGAGCCTCGGCGACGAGCTTGAGGTCGGCGAGATGCAAGAAAAGCATGGGGCCGTAAAGAGTCTCCCGCAGGTCGCCTTCGGCGGCAAATTGCGAGTGCAGTAGTCTACGAAAGCGGTCGCGTCCGCGCGGAGTGATGCGGTACACCGTACGCATTCCGCCCCGAGCCACGCGCTGGTGCGCGACCGCGGCTAACAGGCCACATCCGGCAAGCTGGCGCACCGCGTAGTAGAGCGTGCCGACATCTAAGTCTGTAAAGCACTCGATCATGGCCTGGGTCAGACGCCGTTTGATCTCGTATGGGTGAAAGTCGCCGCGGTGCAGAACTCCCAAAATATATAGTTCGGCTTTCATTAGTCTAATTGTACTATAATGTTTAGACTAAAGGAGACATGTGTCATGAAGCGTTCCATTCTCGCCACCCTCGCAGGACTCCTCACATGGCTTGTCGTCGTCTCAGTCATCAACCGCGTGCTTCGCCTGAGCCTGCCGAACTACACCGCCGCCGAACAGACGCTCCAGTTCACGCTGGCCATGAAGTCGGCACGCCTTCTGACGGCTATTGTGACCTCGCTGGTGGCTGGTGCAGTAACCCGTTGGATATCCCCGTCGAGCCGCTGGGCGCCGTTGATCGTCGGCAGCGTGGTGTTTGCGATGTTTTTGCCTGTGCACATCGCCATTTGGAGCAAATTGCCCGCGTGGTATCACCTGACATTTCTGCTGACGATTATTCCGGCGGTGCTCGTGGGGGCGCTGCTGCCACCGCGCCGGAACCAGGACCTCAACGAGGTTTACTCCGCACCGCGATGAAGGTTCATCGCCGAGTATCGAAAATCGAGCCCGCTACTGCCGCGCCCCGTGGCCCGAGAGTACAACCGCCTGTCATCGAATCGGATAGCGGTATTGGCAATGTGACACCGAATGCGGGAGCCCGCAGAGGGCAATCTACGATTGGCGCGGCCGTCTTGGCGGACGACGAGCAGTCCGGCGACTAACCGTTGTTAACAGGTATTCCAATTCAGACACCGCCAACCAGTCGTACCGCAAGGCGTCCGTCCCGCCGCGCCCCGTTCAATGCCCCAATTTCCCCGCGTGATGTAAATCACGGCCATTCGTGATTCAATGCGTTGACCGTCCCCGCCTGGAACCGTATCCTATTGATATTGAAATTGAAATTCATTTTCAATTAGGAAGCTATCGTTTTCCATGTTGCAGGCGTTCATCATTACTCTCCGCGAAGGCGTCGAAGCGGCGCTCATCGTCGGCATCACCCTCGCTTATCTGGCGAAGATCGGCCGCAACGATCTGCGCAAGTCGGTCTATGCCGCGCTGGCCGCGGCGTTTGTCGGATCGATCGGCGTCGCCGTAGTTCTCTCCCGCTTCAAGTTAAACGAAGACATCTTCGAAGGCTGGGTCATGCTGGTCGCTGCCGTCTTCGTTGTCACCATGATCGTCTTCATGATGAAGACCGGACGCAAGCTAAAAGGCGAGATCGAAAGCAAAGTCGGCCTTTTTGCGCGTGGCGATGCCTGGCTCGGGCTCTTTGCCTTCGTCTTTCTCATGGTCCTGCGCGAGGGCGCCGAAACCGTCTTGATTCTATCGGCCGTCACCCTGAACTCCAGTGAACTGCTGAGCTTCATCGGCACGATCATGGGAGTCGTAGTCGCCGTGCTCTTTGGCGTGATGTTCGTCAAGGGCAGCGTCAAAATCAATCTGCAAAACTTCTTTAAAGTCACGACCGCAATTCTCTTCCTGGTGGCTGGGCAACTCGTGATCTCCGGGCTGCACGAACTCTCCGAGAATGGCGTGCTTCCCTCTTCGCGCCAGGAGATGGCCATCATCGGGCCCATCGTGCGCAACGATTTCTTTTTCTTTATCACCATTCTGGCTTTGGCGGCGCTGATGGTGCTCTTTGAAATGAAAAGCCGCCAACCGGTTGAACTGCCCGCCGCCGGCGCGGCGCGCCGTAAAGCGCTCTGGACGGCGCGCCGCGAGCGTCTCTGGATGGCCTCGGTTTACATATTTTCGTTCGCCTTCATCGTGATGGTTACCGCCAGCTTCATCTATGAGAAAAGTGCCAGCGCGCTTTCTCCGGCCACCGAAGTCAGCTTCGTCAACGGGAAAATCTCGATCCCACTAAAAGACGTCTACGACGGTGAGCTGCATCGCTACGAGGCAAACGAGGGTGGTGTTGAAGTGCGCTTCTGGCTTTATCAAAAGCCCGATGGCAAAATCGCCACGCTGCTCGATGCCTGCGAAATCTGCGGCGCGCTTGGCTTCTACAAGGGTCCGCACGGTGTGGTCTGCAAGAACTGCGCTGCGCCCATTAATGCGCAATCGGTCGGAATGGCCGGAGGGTGCAACCCAATCCCGCTGCGGGCGCAGGTCACCGACGATGCGGTCATTGTTTCCGAAGCCGACATCGCGGCCGGACGCCACTACTTCGAGCAGAAATAATGTTTCCTCGCCTCGTCTACGAATCGTTTCGCCACCAGCCGCGCCGCAAGCTTCTCGCGGGCATCGCGATCACCCTGGGCGTAGCGGTCGCGACCGCCATGATTGCCGTCGCGACCGATATCGGCGACAAGATTAACCGCGAGCTGCGCAGCTACGGCGCCAATCTCGTGGTGACTCCGCAGGAAGACACGCTCGATGTAGAAGTCGGCGGCGTCAACCTGAAGCCACCGAGCGACGGCGCATTTCTCAACGAAGCGGACCTGCCAAAGATTCGCGGCACCTTCTGGCACAACAACATTGTCGGCTTCTCGCCCATGCTTCCCGTCACCGTCACCGTAAAGATCGCCGGCGACGCACAAGATGTTACGCTGCTGGGGACCTACTTCAACAAAGCCCTGCGATTCGGCAAAGAAGATTTCACCACCGGTGTGCGGATCACGCATCCATGGTGGAAGATTTCGTGCGGCACTGGGAACGCATCCGAAAACTGCACCTGGCCCGATGACGGTTCACAAAATGTTCTTGTGGGCGAACGCTTGGCGGCGAAGCTCAATCAGAGGGTGGGCGGAACGATCGATATCTCGGGCCGCCAACTCGCGACCGCGGCCATTCTCTCCACCGGCGGCGCGGAAGACGATCAGATTGTCGCGCCGCTCGCGTTAGCGCAGCAACTTCTTGGCAAACCGGGTGCCGTACGCCGCGTCTACGTCAGCGCCCTGACCAAACCACAGGATGCTCTCGCCGTCCAGGATCCAAATACGATGACTCCGGAGGTCCGCGATCGCTGGTATTGCTCGCCCTACGTTCAGTCGATTGCCTTCCAGTTGCAGGAAGTCATTCCCCATTCGCACGCCGAGCAGATTCGCCAGGTGGCGCAAAACGAAGGCACCGTGCTCTCGCGCATCAAGGGACTGATGCTGCTGATTACGTTCGCGGCGCTGTTGGCGTCCGCGCTGGCGGTCTCTGCCGCCATGGCCACGGCGATTTATGAGCGGCGCGTCGAAGTTGGCCTGATGAAAGCTCTGGGCGCAGGCAATCTCGCAGTCTCTGCGATTTTCTTTGCGGAGGCATCGCTGCTGGCGTTGGTCGGCGGCGTTGCCGGCTTCTCGGTCGGCACACTACTTGCCCACCTGATCGGCCGCTCGATTTTCAGTTCGCAGATCTCGATCGAGCCAGTACTGTTTCCCATCATCCTCGCCATCGCCGTCTTCGTAACTTTCGCCGGCAGCGCCGCCGCCATCCGCCGCGCCGTGAAATTCGATCCCGTCTTCGCTTTGCGAGGTGAGGGATGAGCACCATGCCCGAGACGCTCCTCGCGTCGAAACAAATCGCCGATCGGCGGACACCCGCCCCGCATGTCTCCATGTTCGCGCGCATGTTGCTGCGCGCCGCGGTGCTGCGCCGGAGACGTGCCGCATCGGCGCTGCTCGCTATGATTGTCGCGGCCGCGGTCTCTACCGCGATGATGAATCTCTACGTCGACGTGCAAGCCAAGCTCCGCACAGAATTCCGAAACTATGGCGCCAACGTAGTCATCGTCGCGAGAAACGGCCAGACCCTCCCCGCCGACGCGCTGACAACAGTCGAAGCCGTTCTCGGCACGAAAACACTTGCGGTTCCTTCTTCGTATGCCGTAGCGCGCACCAAAGACGGACAATCCGTTGTCGTCGTCGGCACCGACTTCGCCCGCGCCCGCCAACTCAACCACTGGTGGAAGGTAAGCCATTGGCCGGAATCGCCCAATGACGCCCTGGTTGGCATGCGCGCCGCGCCTGTGGTCAGCGCCAATCGCCAGCCCTTCGAGCTTACTTTTCAGGGCAAGTCGATTCAACTCACTCCCGCTGGAATGCTGCAAACCGGCGCCGGAGAAGACGGCCGTATTTATCTCGATCAATCTGAATTTCAGAACTGGACCGGCGTTAGCGCATCGACCATGGAAGTCGCCGCTAACGGAACGACCGCCGAAATCGACGCATCGATCCGCCAACTGGCGCAGCTTCTACCCTCGGCCGACGTTCGCCCCGTGCGCCAGATCATGGAGGGCGAAGCGAATGTGCTCAACAAGACGCGGGCTACGCTGTACGCCTCCGCCACCCTGGTCGTTCTCACCTCCGCGCTCTGTGTGCTGGCTACGCTGATGGGATGGGTCTTCGATCGTCGACGCGACTTCGCTATCATGAAAGCGCTGGGCGCCTCCGAACGTCTGGTCAACGGATTCTTTGCGGCCGAGGCTGCGGCTTTAGGCGCAATGGGCGCCATCTTCGGCTTCTTCATCGGGATTGGCGTCGCCGCCTGGATCGGTCGCGTAAATTTTCACGCCCCAGTCGCACCAAGATTTAGCGTTTTTCCGTACGTGCTCGCTGGTAGCGTTGCCGTAGCTCTGATCTCGGCGATCGTACCGATTGTGCTGCTGCGGCATGTGCAACCGGCTATTATCTTGAGGGGCGAGTAAAGGGTGAGATCCGAATGATTCGACTGAATAATGTCACCAAGAGTTATCCCGCCAGAGCAGAAGAAAATAATGGCGGCCTGATTAAAGCGCTCGACGACATTTCGCTCGCCATTGCGCCGGGCGAGTGGGTTGCCATGATGGGCCCTTCGGGCTCCGGCAAGAGCACCATGGTCAATCTCATCGGATGCCTCGACCGCCCCACCAGCGGCGAGATCTGGCTTGACGGCCAAAACGTCGCCGCCCTGAGCGCCTCCGAACTCAATCATGTCCGCGCCGAAACCGTCGGCTTCATTTTCCAGCAATTCCACATGATTCCCTATCTCACCGCCGTCGAGAATGTCATGCTCGCGCAATACTTCCACAGCATGACTGACGAAAAAGAAGCGCTCGACGCGCTCGATCGTGTCGGACTCAAAGATCGAGCCGGTCACCTGCCCTCGCAGCTTTCTGGCGGCGAGCAGCAGCGTGCGTGCATCGCTCGCGCCCTGATCAACGATCCTAAGATCGTGCTGGCCGACGAGCCCACCGGCAACCTCGATGCCCTCAACGAAGAGATCGTTCTGCGCCTGCTGCGCGAGCTTCATCAGCAAGGCCGCACGATCGTCATGGTCACGCACGATCCTGTAGTGGCGCGCCTGGCCGATCGCCGCATCGAATTGCACCACGGCAAAATCGCAGCGCAGGAAGTTTTCTCCATGGCTGACGACGAGCAGTTCGACGAAGTGCTGGAAGAATTGTTTGCCCTCGAAGAGCACGGCCAACTTGCGGAAATCGGCAGGATGGAAGTTCACGGCGCTTTGCCGGTATCGATCGCAGTAGAAAAAATGGCCGCTATGGGATTGGTGGCTACGCGCCCGCGCCCACCCGAGACGCACGATCACAAGCCCTTCATCAATCCCTGTCACGATGCGCTGAAGCCGACAGGCTTTTCGACGGGCGACGGGTCTGCAATCGCCGAACTTACCCCGCGCGGGTACCAGCGCGCCGCCGATATTATCCGTCGCCATCGCCTCGCCGAGCGGCTCTTTACCGATTCCTTAGCGATGGACAGCGAAACTGAAATCGAGCAACAGGCTTGCAAGTTCGAGCACATTCTTTCGCCGGAAGCCACCGACAAGATTTGCACCTTCCTCAATCATCCGCTGACCTGCCCGCACGGCGCACCCATCCCGCCTGGACCGTGTTGCGGACGCCGCGCCGAGCCGCGGCAGGCTTCCACCGAGTTGTCCCGTCAACGTTAGATGGTGAAGTTCGATCGAATACCAGAGAAGCCTTGCCGCTTCGCCGCGCACAAGCTACTTCTTGCCGAAAAATTTTCCAAATCCCAAACGCAGTTCCACCGTATTTACACCTGGATTCGGCACCGTAAGCCCAGCATTCGAAATGTGCAGATAGCGAACGTCGACCGACCAGGCATGATCTCCAAAAAAATACATGCCAAACGCAGCGCCGGGCGTGAAATTAATCGTCGAAGTGCCAGTCGGCACATTGTGCGAAGTAAAAAGAACTCCCCCGTTTAACTCAAGGAATGGAGCGACGTGCCCGCGGGTGGCAAAAATCCATTTGAATCCGACCGGGTTCACTCCCGCCCCATACGCCGTGTTTGCCCGCTGAAAGACCACGAACGCGGGCACCGCATCCACCGCCAGCTCGAAGCGCCCGCTGAGAAAGCCCGGGAGGTGGGGCTGCGTCAGAATCCATCCATAGCGAACCCCTGCGTTCCAGACATTGGTATCGCTGGTGCCGCCCGGCACCGAGTGCCCGCCGCCGGTCCAAACCTGAAGTTCGTGACCGCCTTCCTCGGGCCGATCCTGGCCGAACGCCAAGCCGGCTAGAAATATCGTCGGCAATAGTGACAGAAGAACAACGCCCTTGCTCAGGTTGAATCGTGTCATAGAGATTGGTAGCGCCGAAAAGGAACGATACGCGAACAATCGCCAGGAAACAAATCGTGTCGCGCCGATACTCAGCCGAAGATACCTGGCGCCATCAGAGTCCCAACCCGCCATCGACCGCCAGCACCTGGCCGGTGATGAAGTGAGGAGCGGTAGCAAAGAACATGACTCCGGCGGCAATGTCGGATGCCTTTCCATTACGTCGCATCGGTGTTTGCCCCGACATTTTTTTCATGAAGGCTGCCGCCGATTTCTCTCCCAAGTCGATCATTCCGGGAGCAATCGCATTCACCGCAATCTCCGGCGCGAGCGCCTTGGCCATCACTTTGGTCAGCATATGGAGAGCCGCCTTCGATGAGCAGTAGTGCGCATGCGTCGCCCACGGCCGCAAGCCGCCGAGCGATCCCATATTAATGATGCGGCCTTTGCGTTTTCTTAGGTATGGCAACCCCTCACGTGACACCAGAAAAGGTCCGCGGGTATTGGACGCAAAAATCGCATCCCACTGCGCCACTGTGATTTTTTCGAACGCCGCGGTCTCATAGTTGGCCGCATTGTTCACCAGCACGTCGATTCCGTCGAGCTCTCCGGCCACCTCCTTCACCATTTCGCGTACGCTCTGCTCATCCGTGACATCGCATCGAATCGCGAGCGCGCGGACGCCGAATCGCGCCAAGTCCGCGACCACAGCGCGCGCCTCGCGCTCCGACTCACGAAACGTAATCGCGACGTCGGCGCCATTTTCGGCCGCAGCCAGCGCGATCGCACGCCCCAGGCGCTTCGCCGCTCCCGTAACCAGCAGCGTCTTGCCGAATAGTGCGGCTTGGTTGCTTGTCATCCCGAAATTCTACGCGAATTCGCCGAAGCGTTAACCACCGACGACACTATGGTTCACTACGGATGCCCCATACTCTAGAACTAGGGCGGGACTTTTGTGCGGTCCTTCCGTCCTTCCGTCTTGGAAAGGCTAGGACAAAGCTGCTACACTGCCTCGCATGACGCCGCCCGGCGAGGTCATCGTTTATTCCCGCAAGGGATGTCACCTCTGCGAAATCGTCAAGGAAAGCCTGTTCAAACTGCACAAGCGCGGCGGCTTCACCTGGCGTGAAGTCGATGTCGATTCCAACGCCGAAATCCGGCGCCTCTACACCGACGAAGTTCCTGTCGTCTTCATCAATGGCCGCAAAGCTTTCAAGTACCGCATGGACGAGCAGGAATTCCTCCGCAAATTGAGCGCTTGATCTGCACTCTCGACCACCTTGGTCATCTGCTTTTAACTTCGGCTAACTCCCACTACAATCTTCCCCGATGCTTCGTACCCAGCTTTACGCCGATCCCACCGGCCGTTTTGTCCACGATATTGTTCTCGAAAGTTGCCGCCGCAATGGCGGCAAGACAGCTCTGGTAGATACTTCCTGCGGCCGCCGTTTCACCTTCGCCGAATATGGCAGCCTGGTCGAATCGCTGGCTCGCGGCCTGATTTCCGCCGGACTCGCCCCCGGAGAGGTGATTGCCATTTTTCTCCCCAATTCGTGGGAGTTCGCCATCACCTACCACGCAGCAACCCTTGCCGGAGGCATTCCCACGCTGCTCAATCCCTCCTACCGCGAGCGTGAGGTTCGTTATCAACTGGAAAACTCGGGCGCAGCTTTTCTAGTCACCGATGCTCCGCTTCTCGAAAACGTAAACCTCGCCGGCCTTCCCGCCCTGCGCCGTGTGTTCACCACGCGTAGCGCACGTCACGGCTGCGAAAATCTCTCTCCCTTGCTGCGACCGACGTACGCCAAGCTTCCCGAAGCGATCCAGAGTCCGCAGGAAAACATCGCTGCTCTTCCCTACTCCAGCGGGACCACGGGATTGCCCAAGGGCGTCATGCTCTCGCACTATAACCTGGTCGCAAACGTCTATCAGATCTTGGGGCCAAATGCCGCGCCCCTCGCGCCCGATACCGTCATGCTCTGCTTCCTGCCGCTCTACCATATTTATGGCCTCACGGTCGCCCTGACGCTCTCCCTGGCGCTGGGCTCGACGCTGGTCCTAATGCCGCGCTTCGACGTGCAAAAGTTGTGCGCGCTTCTGACCGACGAGGGCATCACCATGATGCCGCTCGTGCCACCCGCCATCAACGCACTCTGCCAAGCCGTCGAAGCCGGAATTTTCCCCAAGGAACATAAAGTTGGTTGGGTCAAATGCGGCGCGGCCCCGCTCGCCCCTGATCTCGCCCGCCGACTTACCGAGCTCACTGGCATCCTCGTCAATCAGGGATACGGCATGACAGAAGCTTCCCCAGTCACGCACGTTGGCTTTATCGCTCCGCCCGAAATGTATCGTCCCGCTTCGATCGGACAGCCAGTGGCCATGACCGACTGCAGGATCCTGGATGTGACTGTGACTGACAAGAATGTCGATGGCAAAGAGGTTGGCCCTGACGAGTCCGGCGAACTGGTTATGCGTGGCCCGCAGATCATGATGGCCTACTGGAAAGATCCGCAAGCTACGGCTGCCGTACTTCGCGATGGCTGGTATTTCTCCGGCGATGTGGTGCGCCGCGACGCCGAAGGCTTCTATTACGTCCTTGACCGCAGCAAAGAGATGATCAAGTACAAGGGATTCCCCGTCGCTCCGGCCGAGGTCGAATCCGTTCTGCTCGAACATGCGGCCGTGCGCGACTGCGGCGTGATCGCCAAACCCGACCTCGCCGCTGGAGAGATTCCCTGCGCTTTTGTCGTGCTGCGCGAAGGTTTTGCCGCGTCGACCGCGCTCGACTCCCAGCTTCGCGATTTCGTTGCCGATCGCCTGGCTCGTCACAAACAGCCCCGCGAAATTCACTTTGTCGATGCCGTGCCGCGCACGCCCTCCGGCAAGATTCTGCGGCGCGAGTTGCGCAAGATTATTTCGTGATTAGATTCCCAATCGTCGCGCGTCCTCTCTTTTTCGCGCCCCGGCTACCGACATGGATAGGGTGTGCCCGGCGTCCCTGGCGTGCCGGGAATCACCGTGGCTGGCGTGCCCGGGCTGTCTCCGACTGGCGGCGCGCCCGGAACAACCGTCGGTGGCGTTCCTGGAGAACCCGGTGTGAAGCAGATGCCGCGGTCGTAATAGGGGTACGGCAACGGTCGTGGGGCCGCCATTGGCGTAGCGACCGGATGTTCCTCGGCTTGCCGCACCGCATCCATTACTCGGCTTGCGGATAGAGTCAGCGGCTGCGGCAATGTCATCTCCATCGGCGAGCCAACGTCCACAAAAAAGTGACGACCGTTCAGCAGAATGGCGAGCGCCACCGCGCCACCGATCGCTAACCCAACCATGCTACCAATCGCTATACCTTTTGGCGTGCTGGATGTAATCGTCGTTCCGCCCAGGCTGGCGCTTTGCGTGGTGTGAACGGCGCTGCCAATCAGTGCCCCCAGACCGCCTCCGGCAATCGGCGCGATAATGGCCCCGGTTCTTGCCGCGGTGCTTGGGTTTCTCCAGGCCGTTCCCTCATCGCTTTCCACGTTCAGCGGTCCGACAATGTTGACGACATAGCCGTTCGGAAAAACCACCGAAGCAGAACTCATCAGCATCTCAGCACGGCTGCCATTCCGTGTAAGCTTGTCGAGTTTTCCCTGGACGAAGATGCCCGCGGGAATAACCGTGCGGTCGCCGACAACCACTGGCGCGGTGGTTTGCGCATAGACCACATCCCCGCGGTGCAGGGTCGTCGTCGATACCGGATTCGTCAGCACGAGCGCCAATCTGGTGCTCGCAGGAATGGTGATGAACTCGGCTTGAGGCGGCGCTTCAGCAGCCGAGTCGACTGGCGGAGTGGAAGATATGGTTTGATCCTGAGCCAGGCAGGTGAAGCTCAGAAGAAGAATCGAGGCGATCGCGATAATTTGCTTTGCCCCACTGGCGGCCAGAATTTCAACATGAGCTGAGGCCGAAACGGTTCGACGGCAGTGGTCTTGGTTCGGCATTGTCGGTCTCCTGCGAGAGCGCTTGGAGCTTGCGACCGGTGAGCGTTTTCTGTGGAACTCGCTCTCAGCCAGTTAGACCTCAAGGCTTCGGAAACGATATCGGCTCCGAGGTAAAGGTTTGCATAGAGTTAGTAGGGATTTGTAAAGGTGCGAACTCGCGGAATCAGGATGACCACCGCGCGGTCCGTACTCAACCACCACTCCAAGTGCTAAACTCGCAACGCATGCGGACGGACATTCTGCCCCTTTGCGACCAGCATTACCGCACCATGGAGCCGGTCTTAGCTCCTTACAATGCTGACTATTCCATCGAATTCTTTCGTTGCACCGACAAATTCTGTCATCGTTGCTTCGGCGAGCGCGTGGGCTACACCACGCCGAGGCGAGGAAGCGCTCCCGAGCTCGCGCCCGATCAGCCCTCGTGTGATCGCCACGGGCGTCCTATGTTCATCATCAGCCTCGACCGCCAGCGTAACCATGTGACTTATGCTTGCCCTGAACCCGATTGCCCGGAGCGCTTACTCCGTCCATAAACGGTCTATTACTATCCGGCAGCAAGTTACAACTTCTTTTACAAACGAAACTTTCCGGTGTATATTGCTCTGCCACAGCGCAGGGGGCGCTATTTCGGCCTCTTACACTGAAGGTTTCAAGTGTCCATTCTTCCGCTGCCTGATCTTACTCCGGAGGTTTCTCAGGCTCCGGCAAGCGACACCGCTTCCGCTGCCGAGGGCATTCACCTTCATTTGTCATCGCTAGACGCCTATACCGGCCAGCCGGGTGCGTTAGTCGGGGTTTCTTTTTGGCCTCGCGCCGGAGCGCGGGTCATTGATGCAACGGTTCACTTTATCGTGGCGATTTCGAGCGGATTTGTTTTTGGTGTAATGCTCGCAATCGTCGCCAGCCTCCAGCACAATCCTCGGGCCCTCACGATCGCAAGTCGTCCGGGCGGCCAATTGACCCTGGTCTTTTTTAGTCTCCTAGGCATGGTCGCTCTTGAAACCGTGTGTGAAGGCCTGCACGGCAGCACGCTCGGCAAGTTGCTGCTGGGGTTTGTGGTTGTACAGGAGAATGGCGCTCCTTGCCGAATGGGATCGGCGTTCATCCGCTCTCTCGCTTACCTTGTAGACGGACTTTTCTTCGGCCTGATTGCTTACTTCGCCATGCAGAAGACCCCGCAGGAGCAGCGTCACGGTGATGAGTGGGCGCATACGATCGTGTGCCGTCGGGCGCAAGTCGCGCCGCAAAACCTTCGCGGCTTCGGTCAGTTCGCGATGGTGTTCTTGCTGGCGGTAATGGCAGATGCGACGCTGATGATCACCGGAGTGCTGATTAAAACCCTGGCCTGACCGGTGATGGCGAGCCTCAAAGCGACAAATTTCTATTCCTCTACCAGCCAGCCGTATTGCGCCCCCGTCAGCGGCACCACGCTCAATCGCCCTTGCCTCACCAGCGGAGAATCGGCGAACGACGCCCGCGCTTTTATTTCCGCCAGCGTCTTCGGCTTCGCGACTGGCTTCCCCACCTTGATCTTCACCCGCGGCGTCTTCGGATCGCTCGCATCCACCGATACCACCAACGCCGTCCCCACGGCACTCTTCTCTTCTCCCGTGTGGTAGATCACCAGCCGCTCCCCCGGCTTCATCTCGCGCAGGTGCTTCACTGCCGCTGGATTGGTCACTCCGTCCCAGATCGTTGTCTTCTCGCGTTCAAGATCGGCAAACGAATATACCGTCGGTTCAGTTTTCAGAAGGTAGTCCATGGGCAAGCATTGTAAACAAGCCGGCGTGTCGGCGTCTCGCCCCTAGGGCCGGGCGGGAGGCCCGGGCCAGAGTCTTGTTACCGCCGACACTTCCCTTCTGCCCTGCTTTCGCCAACAATAGAAGCTGGTGACGCAAGCCTCCATCAACACGGGCGTAATGACAACCGCCAAGGCCATCGAACGCTACTTTACTGTCGCTCTCTATCTACTCGTGCTCACGGGCTTCGGCGCTCTTGCTTCGACCGGCGGCTTGGATCTGCCCGCCGTGACTCTGGTTGGTCTGGCGCTGATCTTTCGCGGTTACCAACTGGTGACGCGACGAGAGTCTGTCATCCCGGAACGTTGGACCAACGTCCTTACCCTGGTTTATGTATTCGTTTACCTCATAGACTACTTTTTTGTCTCCCGCGGCTTTCTCGGCGCGACGGTTCACCTTGCGCTTTTTGTCATGGTCGTCCGCCTGTTTTCCCTGCGCGGAACGCGCGACCATTACATGCTCGCCGCGCTCTCATTTGGTATGGTGCTGGCCGCAAGTGTGCTTACCGTCGGAAGCGTCTTCCTGTTTTCGTTTGCTATCTTCCTCCTGGTTGCCATCATCACTTTTGTGTTAATGGAGATGCGCCACTCCATCTCCGAAGAGCCGGCGCAAGCCCACGAAGCAACCGCTAGCGCCGCTGGAGTTGGCGCAGCCACGGCCTCTTCCAATCAGCGTATGGCCTACGCCTTGCTCGCCGTTGCGCCGGCACTCATGCTGATGGTTCTCGCTGGGAGTTTCCTGATTTTCTTTCTGCTTCCACGCGTTTCGTCCCGTTATCTGAGCGCCTACGCTCCCACCAGCGACGTCTCTACCGGCTTCAGCGATCGCGTGCAACTGGGACGCATCGGCCAGATTCAGCAATCCAGCGCCGTCGTGATGCACATCGAGATTCAGGACGATATGCAAGGCGCTTACGACCTTAAGTGGCGCGGAATCGCCCTTAGCAGCTTTGACGGCAAAGCCTGGACGAATAACTATGAACAAACTGCGCTGCGACCGTCGAGCGACGGCAGCTATCGGCTCGCCCCCTATGTAGCGACGCGGGGTACGTTTTCTCGGCGATCAATTCACTATCGCGTCCTCATGGAGCCGCTGGGAACAAACGTCTTTTTTCTCGCGGAGCGAGCGCAGAGTCTCGCGGGAAATTTCCACCAGGTGAGTATGGACAGCGGCGGCTCGGTCTATGATCTCGATGCCGATCATCCCATCACTCGCTACGACGCGGAGTCACTATTATCCAACCCTGACAGCGACGAACTTCGCCTGGCCGCGAATCTGCCACCTCGTGGCATGGAACAATACCTAAAACTGCCGCCGCTCGATCTCCGCATCGCGAAGCTGGCGCAAGATATTAGCGCAACCGCTCCGAGCAACTATGACAAGGCCGTGGCCTTGGAGCGCTATCTGTCCACGCATTTCGGATACACGCTGGAACTCCCGCGCACCTTGCCGACTGATCCGCTTGCCAATTTTTTATTCGCGAGAAAGAAAGGTCACTGCGAGTATTTCGCCAGTTCCATGGCCGTGATGCTGCGCTCTTTGCGGATTCCGTCGCGCATCGTGACGGGATTTCGCGGCGGTGAGTTCAACGATCTCACTGGGCAATACGTCATACGCGCCAGCGACGCTCATTCCTGGGTTGAGGCTTACTTTCCGGGATCGGGCTGGGTCAGCTTTGATCCTACTCCCGCCGGAAGTGTGCCCACGCGAACCGGTTGGTCGCGTATGCAGTTGTACGTCGATGCAGCCGCGTCGTTCTGGCGCGAATGGATTGTCAACTACGATGTCAGCCATCAGCGCAGTTTGGGCAAGACCGCGGCCACCAACAGCCGGCAATTCTTTGAAGGAATTCGCGAATGGCTGGGGCGCCAACATCGCGCCCTGCTGCGATCGGCTCGGCGCGTGCATCGGCACATATCGACTTTCCCGATGCACTGGCTCGGCGGGGCAATCGCGTTCGCGGCGGCTTTCATTACCCTGCTGAATCTCGCGCGCTTGCTTAGGGCGCTACGCGATCATCACCTGCGGACGCACCCCGACCGCGCTCCGCGCGAATCCGCGACGCTATGGTATGACCGCATGGTAGGCCGCATGGCGCGACTTGGTTGGCGCAAGTCGCCATCCCAAACGCCCCTCGACTTTGTTGCCGCCATTCAGGAGACTGTTTTGCAGAAGAAAGTAGCGAAATTTACCCGCGCGTACGAATCAGCGCGTTTTGGCAGATCTATTGACGCCGCCGCGAGCCTGCCCGAACTCTTCCAGGAACTCTCGACTGAAGAAGTGCTGGAATCGCCCACAACATAGGGCCGTGCGGCCGTCAGCTAGAAGCGATGAGCGACGCCGACACCCACGTAGTAATTGCGCTGACGGCTCCGTCCCGTATCAACGTCCAGATTAGGCGCTCCGGAGTAGAAATCACGCGCTTCGAAGCGTGCTCCCCTAGCGGTGCCAAAACCATACATCCAACCCCGCTCCGGCCTGAACTACTCTGCATTGGTGCCGCTGGGGCCAGGATTCGTTGCGTAGTAATAGAGCGACGAAGACTCTCGGAACCGGCGCTTGGCCAACATCTCTCCTCCGGGTCTTGAGGGATGTATTTCTTGTTTCGATAAGCTCAGCACGGGTCGCTCGGATCGGCAGAAAACGTTGTAGCCTCCGTGGTGCCCGGAATCAAAGCTCCGACGCGCGTGGTAAACCCGCTTGGATGCTAGAATTGAAAAGCGCAGTTTCCTGCTGATATTAACCGTCAATATCGTCATCGTTTTATCCCAATGTCTATAAAGAAAAGCATATCCGCGATCTCGGAGCCGACGGCCCCGGCCAAAGTAGGCTTTGTCAGCCTCGGCTGCCCGAAAAACCTCGTCGACAGCGAGGTGATGATGGGCATGCTGGCGCAGGCCGGCGCCGAACTCACTCCCAACGCCGGCGATGCCGACGTTATAGTGGTCAACACCTGCTCCTTTATTGGCAGCGCGCAACAGGAATCCATCGATACTATCCTAGAAATGGCCCGTCACAAGGCGGGAGGCAAGGCAAAACGGCTGATCGTAGCCGGTTGCCTGGTTGAGCGCTTTCACGACGAGATTCTAAAGAACATCCCCGAAGTAGACGCGGTCGTCGGCACCGGTGAATTGGAGAAAATTCTGGCCGCCGCTGGCCTGGCTGATGCTCCCCGGGCGGCGTCTCCTTTCAACATTCTGACCTCGCGTCCCGAGGGTGATCGTCGCCGCGAGCAGGGCCGTTTCGCCCGCGATTCGTGGGACGGCGCGGTCGCCGATCTGCCCAACTACCTTTATGACGACCACACGCCGCGCATACTGACGACCCCGCGATCTTCGGCTTACATCAAGATCGCCGAGGGCTGCGACCATCCTTGCAGCTTCTGCATCATCCCGCAGCTTCGAGGCCAATTCCGCTCGCGCCGATTCGAATCTGTAATCGCCGAGGCAGAGAGACTGGTGCAGTCGGGCGTGCGCGAGATGACCCTCATCGGGCAAGACACGACCTGTTACGGCGAGGATTTCGGGCTAAAGGACGGCTTGGCGCTGCTGCTGGAACAATTAGCCAGCATCGAAGGTCTCCGGTGGATTCGCTTCCTCTACGCGTATCCCAACAAAATCACCGGCCGCCTGCTGTCAACTATCGCCGCCCATGACAATATTTGCTCCTATATCGATGTGCCGCTGCAGCACGCTTCGGCGACGGTTTTGAAGCGCATGAAGCGCGGCGGCGGAGCCGATTTATTTCTGCGCTCGATCGAGAAAATGCGCCGGGAAATTCCCGGAGTCACCTTGCGCACCTCCTTCATCGTCGGCTTCCCCGGCGAAACAGAGAAAGAATTCGACGAGCTTTGCGGCTTCGTGAAAGACGCAGCCTTCGACTGGATGGGCGCCTTCGGCTATTCCGATCAGGAAGGCGCCGGCGCTTTTGATTTTGATAACGACAAGAAGCTTTCCATGCGCGAGATTGAAAGCCGCCGCAAATCGCTGATGTCGATCCAGAAAAAAATCAGCCGCACCAAAAAGAAATCTCTGATCGGACAGGAATTCGATTTGCTCCTCGAAGGCGCATCGACCGAGACTGACCTGCTGCTCGAAGGCCGCACTGCGATGCACGCGCCCGAGATAGACGGAAAAGTCTTCGTGAACGATTTTCCCGAGGGCGACCAGCCAAAAGAAGGAGAGTTCTATCGTTGCCGCATCACGGCAGCTCACGATTACGATCTGGTGGCAGAGATCCTTTAAGGTCAGAGAGTAAAAGTCAGATTACCGAGGTCAAAAGCACCGACCGAAAAAAGTTTCTCGCCTCTGCAATCTGACTTTGACCTCTGCATTCCAATTATGCCGCGCAAACGCTCGATTAAACTTCGCTGCCCCATCTGCAAGAAGGCGACGAAAACCTCGGATGCCGATTTCCCTTTTTGCAGCGATCGCTGCCGCCTCATCGATCTCGGTAAATGGGCCAGCGGCGGCTACGTAATCTCATCGCCAGTCGACGACGCCGAAGAAGCGGTACGTCAAGACGCCATCGACGAGGACGTCGACTGATGCATCTTTCGACTAAGGCCGCCAGCGTCGTATTCTCTCCGCCCGGCAAGGCTTCGCTATGGGCCACCTTGGTCGCAACTTTCCTCGGCGTCGGGCGCCTCGAGCCCGGCCCTGGAACCTGGGGATCATTAGCCACCGTAATTCTCTGGGCGGTCGCAAGTTCGCATATCCCGGTCGCAACCCGCACTTTGTCTACGATCATCGCCGCTGCCGTCGTGACGCTTATCGGCATTCCGGCCGCCACGCTGGTGGCGCGCGCCGCCGGGTTGAAAGATCCACAGTTCGTCGTCATCGACGAAGTTGCCGGACAACTAGTTGCCCTGATTGCCATTCCCCTGGCATGGAAAACCTTTCCCGCGGGCTTTATACTTTTCCGTGTCTTCGATATGTGGAAGCCGTTTCCCATCCGACGATTGGAGCGGCTGCCCGAAGGCACAGGCATTGTGGTCGACGATCTGGGTGCGGGACTTTACGCCTTGATCATCATGCATCTCTTGTTGCACTTTGGTCTTCTAAATAAGTAGCACCGACTTGAACTGGGTTCCGGATAAATTCATGAGTATTTCCGATCGCCTGCTGGGAAAAAAGAACATCAACGGCAAGCCGCACATCGAGGCGGTCGCACCCAATTGCGCTTTACCCGGAGGCGACGTTCGCATCATCGGAAAAGGCCTGCGTCCGGCCGAATTGCGTCGTCCAAGCGTGCACTTTGGCGAGATCGAGGGCTCAGTACTTATCAGCTCCGACGATTTTGTCGTGGCTCGAGTGCCTGACGGCGCGGCGTCTGGACCGGTATCAGTTAGTACCAACGGAGGCGCAAGCGGTCACGTCAGCAATCCTCTTTCGATCAAGGTTGCTGTCCCGGTGGCTGAGAATCTTCATCCCGTCACCAATCCCGCGCTCGACCGCGAAGGCAATATTTATGTGACCTTCTCCGGACCGCGCGGACAAAAAGTTCCGGTCTCGATTTTCAAAATCGATATGCATTACAACGTGAAGCCCTTCCTCAGCGACATGATGAATGCCACGGCGATTGCCTTCGACCGGGATGGACAAATGTACGTTTCCTCGCGGCATGACGAGGCTGTCTACAAAGTGGCGCCAAATGGCACTATGTCGACCTACGCTGAGGGCATGGGAATCGCGACTGGAATCGCCTTCGATGCCGCCGAGAATCTCTACGTCGGCGACCGCAGCGGAACGATTTTCAAGATCGCGCGCGACCGGCAGATTTTTGTGTTCGCGACGCTCGAGCCGAGCGTCTCCGCTTACCACATCGCCTTCGGTCCCCACGGCGATATGTTCGTCACCGGCCCCAGCACCTCCAGCTTCGATTGCGTCTACAAAGTCGATCCGCACGGAACCGTGTCGGTTTTTTATCGCGGGCTTGGACGTCCGCAGGGTTTGGCGCTCGACGCCGAGGGCAATATTTATGTTGCCGCCTCTCTCGGCGGAAAGCGCGGCATCGTAAGGATCACTCCTCAAGGCAAAGCCAGTCTCGAAGTCTCCGGCCAAGGATTGGTCGGGCTGGCGTTTGCTCCGGGCAAGTCTGCCATCCTCGCCACTAATGGCGCGGTGCATCGCATTTCCTGGAACATCGAAGGGCTGCCGCTCCCGCTCGAGTAATTTACTTTCGCCAGCCTCCGATCCTGATTCCCGTATCAGGTGCGATTCCCCGCGAATCGCTAAGATTCGGTGCCAAACTTTAGATGTGACCTCGTCCAGCGGCGGAAATAGCGACTCCTCGTGCCTCTTCCATTCCTGGACCCAGTCCTGAATTCCCTGTTGAGCAACCGAAGACAAAGGATAAAACTCGAATCTGGACTTCGCGTCACTCCGGTGGCGTACGGTCGCCAGGATTTCGAACATAGCATCGCGGACTGGTAGCGCGATCACCACGGTCTCGCCCGCTCGCGGAGCTCCCGATACCAGCGCCGACATCCCGCGCACACTGACAGCAAGAGTTATCGCGCGACTGGTGAACGCCCTAAAGACAAGCTGAAAGCTCGCCGAAGAACACTGGGAGGCTGCTATTCGGTCTTGTCCGTATGGACGTACCTAGGCGCGATCGTCGGAAGAATGCTTATGAAAGGGACGAGCGTGGGAAGTTACTTCTTATAAACGGTAGGCTGCGGACCCTTCTCGAGCGTCTCTCGGTCCCAGATCATGCCTTCGCGGGTGTAGTTCGCGAGCTCGAAATCCTGAGTAAGTTCGAGCGCATCGGTGGGGCAAGCATCCTCGCACAAACCGCAGAACATGCACCGGCTCAGGTCGTAAGTAAAGTTGACGAGCTCTTTGCGGCGAGTTTTCTCGTTGCGCTCGCTGGTAACAACGATCAAGTTTTCCGGACACACCAACGCACATAGGTCGCAGGAAATGCAAAGCGTTTCATTCGTATCGGGATTAACGTTTAGCCGCGGCGCTCCTCGATAACGCTCGGCGACCTGCGGCCGCTCCAGAGGATACTGCTCGGTATAAATTTCCTTAGGATGCTGATAGCGGAAGGTCACGGCCAGTCCCTGGATCAGATCGAGCAGTAACACTTTCCGCAGGATGTCAGGGATCCGCATAACCAACTAGAATAGCACCGCGACAAAGTGACAGGCTAGAATAGGCGTTATGTGGCAACCCGCCCTCGGTGACGAACAACTGGCCGCTGCTGACGAACTTTCTCCCGACGAGTTTTCCTCCGACGAGCTATGGATGGACGAAGCCCTGCGCTGTGCCCAGCGCGCGCTCGACGCCGGCGAAGTACCGGTCGGCGCGGTCGTCGTGTGCGCCGGGCGAATCGTTGGACGAGGTTGGAATCGCAACATCAGCGAGCACGATCCCACCGCGCATGCTGAAATCTTAGCCTTGCGCGAAGCCGGACGAAACGTCGGTAATCACCGTCTCGTCGATTGCGAGTTGTTTGTCACCATCGAGCCCTGCTCCATGTGCGCGGGAGCAGCCGTCCATGCGCGCGTGCGCCGCCTGGTTTACGGCGCCGATGATCCGAAGGCAGGCGCAGTGCGATCGCTGCTGCTGGTGGTGAATCACCCCGGCCTGAATCATCAGATGGCCGTCCGAAGCGGCGTGCTGGCCGGCCGTTCCGCGGGGATAGTGCAGGAATTTTTCCGGCAGCGTCGATAGGGCTCAAACGGCGTCGGCCGGTCCCGCTTCACCTGCTTCTTTGCCAACCCTGGGGCAAAAAGCTCCATTCTCTCGCGGAGAAATGGCGCAAGCGAGGGATGTAGCTTCCGGCACTGGCGGCGCCGGACGACGTGGATTGTCGCCCACCTCGAGCTAAGCCGCCGCTACTCGTTGATAGGCGGGAACAAAAACCTCGCCCACGAACGTCTCAAACGATGTCGGCGTAGTGTTCCTGGCGCTGCGCGGTTCGAGGGCTCGCATGTGTCCGCGATTCAGAGCATCCGCCATTTCGAGAATTAGTCCCACGAAGTTAGCGGACATGCCCATCTGCACCATGGCGGCTCGCATCTGATCGTCGGGAGCTTGCATGTACCCCAACCCGGGATTGCCGATGGCCTTGCCGATAATGACGGCCGCTTCCGTGTAGTCGAGATCGCGCTCGCCCTGGAGTTCACGCGTCTGCTTGCCGCGGACGTCCAGCCGCAGCAAAACATCTGCCGCCACTGCTCCAATATCGCGCGTGGCGATCATGGGCAGTTTGAGATCAGGGCGAACCGGGCCCACCACCGACCCGGTCATGCGAATAGCACCGACTTGAGGAAGCGCGTTTTCCATGAAGTAACCCGCCCGCAGGTGGAGCACATTCGCACCCTCGATCTCATTCAGCTTCTGCTCGAGGTTGTACAGGCCGACCACCGGACCGGTGCCGCTCGCTTTATCGGCCCCGAAACTGCTGAGTGAAACCACATTGCTGAGGCCCGCGTTTTTCACGGCAGCGGCGATCGCGTCACTGACCGTCTCTTGAAAACCGCGAAAATCATTGCTGGTTGGATTCGGTGGAATCATGACATAGGCCGACTCGGCGTGCTGAAAGGCGCGCGCAAGACTGGCGGCATCCGTGACGTCGCCAATAAAAATCTCCGCTCCCGCCGCGGCGAGAGGCTGCAGGTGAGCCGCGTTTCTCCCCACGACACGAACTTTCCGCCCATGCGCGAGAAGATTCTTGGCGACGATGTGACCAGTGTTACCGCTTGCTCCAACAATGACGTACATACCTGCCTCCATTCTTGAATTGGATGCGACGCTGGGGCTTTAAGCTTCGGGCAGTGCGCGGACAAAATTACCGGGTCCGCGTCGAACGACATCAACGCAGCAAAATCATACACCCGGAATCTTCAGGCAAAGATAGCCATTGGGTGGGTTCGGCTAATCGGTGTCCTTGCGCCAAACCGCCGCTTTTGCGCCGGAATCGGCCATCGAGCGCAGAGTCGCCTGCTGCACCTCCGGTGGCGCCGGCCAGAATTTGGCGGAATCGATCGACCAAATTTCAGCAACACCGAGACCGGTCTACGATCATTTTCCCTTGTTCAGATTCCCTTGTTCAGATCCACCACAGCGACCTTGTTTACTCCACTGCACGCCAAATATAGCCGCCCATCGGGTGTTGCCACCATGTTGCGGACCACACCGCCGCCGGACGGGATGGGCTTGGTACCGAAGCTCTCCGACTTGGCATCGAACCGGATTAGAGTGTTGGGCCTCATACCCGATTCGCTATACCAGACCTCGCCGTCATTCGTGATCGCGATGCCATACGGTTCCGACTGCGAGCCGCCCGGCGACGACCATTCTTTCAACAGACTTCCGCCATACGGGTCGAAATGTCCCAAATAGCCACGCGCGAAATCGGTGTAATAAACCGTGCCGTCCGGCGCTAGTGCAATCCGTCGCGGGCGAGCACCGGCCGCCGGCAAGCTGTATTCGCGAATTTTCATCGTGCTCGGGTCAATACTAGCCAGCTTGTTGGTGCCGAACTCGCAAAAGAAGGGCATGTTGTTCTGCAAGATTACGATGCCGTAGGGCACAGCATGTGGGGTAGGCAATTTGGCGAGGGTCATATTGCCGGTTTTCGGATCGAGGCGCCCCACATAATTTGTCTCTTCGTTCGTAAACCACAGAACGCCATCGTGGTCGAAGACGGGCGTGTGCGGATCGATCTTGCGGCCATCAGCCGGGCGGTACTCGGCGATTTCGTCCGTCTTCGGATCGAGCTTGCCAACATAACCGCCGGAGATCGCGGTGAACCAGATGTTCCCCTCCTGGTCAGCGACCAGACCGTGCGGACCGGAGTTGGGCGTCTTCAAAGGATATTCCTTGAATTCTCCTTTCTTCGGATCGAGGCGGCCCAACTTGTTCGCTCCCTGCCCGGTGTACCAAAGCGAGCCGTCCGGCGCGAGGGCCGGATCGTGCGGCCGCGACTTCGGCGTTGGCACCTCGTATTCCTGGATCCGTACATTCAGCGTACCTGCCGTCGTGGCACCAAGGAGCGTGATAACTAGCGTGAACAAACACAGCTTGAGTAGAGACATGGACGTTCTCCTCTAAGACGAAAATTGTAGCTCTTCGCTGAGAGGGTCGGCGACAGGGTAGCGGCTTCAAGAAGCCGAGCCCGGGCTGCCTGACATCAAAGCCACCGGCAGATCGCGAAATAGATCACTTGCCTGGAGGTAGCCCTCGCTGCCTTCCGCGAATGACGGCACCTGTTCTGACGTCAGAATACTCTCCCAAAGTGACGGTGATCCGGACGGCAATGCCAGCCGTGTATCCCGCCAATCGAACTCCGTCCTGTTGCGCTCACGGGTCGCCGGCAGTTGCGATATCCATCTCACAGCCGCAGTCAATACCCATGACGCTCCATGTCTGCGAGCGAATGCAACTAGGTTTCGCGAATAGCTCCCCTGCACTTGCAGCGGTAGAAAATCTCCGTCACGGAATATCCCTTCGTGGTTCTGCCTGAATCGGAGGGCCCTCCAGATCAGGTACAACTTGATTCGCCCGTCATGCCAGCACTCGATCAAATTCTGTGCGGTTTGCCGGCTGGCGCCTGCCTTTACTATCTCGTCAAGGTCTGCCGCCCGCTTATCGAAATCAACGGGGCCGCGGTTGTCAGGATCAACTAAGCGAAGATCCCACAATTCCGAACCCTGGTAGAAATCGGGCACGCCCGGCGCCGTGATCTTCAGTAATGTCTGAGAAAGGCCGTTGATCATGCCGAAATACGCGACCGTCTTCTGAAACTGACGGAAGTCGGTACGGAAGTCGGCATTGTCGTTCGACAGAATTCCGGAGACGAAGCTGAGAAGCGCGCCTTCATGGGTTGGATTCGGGCGCGTCCAACGAGTGTGCACCATCGCCTCGCGAGTGGCTTTGATGATGTGCGCCTGGACTCTCTCAAGCAAAGAGGCGCAACCCTGCGAATCGAGCGGCCAGACGCCAAGGAGCGTCTGATAGAGAAAGTACTCCTCACTGCGATCAGGGACGGATTGGCCGGTTACGGTGGTCTTGAACCGGGCATTTTGCTTCGCCCAAAGCTTCAGACGATCTTCCCACTCGGACGGCATCTCCGCTAGCGTGTTCAACCGGGCCCGGACGTCTTCGCTTCGTTTCGTATCGTGAGTCGCGCTGGCGTCGAGGCTCCTGGGCCAACTCCTGCGGCGTTCTTCGAGAAACGCGTAGAAGTGCTCGCGGGATGTTGCCTCCGATGGGCGCGGATCCCCGCCCACCTCATTCAACGATAGCAGCGGATGGTAAACATAGAGTGCCGTATCCTCCACGCCTTTGGCGACAATTGGTCCGGTAAATTGCTGCCATCTCATCACGAACGCGAGCCGTGCTTCGCGTTGGCCCACTAGCACATGAGGCGGATTCAGAATCAACAAGACTTCCCGCACGAAATCGAAGCACGCTGGGTTCAAGGATGTGGCCCGGCCGCGGGCCTCGCTGATTGCCTCTTCGATGTATTTAGTGGCGTGCGGCGTCAAATCCATGTTTCGAATGTAGGTTCGGTAGACGCTGAGGCAAGCGGTGACTTCGATGAGAGCGTTGATCAATTGCTCCCGGTTCAATTCGCGCGCGTATCGATCCTGATCGGCCAGGTCGGCCAATTGGCGACCGAGCGTTCTCATCTCCACCCCAAGAAGCGTGTTCATGACGAGTTTCTTCTTCTCGTACACCACGTCAGCAAAGCTCTGCTGCCGCCCGGTGAAGGTAGAAAAGATCTCTTCCATGCCGCGTGCGCCCTGGGGCTCGACAAATACTCCGTTGGCTTCGTTCAAATAGTCATAGCCGGTGGTTCCGCTCACCGGCCAATCCTCCGGCAAAGCCTCGTGTCGCGAAAGGATCTTCTCGACCAGCACGTACGACGGCGATCCCTTGTGGTTGTCGTCGGAAGCCAGTCGCTCCTGCAGTCGGTTCAGATATGCCAAAGGATCGCGAAGGCCGTCGATGTGGTCGACGCGCAGTCCAGCGCCGGGGCTTTTGGAGACAAGGCGCAGGATGTAACCGTGAGTCGCCTCAAACACGAGCGGATCTTCCACCCGCACGCCGACCAGATCAGCGATCGTGAAGAATCGGCGGTAGTTGATGCTTTCGTTTCGATTCTGCCAAAACGCCAGTTTGTAGTTCTGCTCTGCCAGCAGTTGCTGAACAAAACCAAAACTTCCAGGATCGCCTTCCTCGCCATTGAAGTCCGCTACGCTGTCCTCGACCAGCTTTGCGACTTCCTTGCTGCTGGCGATCAAAGATCGCAATCGATCACGAGACGCCTCAAATCGCGATCGCTGGTCGGCGGTATTTTCAGCGGCCAGCCGATTCTCGTTGGAGAGCTCGCGGACAGACGCTAGAATTCCGGAATACTCGTGATATGCGGGGTCTTCTACGCTCAGAACCTCTTTCAAGCGATCAAACCGGTGGTTCAGAATGGCGTGATAGGACCGGGGAGCGAGCGGAAAGAGCGAATCAAAGTACTGGAAGAAGAACCGGGCATCCTGGAAGGTGAGCCGAATCTCACCGGCGTCGAGAGCTTCCCCGAAGGGGCGTCCGAGCACCGGAAGAAGAATTCTGCCATCGAGACTGCGGGCGTGAGGATGCCATTCAATGTCGAAAAATGCGGCGAACGCTGACTGCGCTCCATTTTCAAGGACATCCATCCACCAGGGATTTTCGGCGCTTGCCGCCATGTGATTGGGCACGGTATCGAGTAACAGACCCATCCCGCGATTTTGCAGTTCAGTCTGCAGAGTTGCGAATTCCTCTTCGCTGCCCAGTTCAGGATTGATCCGGCTGGGGTCAGTGACGTCGTATCCATGCCCGCTTCCTTTGCGGCTGGCGAGAATCGGCGACAAGTATAGATCGGAGATGCCGAGGGTATGGAGATAGTCGAGAATCCTGGTGGCATCCACGAAGCGGAAGTCGCGGCTGAGTTGCACCCGGTACGTTGCGGAAGGAAAACGCGTGGCCGGCATATTTACGCCGCCTGCGGCAACAGAATGCGGAGTTGCGAGGCCAGACGATTCAGGTCTTCCTGGCGCTTCATCGCCTCTGCCTCCGGCGCCGGGGGATGCCAGCCGTTTTGCTCAAACGCCGTGAGCAAAGGCCGGTAGCAGACGTTCTGAGCTTCCCACAGGGTGACGGGAAACGGAAGCGCGGGAATCAGGTCGAGCAGCTTGATCATTCTGTCGACAATCGCGAGATCCGCAGGATTCGCGGCGAACTCCGCTGCTTCCTTCTCCACGCGCTTCCGCACCCTGTACTCAAGCGTGGTCGAGTCCAAAGCGATTCGAGTCGCTGCGGCTTCCCGCAACAGGCCCTGGATGCTATCGACATCGAGGTCCGGACGGTCCAGGTATTGCTGCAATTGGTTGTTCAGAGCGATTTCCGCCGCCGACTCGAGGGCGTGGGGTACGGGAATATCGAGCCCATTCAGAAAACGAATGAGCGGAGCATGGTTTTCGAAAACCGTGCGATAGACTGCCGCGGCCGAATTCAGGGATTCGTTCAAAATCAAGTTTGTAATCTTTCTCTGCTCATCGCGGAACATCCAACGCAAAGAGAAGATGTTCTTTCCATAAACCTGGTCGAGCAAGCGTATGACTTCAGCCGTATCGGCTTGGGAAAAGGCGCTGAGCACCTTTGTATGGTCTTCGTCGGAAGAGCAATCACCAGGCCGTGTTCCGGCCGTAACATTGTGATCGCCCAGGTGCAGGACTGAGAAATCCAGAGATGCGGATTCCTGGGTAATTGCAGAGCGGAAGCGGGCGCACCCTGTGGCCAGCCGCATCTTTCCCTCAGCCTCCACCGAATATCTGACACGATCCACTTCGTAGCAGTAAACGCGGGTTTTGTCCGTGTAGCTCTCAAAAAGAGAGCTGATGGCATAGTGACCGGCAACGCGATCGATGTCGACGACGGCGGGCTTCACCCACTTCTCGTAGATCTTTGCGCCGTCCCCGTGCTCGGGAAGATTGCTCTTCGCGTTCGCTAGATGTTGCAAGAACTCTGCTTCAATACTCTCGCCTGAGCACTGCTCTGCGAGTTGCAGCGCGCGTCCGGCGTAATGGATGACCTGCACCGTTTCCAAGCCGGAGAGCTCGTCGAAGAACCATCCACAACTCGTGTACATGAGCAACGCGTGGCGCTGCATTTCCAGCAGTTTCAGGACGGTTACTTGCTCCTCGGCCGCGAGCGGTCGAATGGCGTGATCCGCGAAGAATGCTTTCCTGGATTCTTCGGAACGGTCGAGAATGAGGTGGATGTACTCATCGCGGCTCTGCCATGGGTCTCGCACATATTTCTTAAGCTGCGATTCGAAGATGGGCGCAAGCCTGTCTCGCAGCCAGTCAAGCGCAGCCCGCAACGGAGCCCGCCATTGCTGGTGCCATGGGTGCCCGCCGGAATTACATCCACAGTCGCTGCGCCAGCGCTCCACGCCGTGTATGCAACTCCACGAGCTGTTTTCGACGATTTCAACGATGTGCTTCGGAGGATTTTGTTCAAGGAACTCGCCGTAGTTGGTGAGCCGGGCAATATTCCCCTTCTCGATTTCGTCCAGCGCAAAGCTTAGAGCCATTTCGCCGTAATGATGGTGGTGGCCATAGCTCTCCCCGTCGGTCGCTATGTGGACGAGTTGCGACCCTTGTCGAGCGTCGGAGAAGCCGCTCATCAACCGTTCGGCGAACCGCTTTCCGTCATTCAGCAATCCTTCGAACGCCACGCCTTGCGAGATCGGACCATCGTAAAAGAACAAGTTGATTTTCTTCTTCGAGGGCAGCTCCGCGCGGTAGGCCTGCGCCGGATCAATTTGCGCGCCACTTACGTCTTCGTATTTCGAGCTGTTCTTGGATCGAATGCGCTGGGCTTGTCGCGGCGCGAGAATCGTGAACCGAATTCCGTTTTCGGCCAGTACTTCGAGAGTCTCCGTGTCCACGGCAGTTTCAGGAAGCCACATTCCTTCGGGCTGGCGTCCGAAACGGCTTTCAAAATCCGCAATGCCCCACTTGACCTGGGTCACCTTATCCCGTCGATTCGCCAGAGGCAGGATCATATGATTGTAGCCCTGCGCAATCGCGGACCCATGCCCGGAGAATTGTTCGGCGCTGCCCCTGTCGGCATCGAGGATCGCCTGATAGATCCGGGGCGCCTGCTCTTTCATCCACGACAGTAGTGTTGGTCCGAAGTTGAAACTCATTTTTGCGTAGTTGTTGAGCATCTTGAGAATGCGATTCTCGGAGTCGAGAATTCGCGAGGCTGCGTTGGGGGCATAGCACTCGGCGGTAATGCGCTCATTCCAGTCGTGGTAGGGGTAAGCGGAGTCCTGCAACTCGACGGCCTCGAGATAGGGATTCTCGCGTGGCGGCTGGTAAAAATGTCCGTGGATGCAAACGTATTTCATATTGGCTCGGTATCCGATTGCACTTGTTCCATGATAACGAACGAATAAGGAGACAGCCGTAGTCCGTCCTCGGTCAGTGTCATTGGGGGTGCGAGATTCTGTTCTGGGCCATGCCACGACTTATCGGCCGAGTTCATCACTGTCGTCCATCTTCCTGGCATTTCCGGCAAGGTTAGAACGATGGGCGACTCCTCAAAGTTGAATATCATCATCAATTGGCGAACCTCATTTTGTCGCAGGACTATGAGCGCGCCACGCCCGACTTCGCGCACCGATCGAGGGTCCGGAGATCCCAACTCATACTCTCGGCGAATGCGGATCAGATTTTGATAGAGACGCAAGAGCGTGCGGTGCGTTTCCTCGCTTTTCAGGGAATGATCCAGCCGTGAGCGCAAGAACGTTTGTTCATCCTGGGGATCAGGAACGGCCTTTTCTGGTTCCCAACCGAATGCCGCGAATTCCTCACGTCGACCCCGACGCACTGCCTCGATCAACTCCGGATCGCCATGACTGGTGAAGTATTGAAAGGGCGCAGTTTCGCCATACTCTTCGCCCATGAACAGCAGCGGTACGAATGGCGAAAGCAGCGTGATTCCGGCTGCGAGTTTCAGTGCTTCGAAATTCACTAAGCCGCTCAGTCGCTCTCCAGCAGCGCGATTGCCAACCTGATCGTGATTCTGATTGCACACCACAAACTTCGAAGCGGCTATGCCCCGGGGTGAGTTGCCGTGGTGTCGTTGCCGAGAGCGCGAATACTTCCCGTTGTAATACCAGCCGTCTCGCAGCGTGGAAGCCAGGGAAGCGATTCCTTCGAAGTCGGCGTAGTAGCCACGATCCTCCCCCGTCAATAACCTGTGGACTGAGTGATGAAAATCATCGCTCCATTGCGCATCCAGGCCGTATCCTCCCTGCTCGCGACTGTGCAGCAGGCGCGAATCGTTCAGATCGCTTTCCGCGATGCAAGCAATTATCCTTCCCAGCTTCTTCGATAGATCCCCGACCGAGCGCTGGAGTTCCGCCAGAAAGTGACGCGCGCTGAAATCAAAAATTCCGTGCACGGCATCCAGACGGAGCGCGTCGAAGTGATAATCCTCAAGCCAGTACAATGCGTTTTCGATAAAGAATCTCCTCACTTCATCGCTGCCCGCGCCGTCAAAATTGAGAGCCTGACCCCAAGGTGTGCGGTAGCGATCGGTGAAGTACGGTCCGTAAGCATTAAGGTAGTTGCCTTCCGGCCCCAGATGGTTGTAGACCACATCGAGAGCGACGGACAGGCCATGCTCGTGGGCAGCATTCACGAATCGCTGGAGCGCCTCTGGCCCGCCGTAGCTGTTCTGCGGGGCGAAGGGATATACCCCGTCATAGCCCCAATTGCTTGAGCCGGGGAATTGTGCGATCGGCATCAACTCAACCGTCGTGATACCCAGTTCGACAAGTTCCGGAATATGGGGAATTAAAGCGTCAAACGTACCCTCGGCCGTGTACGTTCCCACATGGAGTTCGTAAAAAATGCTGCGTTCGAGAGTCGACCCTCGCCAGTTTTGGTCCGTCCAGTGGAAATGGTCCACATCGACTATTTCCGACGGACCATGTACGCCCTCAGGTTGAAACCGAGAAGCCGGATCGGGCAGGTTGCGCGCGCCGTCGAGTTGGAAAAAATACCGCGAGCCCGGCTCCAGATTCTGGACGGCTCCGCGAAAAAATCCGCGCGCAAGGGGGGCCATCGTGACCAACTCGCCACCGTGCAGAAGGTGCAGGCTGACTGAGCGAGCGTTGGGGGCCCATACAAGAAACTCCCAACTACCGTCTGCGAGACGATTGGCGCCGACGCGCATAGCTTTTCCTGTGGTACTGGCTGCAGACATCGATCCGCCTTTGGGGATAAGTCAGAGTCACTGGAGGTCTAAGACGGGCTTCCGACAATGTTGTCCACGAGCAATCGCCGCTTCGCGCCAATCTCATCGGAAAGTTTTTCTCTGGTAAACACCTCCACAAATGACATAATCTCCTCCTTCATAGGGTTGGAAGCGTATGAGACTGGTCGGTCGCACGTGTTTTCATTCGCGCTTATTTTCCCTGGTAGACCGGCTTTCGCCCTTCCGGCCTCTGCCTTCCTTCCTTCGAGAAAGTCCTGGGTGTGGAAGAGAGTTCCAAATTGCGCGTCGAGTTTTGACAATGCCTCTTCCTCAGTGTGATCGATCGCCAGGTGAGCAGACGCCAATGAGGTCTTGATGCCAAGCGGGCCGCAATCGGCAATCTTGTTCGCGATTCGAATGCCAGTCGCTAGCGCTTCCTTCGCATCCGGAGCTACCCTCTGCACCTCTCCCGTACGGTATGCTTCTTCGGCGCTCCAGTGATCTCCGGTCAGGATGTAGCGCATGGCATTCCCCCAGCCTACTTCCCGCGGGAACCGGACGGTCGATCCTCCTCCGGGAAAGCGACCATGTGTATTCTCATCCTGGCCGAAGCGGGTGTCGGCAGAAGCAATGCGGATGTCGGCAACAAGATGGAACTCATGGGCCATATTCCAGGTATCGCCATGCGTAACCACGATCAGAGGCTTGGTGAGCCGCGGAGCACGCTTTGCAAGAGGATCGATTGCGCCAGTGCTCGCGATCCAGGGCTTGCCCGTCCCTGCGAGCGACTTAAATCCTTCCACGTCGATCCCTCGTGAAAAGTTCTCCCCATGGCCAAATAGAATCGCGGCGCGCAGCGAGGGATCGTGGTCATATTGGTAATATGCTTCGGCCAGTTTTTCGAAAGTCTCAGGATCAATGCGGTTGTGGATGTAAGGACGATTGATGCCCAAAAGGACGATCTGCCCGCGGCGCTCTATGGTCAGTTTGGCTCCGGAACTGAACGCTACGTCCTGAAGCGTTATGGCTGGGGTGTCAGTCTGTTGTGGGGTATCCCGGACGCCAGCGAGGTTGGGCAACGCTCCCACCGTGGAAGCACCGCCGAGCGCCGCGATTTTCAGAAAGTTCCGGCGGCCTAAATCATTCAGAAAAGTCACTTTATTTCCGTCTCCTTTCGTTTGATTGGAAGTTGCGCAATGCCGGTTGGCCGGCAAAAGTGTTAACCGTTTGATGTATATGCATCATAGGAATTGTTGCATGGCGCGTCCTTTCCATGCCTTTGATGTAAGAGTCGAACGAAAAGGAAAGATTTTTTGCCACGCCAGTCAACGAAAGGTAAGTTTGGATGGATAGGTCAGCGCGAAACGTACTGGGCCAGTCCATTTCCATATGACCAATTCTCTTTTGGCACCTCAACGAGGTTGATGAACACGTCCTCCTTAGGAAGCTTCAGTCCCTGATGGAGGCGGTCGGTAAGTTCCTTATAGAACCTTTGCTTCAGCTCTACAGATCGTCCTGCGTTGAGGGTGATTTGAAAGAAGATACAATCGTCGGTGCGATGGACGCCCAGATAGTCACGATCGAACGGCAAGGCGCTCTCCGGATGTTCGGTAATCACTTGAAAGCGATCACCCTTGGGAACGTTAAGAACATCCACCAGGGTCTGGTAGACAATCTCCCCGACTTGAGCGCGATATTCCTCTGATTTTCCTTCGATGAGGTCGATCCGAACAATTGGCATTTCTCCTCCTCCTTCGACGGTCACACGCAACCTGGAGTGTACGCGGCAAAAATTGTGGTAAAGACGGCTTCGAGGAGATCGCGATTGATCTTCTCGGAGTCCGTTTCCCGCTCGCCACAACGCAGAAGCCCTTGGGCTGCGCCCTGAGATGAAAAGTGGGCGAGGCATCTAGCTAGCTAGTGGCGATCACGTTCCCGAGGAATCATGAGGCATGCGACCGCGGCACTTGCCACAGACAGGCTCGCGCAAATCGACATGACGATTCGGAATCCATATACGAACGCTTCCTTCACCGACTCCTTGGCGGCGGCGTGCGCCGTCGGATCAAGCCCCGCGGGCAGCTGCAAGCCAGCGAGCTCGATCTCGTTCGCTCGCACCTCCTGTCGAGTGTAAGACGGCAAGGAGAGGCCAGCCAAACTCCGATCTAGTCGAAAACTAAACGCCTTCACCATTACAATTCCAAAAACCGCAATAGCGAGTACCCCCGCTACCCGTGCCACTGCATTGTTGATACCGGAAGCCGTGCCCGATCGATCTTCCTTTACTGAATTCATAACCACGGTGGTGAGAGGAGCGACGGTGACCGCCATTCCAAGTCCCAGGACAACGATCGCCGGGAAAAACGACTTCCAATAGCTATCACCAACGGCAGGCACGGAGAAGAGAGCGAAACCGATTGCGGCAATAAGAGGGCCAACCATCAGCGGACCTCTCGAGCCATAGCGGGCAACGAGTCCGCCCGCCCAGCGCGACAGAAGGAACATCAGCAGAATTAAGGGAAGGATCGCGATACCGGCTGCGGTCGGGGAATACCCTTGGACTTGGATCAGATTCAACGGGAACAAGAAAAAGAAAATTCCGATTGCTGCGTACAAGAACAGCGTCAGCAGGTTCGCGCCACTAAACCTCGCGAATCGGAATAGAGTGAGCGGCACCATGGGGAAAGCGACTCTAGCTTCGACCAGAACAAATGTGATAAGACCACCGAAACCAAGAATCAAACTTCCGAGGACGAGGCGATTAGTCCAGCCCCGGCTCACCGACTCGAGGAGGCCGTACACCAATCCGCCGAGACCTAGAGTGGCAAGAAGCGCTCCGATCCAATCGATGCGCCCGGCACTCAGGCGGCGGCTTTCCGGAATTTGCCCAAGGGAAAGCACGATCACGAACGCCGCCATCGGAAGATTGATAAAGAACGCCCAGCGCCAAGAAGCGTGCTCAACGAGCCAACCGCCAAGAACAGGCCCGACCGCGGTGGTGATCGCTGTAAAGCCCGACCAAGTACCGATGGCCTGGCCGCGGCTCTTTTCGTCGAAAGATGTACTGATAATCGCAAGACTTCCGGGGACCAAGAGCGCAGCCCCCACGCCTTGAACACTTCTGGCGATGATCAACTGATGGATGTTCGAAGAAAAGCCGCAAGCGGCGGAAGCGATGGCGAAGATGGCCACCCCCACGAGGAAGATCATGCGGCGGCCAAACGAATCGCCGAGGGATCCACCCGCGAGAATCAACGCGCCCAGGAACAGGCCGTAGGACTCAACCACCCATTGCACATCCACCACGGTGGCGTGAAAAGTGGCCTGGATCGCGGGCAGGGCCACATTGACGACGGTGCTGTCGATGAATGCCATGCTCGAACCAAGAATCGTAGCGGTGAGAATCCATGGCTTGGTTTTTTCTCCACACGGGACTTCGCTACCGCCTGATCGGAGTACGGCTTCATCGCAAGGCGCTCTCATGGAGACTATGGATGCTTTTCAAGCTACATCAGGTCCGAAGATCGATCCGGCGAAAGCTAGAACTCATGACTTTCTGACTCCTCTTCTGCGAAACTACGGCTCGGCCGATTGAGTCAGTCGCCTTGGTTCGTGGCCACCTGCTCCGCTGGCTTGGCATGCTTCCTCAGAATTTCATCCAGCAGAAACAAGTCGGTGAGCAGTGCGCGGAGATGAATGGAAGCGTTCAGATTATCGATCAACTGCGAACCGATGACGGTTTGGACCAGAACCAGTTCAATGGCGGCAAGAGAGTCGCGGGAATCGCGATCGAGAACCGCAAGAAACGCCGCATATTTTTCCGCGGGCTCAAGACCTTCGGTTCGGACTGCGATCGCACAAGCTTCCGCGAGGCCCGTCAGAGCTTTAACGGCGCGTTGCAGAAACTCTCGAACCTGCACACCCGATTTGCTGCCTTCGTCAGTGCGGAGACCCTGGGCTGCGTAGGCCAGCATAAATTCGTAGCACTCTTCCACGGCCTCGCAACGGCTGCCAACTTCAGACAGCATCGGTTAGCCCTCGCCCTTCCAAACCCTTGGAGCTCGATGCCGAAGAAGATGGGGACGAAGATGTCTCTACCACCCACCGCTTGGGATCATGCTCTTTCAAATAAAAGTCGCGGCTCATCCAGCCGAAGATCATCGACTTCGTGATGGGGCGTTTCTCCGGCCGCAGTCCGAAATAAACGTGGACCATGATCAGTGCGATCAGGCCGACACCCGCCAGGCCATGCAGCACGTACATCATTCCCCAGGTCAAGTCGCTGAAGAGATATGGATTGCGGGGAAAGAAGATAGTGCGCACACGAAACATCATGAACACGCCGGTTATGATGGCAGAGAGACCGGCGGCGATGATGGCACCGTGGTAGAGCTTGTTCTCCAAAGGATATTTGGCGAATTTGTCCGGAGGCGGCTCGGGCTTACCGGCAGCCCGCAACATTCTTCGGTAGGCGTCCCGCAGATCAATGCGATCAGGCCAGATCGACCAGAAGTCCATAAAGAAGGATGCATGAATGATGTGAAAAATGATCGAAACCGTCAACACCGCGCCCGCAATCCAATGGTAGGTTACCCAATTGAACTGGACGCCTATCCTCGGCAGAAAAGCGGTAAACAACAAGGTGAACATGGAGGCGGCCATGATCCAGTGAAACACGCGCGCCGTCAGCGAGTGTCTGGGCACATGCTCGGGGATGCGCGCCGCGACGGCCGGCGAAATAGTGCCGGCAAACTCTTTTGCTTTGGCGAAATATCGCAGATAGGCGGCGTGAACCATAAAGAAGAGGAACCCCGCGATCACCGCGACCCAGATCAAGAACCAGGCGATATGGATCGGGACAAGTTGTCCCCACGGACTCGTCGCCCATTCTAAGAAGCCCACCTTGCCTCCTCTGCTTCTGACCCTGCTGCCGCTCCTGCTCCTGCCCCGACGATGGCGCGCTTCACCAGATTTCTCATCAGCGGGATCTTGTAGGCATTGAATTGCAACGGGAGTGCTCCCTGCACGGCTAACTTCCCTGCCATCTCACCGGTCGCGGCGTTGCGCGGCTTGCCTCGGACTGCATCTTCGACCGCCTTCAAACGTAAGGGCCGCGCGGCGGCTGCGTTCACCGAAATTCGAATGCGGTCGATCGTCTGGGCCGAGCTATCGCCCGACGTTACGAGGGCGGAGGCGACATTCATCAGCGGGAAATCCCAAACGTTGCGGTCGCGAATTTTCTCAAAATAAAATTGCGCACCGGCCCATGTGGAGGGAATACGAATCGCCGTAAGCAAGTCCCCAGGCTGCAAGATGTGCAGCCTGGTGATGTCGATGTCGGGACCGACGAAGTAATCTTCTGCGTCCACGATGCGCTCGCCTTTCCGCGTGCGCACGACAAACTTGGCGTCAAGGGCAATCAGGGCGGGAGCGGAATCGGAGGGATTCACCGCCACGCAGCGGTCGGCGTGCAGAATCGCGTGCTCGCGGTTGCGGCCTTGCGGCGTGTCGGCATAGCAAATATTGCCGCCGGCGCGGTAACAGGGCCAACCGCTGCGGTAATACCAGCAGCGCGTATCCTGCGAGACATTTCCGCCGATGGTTCCCTGGTTGCGAATCTGAGGCGATGCCACTAATTCCGCGGCCTGCGCCAGCAGATCATACTTCTGTTTGATGATGGGATGATTCACCACTTCGGTGAGCGTAGTCATGGCGCCGATCTCGATACCATCGCTGCCGTTATTGCCTGCAGCGCGAACTCCTCGCAGTTCTTCGATTCCGCTGAGGTCAACCACCACCTTCGGCTTCTTGATTCGATCCTTCAGCCAGTCGAAGCTGTCGAGCCCTCCGGCCAGCACCCAGGCGTCGGGGCGGTGCTGTTCGAGAAGGTCCTGCGCGTCGGCGATCGAAGTCGGCTGAAACAATGCAAACGCGGCCATCACGTCTCGTACGACAGCCATAACTCTCCTTAAAATCCCGATCCAATATCGGCCATCATATATGCGCCATCAGCGGGTGCTGCATCGGCCGGCCCGCTTCGAGCGAAGTCAGAATCGTGTCGGCGTTCACCGGAGCACGCTGAAAAATCTCGTCTCCCAATGCATCCGATAGGGCATTCAAGATCGAAGCGCACCCGCCTCCAACTGGAGGCTCACCAACTCCGCGAGCGCCGACCGGCGTCTCCGGGTCCGGAATATCCAGCGCAGTCCACTGCATGTCGACAGGCACATCGAGAATGGTCGGCGGCTTGCTTTGGTAGAAGCGCTTGGAGAGCATCTGGCCGTAGTGCGGATCGAAGACCCACTTCTGGCCAATCGCATGGCCGATGCCGAGTGTCGAACGGCCGAGCACCTGACCGCCGAGCGCCCGCGGATGGATCACGGTTCCGACATCGGCGGAGGCGAGGAAGTCGACGATGTGGTATTTGCCGGTTTCGACATCGACCTCAACCTCGGCGAAACTTGCAACATAGGAATAGGTCGAACCATCGCGTGGGTAGTTATCCTTGGCGGCCACCACCAAGCCTTGTCCGGCTAACGACGCGACCGACGCTTTCGTCAATTTGTGGACATCGGCTGGCGCCTCATGGCCGTCGTAGATGCCGCCGAGTTCAATCGCGTGCTTCGCGGCTTGCGCCAGAGTCATGCTCACGCCACCGCCTTTGCGGAAAACGCGTTCGTTCGCGACCACATATTGCTCTGGCTTGCCGCCCAGTTTCTTCGACGCGATCTCCTGAAGCCGCTGCTTAGCGGCCATCGCCGTGGCATACCCTGCCCGCGTCATGGCATGCGTCGTCTGACTTCCGCCGGAAACACAGGTGAACGGCAGATTTCTCGACGTGTTGCCCCAGACAACATTGCATTTTTCCCACGGCACGCCGAGAACCTCTGCACCGGCGCGATGCACATCCATCACCGACTCGGTTCCGAGGTTGCCGATTCCAGACTGGAAAGTGATGCGGCCATCTGGTTTGATGACGAGAAGCCCGTCGAATCCGATGGTGCCGCCAACGTAACAGCTGAGCGACACGCCCACACCGCGAACTTTCGTGCCTATCCTCTTCGGCGTACGCGCGACCCGTTCGCTCCATTTGAACTGCTCCGCGCCGCGGTCGAGCGCTTCTTTCAGAAATGCGCTGGTGGCGTACTGGCGCTTCCCCTGCACCACTGGCCCCAACGGAGCTTTGCCCTCGGGGCAGTTGATGCGGCGAATCGCCACCTGGTCAACTCCCAGCTGGCGCGCCGCTTTCGCAATAATCGGCTCGAGAATGACAATCCCCTGCAGCCCGCCCGGAGAGCTCTGCGCACTTCGCGGTGGCGTGTTTGTCAACACCGTCAAACCGCGCCAGCGCATGGCTAGCGGCTGGTAGAGCAGCGAAACGATGCGTCCCGAGGACGGAGCATCACCGACTGCATCGTAGGGACCGTTGTCGCAAATGACGAACATGTCGAGGGCCGTGATTCGTCCCTCTTTCGAGAAGCCGACTTTCATCCGCCCTTGAAAGCTGGGACGGGCGCGTCCGATGAAGGTCTCTTCTTCGCGGCTGATGCGCATCATCACCGGAGCATTCGTTTTTTTCGCCAGCAGCGCCGGGATGATCATGGTCACGCCGCCCGTGATCTTGCTGCCGAATCCGCCGCCGGTGTATTCGCTGATGAAAACGACATCATCGGGACTGATGTTCAACCAGCGCGCGATCGCCGGCAGGGTTTGCGCGGTGCTTTGCGTGCCCGTGTAAATGTAAACTTTGCCGTTTTGCCAATAGGCCATAGCGCTACGGGTTTCGAGCGTCTGATGGCTGGTGTCAGGAGTGACGAACGTCTGGTCAAGAACGAGTGCCGCATTCTTGAAGCCGGAATCGAGGTCGCCATATGTCCACTCGTCAGGACTTTTGCCCATCGGAAGACGGCCGTGCTTTTCCTCCTCGAAGTCAGACTCGGTCCACTTGAGCTCAGTGACTGCCGGCGTGCCCGGACCTGGTGGCGAAGCCGGCCGGGTCCAGACGTTGCCGTCCGTTCGCGGGTTGGGACCACCCGGCCGCAAACTTTCGAGCGGATCGATCACAAACGGAAGCGGTGCAAAATCGATTTCGATTTTCTCAATCGCTTCCGCAGCGGTGAGTTCGTCGACTGCGGCGACCGCAAGAACCGGTTCGCCCTGATAAACCGGCTCCATGGTGAGACCGCGCTCGCCCCACTTGCTGGCCTTGATCACCGTGCCATTATCGGTGAGCGTATCGGCAGGGGCGGGAAGGTCATCGGCCGTGAGAATGCCTTTGACCCCGGGCATCGCGAGCGCTGCTTTCGCATCGATGCGTTTTACGCGCGCGTGCGGCATGGGACTGAGCAGCAATTTGCAGAACAGCATGCCTTCCGCGCGAAAATCCTCAGCGTACTTCGCGTTGCCCGTGACCTTGGCATAGAGGTCAGGAGTCTCGTAGTTCTTGCCAATCAGTCTGTACCCGGCGCCATAGACGCGCTCAGCGGGCGGGGTGAGGTCAGCAGATTTTTTGCCGTCTTTCTTGTTATCGGCGAGTTGATTATCGTTAGCCAAGCGACGACCTCCGCATATTCTCGGCCCCACGCATCAACGCTGTCAGAATCTTGTCGTAATCCTGGCAGCGGCAGAGATTTCCCGATACACCGTGCGCCAGTTCCCGGCGCGTAGGATTGGGATTTGTTTTCAAAAAGCCGACCGCGGTCATGATGAAGCCGGGCATGCAGAACGCGCACTGAAATCCCTGCTCGTCGATGACACCTTGTTGCACAGGATGCAAGGTTCCGTCTTCGGCGGCCAGACCTTCGATCGTCAATACCTTGCGGCCACGCACTGTGTGTGTGAGTACCGAACACGAATAGTGCGGAATGTCGTCGATAAGAACGCTGCAGGATCCGCATTCAGCGCGGTCGCAGCCGAGTTTGGTGCCAGTCAGCCCCAGCTTGTAACGCAGCGTCCAGGCCAGTGTTTCCTGCTTCATGACATCGACGCGCCGGTGCTGACCGTTGACGTTGAGAGTGATCAGGCGCTCGCCTACGTCGGCAGACGGTTGCTGGCCATGCAATAGAGACGACGCGCGAAAAAGATAACTAGCGGAGGAGACGGCAACGCCGCTGCTGATAACGCCTTTGATGAAGTTGCGTCTGGAGACAGATTTCAGGACATCTTCTTCCGGCACATACGGAATCGCCTTGTAACCCACTGTCTCTGTCATGCTCGGTCACCTTATCTGGGCAGCCGCCGCTCGGGTCTTGCGTCTACAGCGATGTGAGGCCACATCTTTAACCACTTCGATTATCAGAAAGAATGCCCGGATTCGGAAAGTTTAGATGCGCCGCTCGCCGGCGAGGATTTCTATAAGGCCAGAAGACTCCGTCCTTCGCGCGACGCTGCCCCTCAAGACAGGGCCTGCAGCCACCGTGTCAGAAACTCCCGCACATCTTCTGGCGGCCTGATCCACAGGGCTGCCGCAGTTTCGCGCCATTCGGGGCGAACCAGCACGCTTAGGCCCGCGGCTCCAAGAGAGAGGAAAGCTCGCTCATCGGTCACATCATCCCCCAGGTAGGCGACGGGAACCTCGGAGCCAATTTCATCCAGGATGGTACGGACTGCATCTCCTTTATCACGACCCGGCATGCGCATTTCAATACCGCCATCGAACTCGAGCAGTTCCATTGGCGTACTTTGCGCGATGGGGAGCCAGCCCAACAGAACCTGACTGCGGGTTTCCGCGGCCCTCGCGTCGTCCAGCCCACGCCAATGGAGGGCGACAGCACCGGTCTTGAATTCAGCCCGGCTGTCTAGCCCCTGGTCTCTTAACCAACGATCTGCGTCAGCCAGGGCTTGCAGCACGGGCTCTCGGATGCGTGGTGTCTCGCTGGTTCCATCCGATCGCAACCGCTCCAACCCGTGACATCCCCAGATTTCTGGACGGGGGTGAAGCGCCAGCAGCGGGATGATCTCATGAGCGTTTCGACCGGTGATGATGGCCACACGGGTGCGGCCATTGCCGATGATCTGCTGTAGGAGCGCAGTCAATCCCGGATAGGGGAGAGCCTGCTGGCGATTGAGGCAGAATGGCGCGAGAGTACCGTCATAGTCGAGCAGAAGCGCGGAGCCCGGCGACTGTGCCACCGCCTTCATGAACTGCTCGACTATGATTGGATTGACGGTGCGGACAACCACATGCCCCTCATTCCCAGGCAGCAGAACGCGCCCGGAGTTTCTCCTTGCTTTCGTCGGGCGCGTCCAGGCGCAGCTCACACAGTTCCGCGATGAGGCTTCCTGCCCAGCGATAAACGTTGTATTCCCTGACCGTCTTCCGCATGCGGCGCATGCGCGATTCCTTTTCCTCCGGCTCCATCTCAATGGCTGTGCGAATCGCCTCCGCCGTCTGGTCGACGTCGTAGGGATTGATCTGCAAGGCGTCGTGCAACTCGTGGGCGGCGCCGGTAAAGCAACTCAGGATCAGAACACCCCTTTCGTCGTGCCGGGCAGCCACGAATTCCTTCGCCACCAGATTCATGCCGTCGTGCAACGACGTTACCAGGCATAAGTCCGCGGCGCGGTAGTACCTTTGAATCTCCTCATGACTATGCTGCCGGTTCAGAAAGACGATGGGCTTCCATGCGTCGGTCTGGAACCGCCCGTTTATACGGTTGGCTTCCGCTTCCACCTCCGTCATCAGGTCGTGATAGCGTTTGAGGTGGCTGCGACTGGGAGCGCCAATCTGCACGAATGTGAATTTGCCCTGATAGGAAGAATACTTCTCCAGAAAACGCTCAATCGCCAGAAAGCGCTCTAGAATGCCCTTCGTGTAATCGACCCGGTCTACGCCCACGCCCATAAAGGTAGCCTCAACCCCCAGGGCCTTAAGCAAAGTGGAGCGTTCAGTGTAGGAGTCGAGCGTTGACTCCGGCTGTTGCACATCCGGGAAGTCCACGCTGATGGGGAAGGGTTGTACCAGGGTGAGATGATCCAGACGTCTAACCGAAAAGTGTTCCCAATCGACGCGTGATTCCACCACCCGGTCCACCGTATGCAGGAAGTTATTGCAGTGCGCCTGGATGTGAAACCCGATCAGATCGGCGCCGAGCAGGCCGTCCACGAGTTCGCGCCGCCAGGGGGAGATGTCAAATGCCTCCGGATTGGGCCAGGGGATGTGCCAGAAGATGGCCACCCTGGCCTCCGGTCTTTTTTCTTTAATCAGTCGCGGCAGCAACGCGAAGTGGTAATCCTGAACAAGCACGATGGGCTTTTCAACGTCCTTCATTTCTTCGAGCAGCGCATCGGCGAACTTCAGGTTTACGGCCTGATAGTGTTTCCAGTCCTGCGCGCGAAAGATAGGGCGGGTGTGGGCGATATGACAAAGAGGCCAGATTCCCTCGTTGGCGAATCCGTAGTAATAACCTTCTTCTTCCGCCTCGTTCAGCCAGACCCGGCGCAAGGTGTAGTGAGGATCTTCCGGAGGCACGCGCAGCCGGTCGTGCTCATCAACCGTTTCGAGGTCGGCATCGCCGTTGCCATGGGCAATCCAGGTTCCGTCACAGGCACGAAGAATTGGCTCGATTGCAGTGACCACGCCGCTGGGCGGCACCATCACTTCTACGGCTTTGCCACGTTGCATGTGCACGTAAGGCTCGCGATTGGAGACGACAAAAAGGCGCCCATTATCCAGGCGCGTGCGTACGTGCACGGCCAGTCGGTCGGCCGTCCAGAGAGATTCACCTGTGTCCCGCAACCGAGCTTCGGTCTCGGCCGCTGAGCGCGCCATCGTGAGACTTTCGGCGAAGGCGGCGACCTCCTCCACCAGGGGACGAAAGAGATCCAGATCGGCGGCGTGCTGAGGTGAAGAGACTCGACCCGTTCGTAAAGCTCGCATCCACTGCGCCGTACGTGCGATGGGTGCGGCAATACTCCAGCGAATAATCAACAGCGTTATCAGTACGATGAGAAATACATGGGCCAGGGCTCGGAGGAATGCTTCGCGCCAAATGTGAAGGCTCTCCGCTCGAACAAAGCTGGCGTCATGAACAATGACGAGGCCACCGATGACTTCGTCGAGTTGGTGCAGAGGCAGAGCGTAGATGTGCACAGAGGCGTCACCCAGTCGTTGGAACGCGCCCACTCCGTGGTTGTCACGCAATGCCTGGGACATTACAGAAGGAACGGTAGTCAGCGTTGACGCCAGCTCCCGTGTAACTGCCAGCAAATCGCCCTGCCTGCCGTAGATAGCCAGTCCCGAGAGATGCTCGCGGTTGCCAAAGTGCTGCACGATGGCTTGCAAATCCTGCACCGAATTCTTCTCCAGGTCGCGTTCCACATTTCCCGCGAGGCTTTCGCCCAATACCTCAGCACGTCGCTCGAGGTCACGCCTGAGGGCACGTTTCTCACGAAAGGCCTCGTAATACGAGGACGAGAGCGAGACCAGCGTGATGCCCACAATGAGGAAAACAATGAGCCGGATGCTGAGTAGTCGCATGGCACTGGCCGCCCAAACAGAGGAGGAAGAAATTTCATCGTACCGCAATGAGCGACTACTTGGTATCACGGGTTGGCGGGCTCAGCCGGGAACAGCTTGAAATCAACAGGGGGAGTAGCTCCAAAAGGCAGCATGTGAAAGACTAGCGGCATGACCACCAAACCACCGAAGGTAGGCGATTCGGTGACGATTCGAGGGTCGCCGGTCGTCTGTGTCGTAACCAGGGTTGACACCGAAAGGAACACGGTTGACGTGAAGGCCACGAGGGACGTCGTCGTTCTCCAAAAGGATGTGCCCTGGTCGACGGTATTCCTCCTCGACGAATGTCAAAACGGACTGCGCATCGTGACCAAAGGTACCGACGAGCGCTAGGCGGGTCGAGGCTCCTCGCTGAAAGCTGTAGAACGGGAAATTTTTCACTCCGCAATCTGCAAGCTTAACCTTGCTGCCCTAGAGCGGCGATAGTTCGTCTTCGTTCTCCTCTTTCTTCCCGCGAACAATTTTCTTCTCCAGGAAACGTCGGGCCAAGTCTCTGCCCCCCATGCCGAAGGCGATTGCCAAGCCGAGCATCAGGGCTCCGAAGGCGATTCCGAAGGCAACCAGCATGGTCTGTTCCGCCAGGCCCAGTTCTTCGAAGACGATCGACAACACGAAAACAATGATGATGCTGCGGACCGCGAGGCTCAAAACTCGGGGTGAAGGCACATTCGCATTGACGGCAGCCAATAGAGCGGCGCGAGAAAAGAAACTAGCCGCCAGCAGTCCGAAAAACATGATGAACATGGCTACGAATAGACGCGGCAAGAAAAGAAAGAATCTTGCGACTTGTTCTTGCAGGCCGAGGATCCCGAGTACGCTCACGCCCAGCAGAATGAAGCCCAGCCAGGCAATCCAGAAGACAAACCGGCTCAACACTTCCGTAGGCGAAGGCAGTGCGGCCTTGGAGAGCAACTGTGAGGCGCCAGCGTTTTCTGAAAGCTTGTCGAACTTGACGAGCCTCAGAATGCTGCGCAGAACCACTTTTACAACGTACGCGATCACCCAGCCGAGAGCGGCAAGGATCAGCATCACGATGATACGAGGAAGTAAGTGTGCGAAACCTCTGGCCATCTCGTGCAGCGCCTGACTTAGTTCGCTGACAATCATTTCCCGCATAGTTTGCCTCACTCTCTCGATTTCCACAGCTCCAGCAGATGGGGTTTCAAGCGCTCGAACTCAAGGCACAAGTCTTCGATATTTTTCTCCACACCGACGGCGGAGGCGTTGCGATTCTCGGTCAGGAACGTGAACATTCTCCCGCGGAAGAGCGGCGCCAAGGCCTGCACGATGTGATCCCGGCTGATCACAGATTTCTGGTACGAGGCGGCAAACTCATAAATCGTCCGGACCCACAATTCCGCCGGGTAACGAAACTCCTCTTCGCCGAGATGGGCGATGCGCTGGAGTTCTGCCAGAGTGGAGGGGGAAAGAATTGACTGAAAGACGGACTCCAGTTCAGCGATTCCAGCCAAGAACATCTCTCGCAGTCGTTTCCGGTTTACACGCAGCGTTTCGAGCAGCACTTCCTGGTCGGACCCGGTAGTGGGCGCCGGTTGGGAACCCGTCACGACACTCCAGACGGGAAAGTCGGGTTCCAATGCGGAGAACAGGGCGCCGGCAGTTTGTCGAAGCGCCGGCACGAGGTCAACGGCGTGTCGCTCAACGCGATCCTTGTCTCCGAGGAAAGACTGGCAGATACGGTATTTCCCCGCGATAGCAGCGAGGGTGAAACGGAGTTCGACACCGGCCCCTTCGGTCTCATCATTCCAAGCATTTTGTCCGAGGAATTGACTTCCGAGACGGCCGGAGAATCCGAATTCAGGCGAGTACGCTTCACGGATTCTTAACCCGTACAGCGCGCGGGTCATCGGGTACAGCAAATTCGTTATGAGCAGCCCTTCAAACTTATGTCTGCGATATGTGGGGGTCACCAGATCGAAACCATCGTCAAAAATGGGGCGCAGAAGCTTGGAGAGCCATTCGGGCTCGATGTTCGCGGACTCGGGTGACATCACCACACAGGCCTTGGGGCGGAGCAGTTCGGCGGCCGCCAGGATAGTCCGAAACGCGTCCGCTGGTCTTGGGCTACTCGCATACTTCGTGCTTATCGAGTGCAAGGTCCGGAGAGCGTGGAGATTGGAGGCTCGCATGTCATCGATAGAGACGCCCGTGACCAGTTCGGGAGTGCCATCCCGTGACCCTCCGTCGGCGTTAATAATGACCGCTCGTTCTCGAGGAAACCCCCGCAGGATGCCGCTCTGAATTGTGTGGACGACCGACCCGACAGTTTTGACGTTATTGTGGGTGGGCAAGCCAATGAGGATGTCTACTTCGCCAACGTTCATTAGTTGGCGAAGAAAATCATCTGTAAGATAGCTCTCCTCTGCCAATTCGTCTCCGTTCGAAGTGCGCCGTCGTGTAAACGCGCCTCACGTAACAACGTTCCGGCGATCTACATTTGTTCAGATTCGCCGCAGCCGAAACCAGTAAAACTGGTAGGGCCCCATGGTCAGCAGATACGGCAGGTCGCCCACCCGCGGAAATATATTCCTGCCAAACATCTCGATCAGAATATTCCCCTTGTAGCGCCGCAGATCGAGTTCAACAGCTTGCGCGCTGCTCGAAAGATTGTTGACCACGAGGACCACCTCGTTGTCCAGCCGCCGCACGTAGGCCAGTATTCTGTGATTGACTGGGTACAGAAACTCGATCGATCCCCTGCCGAAGACCGCGGTCGATTTTCGCACCGTTATGATGCTTTGCATCCAATTGAGGAGCGAATGTTCGCTCGCTTTTTGCCGCAAGACGTTCACGGCCGGATAGCCATAGACGGGATCCTCGATTAGGGGCGCAAACAAACGCTCCGGGGCCGCGGCCGAAAAGCCGCCGTTCCATCCCCCGTTCCACTGCATGGGAGTTCTTACTCCATTGCGGTCGCCTAGATTGATGTTATCGCCCATACCGATTTCATCGCCGTAATAGATGATAGGAGTGCCCGGTAACGACATCAGCATCCCGTTCATTAACTCTATGCGCCTGCGGTCGTTGTCCAACAAGGGAGCGAGCCGCCTTCGAATTCCAAGGTTGAGTCGCATCGTTTTGGTTCCGGCATACATGTCGTACATGTAGTCGCGTTCCATGTCGGTTACCATCTCCAGGGTCAGCTCGTCATGGTTGCGCAGGAACAGGGACCACTGGCATGAGGGCGGGATTTCCGGGGTTTGCTGCAAGATTTCAGTGATGGGCTTGCGGTCTTCCAATTTCAGCCCCATGAACATCCGGGGCATCAACGGAAAATGAAACGCCATGTGGAATTCATCTCCGTCACCAAAATAGGGGCGGAGATCGGCGGGCCATTGATTAGCCTCCGCCAGAAGCATTCTGCCGGGAAAATGTTCATCAAGTTTTCGCCGCAATTCCTTTAGCACATCATGGGTCTCCGGCAAGTTCTCACAATTTGTTCCCTCGCGTTCCACAAGGTATGGCACGGCATCGAGGCGGAAGGCGTCAACCCCCATCTCCAGCCAGAACCTCATCACATTCCACATCTGCTCACGAACTGCGGGATTGTCGTAGTTGAGATCAGGCTGGTGGCTAAAAAAACGATGCCAATAGAAGGATTTTGAAATCGGGTCCCACGCCCAGTTAGACGTTTCCGTGTCGAGAAAGATGATGCGGGCGCCTTTGTATCGTATGTCGGTGTCACTCCAGACATACCAGTCGCGGCGTGGATTGTCCTGCGAACTTCGCGACTCTTGAAACCACGGGTGCTGATCGGAGGTGTGATTCAACACCAGTTCGATGATGACCCGGATTCCTCGGTCGTGGGCCGCCCCCAGAAACTTCCGGAAATCCTCTAATGTTCCATAGCTGGAATGGACGGCGTTGTAATCGGCGATGTCGTAACCATCATCGCGCAGAGGTGAGGGGAAGAATGGCATGAGCCATATCGCGTTGATCCCCAGTTTCTCGAGGTAATCGAGCTTCCCTTCAAGCCCCTGAAAATCACCGATGCCATCCCCGTTGCTGTCGTGGAAAGTCCGGACGTGGGCCTGATAGACGGTCGCGTCCTTATACCAAAGCACGTCCCGGTTTAATGGCAAACCGCTTCCTCCTGCGGACAATTTCAGTACATCCCTGCAAAGCAGGGCAAAGTGCAAGTTTATATGAAGTGACAACCGTAGAAATCCAACTGCGTGCTAGCACCGGATGTCACGACCACAATCCGCGACAGAAATGCTTTTCACTGGTGATGCAGAGCGTTTCACGTTGACGCGAAAAGCGATCGGGGGTACATTCGGAGCCGTTCTCGGGGTCAAGTGGAAAATTTGGGCTCAGGAGGTCCGTCATGCGCCACCGTTTCGTGTTCATGGTCTTGGTCTCTCCGATTATGTCCGTATGCCTGTTCGCCCAAGGTTACGATGGTCCGGCGGAACTACCGATCGCGACCGTCGCCAGTTCGATGGTAGACACACCCGCGCCAGGAGCCGTCATCACAGTCAATGCCGGCGCCAATTTACAGGCCGCGCTGAACAACGCCCAGTGTGGCAACACCATCGAATTACAAGCCGGGGCAACTTTCACGGGAAACTTCGAAGTCCCGGCGCTGAATTGCGATGGCAATAACTGGATCATTATTCGCACTAGCGCCCCCGACAGCAGTTTGCCAGCCCAGGGACAGCGCCTTACGCCTTGCTATGCGGGAGTAGCTTCCCTGCCGGGGCGTCCGCAGTATCCCTGCAACAATCCGCAGAATGTGTTGGCCAAACTGGTTCTTTCCAGCGGGATGAACGGACCAGTGGTGTTCCGGTCGGGAGCAAACCATTACCGCCTGCTCGGATTGGAGATCACTCGGCCCACCGGGACCAAGGGAGGTCCGGCTCTCATCTCCGTGAGCCCGGGAGGCACGGCTAGCTATATCGTGCTCGATCGCAGCTGGGTGCACGGTACCACGGAGGATGAGACGAAGGAGGGTTTCGTTCTCGCTGGCACGAACAGCGTGGCCATTGTGGACTCCTATTTCAGTGACTTTCACTGCACATCCATAACTGGTTCGTGCACGGAAGCGCACGCGGTCAGCGGAGGCTGGGGGAACTACCAGGATGGTCCTTATAAGATCGAGGACAACTTCCTCGAAGCCTCGGGCCAAGCTATCGTGTTCGGCGGCGGCGCGGCCACCACGACACCGACCGATATCACTATCCACTTCAACCACTTTTTCAAGCCGTGGCAGTGGATGCCTGGGAATTCACCGTTCCAGGGCGGAGTTGGTGGAAAACCGTTCATTGCCAGACCCCACATGGAACTCAAGAATGCCATCCGGGTGCTGGCTGAAGACAACTTGATGGAGGACGTATGGGGAGGGTTCAGTGAGTCGGGCTACGCCATACTCGTGACTCCCAAGAACCAGCACGCTAAATCAGGCGACAACGTCTGTCCGATCTGCGAAGTCACGGATGTGACCATCCGATACACGCACATCTTCCACGCTGCGGACGGTATCCAGTTGGCGACCTCGATGTCCGGCAATAAAGGCGGAGGTGGAGGGGCAGCCTACGCGGGGACCCGCTGGAGCATTCACGACATTGTTATGGATGACATTAGCCAGAAGTACGTTGGCCTGGGCAATCTGTTTGAAGTGGTGAACGATTGGGCTGAGAACCCTCTTAACACAGTCACGATTAATCACGTCACAGGCTTCCCGGACCCTCAGGGCGCGATCATGGTGCTCGGGAACTTGATGACGAATCCATCGATGTACGGATTCGTCTTCACCAACAGTATTGTCACAACCGGCAGGTACCCGATTTGGAACTCGCACAGCCATGAAAGTTGTGCGGTCTTGGACATCCCGCTCACAAGCCTCAACCATTGCTTTAGCACGTACACGTTCGCCAACAACGCTCTGGTCGCAGCCCCATCCCACTTTTCTCCATCAACATGGCCGATCGGCAACTTCTTCACAGCTGACCCGAACGATGTCGGATTTGTTCAGTATGACGATGGCAACGGTGGAAATTACGAGCTTGCGCAGGGCAGTCCCTACAAGAATATGGGCACCGACGGCAAGGATCTCGGGGCTGACATTGTCGGGCTCGATCAAGCACTCGTGGGAGTCGAATGAGTTTCCCAGTTCGATTTTGATGCTGAGGTCCGCAGGCTACCGCGGACCTTGATTTCTTATACGCCACGCCGCCAACTTGCCATCATGCTCATCGATGGATGAAGAAGTCATGAATGGTGTCTCCCGGCTTTACCTGAACTTCTCCTTAACACCTAAACCTTCGCTCATCTGCGTCTTCATTCCACAGCTCGAAGCCTCCACGGAACGCGTTCTCATTGCTTCCTAGACGGGTGCCGGGCGGCAGCTTCTTGAGCTTCTTGACGTTGCCGCCTCCCAGTACAACTTCTCCCGGTTCCAATGCTTCGCGGAGCAAAGAGACCACCTTAGCCACCTGTTGCTCCCACTTCTTCCGACCCAACCGCTTCAGGCCGCGAATCCCCAGATAGTCCTCGTAGCTCTTACCGCGTTTGTAGGGCAAGTGGGCTAGCTCCATCGGTTCTACTACCCTGTCGACGATCATGGCAGAGCCCAACCCGGTGCCTAAGCCCAGGAAAAGCAACCTTCCTCCCCGGTAGCTGCCGAGTGCCTGCATGGCCGCATCATTAATGATCTTTACGGGTCGCCCCAGCGCCTTGCGGAAATCGAAGCCCACCCATCCTTGTCCGAGGTTATGTGGCTCCCGCAAGGGCCTTCCGTGCACCACGGGTCCTGGGTAGCCAATCGACACGACATCATACGGAAAACGTTTCACGGCGTCCTTTACCTGCCGGATCATCACCCCGGGAGCCAGAGTCGGCCCCGAGGGAATGATAATGGGCTGCTTCATGCCCGTGACCAGCACCTTTACGTGCGTGCCACCAACGTCGATCACCAGAATTCGCCGGCTATTCTTCATCTCACCCTTCCCTCATACACTAGAGAGACATTCGAGTGTAATGGTATGCGCGAAAAGAATTGGTCCGAAAACGTGCTTCTACCGGGCGGCGGGTCAGCGGGGGCATTGCGGGACACCACGGACTATCGCCGCTCTGCGGATCGGAGAACCGGCCACCGAGCTTCCGTGATCGCGGCGTCCAACCTGGCCGCAAGCATGGCAAAAGCGGGGGTGGGGCCGTTCCAGCGCAACTGGTCCACATCGTCGAAGAGCTTTATGTCGGTCCGGAGCGTGGCGAGCGTGCGAAACAGGAGTGCGTGGTCCCGCTCACGGGAGAGAGTGCCGGCGAGAGCGCTCGCGTTGGACACGTTTACATGCCAGTCTCGCCAGTCTGTGGGAATGGATTCGAGATGGACAAACTTTGAGAGAACGGCAGCCGACGACTTCGCGCCCCAGCCTCGCAGCCCCGGATAGCCATCTGCGGCGTCGCCGACGAGCGCAAGGTAGTCGGGAATTGATGCAGGCGCGACGCCGAACTTCTGAATGACACCTGCTTCGTCTATGGTCACGCGCGTCCGGCGATTCAGCTGCACGACGCGCGTGCCCCTCACGCATTGCGCGAGGTCCTTGTCCGGTGTGCAAATGATCACCCGTTCGACACGCCCATCTTTATCCGCCGCTATCGCTGCCGCAGCGAGCGCGTCGTCCGCCTCGAACTCAACCATTGGCCACACGACAATGCCGGCGGCAGCGAGGACGTCTTCGAGCACAGGGAATTGCGACAACAGATCGGGCTCGATGCCTTCGCCGGTCTTGTAGCCTGGCCACAGTGCATTGCGAAATGATTCGATAACGTGATCGGTTGCGACGGCAATGTGCGTGGCGCCGCTCTTCATCATTCCCAGAACTGAAGCAAGAACCCCTCGCACCGCAGCGACTTCTCGGCCATCAGAATCCCGAGCAGACGGCAGCGCATAGTAGTGCCGGAACAACTCGTATGTGCCGTCAACGAGATAAATGTCCAAGGCCTAACCGTACAGGAGGGGTCAGGGCTCAATCAACTCCGGCTTTGCAGCATCAGAGCTTCGCCTGCGCGGGAAATCGCGAGTGATAGGATTGCTTCACGCCAAACACTCATGCCGGTGCTACAACTTCCCACATTGGAGAGATCCCGAATGTCTTCACGAGCGCCCAAAATAAGCAAAGGCGCCATCGGCATAGACTTTGGGACAACGAACAGTTCAATTGCCCTGGCCAATAGTTCAGATGAGGTGCAGCTTGCCCGGTTCCCGTACTTGGGCGGCCTGACTGACTCGTATCGGTCACTGCTGTATCTTCAGCAGCTGAAAGAAGGCGGCGTGAACACTCTGAAATCGTGGACTGGGCCAGAAGGCATTGAGCACTATCTATCCGCGGACGTGAAGGGTCGACTGATTCAATCCCTCAAGTCGTTCCTCAGTAGTCGCACTCTTCACGGCACGGAAGTTTTCGGTCGAAGGTATACGCTTGAAGATCTGATCGCTAGGATTCTCAGGGACCTGCGTGAAAAAGCGGAACATCAGTTTGGGATCGACATCAGGTCGGCAGTAGTCGGAAGGCCAGTTCATTTTGCGGGAGCTGAGAAGGAGGAAGATGACAGTTATGCAGAGGGTCGGCTTCGAGCGGCCTTTGAGTTAGCTGGCTATGAGTCCGTAGAGTTCGAAATGGAGCCGGTAGCGGCGGCTCATTATTACGAATCCATGCTTGATCATGACGAACTCATTCTCATCGGGGATTTCGGCGGTGGTACCAGTGATTTTTCCTTGGTTCATGTTGGTCCAACCGTTCGCCAAAGAGGCAGAGTCACAAGCGACATCGTGAGTAACGCCGGAGTGGGCATAGCGGGCGATGCCTTCGATGCAAAAATTATCCGGCACCTCGTGTCTCCAGCTCTAGGAGCCGGATCGCAGTTGCGTTCGCTGGACAAGATCCTAACCGTTCCAAGCTGGGTTTATATCAGGCTAGAGCGCTGGCATCATCTATCTCTGTTGAGAGCCAAAGACGTCCTGGACATGCTGCGGGGCGTTCATGCGCAATCGCTTGAACCAGAGAGAATCGGGGCGCTCATTCATTTCATAAAAGAAAATCTGGGATTCCACCTCCACCGTGCTGTGCAAAAGATTAAGTGCGATTTGTCGAATGCCCCTCTGGCCTCATTCCGGTTTTCGGACGGGTTTGTGGATCTGGCGGCGGTCGTGGAACGAGCATCCTTCGAGGAGTGGATTTCTGAGGAGCTTGGACAGATCGCAGGATGCGTCGATTCTCTCCTTAGTTCGTCTGGTGTGCATCCGAAGGATGTGGATATGGTATTCCTGACGGGTGGTTCTTCATTTGTTCCAGCCGTAAGGAAAATCTTCGAAGCGCGATTTGGAGAGAACCAGATTCGCGGCGGAAACGAGTTTACGTCGGTCGCACGCGGCTTGGCGCTGACGGCGATGGACTCGCGCAGATCTCCGGACTTCCCTTTTCCGGTCCGAGACTAGCGGAGGAATCGCATCACCTCGGTGACGGCAGGTTCATTTCCATTTTGTTTGGATGGTCCCAAGTCATCGCCAACCGGCGCCGCATCACCCTCCCCCGGCGCCAGAAACAGGTTGCTCTCCAGACCATGCTGCTTGGTGTACAGGTCGAAGTAACGTCCGCGCAGCGCGTAGAGTTCTTCGTGGGTGCCGCGTTCGACAATCTGTCCCTGCTCGACCACCAGAATCTGATCGGCGCGCCGAATGGTCGACAGACGGTGTGCGATCACAAAGGTTGTGCGGTCCTGCATAAGATAGGAGAGGCCTTGCTGGATCATCTGCTCGGATTCGGAATCGAGGCTGGAGGTAGCCTCGTCCAGAATCAGAATGCGGGGTTCAGCCAGAATGGCGCGAGCAATCGAGATTCGCTGCCGTTGCCCGCCCGACAGTTTCACGCCGCGCTCGCCGACAATCGTGTTGTACTTGTCCCCAAAGCTCTCGGCAAATTCATCAACCCGAGCGATCCGGCATGCCCGCATCACAGCATCTTCGCTTGCGTCGGGCCGGGAGAAGGCGACATTCTCGCGAATCGTACCGTCAAACAGGAATGATTCCTGCAACACGACTCCAAGTTGGGTTCGGTACGAATCGAGCCGCACCGTGCTCAGGTCGATGCCGTCAACCAAGATCTTGCCCCGGGTTGGAACATAGAACGCAGAAATCAGTCCGATCGTCGTCGATTTGCCCGAGCCCGACGATCCCACCAGTGCTGTCACCGTGCCTGGGGCAGCGCGAAACGATACGTCGTTCAGCACAGTACGGACGCCATCGTAGCTAAAGCTGACTGCTTCGAAATCAAGGTTGCCCTTGATCGAAGGCAGAACGACGGTACGCCGAGGGTCGCTGTCTTCCGCAGGTTCGATCAGGATTTCGTGCGTACGTTCCAGTCCGGCCAACGCTTCCGTAATCTGCGTCCCGATCTGAACGATCTGCATGATAGGCGCGATGAGAAAGCCCATGAATAGGGTGTAAGTAAAAAAGCCGCCAATCGTCAGAACCCCGGCCAGAATCTGCTTTGCGCCGACAAACATGATAACCGCACCCACCACGCCCAGCAGCAGGCTTGCCGAAAGCCCCATGACTGAAGTCGCAGTCAGCGAGCGCATCACGTTATTGAGCAGCCGCATCGCTCCGAGCGAGAAGACCTTTTCCTCCCGATCCTCGGCGTGGTAGCCCTTTACAACCCGCACGCCGCCAAGCGATTCCGACAGGCGCCCCGTGACCTCGGCGTTGATTTTGCCGCGTTCGCGAAAGATCGGCCGGATCGTCTGAAATGCTTTCTTGAGAGCGAGTCCGAAACCCAGCAGGAAACCGAACGCCAGTACCGTCATCAGCGTGCTGATTCGAAACAGAACCACCAGAGCGATCCCTGCCGTGAGCAGTCCGCCTACAAGGTCCACCAGTCCGGTGCCGATCAGGTTACGTACGCCTTCCACGTCGGTCATGATGCGCGATACCAAAACACCGCTTTTCGTCGAATCATGAAACGAGACCGACAGCCGTCCGATATGAGCTTGCACCTTCTGCCGCAGCTCAGCGATTAAGCGTTGCGCAGCCTTGGAGAGCAATTGTGTGAGCGCGAACGAAGTAATTCCCTGAATGACGGTCGCTAGCAAAACCCCAAGTACCAGTGGCTTGAGCAGTTGAACGTTGCGCTTGATGATGACGCTATCGATCAGGTATCTGCTGGAATAAGGCAGGACAAGAGAAGCCACCCGATTAATCGCCATCAAGACGAAACCAACCGCCAGCAATGCGCGGCGCGGACGGACCAGTTCCCCTACCAGGGGCAGAACCGCGCGCAACTGAGGGCCCGAGGCCCCGACCTGGGCCTTCGAATGAGCAGTCACCATTGTTGATTAGACACGGTGGGTCCGCGAGGGGTTCAATTTGTAAGCCGGCGTTCCTTCCGAGAACCCGGCAGAACTACTTTCCCGCTGCGAAAACACGCGCGTGAAACATCGCGCTTCGCCAAGGTGTGCCAGAAAATACCCGGCGTCGTGGTTGCCGGGATAGAGGTGATATTCGTGTTCAATGGCTTCTGCCTGAAAGTTGCCGATGGAGTTCTCAAATCCGAATTCATCGTCCCGGCCGCAGTTGAAATAGATAGACAACCCGAGATTTCGTATCCTTGCCCGGTTCGCACAACGTCGACAGATGCGCTTAGGAGCAGGCCCTGCCGACCTACGCCAATCTACTACCAGAAGTAGGCCGCTTCCATTTTTGGTGTGCCGGGTTGTCCATCGATGATTTCGGTGCTCAGCACGAACTCCATATTCTTCTTCCCAGCAGAAGCGCGCGCAGCATTGACAATCTGAGTCAGATGGGCGGTGTCGATCAGAAACTCGCCGGCGGCGATCGTGCCGCCGCGGCCCACGCCTGCGGCAACAATGGCGATCTTTCCCGTATTGCCGTCAGTGAACTGGGTGACGATGGCATAGTCGCGATAATTGTTGGTTGCCTGTTGTTTCGCGCGATCAATCACCCAGTCGATTCGGTCAGGGTTATTGCTGTCGGCAATCCAGAAACGCGTCATATCGGCGTTGTTAGCGAAATGGAAGCGCAGGGGCTTGGTCAGTCGCAGTGTCCAAGCGTTGTCGAAAGCCCCCACGAACACGGTCGGCCCATTGCGTAAGTCGGAGAGAGTAGTCGAGCCTTCGCCCTTGAGGCTGTACTTCGTCCCGTGCGCCTGCAGAACGCCGGCAATTTTGACTACAGTGCTTAGATCGTCGATGACGACGGCGCTTAGATTGTCTTTGAGGATAGTCTGGTGAGTTGGATCGGCAGCATCGCGGAGGGCAATCGCCGTATATTGGTTCTGGTCGGCGATGCAGAAGAGCACGGGATCGCCGGAGTTCAGCACGGGTGCCCAGAAAATGTCAAAGGCAGAACGCTGAGCCGAACGCGACCACCAAAATCCTCCGAGAGCGACGCCAAGCACCAACACGAGCGCTGCGCTAATCTTCCATAGATAATTGAAATATTTCTTGCGGCGATGCGGACGATGAGGGATGGAGTCGGCCGTAGCGATCGGCGCGAGCACTTCGGGTAAGGCGATGGCCGACTCAGCTCCGGTTGGAGTGATGGCAGTTTGCGGCCAGTGAAATTGTGGAACATAAGACCCGGCGGGAAGGGAGACACGAATCTCGACCTCATGGCCGGGTTCCTGGTAGTACTGCGCGATCCGTTTACGAATCTCCGCGGCGGTGACGCGCACGATGGGATCGGACGCGGTGTCGTAGTCGGCGCTGCGACCGAAAATCTCGATACCCAAGGTCCGTTCCTTGACCGCGTCGGCCTGCCCGGCGAGAGTATGCCGGACGACGAAGCGCAGGAACATGGGAAAGCGACGGCTGTGACTGAAGTGGGGGTTCTGCAACAGGCGCTCGACCTGTTCCTCTATCGCAGCTTTCTCGACTTCAGTAAAATCGGCGGGATTTGCCGCCGGCACATCGAGCTGCATGGTGGTCCCTGATGATCCCCGCCCGGATTATACAACGATTAAAAGATAACGCCACGAGAGGAGATTGCGAGCAAGTGATTGATAGGCAGTGGCTTGGGTCGAGAATTTACATGATAAGAGCCGGACGGTTTACCGCAAGGACCTTATCTGCCGCCGACCAACACTTCTATAAGGCTCCTCGTACTGGTTGTGGCAGATAATTGTGCTCGGTTGCAGGCGGTCGCGGTCCGAGAGGCGCCGATCGCATAAATAAAAAGAGACTCAGCGTGGAGGCTCATTTGACGACGAATTTCAAGCGACACACTCAACCAAGGCTGCCCTTCCCCACTCCACGTATTCTGCCTGCCTTTGCGTTCTTGCCGATCCTGGTTCTGCTCCTTCTTGCCCCTCTGGCGACGGCGCAGGTGGGTAGTGCCAGTTTGGGCGGCGTTGTGCAGGATCCATCCGGTGCGGCGGTCGCCGATGCCACCGTCACCTTTGAGGAAGTTCTCAGCGGGTCGACCCGAGTGGTGAAGTCGAATGCTGCGGGAGAGTTCTCCTTTGCCGCGGTTCCTAGCGGCGATTACAACCTTAAGGTTGAGAAGGCGGGATTCTCAAATTATGTTCGCAAGTCCGTCCACCTGGACCCGGGTGACAGCCGAACTCTTACCGATGTACGTCTGGCGGTTGGCGGACAAACACAGACAGTCACGGTGGACGCTGAAGTCGCGGGCATTCCGCTCGACAGCGGCCAGTTGAGTTCGACAATTACCGCACGTGATCTTGAACAGCTATCGATCGTCGGAAGAGATGCCACCGAGTTGGAAAAGACTCTTCCCGGGTTTGCGATTCGCACGCTCGGCCCCACAAACCAGGCGCCGGACTTCTCCGACGTGCAGATCGGCCAGGAAACGCCCTATGCCTCTAACGGCGCGCCGGTCGCGGGGGTCACGCTGAAACTTGATGGCGCCAACCTCACAGACGCCGGGAACTTCGGCGCAAATCTTCAGAACATTAATGATGCGATGGTTTCCGAGGTGCAAATCCAGACTTCGAATTTTGGAGTCGACCAATCGAACGGGCCGGTGGTAATCACGGCCGTGACCAAGTCGGGTGCCTCGCAGTATCACGGTTCGTTGTATGCTTTTGCCAGAACGAGCCAGCTAAACTCCAACGACTGGCTGGCGAATTTCAACAGCATTCCTCGCCCGGCAGATCGCTATGTCTATCCCGGAGTTACTTTTGGCGGTCCGGTACCTCATATAAAAAAGCTCACATTCTTTGCTGCCGCCGAAGAGGACGCGCAGCGGGATGTGTATGCCTATGGTAGTGCTGGAAGCGCCATCATTCATGCGCTGGTTCCGACGGCGAACATGCGTACGGGCAACTTCAGTTCGACGGAGTTGATGAACTATCTGGGGCCTAACTACCAGGGAGGCGCCTACGGCAACCTGACCAACGCGCCAACATTTGCGTCCGATGGAACCCCGCTGGTCAATGGACAGATCCCGACTCAATATCTCGATTCGGGCGCGATGGCATTGATTAATCATGTGCTTCCGTTGCCAAATCAGCCGACAGGCACGGACGGCTACAACTACACCACGGAAAACCTGGTCGACAATGACGTCTTTCAGACGACTGGGCGCGTGGATTATGCGCTCAACGATAACAATCACATCTTCGGCCGCTACACCTATGAAAGAGAAAGCCAGGGGCAGCCGCAAGTTCCCTATTACTCGCCGGGTGCAGTCATGGGGTCGGTGAACACGCCCGGCGGCGGCGTGATCAACGCTATTAAGGTGCACAGCGCGGCCGCGAATTACGCCAGGGTTATTTCTCCCACGCTGACGAATGAACTGTTTGCCACGCTGGTTTATTTCACCCAAGATTTCCAGGCTAAGACTCCGTCGGCTTTGACGAGAGCGGCGATCAACTATCCTTACAACGGGATCTACGACAATGGCAGCAAAGATTTTCCGATGTTCATGGACTACGGCTTTGACGGTTTGCCGATCGCCATTCAACCGGACTTCACTTTTGGGCCGCCTTCGCTGAAGAAGTTCCAGCCTAGCGTCGGGGATAACATCACTAAGGTGTGGAGTCATCACACGGTGAAGGCTGGCATCTTCGCGCAGCGTGTGACCAACAACCAAGTCATCACCAACGGTACTACCAATGGGAACGTTCGCCTGTATTACTTCCCGCCCGCGGGAACCACGTTCTACACCTACGCCGGTACGAATCCCGATGGCTCGCCAGCATTTGGTCCGCCGTATGTCACGAGCGGAAACTATCTCGCGAACTTCATGGAGGGCGAGCTACAGAGCTTCGATCAGCAGAATATTCTGCCGCGCACCAATCTGTACTTCTGGAACATCGGCTTTTATGGAGAGGACTCCTGGCGGATGCGGCAGAATCTGGTTGTGACCTTCGGGCTGCGTCTGGAGCACTTGGGTGCCTGGGAAGATGCTCACAATCTGGGTGCAGCGGTGTGGGATCCAGCGACCATCGGGGAGCCGGTTTCGGCGACCAATCCGCTGCCTGGTTTTACGTGGCACGCGCTCGATCCATCGGTGCCGAACTCGGGGACAGGATCGAGGCCTCTCTTTTACGAACCGCGCGTGGGCGTAGCGTGGGACATTTTTGGAACGGGACGAACCGTTCTTCGCGGCGGGTACGGATCTTATCGCATGCATGATTCGATCGTGGATGTGACTAATGCATTCGCGAATTCGGAAGGGCTTCGCGAGCCAAATCTTTTTGGTTTCGGCGCAGTTACGCTGGGCGGTATCGACAGCCTTCACTTCCCAGTAACTGCCGGACCTCTCAGCACAAGCGCATTTGGACTCTATCGCGGAGACACCAAGGAGCCGGTGACGAACAGTTACAGCGTAAGTCTGGCGCAGAGAACGCCGAAGAATTCTGTGTTTCAGCTGACTTATGCCGGCAATAACAGCAACTCGCTGTTCAACAACGGCTCGACGTCGGCGGTGATACTTAACAACCTCAACGCCATTCCAATCGGCACACTGTATCAGGCGAATTCGATCGGCCATAACGAAGGCGTGTGTGCGGCGGCTGCCTGCACCCCGTTTGAAATCGCTGGCATGAATGCCACGGACATCCAACAATTCCGGCCCTATCCCGAATATCAGTCGATCACCGTGCCGCAGCACGACACTTATGCTAACTACAATGCTCTGCAGGCGGTGTGGCAGAAGACGACGGGGCGGCTGAACTACGGTTTCAATTACACATGGTCGAAGGCGCTCGGCATTCTCGGCTCCGCGGCGAACTTCAACTGGACCGCGGCTATCAACCCGTTCAACATTCGAAGTAACTACGGGCCCATGAACTTTGACCGCAGCCATATTTTCAATGCGACTTATTCTTATTCGGTGGGAAGGTTTGCAGGTAACGGGGCGCTGGGCGCGCTCGCGAATAACTGGCTCGTCTCGGGTATTACCAGCATTCAGAGCGGCGGCAACATGCAGACGGGAATCAGCGGATCGAGCCCCGACTTTAATTTGAACGGCTTTATTACCGCTCCCAGCCAGCCGGTGCTGCCAGTGAATGCGCAGGTTTTCCTGGGAACGCCGGATGTAAGCCTGCAGCCGGAGTTGACCTGCGATCCGAAACACGGACTCGCATCACACCAGTACATTAATGGAGCTTGCTTCGGTCTGCCTGGCATCAATAGCGGACAGAATGGTCAATATATCTTTCCCTATGCGCAGGGGCCGACTTTCTTCAACACAGATTTGACGGTAGAGAGAGGATTTGGCCTGGGAGGCGATCGCAACCTTCATTTCCGGATTGCCGCCTTCAACTTTCTCAATCATCCGTTGAATAGCTTCGGAACAGGATACGCGCAACAGACGAACTTATCGCTGAATGGAGCTAGTGCCAGCACAGCCGTTTATTCTCCGTCTTCCGGCTTCGGGTTCGCTCCTTACAAACTTGGACGCCGACTGGTGGAGGTATCTGCGAAATTCACGTTCTGACAGATCGGCGGGATCGCCTCTTGCCCGCCGAGCCTTCGCCGCCGCGCTCTTACTGATACGCACCAGCGTCCTCTCTTCACTTACGAGCGTTGTGTTTGCAGAAAAGGGTTCGAAGATGTGCATTGGTCAGTGAAATGTGACCAATGAAATATGACCGATGCAATGCGGTCAGTGGGTCCGTGATCCTCGTGTTACTTGGAAGATCAACAGCGCCGCTTGATAAAAGATAATGGGAATGAATAGTAACCGGGCAGCCTTGCTTCTTATCGTTTTCTTTCTCCCGGCATCTTGGCTGCGGGGGCAAGGCAGTCCGTTTGGCACGGCCATTCAATTGCGTCGGGTCACATCTTCCTCGGTGCTGAATTACGGCATCGATCTGCGCGGTGGCGAGGCTCGCATGCAAATCGTCGCGCTGCGCGACGACGTGGTACGCATACGCGTATCGCGATCAAACGAATTTGCCGAGGATGCCTCCTGGGCCGTTCTGAGCGAAGCCAGGCAGAGTCGGACGGCGGTCAAGCCAATCGATACTGCTGATGCCGTCGGTTTCCTGACGCAGGCGCTCCGCGTCTCGATTAAGAGGGAGACGCTCGCTTTAACCATCTCCGATCGCGATGGCAACGTGCTGCAAGAGGATGCTCGGTCGATTGCATTTCATGGCGACTCTTTTGAAGTGTGCAAACGGATGCCGCTCGATGAACACTACTTTGGCTTAGGAGATAAAACGGGGCCACTTGATCGCCGTGACCAGGCATTTACGCTTTGGAACAAGGATGCCTACAGCTTCCAGGAATCTACCGATCCCATCTACAAAAGCATTCCCTACTTCATCGCCTTCCGGACGGGCCGCGCACTCGGAGTTTTTCTGGACAATACCTGGCGCAGCAACTTTGACTTCGGCAAGCAAGATCCTAACGCTTATTGTTTTGGCGCCATAAATGGTCCCTTGGACTACTACGTTTTCTACGGACCCACTCCGAAACAGGTGGTCGAGACATACGCGTGGCTGACCGGAACCATGCCACTGCCTCCGAGGTGGGCTCTCGGCTATCAGCAGTCGCGCTACAGCTACACTCCACAATCGCGAGTAATGGAAATCGCAGATCATCTGCGAAGGGATCACATTCCCGCCGACGTTATCTATCTGGACATTGATTTCCAGGAAAAGAATCGTCCATTCACTATAGATAAAGATCGCTTTCCCGACTTACCCGGAATGGTTTCCGAGCTTGCCTCGAAAAACTTCCACGTTGTCGCCATCACTGACTTGCATATCGCGAAGTTCCCCGGCCAAGGTTATTTTCCGTATGACAGCGGGATTGCTGGCGATCATTTTGTCAAGAGTCCCGATGGTAGCGTCTACTCCGGCATTGTGTGGCCCGGCCCTAGCGTCTTTCCAGACTTCACTCGGGCGCAGACGCGTGAGTGGTGGGGCACGCTTTATAAAGACTTTTCCAAAATGGGCATGGCGGGTTTCTGGAATGACATGAATGAGCCGTCCGTTTTTAATACTCCCACCGGGACGATGCCAGAAGATGTCGTGCACCGCATCGACGAACCCGGCTTTGTGAAGCGAACCGCGACACACGCTGAAGTACATAACGTTTATGGCATGGAAAATTCGCGCGGAACTTTCGAAGGATTGAGGCAGATCAATCCAGATCTGCGGCCCTTCTTACTGACCCGCTCGACCTATGCCGGAGGACAACGCTATGCTGCCACCTGGACGGGAGACAACAGCAGCACGTGGAACCATCTTCGCCTGACGACTCCAATGATCGAAAACCTTGGGCTGAGCGGCTTTGCGCTCGCCGGCGCGGATGTCGGCGGATTCGCGGGAACGCCGCAGCCGGACCTACTGACGAAATGGTTCGAGATTAGTTCGTTCCAACCGATTGATCGTGATCATGCCGAGAAAGGAACCGGAGACCACGAGCCATGGTCCGCGGGCGCGGAGGCGGAGGCGATACGCAGACGATTTATCGAAGAACGCTACCGGCTTATGCCATACCTCTATACACTGGCGGAAGAAGCATCGCGCACAGGTTTGCCGATCGAGCGGCCGCTTTTCTTAGAGTTTCCCGATGCTGCGAGCGACCTTCACCCCATCGATATCGATCTTCGGGCGACCGGCGAGTTTCTTGTTGGCCCGAATCTCCTGATAGCAGCGCCGCCTTATCCAGATAAACTCGATGCGTACGCCGTCGAGTTTCCATCGGCCGAGTGGTACGACTATTGGACTGGACAGCGTGTTCCTAAGCCCGCGGCGGCTGACCCTGAACCAAATGCGCCAATCAGCCCGACCGATCTTGTGCCGCTCACAACGTGGATACATCCTGAAGTCGCATCGCTACCCGTGTTTGTGCGGGGGGGAACGATTCTGCCCGTGGCGCCGCTGGTGCAAAGCACTAATGAGATACCACAAGGCCTGTTAACGCTCCGCGTCTACGTAGGCGACGCTTGTGCGGGGCACCTATATGTTGACGATGGAAAAACCTTTGCGTACAAGAATGGCGGCAGTCTCCGCGTGGACTTTAATTGTGAGGTGACTGCTGAAGGCTTGAGGCTCAACGTGGGCAAGCACCAAGGGTCTTATCCCGCTTGGTGGCACGAGATTCACATCGAGATTTTTGGCTGGCTGCCGCGCGAGCACACTGCCAGTCTCGACGGCAGAACGATAGACATGGGGGGTGGTTCGGCCTCGAATAACTCTGGTCTTGGTCTTACCATCCCAGACAACGAACGCGGCGCATCGTTAGAGCTCAAATAACTGCTGGAATAGCTTGCCTTAGCGGTACTCCGAAGTGCCAGGGCGATTCGTACACTGCCGGCCCCGGCACACTGCTTGCCTTTCCTGGTCGAATGCATCTCCGGGTCTCGCTGGTGCTCCCGGTTCTTGGTCGAACTCGGGGCAGGCAGGGGGGTGGCCTTCCGAACCAGAGCCTGGACATCCTCCATATCCTTATCCTTGTCGCTGTTTCGAGCGAGTTTCGCGAGTAGCAGATCGTAGGGTTCGAAAACACGAAGCGTGAGCTTTTTCAATCCGAGTGGGAGAGTTGTCAGACGGCTCTCGTAGTCTTCCGGATAATGTGAAATGCCGCCAACTACGTGCAGCCACACTTTATGTTTCTTGGCGAGGGCTGAACCTTCCCCTGCAATTTGTTCCAGCTCCGCCGTAGCTTGGTGTGGAATGACCGAAATACAGTCTAAGGAGACTCTGAATAAGTGCTCCTTTTCCACAACGAGTAAAGATAAAGTAGCGCCAGATGAAATCTCCAAGTCAACAGAGGACACTGGCGATGATGACGGGATTCGAGCGGTATACGAAGAAGACGCG
>Ga0209624_10000055_pt1 | contig 110301 bp, 89 predicted proteins | sample JacPinW_OM2H0_O1_FD_188565 | JGI IMG/M metagenome (GOLD analysis project Ga0209624, IMG submission 188565) | Forest soil microbial communities from Algoma, Ontario, Canada - Jack Pine, Ontario site 1_JW_OM2H0_O1 (SPAdes) (version 2) | ecosystem: Environmental > Terrestrial > Soil > Boreal... | reverse complement strand
CCCGCCGTAACCGTCGATTGAAAGCCGTAGGGATTGCCGATTGCGATCGCCATTTGGCCGGGACGGAGTTGCTGCGAATCTCCCAGGGCGACGGCCTGCAAGCCTGGAGCATCGATGCGAATGACGGCAAGATCGGTCGCCGGATCGTCGCCTATGGTGTCGGCCGGAGCACGCCGGCCATCGGGCAGTGTGACCTCGATGCGGGTGGCGTCATGCACCACGTGGCTGTTGGTGAGGATCAATCCATCGGGAGTGAAGACGAAGCCGGACCCGCCTCCACGGCGCTCGCGGGGTTCACCCTGACGTTCACCAGACCGGCCGCGGCGGCCGTCCGGTTTTACCGCGTGATGCACTTCAACGTTCACCACGGATGGACTAACTCTCTCAACGGCGGCAGTGACCGCCTGCGAATAGGAATCGAGCAAAGCAGCATCCGTAGATTCGGTGGCGGCAAGAACTGGACCCTCCGACAAAGCTTCTCTTAGCGATTGCGGATCGGAGAGGGGTGCTACGTAAAGACTTTCAACGTTCATAATGGATAGATGAGGATCGATGCAGGTTGGATTCTGTGTAACGGCGGGAGTCTGGCCCGGCCGTCACCATGTGAACTCACGCGCGATTCACGCCATAGGCGTCGAGCACATCGCGCAGCGTAACTATACCTTCCAACTTATGGACGTTGCCGCGGTTCACCACGGGCAGGATTTCTAATTGATTGGCCCCCATCCGCTCGAGCGCCGTATCCAAACCCTGGTCGGCGTGGACATGCGGAAAAATCAGCGGATCTACCAACTCGCCGACTTTCTTGTCCGCGCCCTCCGCCACTGCTTTCTCCAGTTGCGCCAGATTGATAACGCCCTCTACGCCTCTCTGATCGGTCACCAACCAGCTCCGAACTTTGTTTGAGCGAACCTGCTCCAACGCCTTCGCGACCGTGATGTCAGCGGGCAGCAACTGACTGGCAGTTTGCATGACCCTAACTACCTGGTACTCACCGGATCGTTGACGCGCTCCGGCGGAAGGAAGATGTATGCCGTCCTGGATCGCTAAGCCTTCGTAGATAGGTTCATGTTGCAATTGCGATGCGATGAAGAGGCTCACCAGATTTGCAATCATCAGCGGCACGATCACGGCGTAATCCTGAGTCATCTCAAAGATCATCAGCACCGAGGTCATGGGAGTACGCACCACGCCCGCGAAAACCGCTCCCATTCCTACGAGTGCATAGGCTCCGGCGCTTGCCGTGTAGGCGGGGAATAGATGATGGGCCACGGTTCCGACCACTCCGCCTAACATCGCACCGATGAATAGCGACGGACCGAATATGCCGCCGGCGTTGCCTGTGGCATAACTGGTGGTGACGGCAATCAGTTTCAAAACCACCAGCAGCAACATTAACTGGAAGGCCATTCGTCCATTTAGGGCGTCACCTACAAATCCATAACCGACGCCGAGAACTTGCGGCACGAACCATCCCATGATGCCAACCAGCAAGCCGCCCGCAGCCGGTTGGAACCAAACTGTGCTCCGCGGGAAACGGAGGAAGCGCGCGCGGATACCGAGCAGGAGTTTGGTGAAGATCGCTGAAACCACGCCGCCCGCCACACCGAGCACAGCGTACACCGCAAACTCCGCGGGATGAACGAGCTGATATTGCGGAACTTTGAAGAGAGGATGATCGCCGAGAAAGACGCGCAGCACCATCCAGGCGGTCGCCGAAGCGAGCACGACCGCGCCCATCACAGGCGCGTAAAGATCGCCGGTAATTTCTTCGAGCGCGAAGAGCACGGCGGCGAGCGGCGTATTGAACGCCGCGGCAATCGCCGCCGCCGCTCCTACAGGGATGAGTTTCTTTACCTGCTCGGTGGGCAGCCCGAGAGACCGTCCGAGCACGGAGCCGATGCCCGCGCCCACTTGCACAGACGGGCCTTCGCGGCCAAGAGGGATGCCGCTGGCGAGCGTTGCCGAGGTGCAGAAAAATTTGCCGAAGACGGTGCGCACGGTGATGCGGCCTTCGCTGGCAAATAGTGCCGCTTTGGTTTGCGGCACGCCGCTGCCACGCGCATTCGGAAAGTAGCGGTACAGCAGGTAGCCGATGCCGAGCGAGCCCACGACCGGAAACAGCAGGCGCCGCCAGGGCGCCCCCCCTACCGGATAGAGGCGCATCCCGAGGCGTTCCGTCAGCACGATGAAGGCGACGACCGCCATGCCCGTCAGCGCTCCGATGACCAACGCCAGAACGAGAAAGACCTGCCCTTCTCGTTGTCGTAGTTCGGCAATATGGCGTAGCAGCCGGTTTCTCCAGCCGCTGCTGTTCGGGTTCTCGACGCTTTCAGTCATGATTTGCGAGTTACGGGTTCGACGGTCTTAATCTCCGACGGGGCAAACTTTCGGCAGTCACGGTCTCGACAGTCACACATTCGATGCTCATACATTCGAAAAGCGTGCTTCGAAAATCGCCTCTCAAAGGGTATAGCAATGAATTGGGAAGGCGGCTCAAAGCCGAGCCGCCCCCAGGAGAGCGGTTTAGCGGTCAAATGCGAAGTGGTCGACCCGGTTTTGTTGCCAGCACTGTTCGCTGTCCTCAGTGCAGAATGGTTTTTCTTTGCCGTAGCTGACGGTTCGAATGCGATCGACGGAGACTCCCTGCTGCACCAGCGCTTCCGTTGCGGACTGGGCGCGGTTGGCGCCGAGCGCGATGTTGTACTCCTCGGATCCACGGTCGTCACAATGGCCTTCGACGAGCACTTTGATGCTGGGATGCTAATGACATCTGCAGGTTAAGCGACGATCGCGGTGTGCTTACAAACTCTCAGGCGCCGAATCGTTCCGCCGCGCGAGCTTTTGCCCGGGCCGCTTCCTCTTCGCGATTCTTGGGCGGCGCGTTGGTGTCGAGAGAATGCAGCAGACGCGCCGAGACACCTGCGATCTCGTCAATCGCTGCGTGGAACGCGGCTTCGTTGGCCTTCGACGGTTTGTTGAAGCCGGTGATCTTTCTCACGAACTGGAGCGCGGCCGCTCGGACCTCGTCCTCAGTGACCGGCGGATCGAAGTTGAAAAGAATTTTGATATTGCGGCACATGCGCTGCGACCTCCCTGCCGGAACTCGGCAAACTCATCGATATTTTCTCACGGGCAACGAAGGGCGTTCGCGACTTTGTTTTCTGGCGGAGGCCGCAAATATTTGCTGCTGTATCGATGTACCATGGTACATTGATACCGTGACGATTAACGAACCGCAGTTTCTCATAGAACGGGTGCAGACCGGCGTGCGCATGGAGAAACGGCTTCTTAAGGTGCTCAAGGCGCTGGCCGAATATCATGATATGTCGCTCGGCGACCTGCTCGAAGGTATTGTGCTCCACGCCTTCGACGGCAAGAGTCCTTTCGGCGCCGAATCCCTGAAGCGCATTCATGATTTGAAAAAGTTTTACAGTCTCGATCTCGATTCCAGCGCCAGCCACCGCCTCACCGAAATTAAGCGCCGCTCCAATGACAGCGCCTCAGATGGAAAGAGTGCAGGGAAGAAAATCTCGGAGAAGAAAAAATGACACGGGTTCGGTACCCAGTCGCATGGCGCATTCTTTGATTCTCATAAACAGCGAAATGGACAACGAAAATGACCGGCGACGAGTTGATTCAACAATTCGAGGATGGCACGACCCCAGCGGCTACTTTTCACCACGCCGACCACGTCCGACTGGCCTTTGAATATTTGTGCCGCTATTCAACGCTCGAAGCGTTGCAGCGATTTTCGGTCGCCTTGCAGCGGTTTGCGGCGGCGCAAGGGAAAGCACAGCTTTATCACGAGACCATCACCTGGGCCTATCTGCTGCTGATTCGCGAGCGCATCGCTCGCGCTGGCAGGGTGCAAACCTGGGAAGAATTCGGCGAGCGCAATGCCGATCTATTGGTCTGGAAGGGCGGCGTGCTGGCCGCTCTGTATCGCCAGGAAACGCTCGACTCCGACCTTGCCCGTCATACCTTTGTGCTCCCCGATCGCGGAACAGCAGCATAACCCTGCCTGGCACCTCAATCCAACCGTTCGGACCTTCCTCCTTGAAGCGGGGCCGCTTCGGCGTTAGTATTTCGAGTTCCCCTGATTTGATTTCGAGGACTCATGCCGCAAAATTACGTTCCCATTTTTCTCTTCGTCGCGGTCGTCGGAATTCTGATTCCGCTCACGCTGTTGGCGGCGAGAATAATCCGCACGCAGAGCCCGAATCGCGTCAAGCTCATGCCTTATGAGTGCGGCATCGATCCCTACGATAACGCGCGCGGGCGCTACACGGTCCGCTTTTACATCGTCGCCATCCTGTTTGTGATCTTCGAGGTGGAGACAATTTTCCTGTTTCCGTGGGCGGTGAAGTTCAAGGCACTGGGCGTCTTTGGCTTGACCGAGATGCTGGTCTTTCTCGGCATCCTGATCGTAGCCTACATATGGGTGTGGAAGAAGGGTGCGCTCGAATGGGTGTAAGTTCCGCGGCTCCAAATCCGGGCAACGTGAATCCAGCTGCCGGCGAGCAGGTCTTTAACGCGAGTCGCTGGACGCGCGGAAACTTTTGGTTCCCGACGCGTATCGTCGTTAACTCACTGCGTGTGAGCCGCGTAAAGCGGCGTCTGTTTGGCAGCAGCGAAGAAAGTATTTCGATCTCGCAGGTGGCGTCGGTGAAGATTTCCACGGGAGTTTTCTGGTCCGACATTGTGATTGAGTCGACGGGTGGTACCGATCCGATCACCAGTCACGGGCATCGCAAAGGCGATGCGCTGCGCATCCGCGACCTGGTCGAAAGCTTTCAGGCGGCGCGGCGATAAGCTCACTCGCGTTTTCAGAGACTAGCGAAGAAGACTAGCGCGGTTCCATTTGACAAGATTCTGCTGCGTTCGATCGACACTCCATGGCTGAGGACGTCAAAGCGCCCGCTCCACCACCGCCCGAGGGTGAGAAAAAAATGGTGGCGGAGGCGCGTTCCGCCGCAGCTGCGAAGGCGGCTGCTCGCGCCAAAGACGAAGTTCCCGTACCCGTGCCGTGGATTTCTCCTTTGGTTGAAAAATATCGCAACCAATATGGGTCGGGCCTAGAGGCGCTGACATATCTCGGACAAAACTACTTTGTTGTTGACCGCTCGCTAATCCCCGACATTCTGCGTCTGCTGCGCGATGAAGAGCAGTTTGACTTTTGCGTCGATATCACCGCCGTGCACTATCCCAAGCGCGAAAGGCAATTCGACGTGCTGTGGAATCTTTATTCCTATGCGCGCAACCAGCGGGTGCGCGTAAAAACGCAAATTGGCGACGGCGACTCGATCCCTTCCAGCGTCTCGATTTGGCCGACCGCCAACTGGTTGGAGCGCGAGGTCTATGACATGTTCGGCATTACGTTCGATGGCCATCCCGACCTCAAGCGTATTCTTCTCCCCGATGGCTGGAAGGGTCACCCGTTGCGCAAAGACTACGGCATCCTACAGCAAGATAAAGAATGGGTGCAGATCAACCTCGGAATCGAGAGCGGACAATGAGGGCGCGAACCAGCGCCGCGTTGGTTGTTATCTTCTGGGCGATGAGCTTGGCTGGGGCTCAGCCCCAGGGCACCGAAGCTGCCGTATCTCGGGGCAAGGTCGCACTGCGGGGATGTGTTTTCATGAAGGAGGTAAAGATCTTCCCGAACATTACTGCCCCCCGGGAATTCAATCGAACCCCGGAAATCTTGCCGGCATCCATAAACCTAGAGAACCATTCTTCGACTCCAGTGAAAACATCTTCAGTCCCCGCTGGCACAGGTTCATCCGAGTCTTCTGTGTTTAACGAAAGAGCGTATTCCGACTACGTAGAATGTGTTCTTAAGAGCGGATCCATTGTGCTGCAAGGGTCTCTGTATGTCCTGGCCTGCGGAACGATACGTGGGGTTGGAACGCCAGGTAATCAATGACTGATCCGCTCTCACTGTCGCCGCTCCACCTCGACACCCCGGAGAAGCCGTATCTCGATTCAAACGAACTCATCATCAACATGGGGCCCCAGCATCCGGCGACGCACGGCGTGTTGCGCGTCATCCTGAAGCTCGACGGTGAAAAAGTTCTGGGCACCGAGTGCGTCATCGGATATCTGCACCGCGGCGTGGAGAAAATCGCCGAGAACCGCACCTACGCGATGTTCAATCCCTACGTCGATCGCATGGATTACGTTGCCGCCGTGTCGAACGGCCTCGGTTATTGCGAAGCGGTGGAGAAATTGATGAATGTGGAGGCACCGCCGCGCGCGGATTATATTCGCGTAATTCTGACCGAATTGAATCGCATGGCCAGCCACCAGCTTTGGCTGGGCACGCATGCGCTCGATATCGGCGCGATGACGCCGCTCTTTTATACCTTCCGCGATCGCGAAGAGATCCTCAAGATTTTTGAAAAGTATTGCGGCGCGCGCCTCACCACGCATGCCTTTCGTATCGGCGGCTGCCTATATGAAACGTACGCCGGCTTCGAAAAAGATGTGCAGAATTTTCTGACTTTCGTGGCGCCGAAAATCGACGAATATGAAGAACTGCTGACCACCAACCGCATCTGGCTGGAACGCACCAAGAATGTTGGCGTGATCTCGGGCGAGGATTGCATCGCGCTCGGGGTGACTGGTCCGGTGTTGCGCGCCAGCGGCGTGAAGTGGGATCTGCGCAAGGCGCAGCCTTACGCCGCCTATTCCAAATTTGATTTCGAAATTCCAACCGGCGAAAATGGCGACACCTATGACCGATATCTGGTCCGTATGGAAGAAATGCGCCAGTCGTTGCGCATCATCGAGCAAGCGGTCAACACCATTCCCGAAGGCCCGATCATGGCCAAAGTGCCGAAGGTGATCAAGCCACCGGTCGGCGAGATCTATCATTCCATCGAAGCGCCAAAAGGCGAGCTTGGATATTTCATCGTTAGCGATGGCTCGACGCAGCCCTATCGTGTACGCGTGCGCCCGCCGTCGTTCGTAAATTTGCAAGCGCTCGACCGGATGGTGCGCGGCCTGCTCGTGGCCGACGTGATCGCAGTCATTGGGACGATCGACATTGTGCTCGGCGAGGTCGACCGCTGATGCCGAACTTCGTCATGTCGTATCTCGGGAGCACCGTGACCCCTGGCGAAGCGGGGAACCAGTTCTGGGCGCTGGTCTACGTGCTCATCATTTTCGCGGGCGTCTCGCTGGCGGTGGTGGCGATGAACTGGTTTGAGCGCAAAGCGCTTGCCCACTTTCAGATTCGGCTCGGTCCTATGCGCGTTGGCCCGCACGGATTGCTGCAACCGATTGCCGACGCGCTCAAGCTGATGCTGAAAGAAGACATCATTCCGGCCGAAGCCGATCAGTTTGTTTTCTGGGTCGCGCCGCTGATCGGCTTGCTTGCCGCGTTCACGGTCTATATCGTGATCCCGTTTGGCCCGTCGCAGGCGGTGAGCGACATGAACATCGGCATTCTCTTTATGCTCGGGGTGTTATCGCTAGGCGTGCTCGGCATCGTTGTTGCCGGTTGGGCATCGAACTCGCACTATCCGCTGATCGGGGCGCTGCGCTCGAGTGCGCAGATGGTGTCCTACGAAGTGGCCATGGGGCTAGCGGTTGTGTCGGCAGTTCTCATGACCAGCATGAAGACAGGTACCGGCACGCTGAGCATGATCGGCATCGTCGAATCGCAACAGCAGCAGGGCATCTGGTTCATCTTCAAGTTTTTTCCGCTGGGATTCGTCGCCTTCGTCTGCTTCGTCATTGCTATGATTGCCGAGACCAATCGCGCGCCCTTTGACATGGCCGAAGCGGAATCGGAACTGACGGCCGGCTATCACACGGAGTACAGCGGACTGCGCTGGTCGCTCTTCATGCTCGCCGAATACGCGGCCATGATCGCCGTCTCGTCGATTGCGGTCACGCTCTGGCTCGGTGGATGGCTGCGTCCTTTTCCGAATCTGTTGCGTGCGCCGGCGTGGGACCTTATTTTTTCTTTGTTTCCCAGTCTTACTTTCGGCGCCCTCGCAGCGATCGCTGTCGTGGGAGCAATGCGCATGCCAGCGCATTCTTACTTCAAAGTGCAACGCATCGGGCTCGCGGCGTTCGCCGCGCTGCTCGGCTTGATTGCGCTGTTCCTGCTGGTGATTGCGATTGCCGGCCGTTCTTCGGACGCAACCGTGGCCGCCAGATTGTGTGAAGGCATCGACTACGTGTATTGGTTTGTGCTCAAAGTCTCCCTCTTTATGTACCTTTTCATCTGGTGTCGCGCGACGTGGCCGCGTTATCGCTTTGACCAGTTGATGCGAGTGGGATGGAAGGTGTTGCTGCCGATCACGCTTGTCGTGCTCATTTTGACGGCCATTGTGGGGGTAATTGTTCCATGAACCCCGGCTTGCATCAGGCTTTGATCGCGGTTTATACGACTAACACCGGTCCGGGCATGGAGCCGGTGGCGACGCCGTTTTTCTTTTATTTGCTTTCGGGGCTCGCTATTGCCGGAGGTTTCTTAGTCATCACGCGTCGTAACCCGGTACACTGCGCGCTCGCGCTAATCGTTACGCTGATCGCCGTCGCCAATCTATACCTAATGTTGTATGCGCCGTTTGTCGCCGCCGTGCAAATTATTGTTTATGCGGGCGGAATTATGGTGCTGTTTCTGTTCGTGATTATGCTGGTGAGCATTGAACGTGCCTCCAGAGACCGGCGGTTTAATCGTTTTTGGCCAGTAGGGTTGGCGACGGCGTGCGGGTTGCTGGCGCTGTTCGTTTCGGCGTTTGTGAAAGGCAGAGCGCTCTTTCCCGATCGCATGATCGCGATACCCGAAGGATCGAACACACAGCAGGTCGCGAGCATGCTTTACGGAGAAGCTGGCAGGATGGGTCAATATACGTTCGCTTTCGAAATCGCCTCGTTGCTGTTACTGGTGGCGATTCTGGGAGCGGTGATTATGACGAAGAAGAAAATTTAGTCGATGGTGGTTGGTCGATAGTCGTTCAGGTGATTGTATTGGGCGACGAATCGCGAACGACCAACGACCGGCGGCTAACGACGTTTTTATGGTTCCGATCACCACCTTTCACTATCTCGTGGTTGCGGCAGCACTCTTCGTGCTGGGCGTGATCGGAGTGCTTACCCGCCGCAACGTGGTCATCGTGTTGATGTCGATCGAGCTGATTTTGAACGCGGTAAACCTTAATTTGGTGGCCTTCTCGCGTATGTGGGGAAGGTTGGACGGGCAGGTTTTCGCAATCTTTATCGTAGTCGATGCCGCCGCCGAAGCCGCCGTGGGGCTGGGAATTTTGATCGCCTTCTTTCGCAATAAAGACACGATCAATGTGGATGAGATTGATTTGTTGAAATGGTAGAAGGGCCGCTAGTCGCTCTTCGCTAAGCGCCGTTCGCGAACTGCGAACAGCGATCGACGAAAGGCGAATAGCGAACGACTAACGACGAACGACTAACGACGAGCGACCAACGACTAGCGACCAACGACATGTTCCTAAACCACATCTACCTGCTCCCGCTCTTCCCGGCCTTCGGGGCCGCGATCATGTTTTTTTTCGGACGGCGGCTGCAGAAGGCTACGATCAGCGCGGTCTGCGTTGGCGCGATCGTGCTGGCGTTTATTTTCGCTTGCTTCACTGTTATCGAGTACACGCATTTCGCGCATGGCATGGGGCGGCCATTCGAGAAGATTGTCTATACCTGGCTGGGTAGTGGCGATGGACATTTGAATCTCACGAAGCGTGATGGAACGCTCGCGGCGTTCAACGCCGACGCCGGATTTCTGCTCGATCCGCTCTCTTCGATTTGGCTGCTCTTCGTTACTGGCGTGGGCATGTTGATCCACATTTACTCTGTCGGATACATGGCGCACGAAGGTGGTTATTACCGCTTTTTCGGATACATGAACCTGTTCATGTTTTCCATGCTCACGCTCGTCCTGGCGAATAACTACATACTCTTGTTTGTGGGATGGGAAGGCGTCGGCTTGTGCTCATATCTATTAATTGGGTTTTATTTTCATCGTAACTCGGCTTCGAGCGCGGCTAATAAAGCATTTATCGTAAATCGTATCGGCGACGCCGGATTTATTCTCGGCGCGCTCACTTTGGTCTGGTACCTCGGCTCGTTTCGCTTCACCGACATCAACGCGTTGGCGCGCAGCGGAAATTTCGCGATTGGCGATCCTGTGCTCACGGCTGCCGCTCTGCTGCTCTTTGTCGGAGCCTGCGGCAAATCGGCGCAGATCCCTCTCTATGTCTGGCTGCCTGATGCGATGGAGGGTCCCACGCCGGTTTCAGCGCTGATCCACGCTGCCACAATGGTGACGGCGGGCGTGTACGTGGTGGCGCGTTCGAATGCCGTCTTTGTGCTCGCTCCCACCGCAATGAAAACGGTCGCCATTGTTGGCGCGCTCACCGCCGTGTTCGCCGCTTCGATTGGGCTGGTGCAGAACGACATCAAGCGCGTGCTGGCTTACTCCACGGTTTCGCAATTGGGTTATATGTTTCTGGCCTTGGGCGTTGGCGCTTTTGCCGCGGGTGTTTTCCATGTGTTCACGCATGCGTTCTTCAAGGCGCTGCTCTTCCTTGGTTCCGGCTCGGTGATTCACGCCATGAGCGGCGAGCAGGATATGCGCCACATGGGCGACCTGGAGCGGCGCATCCCGGTTACGCACTGGGCGATGCTGATTGCAACGCTGGCCATCGCGGGAATATTTCCCTTCGCCGGTTTTTTTTCAAAGGATGAAATTCTTTGGCAGACGTGGGCTTCAGAGGGGGGAGCATATCGCATCCTCTGGTTTGTTGGTTATGGCACAGCACTGATGACGGCGTTCTATATGTTCCGGCTGATGTATCTGACCTTCTACAGTCCATCGCGGATGAGCCACGAGGTTGAGCATCATGTGCACGAGTCGCCCAAGTCGATGACCATGCCGCTCGTGGTACTTGCCCTATGCTCGATCGGCGCAGGCTGGCTGAGTTGGCCGCATAGCCTGGGCGGTTCGGCGCGCTTCCAGAAATTTGTGGAGCCAGTGTTCGCACACGAGGCACTCGTCTTAGTCGAAGAAGGTAAGTCGGGGCAGTTAGCGGCGGGTGAGAAAGAGGCTCAGCATACGGATAAGACGGAGTATGTGCTGATGTTCTTATCTTTGGCAGCGGCTGCAGTGGGTTGGGGAATGGCGCGGCGTTCCTATATGAACGCCGGCAAAGATTATGCGGAGCCCATTGCAGTGAAGGCTCCGCCGCTGTATACCGTGCTCTATAACAAATGGTTTGTCGACGAAGGGTATGACTACGTTTTCACCGGACGCCGCAAGCTGGGCAGCATCCGCCTCGGCGCAATGGGAGCGGGCGAAGCGGCGTCGTGGTTCGACGCCAAGGTGATCGACCGAGTCGTCAATGACGTTGGCTGGGTGACGCGCGCCGTGGCTACGCTATCGACCTGGTGGGATAAGTGGATCATAGACGGTTTGGGAGTGAATGGACCGGCGATTCTGGCGCGCATGATCTCGTATCCGGCGCGCCTGTTCGAATGGGGATTAGTGCAGTGGTATGCGCTAGTTATGATCGCGGGATTGCTTGGATTTGGCATGTATTACATGTGGAAATGAGCATTCGCATTCCGCAGTCAGCACTCAGTCCTTGCAACAGATATGACGGGACTAAATGCTAATTGCTAAGTGCTAAGTGCTGAATTCCGAGAACTGCGCTTATGCAGAGTCACATACTATCGATCATTCTTTTCACGCCGCTTATCGGCGCGCTCTTTCTCCTGTTTGTCCCTAAGGAAAATAAGGACGCGATTCGCTGGATTGCGAATATTTTCGCGCTGGGCGGGTTCCTCATCTCGCTGCCGCTCGTGCCTATGTTCTGGGCGCAGCGTTTCGAGCCCGGCTTCAAGTTTCTCGAAGGGACTGCCAATAACTGGATTCCGTCAATTGGCGCGGGTTACAACCTGGGCATCGACGGCATTTCGTTTCTACTGATCATGCTGACCACGCTGCTTGGATGGATTTCGATTCTCTCCTCGTGGACCGCGATCGAGACCCGAGTTAAAGAATACTACGTTTGGTTTCTGGTGTTGCAGACGGGAATGCTTGGCGTCTTTATGGCGCTCGATTTTTTCCTCTTCTTCGTTTTCTGGGAGGCGATGCTGGTGCCGATGTATCTGCTGATCGGCATCTGGGGTGGGCCACGCAGACTTTATGCGGCCATCAAATTCTTCCTATACACACTCCTCGGCTCGGTGCTGATGCTGCTCGGCATTCTCTTTCTTTATTTCCACCACCACACTCTCACCGGCGTATTCACCTTCAGTATTCCTGAGCTTTATCAGACCGCGCACAAAATTCCGTTCCAATACGCTATCTGGCTCTTCGTCGCTTTTTTTATCGGATTTGCCATTAAGGTTCCGATGTTTCCCTTCCACACGTGGCTGCCCGATGCGCACGTGGAGGCGCCTACGGCCGGCTCCGTCATACTGGCAGGCGTTTTGCTGAAGATGGGAACGTACGGATTCTTGCGTTTTTCGTTGCCGTTTTTCCCCTCCGTCGTGTCGCATCCCAAGGTGCAAAACTGGGTGATCGGGCTGTCGCTCGTCGGCATCATCTATGGTGCGCTGGTTTCGCTGATGCAGAAGGATATGAAAAGGCTGGTGGCTTACTCATCCGTAAGTCACCTCGGTTTCTGCACCCTCGGAATTTTCGCGTTGAACTCGGCTGGATTAACCGGGTCGGTGCTCCAGCAGATCAATCACGGCATCTCGACCGGAGCTCTGTTCTTGATCGTCGGCATTTTGTACGAGCGGAGACACACGCGTGAGATAGCCGACTATGGCGGCATCTCGACCGTGATGCCGGTCTACGCGACCATCGCGATGATCATGTTTTTATCGTCGATGGGATTGCCACTGTTGAATGGTTTCGTCGGCGAGTTCACCATCCTGCAGGGAGCATTCACCGCAAACTGGCGCTGGGCAGCCTGGGCCGTGCCGGGCGTGGTACTCGCGGCGGCTTATCTGCTCTGGCTTTATCAGCGCGTGTTCTTCGGGACCGTGACCAATCCCCAGAACGAGAAACTGCACGATCTAACGCCGCGCGAAATTCTTACCTTTGCGCCGCTAATCATCATGGCGCTGTGGATCGGGCTTTATCCCAAACCGTTCTTCCAAATTCTCGAAAAACCGGTCAATCAGATCGTGCAGACGATCCATGATAACTCTAACCCTAATGCTGCAATGAACGCGCAGATGCGGCCGACTTCGTTTGTCCCATCGCCCAGTACCGCCGCTCCGAGCGCCGGTACGCCGAAAGCGAGTAACTGAGTGCGAGGACTCTCTCTCATCGATCACCAATTGATGTTGCCGATGGTCGAGCTAGCCATTTTTGCGCTCGGAATTTTGCTGATCGACCTGATGGTGCCGCGCTCATGGAGGTGGATTAACCCGGCGAGCGCGCTGTTTGGAGTGTTGTTTTCGGCGTTATGCGTTTGGCAGATTCAGTTGATGCTTCCGCCCTCGGGGCGGTTAGTCGGGTTTTATAACTCGTTGTTAGTCGACCGCTTCGCGATTTATTTCTGGTATCTGTTTCTCGCGGCAGCAGCGATCTCGATTCTGATGTCGGTGCACTATCTCGATCTCGAAGGCGAGCACCACGGAGAGTATTACGCTTTGTTGTTGCTTTCCGTGGTGGGCATGATGTGCATATCGGCGGGGATCGACGTCGTCCTCATCTATATCGGGCTCGAGCTGATGGCGATTTCCACTTACGTGCTGGTCGGTTTCTTGCGCCGCGACCGGCGCTCGAACGAAGCGGCGTTGAAGTATATGCTGCTCGGCGCATTTTCGTCGGGCATCTTCGCCTACGGCCTATCGCTGTTCTACGGGATTGCCGGCAGCACCAACCTGGGCGTCATTGGGCGCGCGGTCTCGGCGCAGAGTACGCATAATCCAGTAGTGATCATCGCGCTGCTGACGACCATGGTTGGATTGCTGTTCAAGATCGCCGCCATACCGTTTCATCAGTGGGCGCCCGACGCTTACGAAGGCGCGCCCACCAGCATCACCGGTTTCATGTCGGTGGCTGTGAAAGCGGCGGCGTGGGCGATGCTATTGCGCATACTACTTTTCGGATTATTCCCGCTACGTTCGGTCTACACTCCGTTGATTGTGTTTGTCTCGATCGCGACCATGACCGGCGCCAACTTCGCGGCGCTTACGCAGACTAACACTAAACGGTTGCTGGCTTACTCGTCGATTGCGCACGTTGGCTACATGCTTCTGGCATTTGTGGCCATGGGAACTTCGCAGCCCGGCACCCCTGGCTTTCTCGACGGCTTGAAGGGAATCCTGATTTATCTGCTCGTCTATACGTTCATGAATCTGGGAGCATTCGCGGTGATTACTTCGCTGCGCCAGCGCAACGTGATCGGCGACGAGCTCGATGATATGGCCGGACTCTACCAGCGGGCGCCGGTTGAAGCCATTTTGATGTTGCTGTTCTTGCTTTCGCTCGCCGGAATTCCGCCCGCCGCGGGTTTTCTTGGCAAGTACTACATCTTCCTCAGCTTGATCGAGAGCCAACACTACGCGCTGGCCTCGCTTGGCGTGCTCTATTCGGTCTTTGGACTTTATTACTATCTGAAGATTGCCAACTCCATGCTGATGCGCGCGCCCATGGAAACAGGAAAGTTGCCCGTCAGCATAGGAATGCGTTGCGCGGTGGGCGTCGCGGCGCTGGCTACTTTATTCATCGGAGTTTATCCGGAGCCAGTGATTCGCGGTGTGAACTGGTCGCTCGGAATTAGGCCACCCACGCATGTGGCTTCCACAAGGAAATGAAGGCGGACGATGTTGGCGTCCTGCCATTTTTCGCTTTATGGTTCCTGTGAAAGAAAGTGATGTAATTAGGATGAGTTATGCGACCAAGATAGAAGTTACTTGCCTTTTCCCTGCGAAGTCGAATAATGTTGCCCACGCATGTTGAGACCCTGTCCTACAGTTCTCCTATTATTTCTTTCCCTGGCGCCGTTCTCTGTGGCGCAGGTCCCAGCGCCGTCGAAACCGGAGGGCTCCAAGCCCGACCAGTCTCAGGAAGCGTTCGTCATCGAGCAGTTCTCCAGCAAGCAAAGATTTGAGAACGATGGAACCGGCTCCCAGGAAAATACAGCACGGGTGCGAATCCAGTCAGAGGCTGGAGTGCAGCAATACGGGTTGCTGGCCTTCTCCTATGCGAGCGGGACGGGGACCTTCGAGATCACCTACGTGCGCGTTCGTAAGGCCGATGGCTCGGTGGTGGAGACCCCGCCCGAGAACGTGCAGGACATGGCGGCTCAAATCACGCGCCAGGCGCCTTTCTACAGCGATCTGCATGAGAAGCACGTGGCGGTCAAAGGAATGAACGTGGGAGACGTGCTCGAATACCAGACCAGGGAACAGGTGACCAAGCCGCTGGCGCCGGGACAGTTTTGGACAAGTTATGGTTTTACCCACGACCAGATCGTCTTAGATGAGCAGTTAGAAGTAATCGTACCGCGCGACCGGGCGGTGAAGTTGAAAAGCAAGACGGTCCAGCCGACGGTCAGCGAAGCAAATGGATATCGGGTCTACACTTGGCACAATTCAAGCCTCTTGCACAGGGATGAGACAAACGATAAGCGGAAAGCCACCGAGCTGCTTTGGCAGCAGGCTCGGGGACGACTCGCGCAGCCCGACGTGCTGATGAGCAGCTTTGCAAATTGGGAAGAGGTTGGAAGATGGTATGGCGGCCTTCAGGAAGAGCGGGTAAAGCCTACGCCGGACGTAACGGGAAAGGCGGCGGAGCTGACCAAGAACGCAACCAACGACGAAGGGAAAATGCGCCTCCTCTATGGATACGTGAGCACGCAATTCCATTACATCGGAATCGCTTTCGGGATTGGAAGATACCAGCCGCATAGCGCGAGCGAGGTGCTGGCGAATCAGTATGGAGACTGCAAGGACAAACACACGCTGTTGGCCTCGCTGCTGACCGCCGTTGGCATTCCCGCTTACCCGGCGCTGGTCAGCACAACCCACGAGGTCGACCTGGATGTGCCATCACCTGGACAATTCGACCATGTGATCACGGTCGTGCCGAGGGGGAGCGGGTTGACTTGGCTGGACACAACCGCAGAAGTAGGACCTTATCAATATCTTGTTCCTAGCTTGCGCGACAAACGCGCGCTGGCGATCTGGAAGGATAAGCCGGCGGTGCTGATCGGCACTCCCGCGGATCTTCCATTTGCCACAAGTGAGGTTTTTAATATCAACGCCAAACTGAGCGACGCGGGCGTGTTCGAAGGAGACGCTGATTTTTCCGTGCGTGGCGATCTCGAATACCTTTTGCGGGCCGGCTTTCGAGCGGTGGCGCTCCCGCAGTGGAAAGATCTGGTGCAGCAGATTTCCTATATGGCGGGGTTCGGCGGCGAGGTCAGCGAGGCAACGGCGAGTTCATCCGAGAAGACGGACGAACCGTTCCACTTCTCCTATAAGTACACGCGCAAAGATTTCGGGGACTGGCCGAACAAGAGAATTCTCGCGCCAGAGCCGCTAATCACGTTGCCTACGGGCGAGGAAGATTCGCTTCCTCTGGGGCCGACATGGCTCGGTCCGCTGACCGATATCCGATTCGTTAGCCAGCTGCAGTTGCCAGCCGGGTACAAGCCGGAAATCCCCGATGCCATTCACTGGAAGTCTGAGTTCGCGCAATTCGACGTCGCTTATGAGTTCAAGGACGGCAAGCTGGTCGGTGAACGTCACTTGAAAACGCTGATGCTTGAAGTGCCCGCCGCCGATCGCGAAGAGTACAAGAAATTCGTCAAGACGGTGCAGGACGATTACGGCTCGTTTATTCCGTTGCTCTCAGGATCCCGTTCATCAGAGGTCGCCGAGGTCCGGAACTCAACCTTCAATGCAGTTAATGCTCTGAACAACTTACCGGACAGCGGGAATGCAGAAGCGCTGCGACTGGAGACTGCGGGTCGCGATGCCCTCGAAAAGCGTGACTGGCAGGGAGCAGTTTCCTCTTTTTATCGCGCAGTGGCGGCGGACCCTAAATTCACGCGAGCTTGGGTGGTCCTCGGCGAGGTGCTGTTGACACAGAAACAGAACGATGACGGGATGGATGCGTTTCACAAAGCCATCGCCATCGATCCAGCGCAACCCGCTATACCCAAAGTGCTGGGACACATTCTAATGGCCAATTCGCGGTTCGAAGAGGCCGTCCCAGTATGGCAGGACTACGTAAAGACTTTTCCCAAGGATGTGGATGGTCCCTCGAATCTCGGCAACTGTCTGGTCAAATTGAAGCGCTATCCCGAGGCTGCGGCAGCTTATGAAGCGTCTGTGAAAATCGAGGAAGACCGGCCCGCCCTATGGGTCAACTTAGGGTCGGCTTATTTGCAAGCCGGAGAGCGCGAAAAGGCAGAAGTGGCCTTCACTAAGATTGCCGACGTCGATAAAGACGGGAACTATTTCAACGATGTGGCCTACTACATGGCCAACGGAGATTTGAAATTGCCTTTGGCGTTGGATTACGCAAAGAAGGCGGTGCGCAAGGTTGAAGAGGAGTCGGAGAAAATTTCGCTGCCGGACTTAAAAATGGAAGATCTAAGGAAAGTCCAAACGGTGGCGGCCTACTGGGATACGTTGGGTTGGGTGGAAGAGCGAATGTCAAAGCTGGACGAGGCGGAATTATATCTGCGGGCTTCGTGGCGGTTGACGCAGGACGGCGTGGTTGCGGGTCACCTGTGTCATTTGTACCGGCGCGAGCACAAGGTGGAACGCGCCATACAAATGTGTCGGGCGGCGGTTTACCGCATGTCGATGTCGCAGCAACTTGCTCTAGACCAGTACGCGACCGAGATCGCCGCCGCGCAGGAGAACTTGAATTTTCTGACCGGCGGGGCCGCGAAGTCCGAGTTAGCGAAGTCAAAAAGCACGTCCGAAGCGTCCGATCAGGTGATCCATGAACGCGAATTCAAGTTGCCGCGCTTTCTGCAGGGAACGGAGAGCGCCGAGTTTTTTGTGCTGCTGGCGTCGGACGGAACAGGCAAGAAATTCAAGGTCCAAGACGTGAAGTTTATCAACGGGTCCGAAAAGATGAAGCTTCAGGGAAAACAGTTGAAAAACGTCGACTTCGACGTGCCCGCGCCAGGCGACGTTCCCACGCGATTTGTGCGACGAGGCATTCTTGGATGTTACGAATATAGCGGTTGCTCGTTCGTGGTGCTCGATCCGTCCTCGATACGGTCTCTAAACTAGCGGGCTGGCGGTAACACTTGGTCGTAGCGACCGATTTCCCGGTCACGATGTGGGCAAAGTGATTGTTTGATTTAGACTTATTCGAATGCCTGAGAATCATATCGATCCTCGCGGGTCGCCAAAGTCGCACAAAAACGCTCCTCTCGTGTCGCTGGCTCGTTATTCTGAGATGGGGTTCATTATTCCTGCAGCTGTGTTGTTAGGCTTGTTTCTCGGCAAGATAGCCGATCATTGGCTGCATACTAAATGGCTCTATTTAGTTGGTCTTTTGTTTGGCGCGGTGGTGGGATTTGCGCAAATGATCCGGATGGCCATTGGCATTTACAAGGATCAAGATTAAAGGCCAAAATCAAAGACCAAAATTTTATAGTATAAAAAGATGAGAAATGAATGAGCGCGAGCATCCCGACCCCGACGCCGGAGAGTCGCGATGAGAACTTGGCCTTCGAGCGCATCATTCCGCGCGTGCTTCGTAACATACTGGCGTTTGGCGTTCTGCTGCTGGGGCCAGCATTCTGGTTTTACCACGGGGTGGGATCGATTGGATTTGTCTTCGGAGTGGCCGTCTCCTACATTAATTTTCGCTCCCTGAAGCGAGGCGTCGAAGGACTTACCGATCGCATCGTCAACCAAAACAGCCGGGAAAAGGGTCGTCTGATTGTGCTGCGCTTTATGCTGCGCTACGGTTTGGTGGCGGGTGTTGCCTATGCTATATTCAAGAGTTCTTCCCTGGCCTTTGACGGTTTTCTGTGGGGCCTATGCGTGCCGGTAGCGGCCCTGATGGCGGAGGCGGCATGGCAAGGATACACAGCCTTCCGGCGGCCATCGTAGGCCATTGGGAAAGTTTGTTATCCCTCGCCTCGCGCGGATGGCAAATCCTGAAATACGTGATGGACAAATCTTAAGTAAACAACGAATTCTGAAATCGCACTTCTGAAAAATGGAACAACTGGCTCTTACCCAACTTCTGAATCGTCTGTTCGGCTCGCAGGTACTGGCGCTGCTGCTGAAGCTGCATATTCACCCGAAGCATCCGGCGACTCCGATCTCGAACAGTTTCTCGATGGAACTGCTGGTGGCGTTGCTGCTGCTGATATTTTTTGTTGCCGTGCGCATGCGGCTTTCGGTCGAGCGTCCAGGCAAATTGCAGCACACGATGGAGGCGATCAACGGATTTATTTCCGACATGGCCGATGAAGTGATCGGTCATCATGGTCAAAAGTACGTGCCCTATCTGGTTACGCTCGGCATGTTTATTCTGTGCTGCAATCTGATCGGTCTGGTGCCCGGGCTAGAATCCCCGACCGCGGTGGTGATTGTGCCGCTCGGCTGTGCGCTGCTGACCTGGTTTTACTATCAGTTTCAGGGCCTGCGAACCAAGGGCCCCATTGGCTATTTGAAAGTCTTCATGGGGCCGCAGGATAAGGAAATGCCCTGGTGGCTGCGTTACTTTTTGCCCTTTCTGATGTTTCCCATCGAGGTTTTCAGCCATCTTGCCCGGATCCTATCGTTGTCGGTTCGTCTCTATGCCAACATGTTTGCCGGGGAGATGGTCACGCTGGTTTTCTTTTCGCTGATACCGCTGGGGATTCCGGTGGTGTTCGAGGGGCTGCACATCGGCGTGTCGTTGGTGCAAACGTATATTTTCATACTGCTGCCGATGGTGTATCTGGCTGAGGCGACGGGACAGGAACACTAGAAATATGTCGGGTCGCGTGTGTCAGGACTTAGGTGTCAGGTCTGGGGAGAATTCATCGCCACGCTTTTCCCGAGACCTGAGACCTGGTGTCTGACACCTGCCTTCAGCGTGAGGGCGCCGGCTTTAGGCACGGCGTCAACCACCCACTGGCGGCTATTCATAAGGAGAAACACAATGCGGAAATTCGGGATGTTGATGTTCATGATGATGATGGCGTCGGTGATGGCGGTGCCGGCGTTTGCGCAGGGCTCGGCTGGAGCGGTCGCGGGCACCAACTGGGTGGCGATTACCTCCGGTTTTGCGATTGCACTGGCGGCGGGGCTGGCGGGACTGGGGCAGGGCAGAGCTGCGGCAGCGGCGTGCGAAGCGGTGGCACGTAATCCTGGGGCACGTCCTGGGATCATGGTCTTCCTCATTATCGGACTTGCTTTCATCGAGTCCCTGGTGCTGTTCACGCTGGTTATTATTTTCGTCAAAGTGGTGTAGGCGCGTTCGCGATTTGCGAGCATGTTTATCGAAGTCGGTTTTGTGGAAGGCCTCTGCGGACGCAGGGGCTTTTTTGCGGCGGGAATCGGTCGACGGGAGCTGAGGGGGCGGAGGGGGCGGGCAGACGGGACAAACCCCGTCTCTGCGATTATCGAAACCTGAAGACCTGAGACTTGGTTCTAGACTTTTCGTTCGCCGTCCCAGTTAGTGGAGCGATTGTCGGGGACTTTTTGCAGTGCCTCGACCAGCACGCGGCGGAGGCGATAGCGGCTGTCGAGGTCCATGCTGACGAATTCGAAGCCGATTTCGTTGACGCGGGCGCGGCGTAGAAGCACTTCGCCGCGAATTTTTTTCACACCCAGTGAGATTTCAACGTGGGCTTCGGAGCCGACGCGCAGATTGTCATTGCGCGTGCCCATGCCGCCGCCGAGGCTCATCTCGCGCATCACGATGTTCGACTTTCCCCATGAGCTCGAAAGCGTTGCTGAGAGCGTGCGCGGCAGGATGATGCGTTCATAGCGGCGCTGGCGGACCCAGGGACAGCCTGGGCCAGAGTCGAGTGGGGCGATGGCGAGTTCGCCGGCCTCGAGGCCGCTTTCGGCCAGAGCCTGCGTGCCATAGCGCGGATCGATCTTCGATAGCGCTTGAATCGCGGCAATTCGCAATTCACGATGCTGGCTGTAACCGAAGAGCTTCTTGTCTTCGACGATGCTGCGCAGCACCGGAACCGCCTCAGCATCGCGCAAGCGCCCGAGCGACTCGATGGCTTTCAGTTGCACGAAGGGCGGACGATTGTGCGCTTCGCCGGCCGTCGCCAGGGCAATGAGGCTAGAACTGGCGCTATGATCCTGGCTCATGCCAATCTCGTCGATGGCCTCGGGCAGAATCATGGAATCAAGTAGCTCGAGTAATTCGAGCAACGTGCGTCCGCGATCGGGAGCGGCGCCGTAAGCGATCTGGCGAACGATCACGTCCTGATAAAAACGGTTGAACTCGCCCATGCGCGAGGGCAGCAACTCGAGCAGCGAGGTGACGGCGAGGCGGCTCATCAGGCCAACGGTTGAGGCAGCCTGGCGGGGCTGGCCAGTCCGTAGAATATCGCGCAGGTCGTCGAGAGCAGGTTGTCCGAGTTCGCCTACGAGTTCGACGATGCGATCGCATTCGACGCGGCGGTGGGCGCGGAAGAAGCGGTCGGCGAGATGCTCGACGGAATGCCTCGGAAGCTGCTGCAGGACATCAATTAAATCTTCGGGAATGCGGTCGGCGTTGATCGCCTCTTCGATCATCTCAGGAAGGCGATTTTCGATGCCGACGCGAGAACGGAGATCCTGCACCAGTGCGGGACGTTCGCGGCCGATGTTTTCAAGCGACAAGCAGAGCTCGGCGACCGATTTATATTTCTTCCGCGTGCAAGCTTCCTGCCCAAAGCGCGCGAAGGCGGCGCTGAGCAAGCTTTGTACCTCGGTGTCGGTTTCCTTGCTCAACTTCTCGGCGATCATCGCGAGGGCATTGGGCATGATCTCATCGGGCGCCGTGGCAAAGAGGTCGGCGAGTTGAGCGAGGCCAATGGCCGTCTTGCGGCGGGGATCGGGATCCTTGGCGTTGAGGCCGGCGCAATAGTTGGAGAGAATTTTAGCGGCGATCTCGTTGTCGTCGCGATCAAAAAGGATTTCTACGAACTGGCGAATGTTGCGAGGCGGCACGCAGGCGGCTTCACTCGAGAGCAGAACGCTCTTCTTGCCCGCCTCAGGAATCTCGGCCCAGAACATGCGATCGAGAATGTCGGCGTGCGAGTCAACCAGGATGCCGGCCTTCGACATTTTGTCTTCCTGGACGCGCAGGATCTGGCGGAGTGTGTCCATCTGCCGGCTCATGTGCTCCATCATGTCGTGGACGGCGTTCACCTTGACATCGCCGCGCTGATAGCGGTCGAGGGCGAACTTGATCGCCATACTTTCGGCGGCTTTCATCAGCAGCGGTGTATCGTTGCTGTCGGCAGATTTCTGCGAAGTTTGCGCGGCCAGACTTTCGAGCAGCTGCGCGAGATTGACTTTGGCGCCTTCTGGCGCCTTGCCCAGCTCAACCTTCAGATTTTCCGGAGAAGCGTTCGGATCCTGCATGGCCTGGCCGAAGTGGGTGAGCAGGCGAATCGTCTGGATCACTTCTTCTTCCTGCAGGGGAACGACGCCACCGGTCCACGCACCGCCTGCGGCTGATCCGCCTGTGACGACGCCGGCGGGAATCGGAATGGAAGGAACGCTGCCCAACGGCGCGCCGCCCTCTCCTCCAGAACCGCCCGAACTCGCGCCCTGAGCGGCTGCGATTAACTGCAAAAGTTTTTGCGGATCGTTGAGCCACTGCCTGGCCTCAGGCCCGAGCGCCTGGGCGGCGAGCTGCGCCGCCATGGAAATTTCGCCAGTAGCGGGATCGGCGGCGACAAACTTGACCTCATTGATGCGGATGGAGGATTCCTTGTTATCGCCGAAGATTTCCTTGAGCTGCTTGGCAAAGTCCTGCGCTCGGGAGCCGCCCATCGCGAAAGCCCGCACCAGGCGGGTAAAGTCGTCGAGCGTGACTTTGTTGGAAAATAGGATGCTCGAGAGCCCGGCCGCCGTCAGCAACTGGGCAAAGCTGCGTTCAGCCTGTCCCGCTTCCAGCGGAATGCCATCGAGAAGAAGTTTATTGTCCGACACGCCGAGCAGAAACCCGGTGTCGCCGCCTTTCGGCAGCGCCTGTTGCAGTTCCTTCCACGCGGTCTCGAACTGGCTCTCGGTGCGCTTGTGATTCACGCCATAAAGACGCGTGTACTTGACCAGAATATTGAGGCTGTGGAGGAATGACCGCGCAGATGCGCTGCGACTGGCATCGGTTTGGGCAGCAGTATCGATAACAGCCTCCTCTCACGAGGGAAATGTTCCTCATCAGACTAAGCGGGTCGGTGACCTAATGCACCATTACGGAGGTAACGGAAACAATCGTCAGAGGATGCGAGGGCATCGGCACGGAAGGACAAGCCCTTCGGGGGTGTACCCGCGCTACACTGGTGACGCGGACCACCGAAGTGCAGCGGTCAGTGGGGTCGCCCATTTATCGATTAATCGTATGAAGATTAGCGTGCTTTTTTTTGGAGCGTTGAAAGATCTGATTGGGCAATCGGCGGAGAGCGTCGATCTGCCGGATGGCGCCCAGGTGAGGGAACTGCTCCTTTATTACACGCGAAAGGCTTCGCGATTTGAAGCAATGATGCCATCGCTGGCGATTGCAGTGAATCAAGAGTATGCGGGAGTGGAACGGACACTCCGCGACGGTGATGAAGTCGGTCTGCTACCGCCGGTAAGCGGCGGGTCCTCTGCGGGAAAATCGCCAGAAGAGTCGGCAGAAGTAGTGAGACGCAGTGGTGAAGTATGTATTGTTCGCGAGCGAATCGATGCCTCGGCCGTGGCCGAGCGCTTGAAGCGTCCGGAGGACGGCGCAGCCGTGATCTTCGACGGCGTGGTGCGCGACAACACGCGCGGCCGGCGCACGCTTTATCTGGAGTATGAGGCCTATGAGCCGATGGCGCGGCAGCAGATGGAATCTCTGGCCGCGCGGGCGCGGGAGCGCTTTGCGGTTCGGGCGGCATCGATCGTCCATCGGCTGGGCCGGTTGGAGATTGGCGAGACGAGCGTTTTGATCGTGGTTGCAGCGGCCCACCGGGGCGCGGCATTTGAGGCCTGCCGCTGGATCATCGACACGCTGAAAAAAACGGTTCCGATCTGGAAAAAAGAATACTTTGAAGACGGAGCGGTGTGGGCCGATGGGGAGCCGTTTCCCGAAGAAATTCGAGGTCCGGGAGGCGCAGCCGGGGTCAGCCCGCATCATATATGAGTAACTCCTGAATGAAGCGAATCCCTGTTGTGCTTCGAGTTGCGGGCTGCGAGCTGGGCTGCGAGCTACGTCCACGCGGTCTAAGATCGTGGCTTGTAGCTCGCGGCTCGCGGCTCGTACCTTTTTTGATCGCCTGCGTATTCCTCGCTGCTGCCAGCTCCCCGCTGATGGCGGAGGACCCCGACGCCACCCTCAAAGTCGACGTGAAACTAGTGAATGTGTTCGTGACCGTGACGGACGCCCGCGGCGCTCCAGTGTCGAATCTCCAGAAGGAAAACTTCTTGCTGAAAGAAGACGGCAAAGAGCAGAGGATCGCAATCTTCGATAAAGAATCTGCGCTGCCGCTGTCGATTGTGCTCGGAGTGGACACGAGCCTGAGCACGAGAAAAGATCTGCCGCTCGAACTCACCTCGGCAAAGAAATTTGCGCATGCCATCGTGCGGCCGCAGGATGGGCTCGCCGTCTACAAATTCAGCGAAGAGGTGAACGAAGTGGTGCCCTTCACCTCCGACTTGAAGAGGATCGATGCCGGAATTGAGCGCGTGCGCAATGGCTCAGCCACGGCGCTGTATGATGCGATTTTTCTCGGATCGCACGCGCTGAGCCGGCGGCAGGGAAGAAAAGTGATGGTGGTGATCACCGACGGCGGCGACACCATGAGCCAGGTGGACTACAAAGAGGCGCTGCGCGCTGCGCAGGAGGCCGAGGCGATTATCTACAGCATCATCATCGTGCCCATCGAAGCCAGCGCCGGACGCGACACCGGCGGAGAGCATGCACTGATTCAAATCTCCGCCGACACCGGCGGAAAATATTATTACGCCACATCGCTGGCGCAGCTTGATGACGCCTTCCAGAAAATCAGCGACGAACTGCGCACGCAATATCTGCTCGCCTATTATCCGTCGCAGCGCTATTCGAGGTCAGACTTCCGCCAGCTGCGAGTCGACCTGACAAACCCGCCAGCCGGAGGCCCGTTCCAATCGCACTACCGCGCGGGATATTACACACATAAAGGCACGTTCTAAACGCTGGCTCACCGGGAATAGTCATCCGAAAAATTAAACTTTTGCCCAAAATAATTCGAGGCGCCATTAAGTGGCGCCTCGAAGGTTGAAGTTAGAATCTGGAACGAAATTAGAAGCGAACGCGAGCACCCAACTGGATCGCCCGGTTACCTCCCTTATTCTCCTGCGCCGATCCTCCAAGATTGCCGAACGTTCCAGCAGAGAACAGTCCCCACGGTTGGCCAGGATCAAGCCATTGATTGTGGTTCAGGATGTCGACGAACACGCTCTGGAATTCCAGCGCGACTTGCTCGGTAACCCTTACGTTCTTCCGGATACTGAAATCGAGGTTCCAGTAGGGGAGGCCAGTGAGGTAATTGGTATCTCGGTTATCCAAGCCGAGAATCGGATTGCGATAGTTGTTAAATGCCTTAACCGGATCCTGGAATATATTGACTGGCAAACCAGCGGTGGCGATGCCACCTGATCCCGGCGTGTGGTAGTAAGCGTGGCCGTGGGCGGGAAGCGGTCCGAGCGGAACGGCGTTCTCGAGGCTGAGGTAGTTTTCGCCCGAATCGCCTTCGCCAAACGACTGGCTCGCGAAGCCAGAGTTCCAGACTTGGTCCGGCTGACCGCTGCCGGCGGTGAATATCGGTGAGAAAGTCCAACCGCCGAGCGCTCGGCCGATTGCGCCTTGCTGGCTTTTGTAGGGTGCTGGACTATAGACAGCGAATGTGTTGAACACGAATTTGCGGTTATAGAACTGGGGTCCGTACATTTCGTTCAAGTTGTAGGGATCGTCCGTAGTGTAGCCGCTCGTGGCCTGAACGAAGGCTCCGGTGCCGAGCGCTTTAGACCAGGTGAAGTTCGACTGCATGGTCAATCCTCTCCACTCGGCCATCTTCAGGGAAGCAAAACCACCATTGTAGTTTCCGTGCCCAACGCTAGCATTCATGGCAACACCCGACGAAAGCTGACCCTGGAGCCCACAAGGGAGTTCTGGGGTTGTCCCAGGGCACAGCTGCGTGTTGGGAATGGGAGTGTTCATCATGCTACGCGGGAAGTTGAAAGCGCCATTGTCCAAGTCGCTCCAGAGAGTCCACACTGACTGGCTGGCAAGGTTTCCACCCTCATTTGCGACTACGGCCGCAGTGCAGTTTCCCGGTGTACAGTAGCCCGTTCCCGACAACGCGGCTTCGAAGAAAGGTTGAGACGTAACAGCTGACGCATTGGCGGCGCAGCCTCCACCAGCCATACCCGCAACGCCGTTGCAATACTGCAACACCATATTCTTGTATGCGTTGGCAAACGACTGACCACCTAGCGTCATCATGTAGGGAACGGAGTTGATGTTGATGGGCTGATATTCGTGCGTAATTCTGCGCCCGATGTAGCCCAGTTCTAAGGTGACTTTTCTCGATAGCTGGCGCTGGAGAGTGAGGTCAAACGAGTCCACAACCGTCGGACGGAAATTGGGGTCTAGCGCTTCGCCTGCGCCCGCCGCGATGGCATTGAAGCCCGGAAAATCCGGTTGGGGCAGAGTCTGGCTGGGTTGCGGAATTGGGGCGACCAAGCCGTCTGTTCCGATGCGGAAAGCATTGGAGAAGTTAGCGCTGTTAGCTGGGGCGCAAGTGTCATTACTGAGGTTCGACAAGCACTGCACCGCCTGAATTGGCCCGGTTCCGAGTAGAGGCACCAAGACCTGATCGACACCGTTCAGCCGACCATAAACCCGGCCATAGCCACCGCGAAGAACGGAACTGTCGGAGCCAAAAATCCTGGCGAAAAGGGATTGACTGTCGAAGTGGGGATTCCAAGCTACCGCGACGCGGGGGCTAAACTCCCCATAATATGGGTTGTAGGGATATTTCAATCCATTGCCGACGTTGCCCACCAAGGCGAAACCGACTTCAGGGTTATATACCTGGCCAGCCAGCGCAGCACGTCTACGCGCCGCCAGATAGTCCAGCGTGCCTATTTGCTCATCGCTGGAATTTACAAAGACCACTTGATTCCCGTTCGCTTCCTTAGGGGGCATTTCCATGGTCCATCCCAAGCCATAAGTGAATGTGAAGGTCTTTTTCATATGCCACGTGTCACTGAAATACACGTTGTAATAAGGAATGGTGTCTCTATCGGAAGCGGGTGTTAGTGGAGGGTTCAGCGTGAGGTTTGGGCCCGAGCGCGTATAAGCGACTTGGGAGATCGAAACCACGCCGAGCATTGCGGCGGTCAGTGCGTCGCAATTCGAGATAGTCACGTCGTTACTACACAGGGACAGCGGGGATGTCATTCCGGAACCGGACCCGCCAATGCCAAGCTGATAGACAGGCTGGTAATTGATTCCACCACCGTTATCAGTGCGTTGATGCCAGTTGAAGTTGTGTTGATACTGGCCTCCAAACTGGAAGAGGTGGTTGCCTTTCAGCATGGAAATATCATCCCGCAGCATCTGATCGTGCCCATCCCAGAAGCGGGTACGAGTGTTCTGCGTGTTCACATTGTATGGATTAAGATCGTCGGTGGCGCCAGCAGACTCGCCCGAAAAAATCTCGAGAGCTCCGCCGAGACCCGCGCAAAGCGTGCAGTTCTGTATGACATCGCCAGCTCGGTTCCATTGCCACCAGTTACGCAGGAAGCTGTAATGCAAGTCGTTTGTGACGTTTTGGGTAATGTTGGTGGTCAGACCGGCCACCCAGTACCATGCCTGCTGCGGGTCGCTCGACTGCGCGGCAGGCACACCTGGCTTATCGCCAGCGAAAAAGCCGCCGATGTCAACTTGATCGTCCGTGCCATTCGTCGGGAACTTGAAGTAACGATAGCTGGTCATGAAGTGCCAGTTCTTGCCAAAATCGTGGTCTAAGCGCGTTACCACGATGTTATTTTTCTGTGGCTCGTTTATGTTTGCCTGGAATGGCAGCACATTAACGCCATCACAAAGACTGTTGATACAGGCACTGGCATTCGATGCTGGCTCATATGTCTGCCAGATTTGTTGGACGATCGAATTGATTCCAATACTGCGTGGATCGCATTGCCCACCCGGGCAGTTGTTATTGGCGGCGACACCACCCACGGCATAGGGATTAATGTTGTAAACAGTGAGGGCCGGATTACTGATCAGGCCCAACATCAAGTTTGGCGAGGGAACGTCCCTATAAATAGTGACGGAGTTAGTCGGCCAGCGGAAGCCTTCATAGTTGAAGAAAAGATAAGTCTTACCGCCCAGAAGTTCCTTAGGAAGGACCGGACCGCCAATCGCTCCCCCGAAGCGGTTGTAGTGAAATCGGGGAAGTGGTGTGCCGCTGAAGTTGTTTTGCCAGGAGTTCGAAGAAAAATCGTTGTCGAGATAATACTCATAAGCCGTCCCGTGCCATGAGTTCGTGCCACGTCGAGTAACCACCTTGACTTCGGCCCCCGAGGAACTGTTGAAATCGGCAGTCTGGCCAGCCGTATTGACCTTGAACTCCTCTACGCTGTCCTGCGGCGTCGGCAACACTCCGGTCGGATTGCCCGTCAGGTAAAAACCATTCTGAGCGGCAATGCCACCAGTTGGGTCGCCAGCGTAGGTAGAGGTGTAGGTCGACATGTTTCCGTCCATGTCGTTTGTATTGTTTCCGCCGTCCAATGAGAAATATGTCTGGTCATTGACCGTCCCAGCGACACTGCCTTCGGGCGTCACGCCCGGCTGCAATTCGACGAAGGTGCTGACGTCGCGGCCAATGCTGGGCAGCGAATCCATTGCACTGCTCGTCAGCGTGTTGCCAACCGTGGCATTCATGGTTTGCAGTTCATTGCCAACTGCGGTCACCTCGACGACGGTGTTGCCTCCGCCCACCTGCAGAGCTAGATCAATCGTCAGCGCGAGTCCGACCTGTACCAAGAGGTGGTCAGCTCTCGAGGTGGAAAAACCTTGTTTGCTGACCGTGATGCTGTACGCGCTAGGCGTGACATCGACGAAAATGTAGCGACCACTCGCATTGGTAGTAGTGGTTCTTTGGTTGTTGGTTGAAGCATCAGTCAGCGTGACGGTGACACCAGACACCACTGCGCTTGACGGGTCAGTTACCACGCCGGCGACGGTTCCTGTTGAGGTTGATTGTGCCCACGCTGGGAGAGCGCTGCCTACGCAAACTACCAAAAGGAGAGCCAAAGCCAACTTCACGCTGCGGGTGTGCATTTGCTTCCTCCAAAGAACCGAAGATTGAACCGGGAATCTGGACGACTGTACCAATCACATTCTGTGCGGGACGAGGGACAGAGGTGATAGGTTTGAGATGATCAGGCATTTCGTGCTCCAAACTAAAGGTCTTGATGTTTCAAATGGTTACAAAGCGGATGCGGCTTGATGTATGAATAATGGAAGATTTTAAATCGATAAACTTCCAAAATACGTACGCTCCTTGGCCGGCGATTTGGGTCCTGCGAATCTGGGTGGCGAACTGTGTTTCGGAGAATCACGGTCGCCGCAGTGGGGGCGAGCGTTGGGTTGGACGGTCGTCATCTATTGAACTTGAATTAGTTGATTCCAGGTCGGGTTGGATACCTGATTTGGCATGACGCCTGGTTCACGGTCATAATTCATTCCGAGTTTGGGTTCACTCCGAGTTTGGGCTGCGCGCAGTTCGCGGACGGGGCTCGCGGCGCAGAGTCGCAATTCTCGCTTTACCAGTCCGAAATTTTAGCTTTGCCGGTCATACGGCGAATCCCAAGGCGAGTCCGCTTCCGCCCCAAAGTAGTTCTTTCGAAAAACTCGTACATCGTCACGTTGAAGTGGGCGCATCTAGTAAACTGTTCTATTCGATTTCAGTGCAAACTTAAAAACCCTCAGACGTGGGATCATTTCCAGGTTCTATTTGAGGTTCTGTTCCCAGGAGAATCGCTTTGTTCGAATGGTTTGGCTCGCGCGTTCGCCGTTCCCTGCCTATTGGCATTTTGTTGTTCGTGGTTGCTGCTCCGCTCGCGGTTTCGTTGTGGGCGCAGGAGGAGACCGTTGAGAATCCGACGACCGGAACCATTCAAGGTACGGTGCGCGATGACGACGGCAAGCCGCTGGAAGGCGCGAAGGTTTTTTATGACTCACGGGCGACCGATGCCAAAGGCTTTGTCGTGGCGGGCAAGGACGGGGCTTACGTCAGCGAACCACTTCCGCCTGGCGGTTATGTGGTGCGAGCGCAGGCGCGCGATCGGGTGCCCGTCGATCGCAATGTAACCGTTGTATTGGCGACGGCGGTCACGGCGGACTTCCGGCTGGAATGGATTAATCCAGGGCCGATGCATTTGCGGAGCACGTTTAGCGGCGACGTTCCGGGCACGCTGCCGATCGATGGCCGCAACTATCTTGCGCCGGCAGAGCTGGAGCCGGGTGTGCAGGCGGTGGATGGCCGAACGCTCGATCCCGGGAAGAGCGGATTTCAGACGCTCTCCATAAACAGTCAAACGGGGCGAACGACCTACTATAGCGCCGATGAAGTCGAAGTAATGGATGAGACCAAGGGCGCGGCGACAGAGAACTTTCCGGCGGAGGCAGTACGCGAGGTGGTCGTATCGCGAGCCACTCCCGAAGTATTTCAATCGCTGAACGCCACTGGCGCGGTGCGAATTTCGACGCGTTCGGGTGGAGAGGACTGGCACGGCAATCTGTTTGGAAATTTGCAAGACCGGAGCATGGGGTTGGCGGGATTTCCCTCCGGCGGTGACGGCTACAGCCGCCAGCAATATGGATTCGGTGCGGGCGGCGCGGTCATTAAAGACAAGGCGTTTTTGTTCGTCGGCGGGGAGCGCAGCAAGCAAGATGGCGGACTGCCGATCTTTCTCGGATTCCCCTGCTCGGGCATTTATCTGGCAGGAGTGTGCGGCACGAGCTCGGCCGACCAGATTGGCCTGCGCTCGGCATTTTTGCGCGAGAATATGCTGACGGCGCGGCTGGATTACAACGTCAGCGAAAACATGAAGTGGTTCGCGCGGCTCAGCTACGACAATGTGAATCAGATCGGCCCTCCGGATAGCCAGTCCAATTTTCGCAATCAAGTGAATGTTCCGGCTGCGGTGGGTGGCGTCGATTGGAACCGCGGCGAGTATACGAATAGCGCGCGCTTTGGCTATCAGAAGATGGTGAACTCGGTCGATCAGGCGCTGGGCGATTCCATGATTGTGCCGGGCGCGCCCTTTCACATGACGATCGGATCGTATCAACTGGGGCCTACGGTGGCGGGTCCGCGGCAGACGATTCAGCGCGATATTTTCGGGCGCTACGACAGCAGCACGGTTCGCAGTATCTACCACACGATACGTTTTGGCGGAGCGATTCACCGCATCACGCAGGGAGATTATTTCGCGCCCGGCAATTTTGGGCCGTCGGTAACCAGTTCGAATGGCATCGACGAGATCAATGCCATCAACAGCGACCCCAGCCTGGCGCCGCTGATTCCGGGCGATCCGCGCGGGTCGGCCGACAATCCGCTGAACTATCCGGTGGGCACGATTACGATTTTCAACGGGCTGGGAAATTTCAGCGGGAGCTCCGCCTTCAACCGCTCAACTGGTGGCCACGCCGACACGCGCCTCGAAAGCTATGTGGGCGACACCTTCAACGTGATTCCAAGTCTTAACCTTAATATTGGGGTGAACTACGTACGCGACAGCGGGCGCACCGACAGCGATCTGGGCGCGATTCCGTGTTCGGCGATCAACACAACCATCGTGACCTCGCCGCCTTGTACGACCGGTTACATCCTCGATCAATTCGCGCTGTTTCCCAACCCGGTCGTGCCGGGAAACCACCAGCCCGTGAGCGCGAGCATAAAGCAGCCCAATTTGAATCTGGCTCCGCAGATTGGATTGGCCTGGGATCCCGGCCACAATGGGCGGACTGTCATACGCGCGAGCGCGGGAATGTTCTATGACAATTTCCTGCTGCAAAACACCTATCAGGATCGCATCAACCGCTTGTCGAATGGCCAATACAATCGCAGCCTGCAATTGTGCCCGGCGGGATCTATTCTGCGCCCGGATGCGCTCCAGGACATCGCGAATCACGTCTCAGACGTCATCACTTCGAGCGACGGCCTGGATATCGCCACGCAAATCTGCGGACAACCGATGAGTGCGACCCTGACCGGAACACAAGGACCGGTTACGGTCGCGCAAGCGATCCAGGATCTACAGACGCAGTTTCAATCGGCGCAGTCGGCGGTGACGGGCGGACCGAACGTTTACTCGCTCGCCAACAGCGTGTCGAATTTTGGCGGTCTGCTGGCGCCCGGTTTCAGAACACCGCGCGTCATTCACATAGCGGGCGGAATTCAGCATCAGATGGGCGATCGCGGCATGTTTTCAGCCGACTATGTGCGCGAGCTCGGCACCGAGTTTCCGATTGGCATTGACACCAATCACGTCGGCGACTCCCGCTATCTCACCGACGGCTACAACCTCAACCCTCTAGACAACAACTTTGCTGCGGAGCTCTCGGCGATTACTGCGACGATCCAGGCCAATCCGTTGACCAACGCCAACTGCCCGATCGCGACGTCGACCGGCGGCAATTCGCAGGCGGCGGTGACGTGCTATTTGAACTACGTGCCCACCGCGACCATCGTCGACTTCGCAACCCACGGTCTTGATTCCGCGAATGCGTTCTGCGGGCCGTTCCCCTGTTCGGTGTTGGGCAAACAGCAGGCAGCTTTCGGCGGTATCAATCCGACGGTCGGCTCGAACCTCATGTACTTTCCCGGCGGGCGCTCGCGCTACACCGGCGTGCATCTCGCGTATCACGTGACCACAGCCGACAATCCGTGGCGCGATGTCAAGCGCCTGGAGGTCGCGATTGCCTATACGCTTTCGCGCTATCGCACCAACATCGCTGGGCCCAATGGCAGCGGCGGCGATTATTCAACCTTGAACCCCGCCGAGGATTACAACAAGCCCCATCTCGGACATTGGGGAGACTCAGGCTTCGACCGCACCCATCAGTTCACGCTTACGCCGACGGCGGATTTGGCGTACAAGTTCCGCCTTTCGATGATTGCCCATGTGGCGTCGCCGCTGCCGTTGAGCGCCTATATTCCCCAGCAGGATGGCGGTGGCGTTCCGGGAGAAATCTTCCGCAGCGATATCAGCGGTGATGGCACGGTGGGCGACCTTTTGCCGGCAACCGTCATTGGCAGCACGGGAAAATATTCCAACGGCAATCTGACGAAAGTGATCAAGTTTTACGACACTAACTATGCCGGGCAGTTAACGCCGGCTGGCAACACGCTGGTGAACAATCAAATATTCAGCGCGCTCCAACTGCACGAGTTGGGAGCGTACGCTCCAGTAATTCAGCCGCTGCCGGGCCGCGCCGCGCAGGCAACCTGGCTAAAGACGATGGATCTGCGCCTGAGCAGACCGCTCCAGGTGACCGAGCGAGTGATGCTGGAGCCGAACATCGCGGTGTTCAATGTCTTCAACTGGGCCAATTTCGGGGGCCCGGGGGGGCAACTGAATGGCGTGCTCGATGGCGCGCCCGGCAGTTCGCTGAACAACGCGACTTCTGGCGGATACTGCGGCCCCTCCAACAATTTATGTACGCAGCGGCTGGATCGGGTTCTGCCCGGCTCCGGAACTTACGCGACCGGGGCGCCGCGGCGGCTTGAGATCGGACTGCGAGTTAACTTCTAGAGCAAGTTCGATCGCATAGGACTTCGGAAGTCATTGCGCCCACGCCCCCAACCAGGCATAGGCGTGCAGAATCGGGTTAGTGAGGGTCAATGAAGTAGAAAACTTCAAGGGCAAGCATCCCCTTCGAGAAGATGGCGGCGAGTTTCATGGGACGGGGACAGCACTCCGGGGGAAATTTCTTGCGCGCAGCCAGAGAAAAAAACGACGCGCCACACAGAACTCTGCGACTAGTGAAATGCCGCGTCGGAAGCTCAATGGCGCGGTAATTACCGATGTTTTGCGGCAAGAGCGCAAAGTTTTTATCTTCTGCAGATTTTTTTTCAAGCGAACCCACAATTGACTTGACTTAGTTTTCGAATCGGCTAAGCTTCCGTCTGTCAGTGCAAGTCCGTTACGATCCCCAGTAGAGACTGCGCTGATTTTGGGGTTGTTCAACCTTTCACAATTGTGGACAAAACTTCCAGGAGGATCCTTTGAAACTGAAAAGCTTGTTGGTAATCACTCTTATTGTCCTTGGTTGCGGCGCTGCGTTCGGGCAGAGCTATACCTTTGGATTCCTTGACTACACCGGCGGAGCCGAGTATTGCAACTACGAGACGTTCTTCACCGGCGGCGCGGACAATTTCTACATGTCCGGGTTCGACGTTCTGTCTGCGTGCGCTGCTCCCGCGGTTCCCGATGCAACCATCGAAGGCACCGCGATCGCCGTTCCGGCTCTCGCTCTCGAGAGCAACGGCCTGCAGAAGGGCATTCAGGGCAAGGGCTTCATTTACGCCGATACGATCATCGACGCCTATTCTGGCGCCTACACTGGCGAGCAGTGGGTCACCATCACCAAGACCGCTGTGAACAAGAAGAACGTGAAGAACAAATGGAACTGGCAGAGCCTCCTCGGCTTCAGCGGCGCGGAATTCCTGGGCAACTACGGATTCCTGACCACCGCGATTCCGGCGGCTGAGTCGCGTAGCCATGGCGCCACCGTCAACGGAGCGAAAGAAAAGGCTGCCGTTGCCAAGAACACCCTGCAGTAACTGACGAATATTGGTAACTTTGTACAGGCCACGCTGGTTCTCAGCGTGGCCTTTTTCTTGTATGCTGAAAACCGGTTTTGAGCGGAGGAATGAATGATTCGATGGACGGCGGTGCTGCTATTCGTGTGCTGCCTTGTGGGAGTAGGGCTGTCGATCGAGTCAGCGCGGGGGCAGGATTCGGCAGCACAAAATCCGACGGCTCAGAATTCGCCGGGACAGGGTGCGGCGGCAACCGCAGCAACTGAAAATAGCGCGCAAGCGCCGGCGCCCGGTCGGGAAACGGAGGCGGCAGTAGCGAAACCGGGTTTTCCCTTGGATGAATTTACGGAATTTTCGGCCATAATGATAGGAAGTGTGATTAGCCGGGACCGGGGCGAGACCTACATATATCGGTCCGGTAGCCTGCTCCGAAACGAAGGCCCCATGGAGAAAGGATATTTTATTACAGATCTAGCGGAACAGGTGACTTACGGCCAGAACAGGCTGGGATGCGTGAGGGATGCGCATCCCTACATACGTGCCTGGCCCTTCACCGCCTCCAGGGCCGGCCACACCGGCGTCCGTGCGGCTGTCGGCAAAGAGACAGTGGATGGCCGTGTGTGCCAGGTCGAAGACGTCACCATCACGGGCAAAGATCTGAAGACGCCTACGAAGCTGAGATTCTGGGAGCCCGAAGGATGGAAGGGCTTTCCCATTAAGATAGAGGACTTGAGCAGCAAAGGAACCAGGATAATCAAATTCAAGGATGTAACGCTGGGCCCGCCCGATCCCACGCTCTTTATCTATCCAAACGATTGCGGCGCCACTCTTCCGAAACCGAAGTCTGCGACAGCGCCAAGAGCCAAGGCGCATGCGACTCCGCCGCCAGCAACGAATCCACCGCAGTGATCCGATCTTTCAGTCCTGGCAACGAAAACGCCGGTCTCAAAGGAGTGAGGTGTTCGAGTTGGGCGTGATGCGGCACTGGTTGTGCGTAGTGTGTCTGGCGGCTAGCGCGCTGGCCGCCTCAACCCCGCCGCCCAACATCATTCTGATCACCCTCGATACCACGCGTGCCGATCGTATGGGTTTTCTCGGATCGAAGCGCGGGCTCACCCCTATCCTCGACGCTTTGGCGCAGCAATCCGCTGTATTTACGCGGGCGTACGCCCAGGCTCCGCTTACTTCTCCATCGCACGCAACCATCCTTACCGGAACCTATCCCCAGTTTCATCAGGTGTTCGATTTTCCGGACGTGCTCGCGAAAGATCTTCCCTACACGCCCGATCTGCTCCACGGTCACGGCTACACCACCGCGGCGTTTCTCGGCTCGATCGCGCTTGACCCAAACGGAGGCGCTCCCGGTTTCGAGCGCGGGTTCGATGTCTACGATGCCGGTTTTACTTCGGTAGGATTTCAGAAAGAAGAGGACCGCTATCACACGGTCGAGCGCCGCGGCGGAGAAGTCGTGGAGCGCGCTATTAAATGGTTGGACCAAAATCCCAAGCATCCGTTCTTCCTGTGGGTTCATCTTTACGATCCGCACGAACCGTACGATCCACCCGAACCTTATAAGAGCCGGTACGCCGCAGAGCCGTATGACGGAGAGATCGCGTACATGGATTCAGCGGTAGGCAGGTTGTTCCAGGACTTGAAAACGCGCGGCCTCTACGACGGCGCGATGATAGCCGTGATGGCCGATCACGGAGAGTCGCTCGGCGCCCACGGCGAGAATAACCACGGTTTCTTTCTCTACGACGAAACCATTCATGTGCCGCTGGTGATCAAGCTGCCGCTGGCGAGTGCCGCGGAGAGTCAGGGCGAGAAAACCACAGCAAAGCAGATCGGCAACCAGATCGGCAATCAGATCGACGATCGTGTCGAGCTGATCGACGTGATGCCGACGCTCTTGCGGACGGCGGGAATTACAGTGCCCGCGGAGGTGCAAGGGCAATCGCTGCTGGGATTAATGTCCGGCGCGCAGAGGACGGGCACGGTGGAAGCTTGGCGCGACCGGCCCGCCTACGCTCAGGCAGATTACCCTCATATAGCCTTTGGATGGAGCGCGCTGCAGTCGCTGCGCACGGGCAAATATTTGTATGTACAGGCGCCGCGTCGCGAATTGTATGACCAATCGGCCGACCCAAAAGCCGAGCACAATCTCGCATCCACATCGGCTGCGGTTGCGGATACGCTCGGAGGGCAAGTGCAGAGCCTCCGCGAAAAAACATCCAGCAAGCGCGAAGCGCCCAAGCTCTCGGACGATAAAGTTGCGGCCCTCGACGTCGGCGCTCAGGCAAAGTTGGCGTCGCTCGGATATGTAACCTCGGGCAGCCACGCGTTCAAGTCGTCCGACTCCGGCTCCGATCGTTCTTCCGGGCAAGCCGATCCAAAGGACAAGATTGAAACCATCCATCTGATCCGGCGACTTAACGATTTGCTCGACGACAGGCATCTTCAGGAGAGTATTCCGATTCTTCAAAAGCTGATTGCCGAAAACCCGGATATGCCGATGCCCTACTACCGGCTCGGCGGAATTTATGCGGACGAGAAGGACTATGACAAAGCGCTGCCCATGCTGCGTAAGGCCGTCGCGATGGACCCGAAGTTTGCCCAAGCCGAGTTGGCGCTGGGCAGAACGTTGATGCGCACCGGAGATTTGAACGAGGCGACCAGTGTCTTCGAGAAGTTGACCGCCAGCGCGCCCTACATGGCTGACGCCCACCTTATGCTGGAGATCGTCTATGCGCGAACGAATCGTGTGCCCGAGACGATTAGCGAGTGCGAAAAGGTGCTGAAACTATTGCCCGACCATTTCGGAAGTTACTTGACACTGGGGCAGTTTCTGGCGAAGTCTGGAGACTTGGAGGCGGCGGTGCCGAATCTGCAAAAGGCGGTTGAGTTGCGCCCGCGACTGCCGGCGCCGCATATGTTTCTCGCCGATGTGTATGCGCTGTTGGGGAGGCAGGCGGATGCGGATCGAGAGCGCGCCGAAGGCCGGCGGCTGGCGGCAAGTCCGCCTCATCCGGCGAATACCGCGCCCGACGCAGTTTCGCCGATTGCACCGCAGCAATGAGCTGCTGCGATGATTGATCGAATTATGACTGGGATTCGTTGGTGGCTGTGTGTCGCAAGTCTGGTAGCGGGCACGCTCGCGTCGTCGGCGTCGTCGCAAGACAAGCCGCCCGCTCGCCCGCCCGCGCCTAAAGCGAACCAGCGCGCGGCCGCGACGCCGGCGCTTCCCAACATTATTCTGATTACACTCGACACGACTCGTGCCGACCGCATGGGGTTTCTCGGTTCGAAGCGCGGACTGACGCCGAACCTCGATGCTTTGGCGCGGCAGTCGGTGGTCTTCGAGCGCGCCTATGCGCAGGCTCCGCTGACCTCTGTGTCGCACGCGACGATTCTTACCGGCACCTATCCGCAGTATCACTTGGTGGTCGATTACCCGCTGGTGCTGGCAAAGGATCTGCCCTACGCGCCAGAGATTTTGCGGGCTCGCGGATACCAGACGGCGGCGTTTCTAGGTTCGCTGGCTCTCGATCCGAATGGCGGCGCTCCCGGCTTTGACCGGGCGTTTGACGTCTATGATGCCAACTTTCATCTGGAGGATCTGCATACCAAGGATCGTTATCATTCTGTCCAGCGCCGCGGCGATGAGGTAGTGGCGCATGCGCTCGCGTGGCTGGACGGCCACTCTAAGAAGCCTTTTTTTCTCTGGGTGCACCTCTTCGATGCGCATGATCCCTACGATTCGTCGGAGCCTTATAAAACTCGCTATGCCAAAGAGCCCTATGACGGCGGGATCGCATACGAGGATGCGGCGGTCGGCAAACTGCTGCTTCAACTGAAGGCTCGCGGGCTCTACGACAGCGCGGTTATGGCCGTGATGGCCGACCACGGAGAATCGCTCGGCGCGCACGGCGAGGATATGCACGGCATCTTTGTCTACGATGAAACCATCCAGGTGCCGCTGGTGATCAAGCTACCGAAGCAAGCTTCAGCGGGAACACGAATCGCAAATCGGGTGGAGTTGGTGGATGTGCTGCCCACGCTCTTACAAACGGTCGGAATTGCCGCGCCCGCGGAAGTGCAAGGGCAGTCGATGCTCGGATTGATGAGGGCGCAAGAAGGGACGAAGGAAGGAATGACAGAAGCGGCCGATGTGGCGCAGGTCTGGCGTGACCGCCCGGCCTATGCGCAGGCAGATTACGCGCACCTGGCCTATGGATGGAGCGCACTGCAATCGTTACGCGTCGGAAAATATTTGTACATACAGGCGCCGCGGCGTGAGCTTTACGACGAAGCGGGCGATCCCAAAGCCGAGAACAATCTGGCTTCTTCATCGGCGGCGGTAGCGGATACGCTGGCGAGTCAACTCGAGGCTTTTCGCCAGAAGACGACGGGCACGCGTCAGGCTCCAACAGCCGACCTCGACCCGGCGCGACAACGGCAGCTGGCCGCGCTTGGATACGTGGTGACAGGCAGCAACGCGTCGAAGTCAGGTCCGGCTGAACAAGGCGCCGATCCGAAAGACAAGATCGAGACCGTCAACACGATGCGGAAACTCAACTACGCTCTTCAGGATGGGCACCTGCCCGAAGCGATTGGGCTGCTCGAACAATTGACTGTCACCGATCCGATGCCCACCGTGTTTGCCAAGCTGGGCGAAATTTACATGCAGACTCGCGAATACCAAAAAGCAGTGCCGGCATTGCGCAAAGCGGTCGAATTGGAGCCGGATTTCAGCAACGCGCAAATGAACCTCGGGAAAGCGTTGCTGCAAACTCAGGATTTCGCCGGGGCGGCAACGGTATTCGAGGATCTTGTGGCCAGGCAGCCGAGGCTCTTGGAGGCACACGTTCTGCTCGAAATAACTTACGCGCGCTCCGATCGTGGGGCGGACGAGATCAAAGAGTGTGAAAGGGTGCTGGCGTTTTTACCGGATCATTATGGAAGCAACCTGATGCTGGGGCGATTTCTCGCGCAGTCCGGAGATTTGGAAGGAGCGGTGCCGAAGCTGCAGAAGGCCGCCGCAGTGCGGCCGGAAACACCCGTGCCCCATATGTTTCTGGCTGATGTGTACGCTAAGTTGGGACGGCAGGCGGACGCCGATCAAGAGCGCGGTGAGGCGCAACGCTTGGGAGCGAATTCGTCGGGCCCGGGCAATTCTCCGATGCAGGAGCAGCCGGGAAGCGCGCAACCGCCGGAGAACGGTCCGCCGATGCGGCCTCCGAATCTGGGGCTGCCCGATTGAGCGCACCGCCGGCGGTCGGAAGTTGTCAGCGCAGGTCGTTTCGAATGCATCATCAAAACCGAAATTCTTCCAGTCTCATTCTCCCAAGATTGGAGTCTGAAATGGGGTTTGAATTATGGCTGTAGTTCGTTGGCTAGTTCGTTGGCTGTTATGTGGGCTCAGCCTGGTCGCTGCCGCGCTGCCTCCTTATGGCGAAAATCAGGTTGCGAATAATCCGGCGACAGAACAAACCTCGAACCATGCCGCCGCGTCTAAGGCGGAGGCGCCGGTGACCTCGTCCTCTCCGAATATCATCCTCATCACGCTCGACACAACACGCGCCGACCGCATGGGATTTCTCGGTTCGAAGCGCGGACTCACGCCGAACCTCGATGGTTTGGCGCGGCAGTCGGCGGTATTCTCGCGCGCCTACGCCCAGGTTCCGCTGACTTCGCCGTCGCACGCGACCATTCTCACCGGCACCTACCCGCAGTACCATCATGTGCTCGATTTCCCCGACGTTCTGGCGAAGGATCTCCCCTATGCGCCGGACATCCTGCATGCTCACGGATACCACACTGCGGCGTTTATTGGCTCATTGGCGCTAGACCCGAAGGGCGGCGCTCCCGGCTTTGACCGTGGGTTCGATGTTTACAATGCCGACTTCAGTTCGGTCGGATTCCCGTCTCAAAAGGATCGCTACCATTCCGTTGAACGTCGCGCCGAGGATGTAGTCGCCCGCGCGCTAACCTGGCTGAATGTTAATTCTCAGGGGCCGTTTTTTATGTGGGTTCATTGCTACGACCCGCACGAGCCCTACGATCCACCGCAGCCTTATAAGACCCGCTACGCCCCCACGCCCTATGACGGTGAGATCGCATACATGGATTCGTCGTTGGGCAAATTATTTGAGGAGTTGAAAGCCCGCGGCCTCTACGACGGCGCGGTCATCGCAGTCATGGCCGACCACGGCGAATCGCTTGGCGCGCATGGCGAAGATGACCACGGATTTTTCCTCTACGACGAAACCATCAACGTGCCGCTCCTGATCAAGCTGCCCCTGAAAAGTACAGCCGAGCAGCAGCCCGAGAGTCGCCCCGTGAACCTCATCGACGATCGCGTAGAACTCGTTGACGTGATGCCGACGCTCTTGCAAGCGTCAGGCATTGCCGTGCCGGTGGAAGTGCAAGGGCAGTCGCTCTTGGGATTAATTGCGGCGAAGGCGGGAAGCGGCGATGCGAGCGCTGCGGCCGCGTGGCATGACCGTCCGGCCTATTCGGAGTCGGATTATCCGCACATCGCGTTCGGATGGAGCGCCCTCCAATCTCTGCGCACCGGAAAATACTTGTACGTACAAGCGCCCAAACGCGAATTGTATGATCAGACGGCCGACCCAGGCGCGGAGCACAATCTCGCGTCATCATCCTCCGCCGTAGCGGACACGCTAGCCGCCCGTACACATGTCTTCCGCGACAAAACCGCGAGCAACAAAGAAGCTCCCAAGCTCTCGGATGACAAAGTCGCGTCGCTGGATCAAGCGTTGCAGGCCAAGCTGGCATCGCTCGGATACATGACCGCGAGCAACCACGTTGCCAAGCCCAACGAGATAGAGCCCGATCCCAAAGACATGATTGGGACCGCGAACACGGTCCGTCGCGTGAACGCGACTCTCGATGCCGGCCACTATGAAGAGGGCATTCCCATCCTGCAAAAGCTGATTACTGAGAATCCAGAGATGCCCATGCTCTATTTCAAACTCGGCGGATGTTATATGAACCTCCATCAATACGACAAAGCCGCCCCGATGCTGCGCAAGGCGGTTGAATTGGATCCGAAGTTCACCATGGCCGAGATGGGCCTGGGCAGAACACTAATGCGCCTCGGAGACATGGACGGTGCGACCGCGGTTTTCGAGAAGGTCGTGGCACGCATGCCGAACATGGCCGATGCACATATTTTTCTGGAGATTGCCTACGCCCAATCCGGTCACTTTCCCGAGTCGATTAGCGAGGGTGACAAAGTGTTGCAGTATTTTCCCAAAAATTATGGAACATACATAATTCAGGGGCGATCGTTGGCGAAAGAGGGAAATTTTGATCAGGCAATCGTGAAATTGGAGAAGGCGGAAGCACTGCGGCCCGACTCAGGCGAGCCACACGCGGTGCTGGCCGAGGTCTACGAGCAGATGGGACGAACCGCCGATGCTGAAAAAGAGCGCGCCAAAGCCGAGCAATTGAAACCAGCCGAAGAGGAATGAGTCAGCTTGCCATGTTATGGATTCGCCAGCTGGTTTGCGCCGCGTTGCTCTGCATCGCGAGCCTGATGTTGATTGCGTTGACCTTGAACGGGATAGCGGCAGCCGCGCCGCAGAATGCTGCTACGCCACACGCAGCGGGGCCAGTTCATCGCACTGTTCCCAACACAGCCCCTCCGAACATTCTCCTGATCACGCTTGACACTACCCGCGCCGATCGCATGGGGTTCCTGGGCTCGAAGCGTGGGCTCACGCCGAATCTCGACGCTCTGGCGCGCGATTCGGCGGTTTTCACGCACGCCTACTCTCAGGCTCCGCTAACGCCGACTTCTCATGCAACGATTCTCACGGGCACTTATCCGCAGTTCCACCAGGTCAACGATTTTCGCGTGCCGCTGGCCAAAGACCTGCCTTACGCTCCCGACATCCTGCACTCTCACAGCTATCACACGGCGGCCTTCGTTGGCTCGGTGGTCCTCGATCCAGCGACCAGCTATGCTCCCGGCTTTGATCGCGGATTTGACACTTACAATGCTGGCTTCGAGCCTGAAGCGATCCAGCAGAAGGGCCGCTTCGGAACCATCGAGCGCCGCGGCGACGAAGTAGTGGCACGCGCATTGGCGTGGCTGACGCAGCATCCGAAGGGGCCGTTCTTCATGTGGGTGCATTTGTATGACGCCCACGATCCCTACGATCCTCCGGAACCTTATATGAGCCAGTACGCCGCGGAGCCTTATGACGGAGAAATTGCCTACGAGGATGCTGCGATAGGGAAGTTGTTGCGGCAATTGAAAGCGCGCGGCCTTTACGACGGCACGGTGATCGCAGTGATGTCTGATCACGGAGAATCGCTCGGGGCTCACGGCGAAGATACGCACGGGATTTTTCTCTACGATGAGACGATTCAAGTGCCGCTGGTGATCAAGCTGTCCGGAGGCGGTGCGACGAAACACGCCGAAAAGCGCATCGACGACAAGGTGGAGCTGGTCGACGTAATGCCGACGTTGTTGCAGGCGGCTGGAGTTGCCGTGCCCGCGGAAGTGCAGGGGCAGTCGTTATTAGGATTAATGACTGCGGCTCCCGCGGTGCAGACTTCAACCGAAACGTCCGCCGAAGCGTGGCGAGACCGCCCAGCCTATGCTGAAACCGATTACCCTCGCACCGCCTTTGGATGGAGCGCGCTGCGCTCCCTGCGAACAGGAAAATATCTCTACGTTCAGTCGCCGCGCCAGGAACTATACGACGAAGCGGCGGATGCGAAGGCAGAGCACAATCTGGCCAGCGTATCCACAGCAGTTGCAGATACGTTGAAAGCACGACTCGACATCATCCGGCAAGAAACAAGCAACAACCGCGAGGCTCTGAAGGCGTCTGTCGATCCGATGGCGCAGGAAAAGTTGGCTGCGCTCGGCTATGTCTCGGCAGGTAACAACGGATCGAAGGCCGGCGCCGCCGAAGCGGGAGCCGATCCCAAGGACAAAATCGAAATCAGCAACTTGAACCATCATGCCAATGCCCTTCGACAAAGCGGGCATCCTGCCGAGGCCATTCCCCTGCTGCAACAACTCCTAGCCAAAGAGCCCAACATGCCGAACACCTACAGTGAACTCGGCGAGTCCTTTCTCGATCTGAAAGAGTATCAAGAAGCATTACCGGTGCTGCGCAGGGCAAAGGAGTTAGATCCGGAATCGCCGACGATGCGATTACAGCTGGCGAAAGCGTTGATGGGCGTCGGAGATTTTTCGGCGGCCGTGCCGGAATTGGAGTTCGCGGTAGCCAAAGTACCGGGTTACGCCGAGGCACACCTTTTTCTGGAGACGGCGTACGCTCGTACCAACCGCATCCCCGAGACAATCAAAGAATGCCAGACGGTGCTCGATTTCTTCCCCGATCATTTCGGAAGCTACCTGATTCTCGGGCGATTCCTGGAGCTCTCCGGCGATTTTGCGGGCGCGGTTCCGAAGTTGAAGAAGGCGGCCGCGCTCGACCCCAAAGCTCCCGAGCCGCATATGTTTCTCGGCGATGCTTACGCTCAGTTAGGTCAGAAAGCGGATGCCGCGCGCGAACGGGCTGCAGCTAAGAGGCTGGCCGAAACCCAGAAAGAGTGAATGACCAGAGAAGCAGAGCGTCCCGGCTGGAGACACTCCGAGCCGCCCCTTGTTATTGTGTTTATGCCTGCGCGCTCAGAACCGCGGCAGCTTGAACTGCATTGAATAGGCGAGAATTGCAAATAAATAGGCACGGCCCTTACGGGGTTCGCAGAAGCCCTTGCTGCGGACCGGAGGCCATTGGAAGCGCACCCCGAGCGCGTGGTCGCGCCGGGGGTGGGCATTCCGCGTATTACGATTACTCTTGCAAGGTTCCGCTGACGATCGTGTTCGCATCCGTCTCGATAAACATCATCTCTTTGCCGCCGTTGACGACCACGACAGCGATGTTGATCGCCGACTCCCCCTGCGGCGTGAAAGTTGCCGTGCCCGTGCAATTGGAACTGATTTGATACGTTCCCGTGACCGGAAGGCTGGCAATCGACCCGTTCAAGCTGAAGGTTGCCGTGCCCGTGAGAGTTCCCTTTCCGTTCAGCACGAACTGACCCGAAGCCGCAATCTGACCGACAGAAAGGAAAATCCCGGTGGCCTGGAAAGAATACGTGTGCTTGACGCCGAGGTCGGTGCAAGTCGCCGTTCCCTGCGCATACGCCACACTGGTCACGGTGTGATTCGGGTCGGTTTGAATCAAGTAGGCGCCCTTGTTGCCGTTGTTCAAAAAGATGTTGCTATTCTCAGATTGGTCATCCTGATTGGTAAGGGTGCCCGTGCCGGTACAGTTTTTCGCAATCGAATACGTCCCGGTAGTCGAGAAAGTCACAATTTCCCCATCAATGCTTTTTGTCGTAGTCCCGGTTAGGTTTCCATTCCCATCGGATGTAATCTGGCTGACGCTGGCCGCTGGCTCTCCCGAACCGTTGAGCCCTGAGCCAAGGACGCCATAGACGCCCTTAACGCTGGCGTTAGTGCAGGTGGCCGCGAACGAACTGGCCGCGGTTAACGTCACGAACATCAATGCTGCCATTGAGATCTTAGTGAAATTCATCGAGTATCTCCCCTTCCGGTTTTAGAGAGTTTAGGGTCTGAGCGCAAAAGGCGGCGCGAACGACGCCTCTCGGCTCGTAAGATTTTCCGATTGCATGACTAGGGGGACGGAGAGCGAGACAGCTACCGGCGACACCATTCTGCTACGAGGTGCACGGAATATCAAGCACTTCTAACCGGCGAGGGGCAACTAATAGGAACCCCCGCTGCATCTCCTGCGTAGTGGCAAGGCGAACTAGCACGCAAGCCAGAACCGCTCGCGTTTTCCTTTTTTCAGTGGGGCAATTATAATCGCCAATCACCGCAATCCTGTCTCAGAGTTGATACAAAGTAAACCTACCGGGAAGGTTCTGCCGTTCCTGGCGAGGCTGGCGTGCCCGGAAATGGTGGCCAGAGTAATTTTGTGTGCGGTCAGTTATGCCGTTGTTGCTGTATTCCCTGGAGGCGTGTTTAGGAAAATGAGAAAACTTGTCCACTTCGCTCTGGCAGTTCTTTTTGTTCAAGGCATCGTCGCCGCTCAGAACGTGCCGCTAGTCACCGTCTTCGGAGGTTATTCGTACCTCAACTTTAACGTCCCCTCGAACGACATAACCCAGTTCGCCTCGCAGCAGCTGGCTTTCAACGGATATGAGTTTGGCGGCTCGGTCGCGCTGCTGCGTGGTCTGGGGGCGGAGTTCAACGTTGCCGGACACAGCCTGAGCAATTGCGGCGATACCGGAGAGAATTGCACTAATTTCCAATACTTCGTCGGGCCGCGTTACGACATCACTATACCCAACACCAAGTTCACCGGCTTTGTGCATGCTCTGATTGGCCAAGACCGCATGACGCTTCCGGTCGCTGCCGGCGGCACGCAGTCCGATACGACGGTTGGTTTTGGCGGCGGCGGTGGCATCGATTATTGGTTCTATCGCCACATTGGCGTGCAGATCGGCCCCATCGACTATATCTATACGCACCACTTGAATGCCGAAAACGTTCCCAGCCAAACCGCCTATCGCATCGCTGCCGGAGTCGCTTTCCGATTCGGCGGTAACATCAATGAGCAGCCTAAGCCAGCGAGCGAGTCAAAGTCCCACCGTGGCGGAAAGAATCAACAACCCGCAACCGTTGTCTATCAACCGCCGCCGGCGACGATGACGGCTCGCGGTATGTCGATCCCGGCGCTCGGCCTCGTGGTCGCTCCGCAGGAATTTGACGGAGCCAAGATTGTGGAAGTTACCTCTGGCGGCGTCGCCCAGATGGCCTCGTTGAAGCCCGGCGATCTCATCCGTTCGGTCGATGGCAAAGTGGTCAAAACGCCAATGGAGTTGGCCGCCGAGCTCTCGGACAAAACCGGCAAAGTTCGTATCGGCATTCTGCGCGGCGACGTGGCTGCGGAGACGGTAGTACTGCTTGGCCACTGAGCTTCGAGGCTACTGAGCGTTGAGGTAAGCGGCGGCTATTGCAAATTGCGGACAACTCGGTCTTGTTCTTGCCTTTGGGTGGCGCATTGGTTCACCGCTACGATAACTCAGCTTTTTTCAGTCTTGGCGTTAGCCGCCGAGGGAAACGGCGGGCGATCGAACGCCCTTACGCGCCATTGAGCCCCTGCGCGTCCGCGATGTACACTTGCACTACGCGCCCGTAGCTCAGTCTGGATAGAGCGGCAGCCTCCGGAGCTGTAGGTCGGGAGTTCGAATCTCTCCGGGCGCACCACCTTCAAAGAGCGCCGGGCGGAATCTCTTTACGCCCGCTTCTACGAAAGAGCCGAGCTGAAAATGATTCGCGATCAGCTTGATTTTGCGGCTGGCGATCCGGTGATCGCAGAACTGGTAACTGAAGAAACGTCAGAGCTGACGGATTACCTTCACTTCTTCGAATTGTGGCTTATCTGGAATCGTCGCGGCGACTCGAGGAGGCCGATGTGCGGGCCCCGTTCAGTTACTATCTCGACTGCCTGAAGAGACACAAAGAAGTCGCCGCCTACATTCAGAATCAAGAGAAGGGCTTCGAATACTTGAGGCAGAATCTATTCCATGCCTAAATCTCGTAATGTCCGCGTCGCGAAACGGTACCTGTTTTCCTACGGGACTCTCTCACCTCGTCTCGCTCCTCCAGAGATTGAGCCAACTGTGCGGCGGTTCCAGCATGTCGGTAGAGGGTTTGTCCACGGACAGCTCTTCGACCTTGGAGATTATCCCGGAGCGATTCTCAGCCGCAACGGCTCGCGTATCGCGGGACAGATCTTTGAGTTACCCGACGATCCCGAGGTATTGAATCGGCTCGATGAATACGAGAGATTTGACCGCTCCGATCCAAAGGCGAGCCTTTTTGTCCGCAATCGGCGTTACGTCCAATTGCAGAACGGCAGGAAAATTTTTTGCTGGATCTACAGCTACAACCGCCCGGTGAAGTCAGCTCACCGCCTCGACAGAGACTATAAGAAAACCCGCAGTCAATCCGCTTCGTGACTCGATCCTAATTTTTGTCGGCGCTCGATGCCGGCAATCTCAGCCCTCAACTTCCGCCATCGAGCGTTTGCGTTTATTTGACTGCAAGACCTTCTTCCGTAGCCGTAGAGCCTTCGGCGTGACCTCGACAAACTCATCGTCGGCGATGAATTCAATCGCCTGCTCCAGATTGAGATTGCGATAAGGAACTAGCCGGATCGCGATGTCAGAAGTCGAAGCCCGCATGTTCGTGAGCTTTTTCTCGCGCACAATATTGACGTCGAGATCGGCGTCCTTCGCATTTTCACCGATGATCATGCCTTCGTAGACGTCGATACCAGGTCCGACGAACAAGATGCCGCGCTCCTGGAGATTGTAGAGAGCGTGCGAAGTCGTGAGCCCAGGCCGATCGGCGACGAGCGCGCCCGTCGGGCGATGCGGAATCTCTCCCTGCCACTCAATGTATCCATCAAACAGCGCGTTCATCACGATCGTGCCGCGCGTGTCGGTAAGCAGCGTGCTGCGCAGGCCAATCAGTCCGCGGCTGGGCACGCGGAATTCCACGCGCACTCGCCCATAGCCATGATTGTGCATGTTGGCGACCTCGCCTTTGCGCGAGCCGACATGCTCCATGACCACGCCGACAAATTCTTCAGGAACATCGACAGTGAGGTGTTCGACCGGCTCCATCAGCTTTCCAGTTTCTTTGTCGCGCTTGGTAACAATCTCGGGCTTGCCCACCATCAACTCGTAACCTTCGCGGCGCATCATCTCGATCAGAATCGAGAGCTGCAACTCGCCGCGCCCGAGAACCTTGAACGAGTCGGTGCTGCCCGTTTCTTCCATGCGCAGCGAGACGTTGGTCAGCAGCTCTTTGTCCAGCCGCTCGCGCAGGTTGCGCGAAGTGACGTAGGTGCCTTCGCGTCCGCAGAACGGAGAAGTGTTAATGGTGAAGAGCATCGCAATCGTCGGCTCGTCAATCACAATCGGCGGCAGCGGCGCCGGATTTTCCGCGCTGGTGATCGTCTCGCCAATGGTGATGCCTTCAACGCCGGCGACAGCAATAATGTCGCCTAAAGATGTTTCGGTAATGTCGGTACGCTTGAGGCCGGAGAAGCTGAAGAGCTTGGTGATTCTCGTTTTCTGAAATGTCCCGTCGCGCTTGGCGATGGAAACGTCTTCGCCAGTCTTCATCGTCCCGGAAAAAACGCGGGCAATGGCGAGCCGGCCAAGGTAATCACTGTAATCGAGATTTGCGACGAGGATTTGCAGCGGACCATCCTTGTCGCCTTGCGGCGCAGGAATCGTATCGACGATGGCTTCGAACAGCGGCCGCAGATCTTCGCCGGGCGCTCCCTGATGCACCGCCGCCGTTCCCGCCTTGGCGTTCGTATAAAGGACGGGAAAATCGAGCTGCTCTTCCTTGGCGTCGAGATCAATAAAGAGGTCGTAGACTTCGTTCAGAACTTCCTGCGGACGCGCATCGGGACGATCAATCTTGTTAATGACCAGAATCGGCTTCAGATTAGCTTCCAGCGCCTTGCTAAGCACGTACCGCGTCTGCGGCAGAGGGCCTTCGCTGGCATCAACCAGCAGCATGACGCCGTCGACCATCTTGAGCGCCCGCTCGACCTCGCCCCCGAAATCGGAGTGACCAGGCGTGTCGACGATGTTAATTTTTGTGCCGGCGTAAAACACGGCCGTGTTCTTGGCAAGAATGGTGATGCCGCGCTCGCGCTCGAGATCGTTCGAGTCCATAACGCGTTCGGCGACGGTCTCATTATCGCGGAAGGTGCCGCTCTGGCGAAGCATGGCGTCAACCAGCGTGGTCTTGCCGTGATCCACGTGGGCGATGATGGCGATGTTGCGAATACTCGGATTCAGATCGAAAACTCCTCAGGCCTCTAATTGAGCCCTAACTACTACTTTACTATGTCGGATGGATTGGAGTGGGTGCCCCATCCTTATTTCGCATACTTTGCGAAAAAAGTGGGCGTTTCCTCGTTACCAAAGATCAAGAGGCACTATGTACACTGAACGGGCCGCAAATCTCATGCGTACGATCGCCAATTCGCGCTGCATTTCGCGCCGCCAATATTCGTTATTCATCCTGACTTGTATCCTTCTCTTATCGCTCGCCATGTGCGCGGCACAACAGCCAGATAAACAGCCTGCTGCGTTGCCGGATGCTCCGAAGCAAAGCGCGACTGCGCCGAAGGGCTTCTTCGCTCGCTGGGCCAATTTCTATCGCCAGGATTGGTCGCCGCCGAATCCCTCGAATGCGGCGCCATCGCCAGCGCCAGCGCGCCGCGGACTTCCATCGCCGCTCGATTCACCTCCGTTCCCGAACTCTGACTGGTCTTATGGCGGATCGCCCGTGATCGGCGAGCCTGACTCGAACAGCTATCCGCTGATGACGGCGATCAACGAGGCCCGCAGCCGCACCAAGCTCTATGGATGGATTGAGCCGACGCTCAACTTCAGTACGTCAACCAACAGCAATGCGCCTGAAGCGAATGACGTTTACTCCAACCGTTTCGAACTGAATCAGTTGGTGCTCTACGCGGAGCGCTTGCCCGATTCCGTGCAACGCGATCACATCGATTGGGGCTATCATCTCACCGCGCTTTTTGGAACAGACTATCGCTTTACCACAGGAAAAGGCTACGGAGCCGACCAACTGCTCGACGATCATCATCAATATGGTTTCGATCCAACGCTGGAGTATTTCGATCTCTACATTCCGCAGGTTGCGCAGGGAATGAATCTCAGGTTTGGCCGATACATCTCTGTTCCGGGCATCGAGGCGCAACTGGCGCCGAACAACTACATCTTCAGCCACTCGCTGCTCTATGCGATCGATCCCTTCACCGATACCGGATTGATCGCGACGGTGAAAGTGAGCGACCAGTGGCTGCTGCAACTGGGAATTACTGCTGGCCACGACGTTGCTCCTTGGGCGTCTGATGCGAAGCCTTCGGGAACGGCTTGCTTGAGCTATACGGCTAAGTCGGTAAATGACAATCTCTACGTTTGCGCCAACGGAATTAACGATGCCAAGTATGCTTACAACAATCTACAACAGTACGACGCGACCTGGTATCACAAGTTCTCGAAGACCGTTCACATGGCGACGGAGAGTTGGTACATGTATCAGCGCGATGTGCCTGCGATCGGAGGCGCGATCGTGCCGGAATTGGGAACGAATGGCGCTTACTGTTTGCCGGGCGAGCAGCGTTGCACTGCTCCCGAATATGCGGTGGTCAATTTTTTCCAGAAGGAACTTTCCGCGCACAACTTCTTATCTTTTCGCAGTGATTTTCTCGACGACAAAAAAGGCCAGCGGACTGGCTACGCGACGAAATATTCAGAGAACACGATCATGTGGTGCCACTGGTGGGGATCGACGGTGCAGTTGCGTCCGGAGCTGCGCTTTGAGCGCGCGTGGGATCGGAAAGCCTATGACAACGGCCGACGCCAGAATCAGCTCACGGCGGCGAGCGATCTGATCTTTCATTTTTGAGTTTCATTCTTGACGTTTTCATCTTTCATTCATAATTGACAATTGATTTTTGCCGCAGATCAGGCACGCAGGCGGCGTTTGCGACGTGGCGGCTGTTCGCATGCCTGAATAGTTCAGGGCGGCAGAAGCTTGGGGTCGGACGAGGGAACTGCTTTCGTCCCCGATTTTGGGGTTCGATTTCTATTGGCGTTGAGGAGAGCCATATTGGTGGACGCGACCTGCGTGGCGTAGAACAGGGCGGTAGCTTCTTTGGGCTCGCGCGAACAAATCAACGCGGTTCTGGAATTCGCCACCCGAAGTCTTGATGCGACTCCAGCTTCGATTGCCGCGTCGAACGCCTCCGTGAATGCGCATTTCCTTTGAAGGATGGCGCACCCCTTTGGGCTGGTTAGCATCTTACCTTGCGGCGCTCTAATGCTTCAGGGCTGGAAACTCAAGCCGTCCATCAGAACTAGAACTTCACAGCTTCGCTCAACTCTGGCCGATCTAGGGAGTTACTTCCGCCCGCGTTCGCAGCCGATACCAGAGGACAATTGCCATCCACGAGAACAAAAAAATGATGGTCGAAATGGCGTTGATCTCTGGAGTAATGCCGCGCCGCAGCCGTCCCCAGATTTCTAGCGGAAGCGTGTTGTCGCGGCCGATCAGGAAAAAGCTTACGGCTATTTCGTCCATGGATAGGGTGAAGATCAGAAGGGCGGCTCCTATGATGGAGAGCCTTAGGTTGGGGACGGTGATTCGCCAGAAGGTTTGCCAGTAAGTCGCTCCTAAATCGAGTGAGGCTTCCTCCTGGGCACGATTTACTTTTTGCAATCCAGCGAAGACTTCAGTAGTGGCTACGGAGATTAGTGCGGTGCCGTGGCCAAGGACGATGGTTAGCAGACTTAGTTTTACTTCGGCTACTCGGAAGAGCATTAGTAAAGATAGTCCAGTGATGATGCCGGGGAGGATTAGCGGGAGTAAGACCAAACGGCGGAATAAGGCCTTGCCCGGGAAGTTGGCGCGGTCTAGCGCTAGCGCGGCGGGGATTCCGAAGAGCAAGGCGATCAGCATCGCGGCTGCGGCTACTAGCAGGCTGTTCAGGACGGAATCCCAGATCGGCCCATCATTGAATAGAATGCGATACCAGTTCAGGGTCAGGGCGCGCGGGGGGAAACCTCCCACGCCTTGTCCGTTGACGGAGTAGAGGATGAGGATGACGATGGGGAGATAGAGGAAGGCGAAGACGAGCAGGGCGTGAAGGGTCAGCCAGGTTGGAGCTTTCATCGACGAGTTTGAAGAAGACGCGTTCACGAGAAGCTCCACTTCCTTTCCAGACGCTCGGAGAATACGATCAGCGCCAAGACCAGCGCTAACATGCAGAGGGAGATCGCGGCGCCCAGGGGCCAGTTATAGGCGGCTCCGAAGAGACTTACTACTATGTTGGAGATCATGATGCCACTAGGGCCTCCTAGTAAGAGAGGAGCCAGGAAATCTCCGAGACTTAAGACGAAGGCGAAGGTGGCTCCAGCTAGCACTCCGGGGATGGAGAGCGGGAAGATAACTCGCCAGAAGGTTTGCTGGGGCGTCGCTCCTAAGTCGTGCGAAGCTTCGACCAGGTTGCGCGGGATATGTTCTAGCGATGCATAGATGGGCAGGAAAGTGAACGGCGTATAGATGTGCGTCAATGTGAGGACAACGGCGAATGGGCTGTAGAGCAGGAAGTCCAGCGGATGGCTGGTCAGATGAACATATTGCAGGAGCGTGTTCATGACTCCGTCGGTGCCTAGGATCGTCTTCCACGCGTAGGCGCGGACTAGGTAACTTACCCAGAGGGGGATAATTACTAACTGATAGTAGAGATCTTTTCTGGCTCCCACGTGAAAAGATAGGAAGTAAGCCAACGGATAGCCTAATAACATGGAGAAGAAGGTTACACGGACAGCGATCCACATGGAGCGGAGGAGTGTTTCCCAATAGACAGGCTTGGTCAGTAACTCGCGGTAGTTAGCGAGATTCCAGGAATGAATGATGGTTCCGGATTCTGACACGGACCAGAAGCTGTAGCAAAACATCAGCAGGTAAGGGACGAGGAGAAACACGGCTACCCAGATCAGTGGCGGGACGGTGATGGCGGCGCGATAGGCGCGGGAGAACATCAGCGCCGCTCCTTATTATTACTATTATCGGAGTCGCTGACTGGGATAGCATCCGCGGCGAGGAATTCGAATTCAAGGGGAGTTTCGGGCAGATCGCGGGTGGCGGTGCGGATGGTGAGGATCAATCCACCATCGGTTTCGACGCGTAGGAGCTCGGTTGCGCCATGAAAAGCGCGGTCGCGAAGGTGGGCACGAAAACGGATCGGCGACGCAGTCTTTGGTGAAGCGATTACGGGCGGTGCGACCTTCGCCAGCCGAATGGACTCAGGGCGAAGCGAAAAAAGAGCAGAGCCGTCGGGGAGGGATGTCGGCCACGCGAGGCGGTCGCACATCGCCGTGCCTCGGCTGATGTCGGCTTGCAATAAATTTGTGTGCCCGATGAATTGCGCGGTGTATGAGGTTGCGGGGCGGCTGTAGATTTCGCGAGGGCTGGCGACCTGCTCGAGTTCTCCGGAGCGCAGCAAAGCGATACGGTCGGACATCACCATTGCTTCTTCCTGATCATGCGTGACGAAGATGAAGGTGATGCCAACTTCGCGTTGCAGGGCTTTCAGTTCGACTTGCATCTGGCGGCGCAGGTTGGCGTCGAGCGCGGAGAGCGGTTCGTCGAGAAGAAGCAGGCGCGGACGGTTCACGAGCGCGCGGGCTAGTGCGATACGCTGTTGTTGACCGCCGCTGATTTTTGAGGGTTTCGACTTGGCGTACTCGGACATTTTGACTTTGCTCAGAGCCTCGGCCACGCGCGCCTGGATTTCTTCGGTTGGACGCTTCGCGACTCGCAATCCGTAGCCTACGTTATCTTCGACGGTCATGTGGGGGAAGAGCGCGTAGTTCTGGAACACGGTGTTGACGCGGCGGCGATAGGGAGGTTGCGTGTCGAGACGCTCGCCTTGCATCCAGACTTCTCCGGAGGTGGATTGCTCGAAGCCGGCGAGAATGCGCAGCAGCGTGGTTTTTCCAGAGCCGCTCTCGCCCAGGATAGTTAGGAATTCACCTTCGGCGATTTCGAGCGAGATGTCGCGCAGGACTATGTTCTTGCCGAAGTGCTTGGCTACGTTGCGAACGGAGAGCAGGGAGGTTGGCTTCGCGGTGCTTGCTATCGCGGGTTCCGACATCGTTTTCATGGTTGTCGTTTTAGCGCTGCTCGCATTCGCGGACAGGAGTGTCCGCGCCACACTGTCCCTGCCACGTCAGCTATTGGGTGGCTTTTACTTCATTCCAGATTTCGTTGTACTTGGCTCGGCGCGGAACATTCTGCCAAAAGTAAAGGCGCCGCTGATAACTGTCTACGTCGTCAAGGTGCAGACTCTTTACTTCGTCGGCGGTCATGAATTGCGCCGCGTGCGGATTCGCTGGCGTGTATCCTGTGACGTCGGTGACTTTTTTCTGGGTTTGCGCCTGGATCATAAATTCTAGAAACCTGTAGGCTAGGTCTTTATTTTCGCTGCCGGTCGTGATCATCAGGTGATCGATCCAGCCCGTGGTATTTTCTTTGGGAATGGTTTCGCCCACCGGAAAATTACTTTTGCGCAGCTGGTTGGTCATAAGCGGCCAGCCCATGGCGATTACTATTTCGTGGTTCTGAAACAAGTTCGTAAGTTCTCCGCCGGTGGACCATAGCTTGCGAATATTCGGTTTTAACTCGAGTAACTTCTTCTTGACCGCTTCGAGTTCCTCGTCGCTCAGGTTATAAAGATGAGCAGGGTCAGGCTTATCAAAGCCGAGAACCTGCGCGGCCATATAGACGGTGGAAAGATCATCCCACACGGAAACTTTTCCTTTCAGCTTCGGGTCCCACATCACGGTCCAGCTGTCGGGGGGTTGAGGGAATCTGGTGGTGTCGTAGATCATCGGGTCGGGTCCCCACATGAAGGGAACGCCATAGACGTCGCCTTTTACGCGGACGAGCGACAGCGAAGTGAGTTGTGGCGACAGCTGGTTGTAGGTGGGAAGCTTGCCGAGATCGAGGGAAGCGGCGAGGCCGGAGGTCGCAATCATGGTGGCGACGTCGCTCGAAGGAGAGATCACGTCGTAGTTTCCAGCGCTGCCGCCGCGCAGTTTGGCGACTAACTCGTCGCTCGATCCCATGTAGGAGGCCGATACTTTGCAATGGTTCTGTTCTTCGAAGGCGTGGACATAGGAAGGATCGGCGTAACCTTCCCAGACGAGAAGGTTGAGAGTGGGAGTTTTCCTGGCGCAGGAGGCGCAGAGGGCGACGAGCGACGCTGCCAAGAGTGCAAAGCTTAATTTGTGGAGCATTGGCGATCCTCAGCGGCTAAAGCCGCATTGAAATCATCACTTATAGCGGCGCTGAAGCGCTGCGCCACCAGAAATCTCCGCCCCCCAAAATCTCCGTCGAGAACGTCGATGATGTACTGACATACAAATCTCTCCTAGAAGGTCGGCGGCGTATTGACCCACAAAAGCCAGGTCTCGCTGCGGCCGGGATTTTTCCAGTGATGCGGCGTGGAGCTTTCAAAATAAAAACTGTCGCCGCGCTTCAGGTGGTACTCTTCGCCGTCAAGGGCGATCTTCAATTCGCCGCGCAGCACGAATAAGAATTCTTCGCCCTCGTGGGCATAGGACTCGCCGCTTCCGGCGTGAGGCTTGATGCGAAAAAGATGTGGCTCCATGACTTTGTTGCCCCAGGCGAGTAGTTCCATGCGAACGCCAGGGCCAGCCTCCAGCACTTTGCGCTTGGGCGGGCGCACCAATCGGGTATTCGATTCCGTCGCATCGAAAAAATCAAGGATGTTGGTGCGATAGTAACGTGCTAGCCTGCGCAGTGTGCCGACGGAGGCGCTCATCTGGGAGCGTTCGAGCGCGCTGAGAAAGCCGACGGAAATTCCCGCGGCTGTTGCGACCTCCGCGAGACCGCGGCCGCGTTGCGTGCGCAAGCGGCGCAGGCGCGGGCCGATCGACGAGATGCCATTGGCGGCCGGTTTGATCGTGCCTTGGCGCTTCAGCATCTGCACGATGGCGGCGGCGTTCAATCCTCGAACTTTGCGCAGGTAACGTGCTTTTTTCAACAGACGAACGTCGTCTTGCGTATAAAGACGATAACGGCTCTCGGTGCGGTGCGGGCGGGTTAGGCCGAGAACTTCCCAGCCGCGGATAGCTGACGGAGAAATCCCTACTAAGCGGGCCACGTCGCCGATTTTCAGATAAACTTGCGCCCCGTCTGACATATATCCGAAACGATTCCCGAGTGTGGTGTTGGTCGCGCTGCGGGGGAAGCTTTTCCGCTTGACAGAAGGCGGCAAAGTCTCTAACCTTGCGCGATTATAGCAAGGTTTGTTTTGCGCGCAAGCTGATTCGGATCGACCAAAATCGCCCCCGGATTTGGAGGATACCTTCCATGCCATCGTCAAAAGGATTATCAAAAGCGTCCCGAGTTTCTTGCTCGCCGGTCCCTTTGAGTTCGATCCTCAGCTTGTTGCTGATTTGCTCGACGATGATGTCGGCCCAAGGCACGGGCGGACGCATCCTGGGGCGCGTTGCCGATTCGAGCGGGGCGGTGCTGGCGGGGGTGAGGGTCACTGCCACGAATGAAGCCACGGGCGTTATGCACGACACCCTCACCAATGCGAGTGGCGAATACGGTTTCCCTGAAGTTCCCGTTGGCGCCTACACGCTCACCTTTGATTTCAAGGGATTCAAGACGAACGAGCGTAAGGGAATCACGGTGGAGCTGAACCAGGTTGTGACATTCAACTCGATACTACAAATCGGCGAAACAAAGGAAGTGGTGGAAGTTACGTCGGAGGTGCCACTAGTAGATACAACGAGCACGCAACTCGGCGCCATTGTGAACAATCGGTCGATGAACGAGCTTCCCCTCAACCAGCGTGATGCTTATCAATTCCTGCAGCTGCAACCCGGTGTGCAATCGCAGTTAGGGTCGAGCGGAAGCACGCTATATGGGAGCGACCAGACTGGCTCCGTTTCGGTGAATGGTGGGAGGGGACGTGCGAATAATTTCAGCGTGAATGGCGGTGATGCCAACGACCAGTTCGTGAATCTTCCGACCGTGCAGCCGTCGCCGGACGCGATCGAAGAATTTCGAGTTATCACCAACACCTTTGATGCTGAATACGGACGCAACTCTGGATCGGTCGTTAACGTTGTGACGAAGTCGGGAACTAACGCGCTGCACGGGGACGTGTTCGAGTACTTTCGCAATACAGTATTGAATGCACAGGGATACTTCAACACAGTGAAGCCGCAGGAGAACCAGAACCAGTTTGGCGCAACGTTGGGTGGTCCGATCATTAAGGACCGCACATTTTTCTTTGGATCGTATGAGGGACGCCGCATACGTCAAGGTATTTCGGGCGAAGTGGTCACGCCGCCCACGTTGGCTGAAAGGACGGGCGACTTCACCGCCGCTGGTGTGCCGTTCGGCGGCGGTGCCGACAGCTTTGTCGCGCAAGTACTCGACGGAAGAAGCAACAGTGCAACTACCTGCGATACCGCGCTGGGATTAGCTCCGGGAGGTATCGCCGCGCTACCCCTGGACCCGACTACGGGTCTGACGGATTGGTCGACCATTTTTCCGGCCAATACCATCCCCGCCGCGTGCATGGACCAGGTTGCATCGAACCTCTTGCAATATGTTCCGAATGCCAACCGGCCAGACGGGATCACATACCAGGCGGTGCCGGTTCAATCCGACACGCAGGATCAGTTCACAGTACGGATTGACCACAAGTTGAACGACAAACAGAACCTCAGCATCTACTACTACTACACCAACGATACCCTGCTTCAACCGTTCTACAATTTTCAGTACTCCGGGGCGAACATACCAGGTTATGGCGCGAACGTTGGTTCGCGCTACCAGCAGTGGAATCCAAGCCATACGTGGACCATCAGTAATTCGCTAGTGAACGAGTTCCGTTTCACCTACATGCGTGAGGGACAATTGACGTTCCAGCACCCGCAGAACACGGGTGCCGTGACCAGTTTCTGCACTGGCGCAGCTGTCAATGAGTGCTTCAACGGGACTTCTGATTCGTCGTTTGTCAACTCCTTTATAGCCTCGCAGGGTGTTGCGCCCGGTAAGGCAGGGATCACGCCCGGTTTGCCGTCCAATCGTACCGGCTTGCCATTTATCGATGTTTCCGGCGGGTTTAACATCGGGAACGGGTGGGAAGGCGAGCTTCCCCAAGTCGGAAATACCTTTCAATGGATGGACAATTTAAGTTGGGTGAAGGGTAATCACACCGCTAAGTTTGGGGTTGATATACGCCGCTCGCGCTTCGATCAGACCTTGTATTACAACGTCAGCGGCGACTTCACATTCGATAGCAGCGGCCCTAATGCGATCGGTTATGCGGACAATTATCCGGGTTATCTGCTTGGGCTCCCCGACACTTACTCGCAGGGTTCGGCGCAGAGCGAGAACGTGCGTGACAGCGGCTTCTATCTATTTGCTCAAGATAGCTGGAAGATCAAGTCAAATCTAACTCTTAACTATGGCCTCCGGTGGGAGCTCGACACGCCTCTGACGGATGTGGGGCGGCGGGTACAAACTTTCCGGCCGGGTCAGACCAGCACTGTGTATCCCTGCACCAGTACACCGCTGGCGGATTGTCCGACGGGTCTTGTCGTACCGGGAGACCCCGGGATACCGGCAGGTTTGACCTCGACTTACTATAAGGCCTTTGCCCCCCGCATAGGTCTCGCTTATAGTCCTAACTTCAGCGACGGTTTCTTGAGTAAGGTGTTCGGCAGCGCTGGAAAGACGAGCATCCGGACTGGCTGGGGACTTTTCTACAACCCAATGGAACAGCTCGTGCTTGAGCAGTTCAGTGCCGAGCCGCCGTTCGGGAGCAGTCCCGGTCTCTCGGCTACGCTTTTCAATACGCCGTTTATTAGTCAGGGCGGCACTGTAACGCCCAACGGTTTCAACGGAATTCTAGATCCTCCGCGCGGACAAGATCCAGGTTGGTCGAATTATCGACCGATCCTGTTATACGGGGATTTTCAGCCTCATCTGCGAACTCAGTACACCGCGCAGTACAACTTAAGTATTCAGCGTGAGTTAGCGAAGGATCTTCTCTGGCAAATTAACTACGTTGGGTCTCAGGGACATCGACTGCTTGCCTCGCACGATATCAACCCGTCGAATCCGCAAACCTGCCTGGACATCATGGCGATCTCGGCGGCAAATCCCGCCAGCGTTCAGGACGGTTTTGGCGACAATGTCGATTGCGGACCGTACGCAGAGGACGCACCTTTCGTTGTTACGGTCCCAAGTGGCTTCACCAGTTCGGCTGGCGGGGGTTTCCATTTGCCCAATGGGCAGACGGTCGCGGGAACCGGTCAGACTTTTACTTTCGTAGGACTGCGGCCTTATTCTTCGCCGAATTGCGTTTGGGCGACGGGAACAAACTGTCCTACGGATGGCACGCCGGTGTTTACCAATATCTTCGCGGAAGACACGATTGCTGATTCTTCCTATAACTCGTTCCAGACCATGTTGGAGAAGCGTTTTTCGCACGGCCTCCAGTTCCAGGCGGCCTATACTTGGAGCAAGTCCCTCGATCTGGCGTCGAGCTTCGAAGAAACACTGAATCCCTTCAACTTCAACAAGAGCCGCGCTCTCTCGCTCTTCAACTCCGCCCAACGCTTTGTCATCAACTATTACTGGGAACTGCCGTTCGGCAGGCACCAGGGCTGGGTGGGCAAAGTTGTCGATGAGTGGGCGATCTCCGGTATAACCCAGTTCCAGAGCGGTTTTCCAATTCGTATGCAGACACAAGACGATACCGAACTGATCAGCAGCCTTTTCTTTTTCGGTACCGCCTCGCCGCAATTAACTGGGAAACTGCAGATTCTGGATCCCAAGACGAATGGTGCCTATTACCTCAACACCGGCCAATTCTCTGATCCGCCACTGGGGACTTTTTCTACGACGCCGCGTACCCTATGTTGCGGCCCGGGCGAAAACCAATGGGACGTAACCTTCTCGAAGCGTGTTGATCTGTCGGAAGCCCGTTATTTCCAGTTTCGGGCAGACATCTTCAATTTGTTCAACAAAACTCAGTTCTACAATCCGGATGGAAATTTCTCGGATACCACATTTGGGCAGGTATTGCAGGCTCGCGACCCGCGTGAAGTACAATTTGCTTTGAAGTTTTTCTTCTAGTTATTGTCTGACCCCCGGGCGGTTTCGGCCGTCCGAGCCTAATCTAATGGCCAATCGGCCTGAGCTTATTGGAGAATCACGATGTACCCCGCATTGCAAAAAGAGCTCGACACGTTCGAGCGCCGCACTCCGAAGTCTGCCGAAGCGCATAAGAAAAATCTGAAGCGTCTGCCGCTGGGCGTGGCTAGTAATTATCGTGCCTACGATCCGTATCCGATTTTTGTGTCGGAGGCTTCAGGGAGCAAGTTCCGCGATCTCGATGGCAATGAATATCTCGACCACAATTTGTGTTTTGGCGCGCTGATGGCAGGGCACTCGCATCCGGCGGTGGTCAAAGCGGTGGAAGCGCGCCTGCATAAGGGCACCATGTACGGCATGCCGCACAACATGGAATGGGAGCTGGCGGAGGAAGTCTGTACCCGCTTTCCGGTGGAGATGTGCCGCTTCGGCAACAGCGGGACGGAAGCGACCATGCATGCGATTCGACTGGCGCGCGCGGCTACGGGACGCGACAAGATCATCAAGTTTGAAGGCGGATACCACGGGCTGCATGATGCGGCGCTGGTCAGCGTGAAGCCGCATCCTCCGGCCGATGATTTCGGCGATATCAAGAATCCTAAACCGGTATCGGGCGGCGCGGGCGTGCCCAAGGCTAGCCTGGCGAATGTGCCGATTGCGACCTTCAACGATCTGGAGACCGTGGAGCGGCGGTTTCGCGAGAATCCAAATGAGATCGCCGCGGTGATTCTCGAGCCGATCATGATGAATGTTGGTCTCTGCATGCCGCAGAAGGGGTTTCTCGAAGGGCTGCGCGAGCTTTGCGACAAGAACGGAGCGCTGTTAATTTTCGACGAAGTGAAGACGGGCGCGAAGCTGTGCTGGGGCGGAGCTTCAGAGTATTTCAGCGTGACGCCGGATATGATCTGCTTGGCGAAGTCGATTGGTGGAGGATTTCCGCTGGCGGCTTTCGGTGCGCATAAGAAGGTGATGAACTTGATCGCTGATCACAAAGTATTCCACGGCGGCACTTATAACACGAATCCGATCTCGATGGCTGCGGGATTAGCGACTTTTCGCAACGTACTTACTCGTGCTAACTACGCGCATATCGACAAACTAAGTCACAAGCTAGTAGACGGTTACAGGAAGGTTGTCGCCGAAGTAGGCTTGCAAGGTTATATTGCGAGTGCCGGAGCGAATGGCGTGCTGATGTTATATCCAAAGGAAGTTCGCAACTATCGTGACTGGCTGGCGATCGATGTTGATCTGTGGCGCCATTACTGGTTTGGCATGGTGAATCGCGGAGTTATGTGCCAGCCCTACTGGTGGGATGAGCAGTGGACGATTTCTGTGCAGCATACCGAGGCGGACATCGACCAGCATCTGGCTGCTTTCGGCGACATCGCCGAGTCGCTGGCGGCGGCGCAGCACGAGCGGCTGGGAGCTTTGGCAACGCACTAGCGGGATCGGCTCATCTCACCATTGGGTGATCGGGCATCGAAAACCGATTATCCGATGCACAATGGTCTGATTTTTCGCAGCCTAGAGCATGTCTACAACCGACGACAAACACCCGCACCTGAAGCGCGTCCTGGGACGCTCTGACCTAGTGTTGCTGTTTGTCGTCGCGGTTTTCAATCTCAACGTGGTTCCCAGCATCGCAGCCAACGGAGGCGTAACCGTCTGGCTGTGGCTAATCTCGCTGCTCTTGTTTTTCTGGCCGCAGGGCATCGCCGTGATTGAGCTGGCACATCGCTACCCCGGCGAAGGCGGCGTTTACTTGTGGGCAAAGGAAGTTTTCGGTGACTTCCACGGTTTTCTTTCCGGATGGTGTTACTGGACAAATAACATGCTCTATGTGCCGACGGTGATGTTGTACTTTGTAGGCGTGTCCGTGTTCGCGATGGGACCGGGGCACGCGCAACTGGCGGACGATAAGACTTTCGCTATGATTGCTTCGGTGGCGCTGCTCGCGTTTCTCACGTGGCTGAATATTCTAGGTCTCGGCGTGGGAAAATGGCTAAACAACTTGGGCGCAGTCGGAACATTTGTCGCAGCCGCAGTATTGATTGGATTAGGCGTCACGATCTACGCGCGATTTGGAACGACGATTTCCGCCGCCGACTTCCGTGTTCCGGCAGATCCCAGATTCGTTCTGAATTCGTTTGGCGTGATCTGCTTCGGGCTGGTCGGACTGGAGCTCGCTTCGGTGATGGGAGACGAAATTCGCGATCCGCAAAAGACGCTGCCGGGAGCTGTGGTTTGGGGCGGTATCATTTCGGGCGCGCTCTATATTGGAGTCACGCTCACTCTTTTGTTGGCCATCAGCAAGAATGACATCAACGTGCTGCAAGGGATTGTGCAGGCGGTCAGCCATATGTCGGCGAGAGTGGGCATGGGATGGGTGATCACTCCCTTTGCCCTGATGCTCAGTCTTTCGATCGCGGGCATTGGGTCGGCGTGGATGGGGGGCTCGGCGCGCATTCCGTTTGTCGCCGGTCTCGATTCGTATATGCCGGCGTGGCTGGGCAAGATCCATCCGAAGTACGCGACGCCGCATGCGGCGCTGATTGTGCAGGGGGCCATCTCTCTGGTTCTGATCGTGGTCACGTTCACGGCTTCTGGCGGCGTCCAGGAGGCTTTTCAGAAAATGCTCTCCGCCGCTGTCGTGTTGCAGTTAATTCCGTTCCTCTATGTATTTGGCGCGCTGCTGAAATTTGCATTTCGAAATTCTTTGCAAGGCGGGCGCTATGGTAGAGGAACTTTATTATTTGCTGGAGGCGCGGGATTTCTAACCACCGCGCTGGGCATCATCCTGGCATTCTCGCCTGCCAAGCAAATCACTTCCTTGTGGAAGTATGAAGCCGGGATGTTTGGAATCACGTTAGGTTTTCTAGCTTTAGGCACTTTTTTCTTCTTCGGATATGGACGGCTTAAGCAGGCAGAAAAGGTTCACGTCGGGCCGGCCGCCTCTGGCCGTCCGGGCGGAGCGGAACTCGGCTAGATAGAGCAGGAGATTCTTATGCCAGGTGGAGTTACAACCGACGTCAAGACTTATTCGATGTTCATCAATGGCGAGTGGGTTGCGAGTAAGTCGGCCAAAATGTTTCCTGTGTATGATCCCTCGACGGAGGAAGTAATCGCTCAGGTTCCCGAAGCCAACGCGGACGATGTGAACTGCGCGGTTGCGGCTGCCAAGGCCGCATTTGAGGAAGGTCCTTGGGCGACGAGCACCGCACAGGAACGCGGCCGCGTTCTCTTCCGATTAGCTGAGAAGGTTCGCCAGAACCTGGCTATGCTCGCCGAACTCGAGTGCCGTAACTCGGGTAAGCCGATCGTGGAGGCGGAGTATGACATCAACGATGTCGCAACCTGTTTTGAGTATTACGGTGGGCTGGCCACGAAAGTTGTCGGCTATGTGAATCCGGTTCCTGACAATGCCATGAGCCTTTCGCTGAAAGAACCAATGGGCGTTGCGGGTCAAATTATTCCTTGGAATTATCCGCTGATGATGGCGGCGTGGAAACTGGCTCCCGCGCTGGCGGCAGGTTGCACGTGCGTGCTGAAGCCAGCGGAGCAGACGCCGCTCACCGCGCTTGAACTGGCGAAGTGGTTCGATGAAGTTGGTTTGCCGAAAGGCGTGGTCAACGTGATCACCGGCTTCGGCGAAAGTTGCGGATCGCCACTGGTTAAACATCCGGACGTGAATAAGATCGCTTTTACCGGGTCGGCGGCCGTGGGCAAGATCATTGTGAAAGAGGCAGCCGACACCGTGAAGCGCGTGACGCTCGAACTTGGGGGCAAGTCGCCGAACATCTTTTTTGCTGACGCCGACTTCGAAGCGGCCATCGACGGAGCACTCTTTGGCGTGTTCATCAATCAGGGAGAAGTCTGTTCGGCAGGCAGCCGCATCCTGGTGCAAAAGTCAATTTACAGCAAGTTTGTCGAAGCCATGAGCGAGAAGGCTAAAAAGATCAAGCTTGGGCCGCCGCTCGAGCGCGAAACCAAGATGGGGTCGCTCGTCTCCAAGGAGCAATATGAGCGCGTATGTGACTATCTGGAAATTGGCAAGAAAGAGGCCAAGTTAGCAGCGGGTGGGGGGCGTCCTGACAATCTGGCGAAGGGTTACTATGTGCAGCCGACGATCTTCTATAACGTCGATAACAATGCACGCATCGCCCGCGAGGAGATATTCGGCCCGGTAGCAGCTGTGATTCCGTTCGACGATGAAAAAGACGCGCTCAAGATCGCGAACGATACACCCTACGGCCTCGCTGCCGCTGTGTGGACACGAGATATCTTCAAGGCTATGCGTGCGGTGAAGGCATTGCGCGCGGGGATTGTTTGGGTCAACCATATGCAACCGACTTACGTTGAGGCGCCATGGGGTGGTTACAAGCAGTCAGGCTTTGGGCGCGAGTTAGGGCCGTGGGGTATCGAAGAGTATCTCGAGACCAAACAGGTATACATCAATCTGAATGAAGCTCCGATCGGCTGGTACTGAGAAACAGTTGCGGGTAAGGTAACAACCGAGACCGAGATCTAATTTATGCCGAGTATTCAATTGCGCACATCGATTCCCGGACCGCGCTCGCAGGCTCTGATGAAGCGGCGCGACGCCGCCGTAGTTAAAGGGGTGTTCCACGCCACGCCTATCTTCGTCAGCAGAGCGGAAGGGGCGGTCGTTGAAGATGTGGACGGCAACCGGCTGATTGATTTTGCCGGGGGAATTGGCTGCCTTAACACGGGGCATCGCGCGCCGGCGGTGGTGGACGCCATTCGAAGGCAGCTTGATCGTTTCCTGCATACCAGCTTCAACGTGCTGCCCTACGAGAGTTACATCGCCGTCTGCGAAAAGTTGAATGCGCTCGCTCCGGGCCCCGGCTCTAAGAAGACCATACTCGTTAACACCGGCGCTGAAGCGATCGAGAACGCGATTAAGATCGCACGGTGTTATACGAAACGATCCGCGATCATTACTTTCGAAGATGCGTTTCATGGGCGGACTTATATGGCGATGGCCGCAACCAGTAAGACGCATCCTTACAAGGCTGGCTTTGAACCGTTTCCGGCCGAGGTCTATCGCATTCCGTATGCTTATTGCTTTCGCTGTTCTTACTCGATGACTTATCCGGCTTGCGACGTGTATTGTGCGCGACATATAGAAGATACTTTCAAACGGATTGTTGCAGCGGAGTCGGTAGCAGCGGTAATGGTTGAACCCATCCTGGGGGAAGGCGGGTTTGTTACTCCGCCGGCGGAGTTCTATCCGACGCTTAGCGCGATTTGCCGCAGGTATGGCATTCTGCTGATCGCTGATGAGGTGCAGACTGGGTTCGCGCGCACGGGGGCGATGTTTGCCTCCGAGCAGCTGGGGCTGGAGCCCGATCTAGTTACGATGGCGAAATCGCTGACGGGCGGATTGCCTATGGGAGCAGTTACGGGACGAGCGGAGATTATGGATGCTCCGGCCGTCGGCCAGTTGGGCGGAACGTTTGCTGGAAATCCCGCGGCTTGCGAAGCGGCGCTGGCTGTTTTTGAGGTAATAGAAAAAGAGAATCTCTGTGCGCGCGCTAAGGTGCTGGGTGAACGTTTTCGAAGACGCGCGGCGAAGTGGCAAGCGCGGTGGGAACTCGTCGGAGATGTGCGGGGACTTGGCGCGATGCAAGCTCTGGAGTTGGTGCGCTCAAAATCCACACGCCAACCTGCCGACGCAGAAACCACGCAAGTATCACAATATTGCTACGAGCACGGCTTGGTGACGATTACAGCCGGATCGTACGGCAACGTGATTCGACTGCTGGTGCCGCTGGTGATTACTGACGGGCAAATGGATGAAGGAATGGACGTGCTTGAAGCGGCGTTGGCACAGGTTGCAGAGAAAAAAGGTGTGTTGACCGGGCAGTTCGCTTAGAGATGCGTCGCGGAACATCGAGAGTAGACTTTGGCAGGATCGCTGAAATCTTATGACTACATCAACTGAAGCTCCCAGCATGACCGGACAGGAGATCGTCGACCTTACTAAGAGGCATACGCTATTCGAGTGGTCGGCGCAATCCAAGGTCGATCCTATCCCGGTGGCGCGCGCGAAAGGCATTTACTTCTGGACGCCGGAAGGGAAGCGCTTCATCGATTTCAACAGCCAGTTGATGTCGGTGAACATTGGACACGGCGATGAGCGTGTCCTACGAGCGATGGCGGAGCAGGCGTCCATGCTGGTATATGCCAATCCGTTCATGGCTACGGAACCGCGAGCGCGGCTGGGAGCCAAGCTGGCGGAGATTGCGCCGGGGGATATCGATACATTCTTTTTTACGAATGGCGGAGCTGAAGCCAATGAGAATGCGATCAAGATCGCGCGCTTCTTTACCGGACGCCATAAGATCATCGCGCGTTATCGCTCGTATCATGGAGCCACGGCTGGGGCCATCAGTCTCACCGGTGATCCGCGGCGATGGGCGGTTGAGCCGGGTCTTCCGGGCGTGGTGCGGGTGCTTGATCCCTATCACGGTATTGAGCGCGGGTGGGAGTCATCCGAGACTTCTCTGGCCATGATCGAAGAAACCATCCAACTGGAAGGTCCGCACACGATTGCCGCTTTCATTCTGGAAACCGTCACTGGAACAAACGGACTGTTGGTGCCTCCGGATGGGTACCTGGTAGGCGTGCGAAAACTGTGCGATAAGTATGGAATCCTAATGATCGCTGACGAAGTTATGTCAGGCTTTGGCCGCACCGGCGAATGGTTCGCTGTCGATCATTGGAAGGTTGTTCCGGACTTACTCTGCATGGCTAAGGGACTTACTTCGAGTTATCTGCCGTTGGGTGCGGTTGGCATGCGACAACACATTGCCCGGCATTTCGACGACAAAGTGTTCTATGGAGGACTAACCTACAATAGCCATCCTATGGGATGCGCGGCGGCGCTGGCTACGATTCGCGTGTACGAGGAAGATAATCTTCTTGAGAACTCGCGCAAGATGGGCGCGATCATGAAGGCACTGGGCGCGGAGTTGCAGGCAAAACATCCGTCGGTGGGAGCGGTGCGGTCTATCGGGCTGTTTGGCATAGTCGAGTTGATCCGCGACCCCAAGACGCGGCAGCCGATGGCTCCTTTCAACGGAACGTCAGAGGAGATGATCGCGCTGGGTAAATTCTTCCGCGAGAATGGCCTCTATACTTTTGTTCGTTGGAATACTTTCTTCACCAACCCTCCTCTGTGCATTAACGAGCAGCAGTTGCGGGAGGCGTTTGGGATCATCGATCGCGGGCTGGAGATTACGGACAAAGCAGTGAAGTAGAAGCTATCCAGTTATCTCCGGACGAGTGACGGCCGGGAACTCTTCGCGAAGCTGATAACCACTCGTCTTAGTCTTCATCATAGAAGCGGCTAAGTTGAGAATCCTCGCGGCCGCTTGCTCTGTGCTTACCCCCCGCGCATGAATGTTCGAGATAAGATTGCGCTGGGCGTCAGTGTCCGTTGCTTTCGGCCGATATGCCATGTAAGCAGAGAGACTTTCAGCAGTTGCCAAGCCCGGACGTTCGCCGATTAGTAATACGACGACTTGTGGTGTGAGTAACTCGCCGATTTCGTTGAGAATGCCTACTCGGCAATGACGGACTGCGAATGTCTCGCCCACGGTCAAGCCTCGGGCTGATGCTCCGTCACTTAAGAACGGCAGTAGGCGCGGTAGCTGACTGGCGACGGCAGTTACCGACAGGCCATCACCGATCACGATTTGTAAATCGTTTCCTGCGGTGCAACGCTTGATTACTTCCGCGCGGGATACTTTATTCAGATGACGGCCAAGGTCGGGGCGCAATAGGTATTCGTCTTTGGTCGCCGCTTGCGAACTAACTTCAAACAGATTCCAGTTGCGGACGAAATCGTCGCCTAGACTGGTGACAAGGTCTAACTCCGCGCGCACGGCATCGCGGGCGGCGGCGTGGGCTTCGCGGAGTTCGAGTTGAGTGTTGGTTCGGTAGGCGGCTCCGCTACGACCGGCGAGCAGGCGCGCGGGAGTTTGGGTGCGCACTTTCTTTATGACCTCCGGGAGGTCGTATGGCTGGGGGAGTTTGTCATCTTCCGGAGGCAAGCAATTTATCCCTCTTAGGGTGAGCGAAAAGTGAGCGGAGCGAGCTAGTTATATGATCGGGCTGTCCAATACATGGGTCCTTCGCCGCGCTCAGGATGACAACACAAAAGCTATACAAGATTTCCGATGGAAAACTCCAAACCCTGCATCAATTGGCGCCTCGCGGACGCGTCGAGGGAAGCGGGTTCAGTGCCGCGATAGATTCCCATATTTTGTAGCCACGCGAGAAACTCTGGCGCGGGATGCAGATTGAAGAGACGCCTTGCGGCCATTGCGTCGTGATAGCTGGTCGATTGGTAGTTGAGCATTACGTCGTCGGAGCAGGGAACGCCCATGAAGTAGTTACAACCCGCCGCGCTTAGAAGTAACAGCAAGTTATCGGCCGAGTTCTGGTCGGCGGCGGCATGATTGGTGTAACAGACGTCGCATCCCATCGGCAGGCCGAGCAACTTACCCATGAAATGGTCTTCCAGTCCGGCACGGATGATTTGGCGTTCATCATACAAATACTCCGGGCCGATGAAGCCGACTACGCTGTTGACCAGAAAAGGATCGAAGGCTCGCGCCACTCCGTAGGCGCGCGCTTCGAGCGTGAGTTGATCGACTCCGCGGTGGGCTTCAGCGGAGAGGGCACTGCCCTGACCGGTTTCGAAGTACATGACTTGATCGCCGACCCAGCGGACATTTCGCCGGCGATGATGCTCTTGAACCTGTTCGCGTCCTTCGCGCAGCATATTCAGAGTTATTCCGAAGCTGCGGTTGGCCGCTTCGGTGCCGGCTACGGATTGGAAAAGAAGGTCGACGGGCGCGCCTCGATCTAACGTCGCCAGTTGAGTGGTGATATGCGCCAGGCAACAGGTCTGCGTGGGAATCTCGTAGGCGTCGACGAGGCGATTCAGGGCGGCTAGGATCGCACTGACTGTCTCGACGGAATCTGTGGCTGGATTCACTCCGATGACGGCGTCTCCGCAGCCGTAGAGCAAGCCTTCGAAAGCGGCGAGGAGAATTCCGCCGATGTCGTCGGCGGGATGGTTGGGTTGCGCGCGGATGCCGAGCACTCCACGCTCGCCCATGGTATTGCGGCAGCGGGTGACGTTGCGGATCTTAGCAGCCGCAAGGACGAGATCCTTGTTGCTCATCAGTTTGGTCACGGCGGCGGCGATTTCGGGGATGATCGCTTTTTGCAGGGAATGAAGTTGCGTTTCTGTGGTGCCGTCGTCGAGGAGGAAGTCGCGAAATTCGCCGACGGTCATGCTCGCGTAAGAGCGGAAGGCTTGGTGATCGAAGGTGTCGAGGATGAGGCGGGTGACATCGTCTTCGTCAGGGTCGATCAGGGGGCGGCGGACGATTTCGTCGAGCGTGAGATCGGCGAGTCTGCGTTTTGCCGCTACGCGTTCGCGCTCCGAGCGGGCGGCGATGCGGGCCAGCTGGTCGCCAGACTTCTCTTCATTAGCCTTGGCAAACAGGTCGCGGAGATCGGAGAAATCGAAGTGCTCGATCATGGTGCACACGGAGAAGCGACACCATGTTACCGAAAAAGCGGAGGTCGGCGCTTGTTGAGATTTGAGTTTGTGCGGTGAGGCGGAAGCGTTTGCTGAAAAACTCGCCGCGTGCGGCATTCGCCTCAGCGGCGAAAGCCGGAAATCAAAGGAGGTCCTTCTATCGCAGCGGTGCACCGCTGCGCCACCCAAAAGCAAGAATTGTTGGGAAAGTTTAGCGCCAGCTACGCTGCTGGCCATCGGCGGCGGAAACTACCAATGGTTCGTGGTGTGATTTGGCGGCGTGATCGTTGATGGCGGTAGCGGCTTGCGTGCGTAGGTTGCCGGCTTTGGCATCGAAATCCAGCGTGCTTACGCTGTGGGTGCAGCGCGTGCAGTTGAACTTCATGCCGCCTTTGATGCGCTCGATTCGATAGGCCTTCACTGACTGGATTGTATCCTTCCGTGCGTGGAAACCGAACGTAACGGTGCGAACGAAAGTAACGTTGGCGAACTTGTGGATTGACGTGGCGGCTGACGTTGCCGAGCTCCACTCGGCTGGGCCCTTCGGCTTTGCTCAGGGCAGGCTCCGAGGGCGTCCGCTCCTACGCGAGCTTGGCGGTTGACGGCGGGTGTTGCCACGCAGGCGTTACTTTGCCAAGCGGTTGTATTTTTTCAGCACTTCGCGCAGACGATCGTGCGGTAGCGCGTAGACCGTGTAGTCGTTGATGCCGGTCATGGTTTCGGCGGCGACCATGGCATTGACTACGGCTTCTTCCGTGGCCTGAACCGTGGCTAAGAAAATGGGATTGATTTTTTGGTTGGGCAGCATTTTCAGGTCGCGCACTCCTGTGGCATCGGCTGCTCCGGGATTGGCGGTCGAGAAGGCGATGAAAATGTCGCCGGAGCCGTCGCCAGAAAAGCTGCCATCGCGGCCAAGGCCGAGGGCGGCACGGCGGGCGAGGCGCTTGAGTTGTGTCGGAATGAGCGGAGCGTCTGTCGCGATCACGATGATGATCGATCCGATGTCTTCGTTGCGAACCGTGTGATCGGGGATTTCTTGACCCACGGGAACACCGGCGATGCGGAGCTGGCTGCGCCATCCGTAATTGCATTGGACGAGAACTCCGATCGTGTATCCTCCGAGGCGAGTGGGGAGGACGCGCGACGAGGTGCCGATGCCGCCTTTGAACTCATTGCAGATCATGCCGGTGCCGCCGCCTACGTTGCCTTCTTCGACGGGGCCGCCGCGGGCGGTGTCGAGAGCGTGGAAGGCGTGCTCGGGCTTCACGTGAAAGCCGTTCATGTCGTTCAGGTCGTCATCGGCGGTTTCGGCGACGACGGGCAGGGACCAGGAATAGCCTTCGCTGTCGGGCGGCGCTTTCTTGATGCGCCACGCAATAACCGCATCACGAACAACGCCGACGCTGTGCGTGTTGGTAATCATGACCGGGCCTTCGAGAAAGCCGGAGTCTTCGAGCCAGGTTGTGCCGGTCATTTCTCCGTTGCCGTTGAGCGTGAACCAGGCGCCGAATACGGGATCGAGGGAATCTTTGCCGCGGGGAAGAACGGCGGTGACGCCGGTGCGAACGGGGCCTTCTCCGACTTTGAGTTTGCCGCTACCGGAGATGAGCGTGGTGTGGCCGACCTCGACTCCTTTGACGTCAGTGATGGCGTTGTACGGGCCGGGGATGCCGTCGAAGGGGACGCCCAGGTCGCGGGCTCGGGGCTTGGTCTGAGCGAGGGCTAGATTGGCAGCGGAGAGAACGATGGCGATGAACGGAAGGATTCTAGATTGCATCATAGGTGGGGCTCGGTCGTTAAGATTGAGGTCCGGCGGCACAGTATAAAGCATGAAAGCGTTGGTTTAGAATTCTGCTAGGAAAAGCGGCTTGTTGCTGCAATTTGCGAAATCATTAACCACAGAGGTCACCCTTCGTCTGGGCTCAGGGCAGGCTCCGGTACACGAAGGGAATGAAAAAGGCTAGGAGATGACATGGAGAACTGGAAGCGGGCGGTGATTGCGGGATCGGTGGGAACGGCGGCGATGTTGGCGTTGAGAGGGAGACGTCCAGCGGCGATACTAGTCGGGAGCGTGGGGTTGGCGGTGCTGGCGTCGGAGTATCCGGATCAGTTTGTGAGAATTCGAGAAGAGTTGCCGTCGTATGTGCGGCAGGGAACGCGGTTTCTGGATCTGGCGATGAAGATCGGGAGCAAGATTGAGGAATTGATGGAACGGCGCGCGGCGCGGGCGTTTGAAGAGTTGGGAGAATATTAGGACGGGGCAAAGCCCCGTTACCACACGGTTAGTCGATTCCTAGTTGCTTGCGGGCGTCGGGGCTTAGGCGCTCGGGAGTCCATGCTGGTTCCCAGATTACGTTGACGTTGGCGTTGCGGACTCCGGGGAGTTGTTCTACGCGGGATTTGACTTGGGCACTGATGTTGACGTGTTCGGGGCAGCCTTGGGCGGTGAGGGTCATGTCGACGGTGACGTCCTGTTGGCCTTCGGGTACTTCGTCGAAACGGATGTCGTAGATCAGGCCGAGGTCGACGATGTTGACGGGGATTTCGGGATCGTAACACTGCTTGAGTGCGTTGAGAACGTCGTCCTGGGCGATGGGCATAAATTCCTCTTCGTTGGCTGAATGGTGCTTGTTGTTAGTTTATCTGATTGCTCTTGCGAAAGCTTGATCGGTAAGGGCACGAAGTTTACATCTAAGGGAAGACTCACTAAGGAAATTCTTAGGACTCGAAGATCATGGCGTCTGATTCGGATTTTCAGAAGAAACTACAGATCTTTATGGTTGCGGCTATCCTGCTGGCGGGCGGCCGCGCGGCTTATGTTGTGTACGAGCGGCACGAGGCCATGAAGGAAGATGCGAAGCCTAAGGAGGAAGGCTTGCTGAAGGCTGACTATTACGTTACCCCGAAGAAGCTGCGTCCTTATGATCTGCGGTCGGCGCATCAGTTGACCGAGCAGCCAGTGTGGGTGAAGGTTGGCTATCAGCTTACTTACTATCCGTATGATCGCGAGCGCCGCAAGACGGATTTCGCGCACGAGGCGGGGACGCTGCTGCCTTTGCAGAAGCTGGCGATTCAGGATGTGGTGAGAGATGCTTCTCCGAAGGCGCCCGGGATGAAGCAGGTGATGGCGGTGTTTTCTCTGGACGGCAAGGGATATGCGGTTCCGATTGGAGCGGAACAGGGCGGCGATTTTAGGATTCGGTCGGATGACATGTTTTTCATTGAAGATCCGCACCAGCTTTACAAGCACTGGCCGGCGGATGTTTGGCAGAAAATTGACGCGCATGAAGTGCAGGCGGGGATGAGCGAGTTGCAGACCACCTTCGCGATTGGGATGGGAATTCCGACGGGGTCGGGCGATTACGGCTCGCGCACTTTGCAGTATCCGGATGGCGGGAAGCCCGTGACGATTGCGTTTGAGAATGACAAGGCGGTGGAGATTAAGGCGGGATCGTAGGCTACAATTCCGGTCATGAAACGACCGCTGGGCTTGATTGCTGCCTGTCTTCTATTTCTACTTTTTCCTTTCAGTTTTGTCCCACCTAGTTTCGCAGGAAGTGCCGCTGTCAGCTCTCCGCTGCCCCGCACTTTGCGCGTCGATTACTACCACACTGGAAACTCGCGTGAGGAATGGTTCAGCATGGATCGGGTGGTGCTGGAGCCGCTGGAGTGGCCGGGAAATCTGAGCAAGTCGATCGACGAAAGTGAGTTGGGAAACTATTTGTTTGAAGTGCGCGAACAAGCGAGTGGCAACTTGCTGTACTCGCGCGGATTCGATTCCGTGTTTGGAGAGTGGAAAACTACGGAGGAGGCGCTCCATGGGAATCGGACATTTTCGGAGTCACTGCGCTTTCCGAATCCCGAGGCGCCGGTTGAGGTGTTGCTGAAAGAACGCGTTGAGAGCAGCCTTCACGAAGGTCGGAAGCAAGTTTGGAGAGATGTTTGGAAGACGGTGGTCGATCCCAAGGACAAGTTTATCGACAGATCACGTCCGCCATCGCCCGGAGCGTTATTGGAGTTGCAGAAGATGGGCGATTCGGCGAACAAGGTGGACTTACTGGTGTTGGGCGATGGATACACGGCGGCGGAACGGGGGAAGTTCGAGCAAGATGCGCGACGATTTACGGATGCGCTGTTTACGGCATCGCCGTTTCGCGAGCACAAAAAAGACTTCAACGTGTGGGGGTTGTGTCCGGCGGCGGAGGAGTCGGGGGTGTCGCGGCCTTCGACCGGAATTTACCGGCGGTCGCCGGTGGGCGCTACGTACGACACGTTCGGGACCGAGCGCTATGTGCTGACCACGGAGAACCGCGCGCTGCGCGATATGGCGTCATTTGCGCCGTACGAATTCATTGAAATTTTGGTGAACGGGCAGACCTTCGGCGGCGGCGGAATCTTCAATCAGTATGCGACGGTGGCGATTGACAATTTGTCGGCGGGATATGTGGGCGTCCACGAATTCGGGCATCAATTCGCCGGACTAGCGGACGAATATTACACGTCCGACGTTGCCTATCTCTCGCCGGAGAACAAGACCGAGCCATGGGAGCCGAATGTGACGGCATTGCTTGATCCGGTCAATCTGAAGTGGAAAGATTTGGTCACGCCGGGAACGCCCGTTCCGACGCCTTGGGACAAAGACGAATTTGATCGCTTTCAGCGGGAGATCCAGCGTCAGCGGAAAGAGTTGCGAGCGGCGGGGAGGCCGGAGGCGGAGATGGATGAACTTTTCCGTAAAGTGCGCGAGAAAGAAGATGCCATGTTCGGTGCGGAAAAGTACGCCGGGAAAGTGGGAGCCTTTGAGGGCGCGAATTACCAGGCGAAGGGGTACTACCGCCCGGAACTGGATTGCATCATGTTCACCCGCTATAACAAATTTTGCGCCGTGTGCCGGCGGGCAATCGAGCGCGTGATCGCGATGTATGCGTAGTTTCACCGCTGAGACGCCGAGGGCGGCGCGGAGAACATTAGGAATTGCTCAGGCGAGCGCGAACGAACTCTACGACTTCTTGCGGGACGTAGGTTGGCGGATGGATCGAGAAGCTTGGAACGTTGATTACTGGTTTCAGCGACACTCGCTGCCAAGTTGGAGTCGTTGAATTGTTGGCGGAGTGCAGCAGGACGGCGTCGGCGCGGTCCAGGAAAGTTTGCGCTGAAGTTTTGAAGTCGGCGGTCTGCGGATCTAGAACGGTAAGATAGAGATCGGGTTTCAGGAAGCGAAGGATGCTGTTCGATTCGATGATGACGTTTTGCGCGGCTTCGAGAATTTTGCGCACGCGGGGCATGGCTTCGGCCAGGCGGCCTTGCTCGGTGCGGACCCACCAGGAGTGATCGGCTCCGGCGACGAGGAAGCGCGACGTGTCGGAGTCTCCGCTACGATCTTTTTCTTCTGACACCGCCCAGGAATGATCGGCGGTGGCGCAATCGCAGGCCTCGCCATTCGCGGAGCAGACGCCGTGTCCGTATTGCGTGATTTTTAGGGCGGTCCAGTGGAAGGCGGGCAGGGCGGTGATCAGGCCGGCAACTACGCTGGTCTTACCGACGCTGCGGGTGTGTCCGCCGATGACGATTGTTGGCATGGAAAAGACAGCTGTTAGCTAAAGCCAAACGTTTTCGTTAGCGTTCCTTCCTTGCTGCGCGCGACAGGAATGCCAGTTCTTTAAGATACTCCCTGATGGGGCGCGCTGGCGTGCCCCAGAAAACTACGCCTTTGCCGCGAATTACTTTTTTGGTGGGGATGCCGCTTTGTGCTCCTAGGATTGCTCCGGCTTCGATGCGGACGTGATCGGCTATGCCTACCTGGCCTCCGATGATTACGTTGTCTTCGACTATGGCGCTACCGGAGAGCCCGGTTTGAGCGGCGATTACGACATCTTCGCCGATTTGGACATTGTGGCCGATGTGCACTAAGTTATCGATTTTTGTGCCGCGGCGGATGCGGGTCTCGTCTAGAGCTCCGCGGTCGACGGTGGAGTTGGCTCCGATTTCCACGTCGTCTTCGATTACCAGGCGGCCGATTTGGGGGAATTGTTCGTAGCGTCCGTTGTCGGGATCGCGCACGTAGCCGAAGCCTTCGCTGCCTAGCACCGCGCCCGCCTGGACGACGACACGGTCGCCCAGCGTTGTGCAGGGGTAGATAGTGACGTTGGCGTCGATGCGGCAGTGGGTGCCGATGGTTGCGTAGTCGCCGACTACGGAACCGGCGCCGATGGTCGTTTCGTGTCCGATACTGACGTGCTCACCGAGAATTGCGCGCGGACCTATGGCTACGTTCGTGCCCATCCTTGCGGATGCGGAAACGATGGCCTCAGGATGGATTGCACGATTGTTGTCGGAATCGCGCAGCAGCTGTGCGGCTCGGGCGAAGGTTAGGCGAGGCTGGGTGGAGATTAGAATGGGCTTCCGCGCTGCGTCGAGGGCGGCTGCGAATTGTCCGGCGATCACGGCGGCGGCGGATGATTTTAGCCCGGCGTCTAGATGCTTCGTGTCTTCTACGAAGACTAGACTCTCGCCGGTTGCCGATTGCAGGCTTGAGACGCTGCTGACAGTGACGGAACCTTCTCCGAGGAGACGGCAGCCGAGTTTTTCGGCTAGATCGCGCAGGGTTTGTTTCATGGGTGTCTATTGTCGCTTTCCTGTCCGGTATGCACAACGTCCGAGAAGCGGGCGAGGGCGCCCGCTCCACACAACCACAGCCACACAAACTAATACAGAGGCGGTTCGCCTGGTGGGCGGGTTTTCCAGCGGCGATGGACCCAGAGCCACTGGTCGGGATATTGGCGGATGATTTCTTCTATCGCTTTCGTGAATTTCGCGGTGTTGGCTACTATGTCGGCCTCGTTGTCGGCGGTGCGAATTAATTCTACGGCGGGCTCGAAGCGCAGAATGTATTTTCGCCGCTTCGCATCCCATACCGTGAAGCCGGGGACTACGGCGGCGTCGGTGCGGAGGGCTATGCGGGCGAGGCCGCTGGCGGTGCAGGCGGGGACGCCGAAGAAATCCACGAATACGCCTTGCGGCGGGGTCATATTCGTATCCATGAGAATGCCTACAGTTTCTCCGGCGCGCATGGCGCCGAGTAGGCCGCGGACGAAATCATCTTTATCGACGGTGCGGTTGCCGTGCATGGTGCGGTAGCTTTGGAGAAGCCGGTCGATGTGGGCATTGTCGAGCGAGCGCATGACAATCGACAGCGGATGTCCGTTGAGCGAGTGAGCGAAGGCGGAGAGTTCCCAGGCTCCAATGTGCCCGGTGAGGAAGAGGACGCCTTGGCCGCGGGCGTAGGCGCGGTCAAAATTTTCGAATCCGTCGTAGACGATGGTGCGGGAGACATTTTCGGGGGTGTAGCGCGGAAAGAGGCAGACTTCGGCGAGTTGGCGTCCGAGCGAGATGAATTCGCCGCGCAGCAGGCGGCGGCGTTCGGAGTCGGGCATTTCGGGGAAGGCTAGAGCTAGGTTGCGCAGGCCGACGCGGCGCAGTCGACCGTGAAGCGCGTAGACGGCTAAGCCGAGCGTGATTCCGATGGCACGCGCCACGGGACGGGGCAGCAGGCCGATGCCCTTGATAAAGGGCCAGACTAGCGCGTACTCGAGGCGTTCTCGCAAGGCGGTCGTCAGTTCTCAGTTGTCAGTAAAAAAATCCTCGCCCTCTTACCGAGTACTGAGAACCGGGAACTGAGAACTTTACTACTTTGCGGCTTCCTGGGCCCATTTGGCTAGGCTGCTCAGGAACGGGTAGGCATCTTTGGGAGCATCGATTTCTCCCTTAAGAGATGTTTTGAAGGGGACCATGCGGCCGTAGAAATCGCGGGTGCTGTCTTTGTCCTGCTTGATGACGGCGCCGGAGAGTTCGAGGCCGGCAAACAGGCCGCGGGAGCGCGAGTAGGTGAGCACCTCGGCGCGCATCTTCCAATCGGTGTCGGCAGAGGCGTGGCGTCCAACGGGGCCGGCGGCGGCGCTGGCGTCTCCACCGAGCTTGAACTGGCTGGAGAGCAGGTCATCCATACCGTGCTTGTTCATGATGAGCATGACGACGTCGGTAGCCTGGCCGCCGATCTGCAATCCGAAACTGCCGCCGCCGATCATGAAGAAAGCGGGCGCGCTCCAGCCCTTGGGAGTGCGGCAACTGGCGACGCCTTTGCCGTAGCGGCCGCCGAAGACGAAGCCACCGTTGAGCAGGGAGGGGACTACGGCCACGCATTCGGCGGAGCCCAGGACTTCTTGAGGGATGCCTTTATCCGGAGCGCCCTGGATTTCGTCGAGCACCGTGCCGGCGGCCTGGATGCGGCCGGCAGCCTTGGTGTCGGCCGTGTCATCGGCGGATAGGATCGGGGCCACGAAACACAGGAGTAGCAGCAAAACGAGGGACTTTTGCATCATGCCTCACTTGGGAGATAGGAGTATGGATTCTGTTGTCTATGATTCTATTCGATGCGGGGGGTGGGACGGGGGATAGCCGGGAGTGGCAAGGGTGAGTCAGGTGGCGGCCGGTTTATCGCGGTCCCAGAGAGAAGCTTGAACCACGGGGAGCATGGAGGAGCACAGGGGAAATCTAAATGCGAGCGTTGTTTGGGCGGATCAGGCGGTTCGGAGTGTGCGGGCAAAAAAATGCGGGGCTGAAATCGGCGACCCTAATCTCCGTCTCCAACCCCGTCTCCCAGGTTCTGTGGTAGGTGAGGCGAGTATGGGGCAGGTGGGAAAAAGGGACAAGATTACGAGGGTCACTGCACTTTGGTAACCGGGGGACTAGCCGATCAACTTCCGGCTTGCAGTCATCAAGTGTCCATTGGAAGCGGTCGATCGAGGTCTCTACCCGATGAAGCGCAGCGGCAAGGGAGCCCGGACAGCGCCATCAGATTCTGCCCCGGGCCGGCGTTGTTCCGGGAATTGTGTTTCGATCACCCATGTTCCCTTTCTCGGCCGCCGAATGGAGGAGGATGGTCTGTCCGACCGCCAGTCGACCGATGCGAGTGACCGCGCCGTAAATTCCCGCGAAGTTCTGGTTCGCACGAACGACCGCCTTCAGCATTTCTGGCGTCGGAGTCGCCGTGTCGGGATCAAGGTTCACCATCGAGCAGCGTTCGTCGCGCGTCGTGACGGCGATGGCTGGCGCATCGTCCCCCTCGCCGAATGACAGCACGCCGCCCACCCAGTCGTCCTCCTGAAAGGGAACGGGTCGAAGTAAACGAACCACAACATTCGGGCGAAATCGTCGCACGTCCGCGCTCAGCCCTGCGAGTCGTGAGATCTCACGCACTGTATCGGAGGCGATCACCGAGATGCTGGCGTCATCGAAGATGCCATGCTTCATCTGCATCATCTCCACCGGGGCCCCGTACCGTCGTCCCACCTCCGCGGCCAACTCCTCCCCGAAGACAGACATCTCTTCGCCGTCAGGCGTGCGAATATGTGTGGGAAGCTGAAGGTCAGTTTGGGAGCTTCCTTCACGGCGCGGCGGAGCAAACCGGAGCAGGTCGGGAAGCTTGCTTGCCGTTAGCCACGGGAACCCGCTGCGGTCATTAAGCCGCCGGAATGCCAGGCGTCTATCACCATCGAGGCCGTGCCATCCCAGATTGGCGGCCTCGAGTCGTTCGCCGGCCATGGACTTAACGGGATGCCGGAAGATCTCCGCCACATGGCCGATTTCTGTGAGCATGCTCGAGCCGAGTCCGCCCAACAGCGTATCACCGAAACAAATGGGGTGACGGCAGGGCAGGATCGATGCACCGCCTGAAGAGCGAGAGCGGATTTTCTTGCAGCCGGTTGGAACTACTTCGCCGTCACCAGCGAGTGCGTGATTGCATGCACGGAGAGCGCGATGCGGTTCTGCACTCCGACTTTGCGCATCAACTTGGCAACGTGCGCTTTCACCGTGCGTTCTTCTATGCCAAGGGCAGAGCCGATTTCTTTGTTCGAGCGGCCGGCTACCAGCATCTCAAGAACTTCTTTTTCGCGATCGGTGAAGGTAATTCGGCCGGCGGGGAAGATGCGGCCGGGAGAGGCGCTTACTCGTTCGATGAAGGTGGAGAGAACGCGGCGCGGAGCCCAGACGGAACCTTGATTCACGATGCGGAGAGCTTGAATGAATTCGGCTGGCGAGGCGGCTTCGTCGACGTAGCCTTTGGCGCCGGCGGCAATGGCTTTGAGTACGCTTTCATCGTCCATGCCGGAGCCGGTTACGATGATGCGCAGGTCGGGACGCACGGCCTTCATGCTGGCCATGATGTCGTAGAGGTTCTGGCCGCCGCGATTGCCAAGGAGAACGAGATCGATGTTGGGCAACTGGCTAAGATCGGCCAACGAGGCGGAGACCAGTTCGAGATCAGGTTCGGTATCAAAGAGGGCCCGGAATCCCACAAAGCGAAGTGGATCGCTCTCCACTACGGCGACACGTATCAGCGGCTTTCTGGCGACGGCAGCTTTCATCAAGGTTTCCCTGTTAGGATTGCATCCTGTTCAAGATTGCCTGAAGCGGCGCGGAATTGAAATGATTGCTAAGCCAGACAAATTACGGGGGTAACCCCCAAAGTTTGGCTTCATTTGGCTTCAGAGGAGGGTTTGGCCGTGAGCGGAATGCGGATGCAGCGATATTGGGCGGGGATTCTGGCAGTGGGCATGATGGGAGCCGGGCTGGCTAAGGCGGAGGCTCAGAGCTCAGCGCCGCCAACAGAGCAGCCGTCGGCGGCGGCCGCGTCCACATATCAACCGAAGTTTCCCGGCGATCCGGCGCGCTCGGATTCAGAGGCGCAGGCGCTCGGCTACATGCGGGTGGTGCTGCGGGCGCAAAATATCTATAAGAAGCGGCATGGTAAGTACGCGCCTTCGCTGGAGGCTTTAGCGGGGACGGGGTCGTTCACGAAGAGGATGGCGCACACGACGGACCGGGGGGATTATACGGCCAGTTTTCTGTCGCGCCACGAAGCTCCAGATCGCGAACAGTTTGTGTTGACTATGACGCCCAAGCACATGGACAGTGAGCACCGATCTTTCTATGCGGAAGAGGACGGGGTGATTCATGCGGATGATCAGAAGCCCGCAGATATGAGTTCGCCGAAGATCAGGTGAGCGGACTCAAGGCGGGAAAATCTAAGACTGGAAAATCTAGGGCTGGAAAAACCAGAAGCAGGAACATCTACGGCGGGAAAATCCAGAGCCGGAAAATCCGAAGCGGAAAGCAAAATCGTTGTGTTTCCGCAAACTCCAAGCATCGTTGACTGTGAACCGCGCAATCCGGTTAGCCTTTCGTGCGCTTCCCAGAACCCGCGTTATTTGGGAGAAGTAGCTTCTGGATTGGAACTCGCTTCGTCGCCATGCTTAACCTCTCCGTCGTTACGCGAGGGCTCGGACTGAACGGTGTGAACCTGGTCGGCGATGCGGCGGGCGGGCATGGGGCCGGCGTCGGCATTGCGCCGCAGGTCCCTAACAATGTCTTCATGGCCGGCTGCGCTATAGTCGTTTTCGAGGCGCGTCAGGGCCTCGGCGAGAATGTCGTGGTGGTGGAGGTTTTCGAGGCCCGGCTCGCGCGTGATATTCAGCCAAAGGCGGTGCAGCAGAACGACGTCCTCATTCTTCATGGTGGGTGTGTGCGGGCCGATGCGGAAGGTATCGACTTTGCCGTTGGGGTGAACGATCTGCAGTAGAAACTGCTGTTTGGGCTCAGGTATGGCTTCCCAGGCGGTGCCGAGGTTGAAGGCCTGCTCGGCGGTAGTCATTTTGCTGGAAACGCCAGCGACCACAGAGGAAGAGTCGAGATTGTGCGCCGTCTGGGAAATTGCCGACCAGGCGTCGCGCGCCGGTACCACGAGTAGTGAGATTTTCTTGCCGAAACCTTCGGCAATCGAGACAGCGCGCGTGAACAGAGTCTGCTCATAGTCGTCGAAAATCTGCTCGGTGGAAAGGCCGTAAGCGGCACTCCCGAACTGGCTGATGCGAGCGCTCATTACGACAACTTCCTGTTCTTTGGTATCGGTGTGCTCAAGCGCCCAGCGCAGGTGATTCATGGTGTTGTAATCGCGAATCGGCACGAGGACGCTACCGGCGCGGATACCGAGCAAGTCGCGTCCGACGGTGTCGCTCTGCAGCAATTGAAAATGATCCTTCATTTGCTGCTTGGCGAGCGCGAATTTTTTCCGGTTGGTGTGCTCTGAAACGGTAAAGATCACGAAGAAGACAACCGAGAAGGAGACTCCGGCGACGGTAGCAACGGACTTGGTGGCCAGATTCACCAGCGCGGTCGCGAGTAGAACGAGAAAGACGGAAAGCAATCCGATGGGGATCTCGGTTCCGGCGATGGTGACATTCGGCGGAACCTTCCAGCCGCGGACTCCCTTGTATTTGAAACGGAGAACCAGCATGGAAAGACTATTGAACGTGAAACTCCAGATCACCCCGAAGGCATAGGCTTCGCCGAGCACATAGACATCGCCGCGGCTGGCCAGAATGGTCAGGATCTGCAGCAGAACTACGAGATTGATAATGCGGGAGCTCGTCCCATACTTGCGGTGCGGAAGGCGAAACCAATCGGCGAGGACGCCGTCTTCGGAGACGCGATTGAGGACGCCGTTGGAGCCGATGATGGCGGTATTCACGGCGCCGGAGAGAATCAGGAAGCCGACCACGACGACAAATGCGCGAAAGACCAGGCGCAGCAGCAGCGGACCCCACATATACATGGCGAGGCCCGAGATGAGATTGTCTTTGTAAACCGGAACCCGGACCGCATCCGGAATCAGCATGACCGATAACAACGCGGAGAGGCCGGTAAAAACGAAGCTATATATCGCGATGACGACGGCGGCGCGTTTCAGATTTTTTAGCTTGGGATGAGCCAGTTCGCGATTGACTTGAGCGAGTGATTCTTCGCCGCTCATGGCCAGCACGGAGTGGCCGAAGGCGATCAGGATGCCCAGCAGTCCGAACATCTTGGCCAGACTCTGTTCGGGAAAGCTGTGGCGAAGAAAACCGAGCGACTCTCTCGAAAAATGAAGGTTCGCTGGAGTGGGCAGAGGGACTGGGTGGTATCCCGATTTGAATAAGGTGAGCGCCGACCAGCCTAGCAGCATGACCACCATGACCGTGGTGACCTGCATAACACGAAGAGCCTTTTCGCTGGACTCTTGGATCCCCTTGGTGTTTTCCCACCAGTAGTAGATGGTGACGGCGAGCGCAAAGACTACCGAAGTCAGATTGACGTTGAGATGAGGCGTGCCGTTGTAGAGATTGTGGACGGCACGGGGAATCCAGCCATGTGTGTCGGCTGTGACAAAAGTCTCATTGAGCAGGCCGACGATGTACTGGCCCGCCGATACGCCGGAGATGGGGCCGGTGAGTATGTAATCGAACATCAGGGCGGACACGCTCAACTTGGCCAGGGTGCCGCCGAGCGCTTCTTTGACAACCTTGTACACGCCGCCGCGGACAAACATGGAGCAGCTTTCCACGTAGACGGCGCGCACGGCGAAGGAAAAGAGCATGACCGCGACGATGAACCAGGGCGCGGACTTTCCCACGGCTTGTTCGGCGATTCCGCAGGCGTAAAAGGCGGAGGAAGCGAGATCGTTCAACACGATGGCGGCAGCGCGCCAGTAGGAGATGAAGGTGAGCATCACCGAGGTGGCGACGACGATGCGAACCCGATTCCACGGAGATGTCGGTGGGAACGAGGACATACGACTAGGAGTGGTTCTGTTCCTCCCGGCCAAGCAGCATCTTCAGGTCTTCAATGCCGGTAAGCACGATGACGACAGCGGAACCAATCGCCCCGATGACGAACATGCCTTCGAGAATCCGCACCAGCACGGTGACAATCAGCAGACCCATAAGTTGACTATGGTATTTGAAACCGGGCTGGTTGACCAATTGTTGACAATGGCGGAAGCAAGGGCTAGGCGGAGGAGGCGACGCTGTCCTCGTCTGCGAAACCCACTTTGCTATGCTGGCTTGTGCGACGAATCTCTTCCAGCGCCTGGCTTTTGGTCATACTGTCGGCAGCCCTGCAGGTCGCGATTTTTCCGCTGCCGAGTCTCTACTGGTTTTCATGGATTGCGGTGACGCCGCTGCTCGTCGCGATCCTGCGCGCGCGCCGGCCCGAGCCTGAGACCCTGCAATTGCAACTCGATGGTCAGGAGCATTTGCTGCCCGCTTCGCCGCTGCAGGGATTTATTCTCGGATATCTTTGCGGCATTCTCTGGTTTGCGGGCACTTGCTATTGGATCTTCGACACCATGCATCGCTATGGCGAAATGCCGATTCCGGCGGCCGCGCTGGCGTTGCTTTTGTTCTGCATGTATGTCGGGCTTTATCACGGAATGTTCGGCTTGTTGCTGGCCTTGGTCGCCGGATCGAAAGGCGGCGCGGCGGAGAGTGGTTCACCGGTCGCGTCGATTCGGCGCGCCCTCGCGGCCGCTCCGTTTCTTTGGGTCGCGGTGGAACTCGCGCGCACGCGGATCACGGCGTTTCCGTGGGAGCTTCTGGGATATTCGCAGACGGCTAACTTTTCTTTAACGCGAATTGCTACGGTCGTCGGCGTCTACGGTCTCTCGCTTGAGATCATGCTCGTCAACAGCGTCTTTGCATCTGCCTTTTTGGTGGGGAAAGAACAGCGCAAACGGTTACTGGTGGCGGCTTTCGTTGCGGCGGTGATTTTGCAGGCGGGACAGTTGCTGACCCCGGATGCGCTCCCGACCGATCGCAGCGCGCTGCTGGTGCAGCCGAATATTCCAATTCTCCAAGGAGCCGCGTGGACGAGAGACTATTTTCAGAACACGCTGCGTGACTTAACCGCGCTGAGTTTGCATCCGCCAGGAGAGATGAAAGACTCCCGACGGCACGATTTGATTGTGTGGCCGGAGTCGCCGTCGCCTTTCTATACGAATGATCCGCTGTTTCGAGATGCGGTGAGTGCACTCGCTCGGCAGTCGGGAGATTGGGTGGTCGCTGGGTCGATTGGAATTACTCCGGCAATGCACAGCGGCGGAGGGAATTCGCAGATTTTCAACTCGGCTGCGCTGGTCAGTCCGCAGGGCGAATGGGTGGGGCGGTATGACAAAGTGCATCTGGTGCCCTTCGGCGAATATTTGCCGTTTCCCAGTTTGTTCGCGTTTGCCGGAGGACTGACGAAAGAGGTCGGCGAGTTTCAGCGCGGAGTTTCTCATGCGCCGCTGGATGCGGGCGGTGAGCGGCTGGCCCTATTTATCTGCTATGAATCGATTTTTCCCGATGAAGTGCGGCAGGGGCCGTTGCAAGGCGCGCAAGTGCTGGTGAATATCTCGAATGATGGGTGGTACGGCGACAGCGGCGCGTGGAAACAGCATCTGCAACAGACGGAAATGCGGGCCATCGAAAACGACCGCTGGCTGCTGGCGGCGACAAATACGGGGATGACGGCGTCAATCGATCCTTATGGAAGAATTGTGGCGGCGACTCCGCGCAAGGTGCGCACCGCGCTGGCGGCACCTTATTCGCTGAGGTTGGGGACCACGTTTTACACGCGCCATGGCGATTGGTTCGCATTTCTGTGTGCGATAATTTCAGTGGGCGCTTTGGTGATCAGTCGATGGTCGCCGGTCGTTGGTCGTTAGCTGGAACACGCTGACGACCAGCCGCGAACGACGAACGACTACCGACCAACCACAGCGGGCGGATAAAAAGCTATGCTAGACGAACTCGAACAGCAATACACTTCCCTGAAGACCAAGGTTCACGACCTGCGGGAGTATCTTTGACGCGGGTAAACTGCGCCAGCAGTTTGTGGAAATAGAAAAGCAGGCATCGGACCCGAATCTGTGGTCGAATCCGGAAAAATCTCAGCAAGTGATGCGCGAGCGGAAGCGCCTGGAGAGCCTCTTGTCACTTGAGGGCGATCTGGCGCGCCGGACCGACGACATCGCAACCTATTTCGATTTGGCCGGAGAAGGCGAGAATGTTGCCGCTGATTTGCAGCGCGACCTCGACTCTTTGCGCGAACTTGTCGATCGCGTCGAAACCGAGACGCTGCTTTCCGGCGAGACTGACGCGCTGAATGCGATTGTGACCATTCATCCCGGCGCCGGCGGAACCGAGTCGCAGGACTGGGCCGAGATGCTGTTGCGCATGTATCTGCGCTGGGCGGAGCGGCAGGGATTCAAGACAGAGATGTACGACTATCAACCTGGCGAGGAAGCGGGAATTAAGTCGGCGACTTTTTCGGTGATTGGGCAATACGCGTTTGGATATTTGAGCAGCGAGATCGGTGTGCACCGGCTGGTGCGAATTTCGCCGTTTGATCAGGCCAAGCGGCGGCATACTTCGTTTGCCAGCGTGTATGTTTCTCCCGAGATTGACGACAGCATCGAGGTCAACATCAAGCCCGACGATATTCGCATTGATACTTACCGCTCGAGCGGCAAGGGCGGGCAGCACGTAAATACGACCGACTCAGCTGTGCGGATCACGCATATTCCGACGGGCCTGGTAGCCAATTGCCAGAATGAACGCTCGCAGCATAAGAACAAAGAGAAGGCGATGAGCATGTTGCGCTCGAAGCTCTATGAATACGAGTTGGAGAAGAAGCGCGAGGTTACGAAGAAGATAGAAGACTCGAAACTGGATATCGACTTCGGATCGCAGATTCGTTCGTACGTGCTGCAACCCTATCGCATGATCAAGGACCATCGCACGAAGCTGGAAATTGGGGACGTCGATCGGGTGATTGATGGCGATTTGCAGCCGCTGATGCAGGCGTACTTGCGGATGCGGCGCGGGGAGAAGAAGGCGTGAGCGTTGATTGCGGGAAAGTAGGGGTCCTTCGACTTCGCTCGGGATGACAGTGGATTAGTGGTTTTGGCTTTATGAAAGTTAAAAAAAAGATTTTGCTGAAGCCGCCTCCGCTTGGTCTGCGCTTGCAGCGCGCTTTCCGCTATGCTGCGGAGAAACATGCGGGACAGACGCGCAAGCAGACGGCAGTGCCTTATCTTTCGCATCTCATGGCAGTCGCGTCGCTGGTGCTTGAGGCTGGCGGCGATGAAGATATGGCGATTGCGGCGCTGCTGCATGATGTGGTGGAAGATTGCGGCGGAATGCCCAGGCTGCGCGAAGTCCGCAAGCTGTTTGGGCGGCGCGTGGCGCATATCGTGGAAGGGTGCACGGATTCTTTTGGCGAACCTAAGGCGGAGTGGATCGAGCGCAAGAAAGATTATCTGCATGAAGTGACACACGCTGACGCTGAGACGCGGCTGGTGTCGGCATCGGACAAGCTGCACAATGTGCGCACAATTCTTGCGGACTATCGGCAAGAGGGCGCCGCCATCTGGGCGCGATTCTCGGGCAAAAAGGAAGGCACGCTCTGGTACTACCGCGCGTTGAGCGACGAATATCAGCGCCGGGGAGCGAACCGCATTACGCGCGAGCTTGAGCTTGCGGTCGCGGAGTTGGAAACTCTGGTGGGCAAATCGAAAAAAGCTCGCAAAGAAAAAAGCCATGGTCGATTCGGAGAAATAAACAATGCCGCGAATGCTTGATCTGATCCGCAATTCGCAAGTGCCGGCAAACCTGATGCAATCGGCGGCGCGCGGTTCTCTCTCGGTGGCATCCGGAGAGATGATCGAGATCCTGGTCTATCTAGCACTGCATCACAAATTGTTTGGCGAGCAGGCGCGGCTGACTCTGGCGGGCTGGGACGAAAAAGCCAGCGTGGCCGCGGCGGCCGATCGCGCAACCAGCGCCGAGGTGCTGGGATATTTCACATCGGTGGGGAATCTTAGAACTTGCTTGCTGCCGGCATTGGCGGAGAATCCATCGGTGACCGAAGAGTCGCTGGATGGCTTAGCGTCATCTGGGTCGCGTTCGGTAGTGGAAATTTTATTGGCGAGCGAGAGAGTGATGAATTCTACGCGGCTGCTGCGCGGGTTGCAGTCAAATCCGACTCTGCGTCCGAATGAGCTTGCCGAAATTGGGAAAAAACTTGCCGAGCGGGAGACCGATGCGGCGGACGACGAGGGCGCCCCGGAAATCGAAGCGCCGAATGAAGAGATCGAGGGCGCGGTCACAAAGTATTTAGAGGTAAATGCGAAAGAGTTGGCAGCGGAAAAGGACAAGCCATTTCAGGCGATCGGCATCACGCGCGATGAACAGCATCGCGAAGAGGCGGAGGCAGTCGAGCTGGCGGAGATCGCAGCGACGGTCATCGCAGTGGCTGGTTCTGCGCCGTCCAGCGTTGCACCGAGCGCCGGAAGCGCCGACGCCGCGCACCGGGCTGCGACGCAAGCAGCGGTCACCGCTAAGGCCGCGAAGGCCAAGAAGCACCCCGCTCTCGGCGAAGGAAAGCGCGACAGCACGTTGCAGAAGATCGCCAAGCTCGACATCAAGGGACGGATCGCGCTGGCCATGCGCGGCAACAAAGAGGATCGGACGATTCTGATTCGCGATTCGACGAAGCTGGTGGCGCAGGCCGTGCTCGAGTCGCCAAAAATTACCGATGCCGAAGTGGAAAAAATTGCGTTGCAGAAGAATGTATTGGAGTCGGTGCTGCGGGCAATTCCGATGAAGCGGAAGTTTGCGAAGAATTACAACATCATGCGCAACCTGGTCTATAACCCGCGCACGCCGCTCGATGCGTCGCTCGGATTGATGAAGCAACTGCTGACTCGCGACCTGAAGAACCTATCGGAAAATAAAGAGGTGTCGGAGACGGTTCGCAGGACAGCGACGCGCATGTTTAAGCAGAAGCTGGAGAAGAAAGACTAGTAACCGGTACTCGGCGTCTCGTTTTAGACTCCCGCGAATCGGGGAGAAACTATCTTGCAGCAATCCGATTCTATCTACGATCTGCTGTCACGAGCGAAGACGATTGCGGTGGTGGGACTGTCGCAAAGTCCGATGCGAGCGAGCCACGGCGTTTCTGGGTACATGCAATCGGCCGGGTACAAGATTGTTCCAGTGAATCCCCGGATTGCCGAGGCACTCGGCGAAAAGGCGTATCCGTCGCTGCTCGAAATGCCGCCTGAAATCGCGCGGAAGATCGATTTCGTCGATGTGTTCCGGCGGCCGGAGTTTGTCGATGAGATTGTCGATCAGGCGATTCAGTTGAAGATTCCGGCGATTTGGTTGCAAGAGGGTGTAATCAACGAGCGCGCGGCGGAGAAGGCGCGCAAGGCTGGAATGTTTGTAGTGATGGACCGCTGCGTCTTGAAAGAGCACCGGGCGCGGTTCGGGTAATTATTAACTGGGTCAGGCGTTGTAGTGCAGTTGGATTTCTGTTTCGCGCGCCGCCACTAAAATCGCCGTGGCATCGTCGCGCAGGCCACACCCATTCGTAAATTTTCTTACATCCGCCAGCAAACCGTCCGGCGTAATGTCAGGCGACTGCATTTGGGCGAGAAGGCGTTCCGCGCCGTATTCTTCGCCAGCCTCGGTCTCCGCTTCGGTGATTCCATCGGAATAAAATGCGATCCGCGAATCTTGGCCGAGCGTTACTGCGGCCTCCGAAAATTTACTGGCGGAAATTCCGAGCGGCAAGCCGTGCTCGTGATTGATCCAGCGATGGCCGGAGGGATCGACCAGCAGCGGCGCCAAATGTCCGGCGTTCGCGATCCGCAAAACGCGGGTTGATGGATCAAATTCAGCGTAGACCATGGTGACGAAGCGGCCGCTGGGAAAATCTTCGATCATCATGTTGTTCAGTCGAGTCAGAACCTCTGCGGGTCCTGATCCGGTTTGGGCGAGCGAGCGCAGCATGCCCCGGGTGGCAGACATGAGCAGCGCCGCCGCCATGCCCTTGCCCGCGACATCGGCGAGAACCAGCCCCCAGCGCCCACTGGCGAGCGGAATGAAGTCGTACCAGTCACCCCCGACGGAGCCTGCTGAAACCGAAAGGCCCGACACACGAAATCCTGGGATCAGAGGAGAAGTGCGCGGCAGAAGAGCCTGCTGAATGGAGCGAGCTTCTTCGGCTTCGCGACTCATGCGCTCGCGCTGCGCACGCTCATCGCCAAAGCGCCGGGCGTTGTGCACAGCGACGGCAACGTGATCGCACAACCCTTGCAGCAGGCGCAATTGATCTGGACAGAAAGCGTTGAGCTCGCAATGAGAAGCGGTGAAGACTCCTACGAGATCGCCCTCGCGTTGTAGCGGGATCGCGACCTCGGAACGGGTATCCGGTTCGCAGGCCAGGTAGTAGGGATCGCGAGTGACGTCGGGAGCATAGTGCGTTTTGCGTGTGGCCGCGACGTGCCCCACCATGCCGGCGCCCATGGGGATGCGATGACCGGTGCCGTGAACGGTGCAGCCGCGCACGCCGGCCAGGACGAATTCAGATTGATCGCGATCGCGCAGATACAGATTAATTTCGACGCAGCCGAGCGACGCGGCGACCTCATCCACGATGCGCGGGACGAGTTCTTCGATGTCGAGAGTGGAGGTGATGCGTTGCGCGAATTTCTGCAGGCGCACCAGTTCAGCGATCCTGAGTGCGGGCGCTTCGGGCAAAGGCTGGCCGGAGAAGCGGGAATCCATGAGCGGGGTGGTGGACACAACAAAACCCTCCTGCCGGTCGATTGCAACTGCTTATGAGATTGCAAAAAGCGGGTTTCAGATTCTCTTTTTGTTCGGCTTTTCTTCTGAGTTTAAAGCCGGATTTGCCGGCTGAGTTGATGCTGGCTGCTTCAGCTTTCTGATTTCTTCGAGGCGTTCGCGAATCCGTTTTTCGACTCCTTCATTCGTCGGCCGATAGTAGACGCGGTCGCGCAGGCTGTCGGGCAGGCACTGCATATCGGCGACTTTGGCTTCGGTGTCGTGTGCGTATTGATAATTCTTGCCATAGCCGAGGCCTTTCATCAGGCTGGTCGGGGCGTTGCGCAGGTGCAGCGGGACGGATTCGGCGGCGGTTTGTTCGACATCCTGCAAAACCGCGCTGTAGGCGGTGTAGAGAGCATTTGATTTTGGCGCGATCGAAAGATAGACGACCGCTTGCGCCAGCGCGAGATTGCCTTCGGGCATGCCGATGAAATCGACGGCGTCGCGAGCGGCCATGCAGAGCGCGAGGGCGTTCGGCTCGGCGAGGCCGATGTCTTCGACGGCCATGCGGACGACCCTACGGGCGATGTAGAGCGGATCTTCTCCAGCCTCTAACATGCGCGCGAGCCAGTAGAGCGCGGCGTCGGGATCGCTATTGCGAACCGATTTGTGCAGGGCGGAGATGATGTTGTAATGCTCTTCACCGCCTTTGTCGTAGAGCAAAACGCGCTTCTGCAGCGCCTGCTGGATGATTTCATTGGAGAGCGCGCTCACGCCAACCTGCTGCGCGAGCGATGCGGCCACTTCGAGAACGTTGTAGGCGCTTCGCGCATCGCCGCTGGAGTAAGAGGCGATCTTGGGCAACGCGTCGTCGGAGGCTTCGATGTGCATCACGCCCAAGCCACGTTCGTTATCTTTGAGCGCGCGTTGCAGCAGCGTGACAATTTCATCTTCGGTTAACGGCTTGAGCACGTAGACGCGGCAGCGGGAGAGCAGCGCGGAGTTGATTTCGAACGACGGATTTTCGGTGGTCGCGCCGATCAGGCGGATGCTGCCTTTTTCGACGTGGGGCAGGAAGGCGTCCTGCTGCGCTTTGTTGAAGCGGTGAATTTCGTCGACGAAGACGATGGTGCGCGTGCCGTACTGGCGGGCGCGGTCGGCATCGCTCATGACCTGCTTGATTTCTTTGATGCCGGCGAGGACGGCGGAAAACTCGATGAAGTCGGCCTTGGTAATGCGGGCGATGATCTTGGCCAGCGTCGTCTTGCCGGTGCCGGGAGGTCCCCAGAAAATCATCGATGTCGGATCGTCGCGCTCGATCTGCACGCGCAGCGGCTTGCCCGTGCCGACGAGATGCTCCTGCCCGACGAATTCATCGAGCGTGCGCGGTCGCATGCGGTCGGCGAGCGGACGCGCGCCTGGCGAGCTAGCGTCTTCCGGCGGGATGGGTGCGAATAAGTTCACCAGGTCATTTCACCACGGAGGCACGGAGAAAAACTAATCAAGAAATTGCCCCGGTTTTCTCTGTGTCTCCGTGCCTCCGTGGTGAAAACCGTTTCTCGCCGCTTCGTACAATACGATGCTGGCCGCAACTCCCGCGTTGAGCGATTCAACTTGGGTAGCTTGTGGAATTACCAGCGTCTCATTCATCTCGCGTATTAGTTCGCGGGAGAGGCCGGCTCCTTCGTTGCCGATGAAAATCGCTAGTGGCAGCTTCCATGAAATCTGCGGCAGCGGCGTTCCTTGGTGTGAGGAGGTTGCAATCAGTCGAACGTCGCGCGCTCGCAGAAGCGGAATCAGCTCGGCAGACGAAATCTGTAGAAACGGCAAACGAAAAATCGAACCTGCCGATCCGCGCAAAACTTTTGAGTTGTAAGGGCTGACGGTTCCTTCGGTGAGAAAAACTCCGGCGGCGCCAAACGCCTCGGCTGAACGCAGAATCGTTCCCAGGTTGCCAGGATCTTGCAGGCCAGCGGTCACAACTAATGGGCCATCGCTCGTGCGATCGAGCAGTTGCGCGGAAGAGTAAGCCGACAGTTTGACGAGCGCCGCTACTCCCTGGGGCGTATCGCTCGGCACGATCGAGTTGAAGAGCGCGTTCGGCAAAACCAGCGCTTCGGTGTGACCGCCAATCTGATGCAGAAGTTTTTCGGCGAGAGGGCGCGCCGCTTCGCTGAAGAATACGCTGTCGAGATCGAGACCGCTGCGCAGGGCTTCTTCGAGCAACCTGACGCCTTCGATGGCGCATTCACCTTGCGGCGTAAGCTCGGCGCGGCGGAATGCCAGCCGTAATTCTTTCAGCCGCTGATTGTGGCGGCCGGTGACGGGGCGCAGGCGATCCGCTTGACCATGATTCGCCTCACTGCGAGTTCGCGCGGCCTTCGCCTCCTGCCTCATAGGTTGGTTCCGAGATCAGGATGTATGGTACATTTCATTGTTTATACCAACAATGTTTATACCGACAATGTTGATCCCGGCGAGGTCTATGCCGACAAGGCTCAAGTCGTCCGTCCGGAGGGGAACAGAGTGCGCGCGGAAATCCTGAAGATTCACGCCGATACGCCGGAAACTTCGCTAATCAAATATGCCGCCGAGCAGATTCAGGCGGGGCAGGTTCTGGGCATGCCCACGGATACGTTTTATGGGCTGGCGGCCGATCCGTTCAACCTGCGCGCGGTCGAGCGCGTGTATGAAATCAAGTCGCGTCTGCGGCACAAGCCGCTGTCACTGCTCATCGAAAACGTCGACCAGGCGGAAGAATTTGCGCGCCCTTTGCCCGATGATTTCCATCTACTGGCGCGGCGCTTCTGGCCCGGGCCCCTGACCATGATTGTGCCGGCGGCGTCACATTTGCCGCTCAAAGTCACCGCGAATACGGGGAACGTGGCGCTGCGCGTGCCGGCTTCGGAGATTCCGCTGGCGGTGGTGCGGGCGGCGAAGATTCCGATTACCGCGACCTCCGCCAACCTGAGCGGCGCGGCGGAATGCACGACGGCGGAGCAGGTGCGGGATCAGCTGGAAAATCGCATCTCGCTGATCGTGGATGGAGGTAAATCTCCGCGCACCATGTCATCGACGATTGTGCACTTCAGAGAAGACGGCACGTGGCAGATTCTGCGCGACGGTGCGATTCCGGCAAAGGATATTGTCGAGGCGTTGTCGTAAAGCAGGTTCGAGGTTTCAGAGTTTCAAGGTTTCAAAGAGGCACGGCCCTAGGTCGATCGGTATGCCAAATAGAGTGGCGACTTTGAAGCTTTGAAAATCTAGACCTGATCTATGGCCGAAGATCACAATCCATCTACTCCCCAAAAATCTCACCGACCGCGACTGTGACTGCTTTTGGCGCTCGCGGTCTTGGGAGCGCTGCTTTTATTTTTCGCGATTACCGGATCGCGCATTGTGCGCGCCGCTGGCGAATCACCTGCGAACAAAGCGGATGTGATTGTGATTTTTGGGGCTGCGGAATATTCCGGTCGCCCTTCGCCGGTGTATCGGGCACGGCTCGATCATGGCTACGAATTGTTTCAGAAGGGAATGGCGCCGGTCGTGATCACGACCGGCGGCGCAGCGCAGGATCCGGAGTTTAGCGAGGGTGGCGTAGGCCGCGATTATCTTTTGCGGCGTGGCGTTCCGGAACAGGCGCTGATCGCCGAGACCCAAGGCTCGGATACGGCCCAGTCGGCGGCGCGCGTGGCCAATATCATGCGTGTGAATGGAATGCATAGCTGCATAGCGGTGAGCGATGTGTACCATGTATTCCGCATACGCGCGCTGCTCGAGCATGAAGGCGTACAAGTGGAGGTGGCGCCGAGACCAGAGTCCCGCCCGCGCCATGTGTGGGACAGGTTTGCAGCGGTGATGCGCGAAGCGGCGAGTTATCTGGTGTGGAAGGCAGGATTGCAGTGAGCAGGGAACACTTAGCAATTAGCACTTAGCAAAAACAGCTTGCCTCGATCGCTGACGACTGAGTGCTAAATGCTCCTCTCACCATCCCATCTTCTCGCGTAGGGTCGTGACGTGCGCGACGTGATGGCGTCCATGCCAGGAGTACAGAGCTAGATTCTTTTCCAGTGACATCGGACCGAGCTCGGGATGACGAAACGTGCGCTGCCAATCTGCGTCGTTAAGTTTGCGCAGCATCAGCATCCAACGTTGGTGCAGCGAATCGAGCAGGGCCAGCGATATTTCGATGGGGGCTTGTTTTGCCTCGGGCAGTTCGGCCCAGACATTTTCCATGTAGGGCTTTATCGTAGGCTCGTTTTCAGTCAGCGCCAGCTTGAAGCGAATGTATGAGTTCATGTGGCTATCAGGAACGTGATGGGCTAATTGCCGCAGCGTCCAGCCGCCATCGCGATAGGGAGTATCCAGTTGCGGGTCAGACAGTCCGCTGAGCGCCGCACGCAAGCGGGCGGGAGTCTGCTCGATATTGATCAGGCATTGCTGTTTTTGTTCAGCGGTAAGCGGTCCGGAATAGGAAAACTTTCCAATCGGATAGCGCGGGTCAGACATGAATTTCCCTCCGCAGAGGTAGATGATTTCGGAGGGACTCGAGGTGCAGGAAAACGAGAGCGCTAAGTGAGCTGCGAGTCTTGATCCGCGAACTTCGAGCCGCGCACTAAGGGCAGCGACTATCTCACCATAGCGAGAATGCGGACGGGAGCTTCGCCCGGCTTCTTGTTTTTTGCCGGGGCGACGATGACGAGCGAACCGGTCACGGGCAGCGAAGAGAACTCGGCCGTTCCTTCGACGATATAGTTTCCGTGAAGAGCGAGTTGAGTCGCCAGCGTGCGGTCGGAGGACAGGTTCACCGAGGTCTCGACGGCAAATCCGATGGTGTCGCGAGCCTCGACAAGGAAAAGAGCGGCATCGCGCGCTATCGGAAGCGGTGCTGTCAGCGTAGCGGACGTGTTGCTAGTCGTGCGAACATTGCTCGTTCCAGAGCGGCGGATGGCTACGATCGCGCCCTGTGGAATCATCCCGTGCCGGGCTTCCCAGGCGGCGATATCGTCGAGGGAAATCTGCGAACTGGCGTCGGAAGCGGACTTCAAATCCATCACGATCAGCGGAGCGATCAGGCGCTCGGGCGGAATCTGGCCAGCGGCCCAGGTGCCGGGAATGATTGCAGCAGGAGCAATAATGCGGGTTCTGGATTCCGAGGCCTCGAGCGAGGCGGCTCGCCGGACGGTCGCGTTTTGCCCATCGGTCAGGTCGACGACATGGGAGTAGCGATCCTGCTGCGTTGCGCCGGGGCGACGGTCAGCAAAGAGCAGAATGGCGAGCACGAGCGCGTAGGCGATGATGAAACTGCGAATCCGCATTCCATTCCTTGGTTGGAAGTAAATAAGAGTTAAATCCTGTCGTTATTGTTGCCTGCGGACGCCCGAAATTCAATTCCCGGTTGTACATGCCCCGCGGGACTGCTGCTGGACTATGCCTGCGAAATTTCACGGGAAATACGAGTATTTGGCAGAAAACTTTCGTTTTCGTTCGTGATTACGCCAATAACGGGTGCGGGTTACAATACAGTTAACTCGTCACAACGGATTTGTCCCAGCGGGTTTTGGCCGATCGCAATTGCCGATTATCATTCAGCTTGCGCCTCCCTTGCCGGCTGCGAAAACTGAGGATTGATGTTCGGCCGCGAAGAAAAAGTCTCCGCCCTACGGCTCACCGCCGTGCAGTACGTCGTGGTGTTTATTTTTCTGTTGCTCGCCTACGGACTGTGGCGGCTACAGGTGATGCACAGCGACGAGTACGCCTTGCTGGCGGAGAAGAACCGCGTTCGCAATGTGCCGATTCTGGCGCCGCGGGGCAAGATTCTCGACCGCGAAGGCCGCGTTATCGTCGATAACTATCCTTCATTTTCGGCGCTTCTGTTGCGCGATTCTTCGCGCGATCTGAACGCCGACGCCGAAGCGATTGCCAAAGGGTTGCACTTGAATTCCGACGAGGTGCGCCAGCGGGTTCGGCGCTTCGCGGCGATGCCGCAGTATCAGCCGATTATTCTCAAAGAAGACATCACTCCCGATGAACTGGCGTTCATCGAAGCACACAAGAATGAATTGCCCGAACTTGAAACCATCATGGCACACCGGCGCCTCTATCCGCGCAACGGTTTCATGGCGCACCTGATCGGCTATGTCGGCGAAGTCACCGAGGACATGCTCAACCAGCCGCAATTCGAGCTCTACACGCCGGGCGACGTGGTGGGCGTCAGCGGAGTCGAAAAGCAATACAACAACATTCTGATGGGCAAGAACGGATCGCGGCGCGCGCTGGTGAATAGCCACGGAAGGGAAGTCGGGCGGCTCGATGAGACCCCCGCAGAGCCGGGCAAGCAGCTCAAGCTGACGGTCGATCTCGATTTACAGATTGCGGCCGAGCAGGCGCTCGAAGGGAAGAACGGTGCGGTGGTGGCGATGAACCCGCGCAATGGCGAGATACTGGCCATGGTCAGCCGGCCAACTTTCGATCCCAACGATTTTGCGGTGAAGATTTCGCGGGATGAGTGGAACAAACTGGTTGATGATCCCGACCATCCGCTGCTGAACAAGGCGATTCAAGCCCAGTTGGCGCCTGGCTCGGTGTTCAAGATCATCATGGCGACAGCCGGTTTGCAGGAAGGGATCGCGCAAACCTTGCAGGTGAATTGCGCCGGCGGCGCCGTTTTCTATGGGCGCTATTTCAAGTGCTGGGTGCTGGCCGAGCATCGCGTGCACGGGCCGGTCGAGATCAGCAAAGCCATTTATCAGTCTTGCGATGTCTTTTTTTACACACTGGCGGAGAAGCTGGGCATCGATCGCATCGCCAAGTACGCGACGGCGTTTGGCCTCGGACAAAAAACTGGCATCGACCTGCCGCAGGAGGTCAGCGGAGTGATGCCTTCGGAAGAATGGAAGATACGCAACTTCAAACAGAAGTGGTATGCGGGAGAAACCATCTCGGTCGGCATCGGCCAGGGCGCCGTGGCGACTACGCCGATTCAGCTAGCGCGCGCGATTGGCGCGATTGCCAGCGGCGGATTGCTACAGCATCCGCACGTTATCAATCCTACGGACCTGCCGGCCAATGTCGTGCCGGCTGACAGTTCATCTGGCGAAACTCGTGTGCCCATCGATCCCAAAAACTGGCAGCTGATCACCGACGCGATGGCCAATGTGGTCTCGCCCATCGGAACCGCGAACAGCGCGCATTTGCAGGGTATCGATTTTGCGGGTAAGACGGGCAGCGCGCAGACCATCAGCAACATGGCCAAGGCTCGCATGGCGAACGGGAAAACGAAATTCAAAGACAACGGATGGTTCGTCGGAGTCGAACCGCGGCGCGATCCCGAGATTGTGGTTTGCACCCTCCTCGAAGAGGGCGAGCACGGATACTTGGCCGCCCGCGTCGCTTCGCAGGTGATCAAGGCCTACGTCGAAAAACAGCGACGCCAGCCGACCAAGATAGCGAGCTCAGGAAATACCAAGGTCGAGATTGGAGCGGTGTGGACCGATTCCTCGGGTGATGGCGATGATGGGGAAAGCACGAGCGAGAATCATTTGCACGCCGGGCGTTTCCTGGTCGACGTGGCGCGCAAGAGAGTGCCGCTGGCGACAGCCGCGCCGGGTCTGCGCTGAACTCGGCGGACTACTACCACTAATAGTTGACCTTCGATCGTGATAGGTTAAATCTTTAAATGAAAGCCACTGCCAAACTGGCTCTGGACGCTGCTACTGGGCGCGGAGCCACTTATGCCGACGCGCGCGCCGTCGCGATCCGCAACCGCTCGCTGACTACCAAGAATGGTCGTGTCGGTCACGCGTCGGAGTCGGAGTCGCTCGGCGTTGGAGTGCGCGTGATCGCCGATGGGGCGTGGGGCTTTGCGGCCTCCGCGGATTTACGCGCCGCATCGGTGGAAGCGGCCGCGGCGCGGGCCGTCGATATTGCGCGCGCATCGGCACGGGTGAAGCGCGAAAATGTTCGGCTTGCCCCGGAACCGGCGGCGGTGGCGGAGTGGACGACACCCTTCAAAGTCGATCCCTTCACAACTTCAGTCGAACAGAATCTCGATCTGCTGCTGAAGGTTGATGCGGAGATGCGCGCCGTTGCCGGCGTGACACTAGCCGAAACCGGCATGAATTTTCAGCGCGAAGAGTCGTGGTTTCTTTCTTCCGAAGGCGCGGACATTCATCAGACAAAATATTCGACGGGCGCGGGCTATACGGCATATGCCTTTGCCGGGTCTGAGATTCAGAAGCGGTCGTATCCGAATTCGTTTGGCGGACAATGGCAGAACCGTGGCTACGAACTGATCGAAGAGATGAAGTTGCCGGAGAACGCGCGGCGCGTGGCGGAAGAAGCGGTTGCGCTGCATCATGCGGACCAATGCCCGGAGGGCACGAGCACGATTATTCTGGATGGCTCGCAACTCGGATTGCAGATCCACGAATCAATCGGGCATCCGATTGAGCTCGATCGCGTGCTCGGCATGGAAGCAAATTTTGCGGGCACATCGTTTCTCACTCTCGAAAAGTTGGGCCACCTGCGCTATGGGAGCGATCTGGTTAACGTTGTGGCCGACGCCCGGCAGGAACATGGCCCGGGCCTCGGGACGTTTGCCTACGACGATGAAGGTGTGGCGGCGCAGTCGACGCCGATTATTATGCAGGGACGCTTCACCGGCTATTTGAGTTCGCGCGAAACCGCGCACACGATTGGCGCCACGCGATCCGGCGGCACGCTACGCGCCGAGGGATGGAACCGGCTGCCCATGATTCGCATGACGAACATCAGCATTTTGCCCGGGGAGACACCGCTAAGTCGCGATCAGCTTATTGCCTCGACCGACGGTGGCATCTGCATGGAGACCAACAAGTCGTGGTCAATTGACGACAAGCGTTACAACTTTCAATTCGGCTGCGAGATCGCGTGGGAGATCAAGCACGGCAAGCGCGTGCGCATGCTGAAGAATCCTTCGTACTCCGGCATTACGACGGAGTTTTGGAATTCGATGGATGCGATTTGTTCGCGCGACGAGTGGACTTTGTGGGGCACTCCGAATTGCGGCAAGGGGCAGCCGCAACAAGTTGTGGGAACTGGGCACGGCGCGTGCCCGGCGCGCTTTCGCAACATTCGCGTGGGGTCGGCGTACAAGGGAAGCTAGCGGGGACGGAATGGATGGAGACGGGAAGTGGTCGCGAGCGAGCCTAAGAATATTTGGCGACACGCTCGATCCCGATAAGGTCGGATCAGAGCTCGGTTTGGAGGCTACACACACGCACCTTAAGGGGGAGTTATTCGGTCCGGGAAAGACTGCCGTCAGGCGGGAATCGGGTTGGCTTCTTCAGAGCCCGTTGAGCAAACGTAGCGAGATGATTCAGCATTTGAAGTGGCTGCTCGACGCCCTTGAGCCCCAACGCGAGGTCATCCAAGAGCTGTCCAGGAAATATCGGGCCGATTTTTTCTGTGGGTTCGCCTCTCTGCATGGCCAGGGCGGCTTCACGCTTGACAGCGGCACTCTCTCCCGGGTTGCCGATCTGGGCGTGCCTTTGGCATTGGACCTTTATCCGCCGGGGATCGAGGAAATTAGCGACGATAAACCGTTGGCGATCCAATAATGCTGACCAGAGAACAAGCCGCCGACATCTTCGATCGCATTCGCCAGCTTTCGTCCGCTGACGAGGTCGAAGCTATTTTCAACGGCTCGCGCTTTGCCCTGACACGCTTTGCCAATAACACCATTCATCAGAATGTCGAGGAAGAGAACTCCGTCGTTTCGATCCGCACAAATTTTGGCGGCCGGACGGCTCGCTCTACTGCTAATCAGTTTGACGACGAAAGTTTGCGGCGAGCGGTGGCGGCGTCGGAGAGTCTTGCGAAAGTACAAGTAGCGGATCCGGATTTGCTGCCCATGCCTACGGCGGAAGAGGCCGATTTTGGCGGGCCTGCCGAAAAGCCAGCGGACAGGAGTGTTCGCTCCACACGAGCCTTCCCTGCACGTTTTTTTGAAGAGACGGCAGCCGTTACTCCGGCCGATCGCGCCGAGGTGGTGCGGCACATCGTGTCCGTGGCCGACCAACACAAGTTGACGACGGCGGGCATTTACTCGACGTCAGATTCGCGCGAAGGCATCTTCAACTCGCGTGGCCTGTCGCGTTGGCACCGGCAGACGCTGGCGGAGATTTCCATCACCATGCTGGCCGCGGATTCTTCCGGCTGGCAAAAGCTAAATTCTCCCGATGTGAGCCATCTCGACGCTCGGTTACTGGCGGAGACGGCGGCGCGAAAGGCTGCCGATTCGGCACACCCGCGGGAGATTGCGCCCGGGAAATACACCGTGATTCTCGAACCGGCCGCCGTGCTCGATATCGTGGGCTTCATGTTCTGGGATTACAGCGGGGTGGCGATTCTCGATCAACGTTCGTTCCTGAATGATCGCATCGGCACACAATTGTTTGGCAAGAACGTTAACATCAGCGATGACGTCGAGCATCCGCTGCAGGCGGGTTCGCCTTTCGATGGCGAGGGCATGCGGCGGCAGCGCATACCTCTCGTTGAAAACGGAGTGGTCAAGCGCGTGGTGTATGCTCGCGCCACAGCCGAGAAGATAAAAAAATCGGAGTACGCGAACAAAGTCGGACCGGTCGAACCCACCGGCCACGGATTCCCTCTGCCGAACGAAGTGGGCGAGATGCCGATGAATATTGTGTTCGGCGCGCCAGAGAAGCCGCAGACCGTAGAAGAGATGATCGCTTCTACCGAGCGCGGCGTGCTGGTGACGCGGCTCTGGTACATACGCGAAGTCGATCCTTACGAGAAGATCGTGACTGGGATGACCCGCGATGGAACGTTCCTGGTCGAGAGCGGCAAGGTGCAGTGCGGATTGCGAAATTTCCGCTTCAACGAAAGCCTGATCGCGATGTTGTCGAAGGTCGATGCAATGAGTGTGCCCGTTCGCGCCAGCGGAGAGGAATCGTTCGACATGGTGGTGCCGGCGATGAAGGTGCGGGGGTTTAATTTTACGGAGACGACGAAATTCTGAAGACAGCAATTAGCATTTAGCCTTTAGCGATTCCTGTCTACGTTAACTTTTCGCAAGAGCGAGCGCAGCATCTTTCTAACTGGGGAAAGCTCGTCGGCGATCCGCGCATGGTCGGCTGCAAGCAGGTAGCCCAAGTCCTTGGCGAGAAGGAGTTTGTAATCGAGTTCGCTTGCCGAGCCGGACGCAATCTGAAGATAGCGCTGAAATTCGTTATTTCCCATTTTTCCACAGCCTTCGGCGATATTCCCTGCGATAGAAACTGCACATCTTCGGATCTGGCGTGTGGGGCCGTAAAGTTCTTCCCTGGGAAATTTCAAGGTCGCGGCATAGATTTCCAGCGTGAGCTGGTGAGATCGTTCCGAGACGTGCAGATCGCGAAAATCCTTCACGGTTCCTCCAAGCGGTGGCGCTGCGGCTAAATGCTAAATGCTAACTGCCGCCCGCAGTGATGCTGCTCACAGCACCCACGCTACGCCCCTAAGTCCCTGTACCACTGGCACTTCGCCGCTTTTGTTCCATGACTTCCGTAACTTTGCGTTGCTGTTGCGGGGGTGTAATCTCGCTCTGAAATGTGCACATACTCAAGGGGAGTTGTGCACGGCAGAAACCGGAAGGAAGGTTATCCGAAACGTGTCTGAAGCCGCCAAAGGAACCATTGCTGATCCCAGCAAGAATCGAAAAGGTTATACGGACGTGCAAGGCGCGCCGCGCTTTCCCATAAAACTGCCGGTGGCACTGAAGTCGGCAAACAATCAACCTGGCGTTGTGGGTCAGGGAGTGATGGGAGAGACGGTGGAGACCGAGAACATCTCCGCCAACGGAGTCCTGTTCCGCATGGACGCCGATGTGCCTGTGGGTTCGCCGGTTGATTTCACGATTTCTCTTCCCGCTGATGTAGTGGGCGCGGAAGCCGATGTACAAGTGGACTGCCGTGGGCGAGTGGTGCGCAGTTTTGACGATGGCGGCCGGCGTGGTGTCGGCGTAGTCATCGACGAATACCGTTTTGAGCGCAAGTAACTGGACCGTGTAGTTGGCCAAGGCCCAGAGGATTTGGCTCGCTGTTGCTTGGATTGCAAAAGCTGGCGGCGGGTCGTAGGGCGCGTCGGGTAGGGCGCGAAAAGAGGACGGATGGGCAGCACTTTGCTCGGCAATTCGGTTGGCAATTCGGTACCCAGCTCGGTGAACACTTCGACCGCTACGGCGGTCGGTGTCGAGCCCGGCGACGGCCTTCAGCCTGACGACGGCAAGGGCACGATCCGCGTGATTGTCGCGGACACGCAGGCCATTTTCCGCGCCGGCCTGCGCAAGATATTTGCTCTCGAAGACGACATACGCGTAGTCGGCCAGGCCGAGAGCTTTGATCAGACGGTCGCCGCCATCCAAAAATTTTCCTCTGACATCGTAATTTTCGAAGCGGCTCTTACGCCGAATCCGCTCGATGCCGTTTCCGATCTTATCCGGCAAAGCGGCAGCTGTCGCATCGTGGTGGTCCTGCAGGAACCCGACCAGGAAATGACGCTTGACCTGTTTCGTCGGGGCGCGCATGGCATCGTATCGCGCGAGATTGAGCCGGAGGTGCTGGTCGAATGTCTGCGCAAAGTCGCGCAGGGTGAACCCTGGCTCGAAAGCCGCGCCGTGGCTTGGGTGATGCAAGCCTATCGCACACAGGGCTTGCGTCCGGCAGGGTCGCGTCCCAAGGTTTCGCTCACTCCCAAAGAGTCGCTCATCGTCTCCTGCGTCACTCAGGGAATGAAGAATAAAGAAATTGCTCTGCGCGTGGGCACGACCGAACAGGTAGTCAAGAATTATCTTCGCAAGGTTTATGACAAGCTCGGCGTCGCCGACCGTCTGGAACTCGCGCTCTACTGTTTGAACCACCGCGTAGTCGAGGGCGTGGGCCAGGCGAAGCCCGCTGTGCCCGCCCAACCAACCAATGGCCAAGCAACCGCCGCAACCGAAGCGCCCGCCGCTGCCGCTGCCGCGTCCGGGTCCCGCTCCTAGTTCATTCCTCCTTAAGCCGACTCTCTAGCGCATGCCTGACAAGCAACCCTTGCGACAATTTGTCTTTTGGTTGCACAAAATAAGTGATTCGTTGCGCGGTCTTCCGCCCGTGTAAGAAACACAAAACAGGAGCGCTCCAAATGAAATCAACCAGCGGGCGTTTCATCGGTATGCGCGAGATAATGAAACGGTTCTAGTACAATTCTCGGTCGCGGAGAATTGCCGTAAAGCCGTGAAATGGCCCGAGAGCGTTCGCTCTGATTCTTATCCTTTAGATTCTTATGCCAAGGGCAAAGCAAGACAAAGAGGCAAAACATGAAAGGTGACGCAAAAGTTATTGCCATTCTGAACGAAGTGCTCAAAGCCGAGCTCACCGCCATCAATCAGTATTTTCTTCATGCCGAAATGTGCGAGAACTGGGGCTATCAACGGATGGCCAAACAAGTCCGCAAGGAATCCATTGAAGAAATGCAGCACGCCGAAATTCTGATGGAGCGCATCCTGTACCTCGATGGCGCTCCCAATATGACCGACTATTTCAAGATCAATATTGGGCAAACCGTGAAAGCGCAGCTGGAGAACGATCTCGAACTGGAATACACGGCGGTGAAACGCCTGAACGAAGGCATCAAGGCGAGCGTCGCAATTGGGGACAACGGATCGCGCGAACTGCTCGAAAAAATCCTGCTCGACGAAGAACATCACATCGATTGGCTCGAAGGTCAGTTGCACGCGATCAAAGAGATGACCTACGAAAACTATCTCGCCCAACAGTTGCACAAACCAGAAGAGAGTTAGAACGAACGAGCGGGAACGAACAAATAAGAAGAACTGACCCAGCCTTCTTACAGCACCGCCAGTTCCGCAAAGACTCAAGGACTGAATCAGCAGGTCCTCAGTTCGAACTGGCGAACGTCGGTGAGTGAATGTCATCGAGCGTCTCCTGAAATCCAGAAACCGCGGGCGCGGCGGGCGTGTGTACAATGTTGACAGGAATTTTGTGCAGTCGTAAGACGGAGAGATGGCCGAGTGGCTGAAGGCGCACGCTTGGAAAGCGTGTTTACTCGAAAGGGTAACGTGGGTTCGAATCCCACTCTCTCCGCCAACTCATTTATAATCAATAAGTTACAGTGATTTTATGGTCTACTCTTAACCCACTCTCGGCACTAGTTTTCATCTTTAGAATGAGCGACATGCAATTTCGCGCGGTCAGAAAACGTGCCGATAAGTCTGAAAGCGAGAGAGCGACTGATTCAGAATCAGTTGCCTGAAATGCAAAACGCGTCGGGCTAAAGTCGCTGTCCTATTTTGGCGCCCAAATCCCAGGTTGCTGCTGACATGTTTAAGTCGATTAGGGAACAGCCTCCTGGGCTTCTTCGTCTGGTTGTCCCAGTGACTTACAGCGCCGGGAGGCACCTCTAAGTCTTGCAATCTTTTTAATGTCGGCCCCGAAAAGTTTGCGCCCTACCAGTGTGCGGGAATCAACGGTCTAGTCATTGCCAAGGTGCAGGCGAGGCAGCCGTTCATGCCAGACGTTCAACGTATCCACAACTATCGAACCGTTGTCGGATTTGCATGCCTCGATGAATGATTGGGTGAGGCCAATCGAATCGGAAGATTCGCCTCTTGGCGACGACTGAATCTCGAGAAGTTTCACTAGCTCCCTCCGGGTGTGGGGACTCCTTACAGAGTCCGAGCTATTTCGAGACCGCACGCGTGGCACTCTCGATTACATCTGCGACTTCCTTGGGATGTGACACATAGACTGAGTGGCTGGCGCCTGCGACTTCGACTGTGTGGCTGTTCGCTCGCTTGGCATACCAACGTTCCAAGTCCGGGCTGATGGTTCGATCGCTTCCCGCCACGACCACCCAGCTCGGTTTGGTTCTCCATGCAGCCGTGGTGATCGTCGCTGAGAAATTGTCGGCAAAGTTAAACACCTGCGATCGTGCCATGAATGCAGCCCGGTCGTTGGGAAGGTCCGCTGCAAACAATTCATGAAATTGCGCCGGATCGATGTACTTGAATCCGTCCGGTGTTTTCTTTATGGCGCCCGACTTGGCCAGGTCGCTCGGGAAGCGCTTTCCGTCCTCGGACTCTTTCTCGCCGGTATCCGGCATGTGGGCTGCAACGTACACCAGGCCGACAACCGATGGATCCGTACCCGCCTCTGTAATTACGGCTCCTCCATAGCTATGCGCGACAAGAATGCATGGTCCATCCTGCAGGGCTAGCGTGCGCTTCGTAGCAGCCAAGTCATCTTTAAAGGACGTCTCGGGTTCTTGAACGATGCTGACGCTATAGCCATCGTTGACAAGAATGTCGTAGACGCCTTTCCAGCCAGAACCGTCTGCCCATGCTCCATGCACTAGCACGATGTTCTTGATCGACGTGTCTGATGTTTGGGCGACAGAGTTGTTTGCCATTCCAAGGGCGCACAGGCATATGAGCCCTGCCTTCACGTAGTTCGCGATCATAAAACCTCCTTAACGTTTAAATCTCTTCCAGAAATAGTTTTTGGTGCTGTCTGCCTCCGAGGTGTCCCAGGTGCACCTGGCGTTTGTTTTAGCTTCGTCGGTCAGCTTTGGTCTCCCTCGGCGATGGGTCCGTTGGGCGGCTTGTCTTCTTCTTTTTCTTTCATGGCTGACTTGAAGCCACGGATACCTTCTCCGATGCCTTTGCCGAGTTCGGGAAGCTTCTTTGGGCCGAATACCAGCAGTGCGATTCCGAAGATCACCAGCAGATGCGTGGGTTGAAACAGTCCTTCAAACATAGATTCTCCTCAGGCATATGAGCATTGCCTTTACGTAGTTCGCGATCATAAAATCTCCTTACTTCAGCTGTGTATTAGCAACGGGCAGGATCGTGGTGATATGCCATCCCTCAAGATCGTGCACTAGCGTCTGACTAATCAGATATTCGGCGTTTTGAGGCGGCTGACCTGGAAGACCACGTGAGAACACCACAGGGACCAACAGTTGCACCACCCCGTCTGCAATCGGAGTGACGCTAAATCTAGTCATGTCTGGTTCGAGATGCCACGTTCCTTTGTAATAGGAACGAAAGATACCTATTGCTTGTTGCGATCCTCTGACCGGATTACCCCGCGAAACCCAAAGGAAGTCGGGGGAATCCCAGATCATCGATCCGACGGTGTCTGCATCATGGGCATTTTGCGCGGCGACGAAACGCACGAACACGGCACGGATTTCATCCTGCACGGGATATGTTGGCTTCGCCGTCTGAGCGTTGGCAACCAGTGTGGCTAGCAAGCAAAGTACGATTATTTTCATATCGAATCTCCGATTCCTCTTGAAGTGGGCATCTACTGAAGCCCAAAGAGCGCAACGTTATTTCGCGGCTGCGGTCAGAATGTTTTCGACCTTTGCGTCAAGTTCCCGCGCTACTTTGAGAGCATCGTTGTTCCCATAGGGAGCAAGATAGGAGGCCATCCTGTCATACGAGATACGCACGCTATCTGGGCGCTCCTCAATGAGGATAGTTACCGGCGCATATGAGCCAGCGTCGACAACATGCTTCACCATTTCCTTCATGATCAGCGGATTGCCCGCAACGATGCGGAGAATTCTTGGCTTGGCGGTCCCATTCTCCTTCTGCAGAACCTCACCGTGGTCGAACCGCGTAAACTCCATAAGCCCGTTCGGTTGAATCACCGCATTCACTACGTTTTCCATTTCGGCTTCGTTTTGCGCCGCTGAAAGGCTCTGGCGGAATGCAGCCATATCAGGATGACCGATCTGTGCGTCGATTCGGGCAACCACCGTGTCAAAGGGCTCGGTGGTAACGATATTGACTCGTTGGACGTGAACTTCCTGAATGCCCATATGTGTTGCCTCTCCTTTTGTTGCTGCTGCCGTTTGGCCCGACATCCCAATGCAAGTGGCTAGGCCAAGAGCAATGCCGGAAACTGTCCGAAATACTCGTGAAATACCCATGTTCCTCTTCTGCTAATTAACCTGAGTACCGAGCTCAAGGGAGCTCGTCACAGCGAGTAGCGAACACGGGGCGCTGTGACCTGCAGCTAATCCTCAGCCGCAGACTCAGAGCGTCAGATAGACGATTTGGACCCACTGCTCGTTGTTGATGATGCCATTGCCCCATACGGGGTCGAGATCGGCAAACGGCTTTTCCGCGACGGCTTCCTGGGCGGATTTTCCCTCCGACTTCAATTTCTGAACGCGATCGCGCGAAGTGATGAGCATGTCCCGAACTTTCGTGAGGTCCTCTTTGTTGCCGAGCGGGCCGTGCCCTGCAACAATCTTGGTGGAATTGTCGGCGAGCGAGAGAATTCTCTCGGCTGCGGCAATCATGCCGCTAATTGTGCCGCCCGTACCTGGGTCGATGTAGGGATACATGCCATTAAAAAACAGGTCGCCCATCGAAATCACGTTGGCCTTCTGAAAATGAACGTAGATGTCCGAATCCGTATGCGCGGGGGCAACGTGTTGGAGCTCGAGGATTTCGCCATTTGCTCGCAACTGGTAACTGGTAGCGAAGGTCTGCTGCGGCAAGGCCTCTACCGGCGAGGGGTCGAAATGCAAGCTGGCGAGCGCGCCGTCTGCTTCTCTATACAAGACCGGCAGGTCATGCGGCTCAGACATCCGCTTCTTAGTGTTTTCGTGCGCAAGGACCGTGGCTCCTGCGGCGTGAAGATGTGCATTGTTATCGGTATGGTCGAAGTGCCAGTGGGTGTCGATGACGTATTTCACCGGTGCGCTGCCGAGGCCATCGATAGCTTCTTTGAGCTTGGGCCAGGCGGGTGCAACGAAAGTGTCCACAATGAATTTGCCGTCTGGACCGTTGAGTACTGTCACGGCTCCGCCGGGACCGTCGAACATAGTGACGTTGTCAGCAAGCTTTTGCGTTTCCATGGGAACGGCGTTGAACTTGGCGCGCATACTCGCGAGCAGGTCGGCCGGGGAAAGCGATTCTTGCGCGCGGCTCGCTGCGGAGGCGTGGAGCAACGTCGCAGGAAAGAAGTGCGTCAGAAAGGCGCTCCCGGCTAGCGTGACGGAACCTCGCAAAATGTCGCGGCGTGAGGTTTGCTTCTGTAAGAAATCGAATTTCATGTCTTTCTCCTTTTTCTGTGCCAATTCGATTACCACCTTGGCACACACTTGATTGGAGGCTTCTGGCCGTAATGAGTGACATTGTTTGTTTTATTGCCTGTGATAAGGCATGCAAATAAGATAACGAAATGGAACTTCGTCAAATTCGCTCCTTTCTCTCGATCGCCGAGACTCTGCACTTCGGGCGTACAGCGGAGTTGATTCATCTCAGCCAACCCGCTTTAAGCCTTCAGATAAAAGCTCTTGAGGAGGAGGTTGGAGTGCGACTCTTCGAACGGAACCGACGCAAAACAACGCTCACCGCCGCTGGCGCGGCTTTTCGCGATGATGCCGCTGCAGCGCTATCGCAATTGGAACAAGCCATTCGCAGGGCGAGGTTGGCTGCCAATGGGAAACTGGGACTATTGCGGATTGGCTTCGTCTCAGTTGCCGGAAGTGAGATCGTGGCCGATATCGTTCGTCAGTTTAGGGAGTTATATCCGGAAGTAGAGGTCTCTTTGCGCAATATTCTCACGGCGGAGCAGGTACAGATGCTAGAGACCGGGTCGCTCGACATTGGATTTCTTCGTCTGCCGATTGGAGGGCACTCGGCCCTCGATGCTGTCACAGTGCATCGCGAACCCTTCGTGCTCGTCGTACCCTCGTCCCATAAACTAGCAAAAAGAAAAAGGGTGCGCCTGCGCGAAGTGGCGGGCGAGAACTTCGTGATGTATGAGCGTACCTGGGCCCCTGGATTCCACGATTTGATGTTCGGGATCCTTCGCGATGCCGGGATTGTTCCCAATGTCACTCAGACCGTAGGAGAGTCCCAACGCTGATCTCACTCGTTCATTCGCGCATGGGCATCACCATTGCGCCGTTATCGGTGGTCATACACAGTGTCGCTTCGGTAGTCGCCTGTAACATCGTAGACAAGATACCGATGTCTGAAATTGGTATGGCCGTTCGCAAAGGAACTCGAGCCCCGGTCGTAGACAACTTCAGATCTTTCGCTCTAAAAACCTTAGGTCATTCAAGAAGCGCTTAGTATGCCAACCGGAGTTGACTCAGTTCATCGGCCTGTCAAACCACCAAAATTCCCGTATCGTCCGCCAACCGGAACCTATCCAGAAATGGGCTTCGAAGAAGTTGGCTGGATTGGTAACGACAAGTCTTAGTGCTGTATCTGAAGCGCCCCGAGCGAAGAGTTGGGAGTTGAGATGGTGTTTAGGGGCGCTTCAGATACAGCGACTTGAAGGAAGCCGCCCCGGGGGACTATGGGATTTGTATCCGGAT
>Ga0209624_10000054_pt1 | contig 110715 bp, 100 predicted proteins | sample JacPinW_OM2H0_O1_FD_188565 | JGI IMG/M metagenome (GOLD analysis project Ga0209624, IMG submission 188565) | Forest soil microbial communities from Algoma, Ontario, Canada - Jack Pine, Ontario site 1_JW_OM2H0_O1 (SPAdes) (version 2) | ecosystem: Environmental > Terrestrial > Soil > Boreal... | reverse complement strand
TGCTGCAGACGATTCTCGGCCTCGACGCGGCGGACCCGGTCGACCAGCCGGGCCTCTCCGCGCTTCTAACCCGGCTCTTCGGCCATGATCGGCAAGCCTACATCGCAGCTGCGCGGCAGACACAGCACCTGGCGAGCGTGCACCGGCTGGGGCTGGCGCCGGAGTTGATGCAGGCCGTGGCCGAGCTGGGCGTGACCGTGCCGGCGTTGTCGACCCGGCCCGTCATTCACTTCATGGCGGATCAATTGAAAATCGACGGCGGCTATCACAAGACGCCAGGCCACCAGGACTGGCGCAGTGTGCAGGGCAGCCTGGACGGAATCACCATCTGGCTGCCCTTGTTCGACGTCGGCGTCCATGACTATCCGCTCGAAGTCATCCGCGCCAGCCATCGCGGCGGCTTACTGCCCAGCGTCGAAGATCCGTTCGGCCATCGCATCGCCGACAGCCAGGTCGACGAGACGCAGTTCGCGGCGGTGCCCGTGCACCGCGGCGACGTCATATTCTTCTCGGGCTTCCTGGTGCATCGAACCGGAAACGCCGGCGGCGGCTTGGTGCGCATCGCGCTCAGCTACCGGTACAACAACGCGGCCGAGCCCAGCTTCGTCGAACGCAACTATCCGAGCCCCTATGTCTACCGGCCGGATATGCGTCTGTTGCAGGAAAACTTTCCGACTGCCGACGACCTGCGGCATTTCTTCAGCGACTGAACGCGGGGCGCTAGCGTTCCCGTATCGCGAGACCGAAGCCCGTGCGGCCGAAACCGTTGCCGCAATAGAGCATCCAGCGCTCGCCGTCGTGATCGAACACGTGCGGATAGGCCACCATCTCGGAGTCCCAGCCCGCCGCGGCCGGCAGCAGATCGGCCTCGGCGGGCGTCCGCCGCCAGTTCAGTCCGTCTTCCGAGCGCGCCGCACCGAGGCGGTAGGGCCGTTCACGGGTACGTACGCTGAACCACATGGCGTAGCCGGTACCGTCGCGCAACACGCAGGGCCGGGCAATGGCGAACTCCTCGCCCTCGAGCGGCACGGCAATTCGCCCGCGCTCGTGCCAGTGCACGCCGTCGACTGAACGCGCATCGCAAATATGATAGGAGGGCGAAGGACGGCCCCCGATGTCCTCCCAACCGAGTCCGCTTAAGTACCACATGCGCCAGCCGCCGGCCTCGGGCAACACACAGGGATTGGAGCAGAACCACGGGTCGTCCACGCTGCGCTCGAGCACCGGACCCGGGCGGCGCAGCCAGGCGCCGTCCGGCGCCGCTTCCGCCATGCCGATCGACACGTGGAAGGGTACCGTGCCGCGCGTGTTCCATCCGATGTAGTAGAGCCGGCGTCGGCCCTGGTGCAGGGTGAGCCAGGACATCATCGCGCCGCAATCGTCGAAAGCGCCGAGCGGACCCGTTCCGAGCGCTGCCGCCGGCGACATCTCCAGGATGCTTTCGGGGCGACGCAGATCGAGCACCAGCCAGGCAATGTGCGAGCGATTCTGGGCGTCGCGCGGCGAGAACCAAATGCGATGCAGTCCGCCGCCCAGCGGCTCGGCAAAAGGCACGGAGGCATGCGAGATGAGGAACTCGCGCTCCCCGCGCGGAACATAAATCTGCCCGAGTCGCCGCCAGCCCACCGCTACAGACGCGTCCGCGAGGAGGGCACTCGTGCGACGGGCGTCGGCGGTGCGACGAACACCTGTTCCGGCTCCGTATTGGCCATGATCAATGCGCCGGCGCCGATCAGGCAGCGCTCTGCGATGGTAATGCCGTCGCGAAACGTGGCATTCACTCCGACGAAGCAATGATCGCCGATGCGAACGCCGCCCGACACGACGATATGCGACGCCAGGAAGCAGTGGTCTCCGATCGACGCGTGGTGCCCGATATGATTGCCCGCCCACAGCAGGGTATCGCTGCCGATTTGAGCAAAGGGCTGGATCACATTGTGCTCCATGACAAAGCTGTTATCGCCCAGCGAGAGGCCGGCCCAAGCCGATGCCCGCGGGCTGATGTGGTTCGCGAGACGGTAACCCGATGCCTTGGCCGCGGCGTACTTGGCCGCGCGGATGCTGTTCATTTTGGCGTAGCTCAGCGCCACGAACATCATGTGATCTTCGGGTGGGAAAGCCCGCGGCAGCTCTTCGAACGGCACGACCGGCACTCCCTGAAAGGTGGTCTCCGTGAGATAGGCGCCATCCACGGTATGGGCGACGACTTTATAGTCGCTGTCGTGGACAAAGTACCAGTCGAGCACTTCGGCGATCTGCCGCGTGCCGAAGATCACCAGGTTGCGGCTCATGGCTTCCACCACCCCTCGCCCACGCTCACCGGCGATCGCTGCGCGTGACGCCAGGCGAACGCGGTGAATTCGTACAGTCCGTAGTCGGCGCGGAACGCGATGTGGCGCGTGAGGTCGCGTCTGAGAAAGGCCGCCGCCTCATCGAACCCCCAATGAAAGAGATCGTCGCGTTCCCAGTCCACATGCCGACTCATGGCATTGAAGGCGACCCCGTAGCGCGCGGCGCGGAACGCGGCGCTGAGCAGGGTCTCGGCCATGGCCACCATCTGCTCCCTGGGAATTCCCTGCCGTTCCGTCAACACGCCGTTCATGATGACCACATCGACGGACTCCGGCGGCAAGGGATGGGTGATGATATCGCGCGCCTCGAATGGCTTCCCGGGCCAGCGCTCGCGTCCGAGAGCGATCATGGCGGGGGAGATGTCGATCCCCCGGTAATCCACCGCATTCTGGCGGCCCGTGGCAACCAGGTAGTCCAGCAACAGACCCGGACCGCAGCCGAGGTCGAGCAAAGTCGGCGGCGCGGCACCGGCGGGTACGGCACTCAGGATTTGCAGTTGCACGTTGAAGCGCTCGGCCAAATCCCGTCCATTGGGCCAGTCCACACCGAGCGGCGTCGCGCCTGCCTGCGCAAGGCACCGCTCGTAATGGCGCTGGAGCGGCAGCCAGTCTAACGACATAACCTGTGATTGAAGCACACTACCCCGCATGAGGTATAGGTTCTCTCGCACGAAGCCGCCGCAAGCTGTGCGGCGGCGCAACCTCAAGCCCGGCAGTACAGAACCGTCTCCTCGGCGTGAATCGTGTAGTGATCGATATAACAAGAATAGAACGGAAATTTATCCTTGATGTACAGGATGATTTCGAATAAATCCCCCGGCTTGTGATAAAGCGAAATCGCGAGCTTCGGCTTGAATCGCTGAATGCTCTCCCTGGCGCCGCGGATAGATTCCAGTTCGGCCCCCTCCACGTCGAGCTTCACGAAATTTATCCTTTCGACGTCCTTGGTGTTCACCAGGTAATCGATCGACCTCAACGGCACCGGAGCGTTTCCCGAGCTGAAGCCGGGAGCGTACTGATTCAGCACGATGGGCTGCGCGAGAACATTCTTGTCCGACAGCCCATAGGGCATGACCTTCACGTTGTCGTGGGCGAATTGCTTGACGTTGTATTCCAGAATCGCCAGGTGATCGGCGACCGGATCGAAACAGTACACGTTGCCGCGCGGCCCGACGGCGTTCGAGAAAACGGCCGCCGTGTCTCCGGTGCATGCCCCGCCGTCGATCACCGCATCGCCCGATTCCGGGGATATTTTCACCCCGTCGCTGCTGTAGAAATATTGCCGGCGAAACAGATAGTAGTCCAAGCCCAAACAGTCGACGAGATATCGATTGTCCTCATACTCGAAATCGAAATGCTTCAGGCCGCCGAACATGCCGCCGGACGGAAGCCGGCTCGGCGTGGATTTTTCGGCCGCCTTATACCGCTCGAATTCAGCCTCTTTGCCCGCGAACCCCACCGGCAGCCTGACGCTGAAGTGTCCCGCCAGCCGGAATGCAATGAGATGCAGGTACAGCCGCTTCGATGCGTCGTTGCCGAGCAGCGAGTAGGCCGAGAACAAACTCTCGTGATTCTTTATGAACCAATCGAAAAAAAACGCGCTCTCCGCGGCCTTGAAATCTTTCGAATGATCGACCCCGTCGAGATTGAATCTCGCGGCATCGAAATTGTCGAGGAAGGTGTTCAATTTGAGGGCCGCGATGGACTCGACGAGAATCGAGCCGTAAAACGCCTGCACCGAGCCGGGGAGTTCGCTGAACATATGCCATTTTAGCCCCATGGGCGGAGGCCCGGCCGGCTTTTAAGCGCGCCGGTCGGCAATTTTGGGGTAGAATCTGCGCCCCTTTTCTCCCGCCCAAGGTCGATTGCCCGAGTGAAAACCGCCATCGTCAAGGCCGCAAGCAAAGCCCCCAAAGTGGGCTTCGTCAGCCTGGGTTGCCCCAAGGCGCTGGTCGACTCCGAACGCATACTCACGCGCCTGCGCGCGGAAGGGTACGAAGTCGCCGCAAGCTATGCGGCGGCGGATCTGGTCGTGGTCAATACCTGCGGATTCATCGACTCGGCGGTGGATGAATCGCTCGAGGCCATCGGCGAAGCACTCGCGGAAAACGGCAAGGTGATCGTGACCGGCTGCCTGGGCGCGCAGCCGCAGAAGATTCTCGACAGACATCCGCAGGTATTGAAGATCACCGGGCCGCAGCGCTACGAGGAAGTCGTGGCCTCGGTGCATGAACACCTGCCGCCGCAACATGAGCCCTTCGTGGATCTCATTCCGGCGGGCGGCGTGAAACTGACACCGCGCCATTACGCCTACCTCAAGATTTCCGAAGGCTGCAATCATCACTGCACTTTCTGCATCATCCCCTCGATGCGGGGGCGCCTGGTCAGCCGGCCGATCGGCGACGTGCTGCGCGAGGCCGAACAGCTGGTGCGCGCTGGCGTGAAGGAACTGCTGGTCATCTCTCAGGACACGAGCGCATACGGCGCGGATCTCAAATATGCCGCGCAAACGTGGCGCGACGTGGAACGGCGCGCGCATTTCTACGATCTGGCGGCGGCTCTGGGCGAACTCGGCGCATGGGTTCGGCTGCACTACGTCTATCCCTACCCGCACGTCGATAAGGTCGTCGACCTCATGGCCGACGGGCGGGTTCTGCCCTACTTGGATATTCCGTTTCAGCACGCGAGCCCGCGAATATTGAAGCTGATGAAGCGCCCCGCCGCCGCCGAGGACACTTTGCAGCGGATCGCCGCCTGGCGGCGCGCCGTGCCCGACATCACCCTGCGCAGCACCTTCATCGTCGGCTTCCCCGGCGAGACCGAGGAAGACTTCACCCAGCTGCTCGAATGGCTGCAGGCCGCCCAGCTGGACCGGGTCGGCTGCTTCGAGTATTCGCCGGTCGAAGGCGCGGCGGCCAACGACCTGCGTCAGGAACCCGTGCCTGCGGAGGTCAAGCAGGAGCGCCGGGCGCGCTTCATGGAGTTGAGCGCCGAGATCAGCGCACGGCGGCTCGAACAAAAAGTGGGCCGCACCATGCGGGTCCTCATCGACCGGATCGACGGCGGTGTGGCCATCGCCCGCTCGGCCGGCGACGCGCCCGAGATCGACGGCACGGTACGCATTCGCGCGGCAAAGGGATTGAAGGTGGGCGATTTCGCGGACGTGCGCATCACCAAGGCCGGCGCTTACGACCTCGAGGCCACGAGCCTGGCGCCGGCAACGCTCCCGCAGCCGGCAACGCCCCCGCGGCCGGCAAAGCTCCCGATTGTGTGAAAATGCGCTTCAATTCTCTCGACTGTGGATGGAGATGACCGTGGAAATAGCCGCTGACAAAGTGGTATTGATTCATTACACGCTGAAGGACGACAGCGGCGCCGTGCTCGATAGTTCCGCCGGGGGCGAGCCCCTCGCCTATATACAGGGACACGGAAACCTGGTGCCCGGGCTGGAGAAGGCTCTGGAGGGGAAGCAGGGCGGCAATACCTTGACCGTCACGCTGGCGCCCGCCGACGGCTATGGGACCCGCGAGGAGAAGCTGGTGCAGCGCGTGCCGCGCCGCTCCCTGCAAGGGGCCGGCGAAATCAAGAAAGGCATGCAATTCCAGGCGCGTACCGACGACGGCATGCGCGTATTCACCGTGACCGGCATCGCCGGCGACATGGTGACCCTCGACGGCAACCATCCGCTCGCCGACCAGACGCTGCATTTCGACGTGGAGATCGTGAGCGTGCGTGCGGCGACGACCGAGGAGCTCGAGCACGGCCATGTTCACGGCGCCGGCGGACATCATCACTGACCGATGATCCGGGCGAGGCCCGCGCCTTGTATCGCCGACCGAGCGCGGCGCCGGCGGACATCATCACTGACCGGCGATCCAGCCGAGGTCGGCGCCCGTACCGCCGACCGAACGCGGCGGCGGCTAGCGAGCGCTGCGGCTCATTGAATGTACTTGAACAGGGACAATCCCTGAGTCAGGGTGTACGCCTGCATCGCCGCGCTCAAAGTCGTGTTCTGCGAGTCCAAACTGGTGATGGCACTGGCGTAGTCCAGGCTCTGCAGAGACGATATCGATTGCTGTAGCTGGGTCTGCTGGCTGGTCTGGACCGATTGCTGAGTGGTGATGGTGTTGAGCCGGCCGCCGACGCTGGCCTGCACCGTCGATGTCTGGCTGATCGCTTGGTCAATGTTGTTCAACGCGGTGCCCACGGCATTGTTCAGCGCCGGAACCGCGGTCGGGCTGCTCGCACCCGATTGGATGGCAGTGATGAGACTCTGCACCGTCGCGAACAGACTTTGATTGCCGCTCGGCGCCACGCTGAAGGAATCGCCCGTGGCGGGCTGGCCGGTCAGGGTGACTTGCGCGCCGCCGAAGCTGATGGTCTGACCCGAGGTGTAGGCGCCGCCCGTGACCACGTTGCCCAGCGAATCGACCACCTGGTAGGTGTTCGGTGCGGTGAAATTGATCGAATAGGTCTTGCCGCTGTATCCAGTGGTACCGGTCACGCTCGTCGCGCCGAGGATTCCGGATCCGGTATTGGCGGCATTGGCCGCCGCCGTGAATGTCCCGTTACCCGTCTTGATTTGATTGAATACCACGTCGCCGTTGTCGCCGACCGGAAGAGTCTGCCCCGGGGCGATCTGAATCTGATTCTGGCCCTGATCGCCGGCGTAGCTCGCACCGGTCGCGGTCAACGAGAAAGGCTGGGTTTGGCTCGCGAAGCCTGAGAATATGTACTGGCCGTTCCCGTCCTGGGTGTTGGCCAGCGTCAGCAGGCTGTTCTGAATCTGCGTGGCCTGCTCCGCAATCGCGGTGAGATCTTCCCCCGTCTGTGTGCCCGAATTGGCCTCGAGCGCGAGGCTGCGCAGGCTCTGCAATTGGTTTTGCAATTGCGACAGCGCGGTATCCTCGGTTTGCAGGCTGGTCTGCGCGCTGTTGCCGTTGGCGGTGTACTGCTGGCTCTGCGCCAGGGCTTGATCGTAGTTGTTGACGGCACCGGCGGCGATGGGGTCCTGCGACGGGGAGGTGAAGTTCAGACCCGAGGAGACTTGATTCTGCGTTTGCGACAGGTTGGACTCGAGCGTATCGAGCGCGCTCAGAAACTGCGTTTGATTCAAACTTTGGGTGACGCGCATGGTCATGTCATTGGTCCTACGAGTACGTACCGTTGATCGAATCCATGAAGAAGGTGAACGTGCCGTTCGCAATGCTCAGTGCCTGAGCCGAGGCCTGATAGGCCTGCTGCCACTGCAGCAGATTGGCGGCTTCCTCGTCCAAATTGACGCCCGATACCGACTGCACGGATTGCAGTGCCTGGGTATTGACCGCGGTTTGCGCGGTTTGCGCGGTATTGATCTGTTGCGCCTGGCTGCCGATGCCGGTGATGAGCGAGCTCACCGCGCCGTTGACGCTGACCGTGCCGTTCGACAGGATCCCCTGCGTCTGCAAGTTGGCGCTCGCCAGCGCATTGCGGTTGTCCCCGGTTCCGCCGGCATTGCTTTGCACGGTGAAGGTATCCCCGGTCGCCGGAGTGCCGCTGATCTGCACCTGCCAGCCGTTCTGCGAGATGTTGCTTCCCGAAGTGTAGGCAAAGCTTCCCGCACCGTTGACCGAGTACGTGGTGGGGCTCAAGAACTGGATGGTCGCCGTGGTCAGCAAATTCGGATTCGCGGCGTTCACGACGCTGCCGCTGCTGATGGTCGCGCTTCCCGTATTGGTGCCGGCCACGGACGTCTGGATGGCGCCCGCCGCGGCGATCTGCGCGGTGCCGGTCAATGCGACGGCGAAGGAACCCGCGGCCTGTGCCGTGGGCTGAATCAGGAACTGGTCCCCGGACGCGGGCGTTCCCGACAGCACGATCGAAAGTCCGTCGGCCGTGATCGGGTTGCCCGCCGTGCCGTTGCCCGTGAACGCGACGGCGCTGCCCGTCGCGGCGTTGGTCAGGCTGTAGGCGCCGCCCTGATAGGACAGAAGATAATTGTTCGCGGTGAGCGCACCGACATTGGTGATGCTGACCGCGGCAGTGGTGTTGTCGGAGTTGTTAGCAGAAGCGGAGGCCTGCGGGCCCGCGACCGAAAACATGTTCGCGCCGAGATTTCCGGACAGATCCAGGCCGGCGTTCTGCTGGGCGTTCGCGGTTTGGTTCAACGCAATGGCGATTTGGCCCAATTGGTTGACGGCGGGATCGACCGCCTGGGTGCGCGAGGCCAGCAGTCCACCCAGATCCCCCCCGGTAATTTGGCTGCTGATCGACACCTTGGGGTTGGCTGAACTGGCAACCTCCAATTGCGAGGCGTTGAACTGATTGCCGACGGTCGTCAAGGCCGTCGCCTGGTCGTTCAACACCAGCGGCTGGCCGTTGCCGACGAAGACGTTCACCGCGCCGGTGCTGTCCGTGGTCGTCGATATGCCCACCAATTGGGACAGATTCGACACGAGCTGGTCGCGCTGGTCGATCAGATCGTTCGGCGGCTGACCGCCGGCATTCGCCGTGGCGGTGACGATCTGTTGATTGAGGGCGGCAATGGACGTGCCGATCGAGTTGATCTGCGTGACGTCCCCCTGTATGCCCTGATTGATACTCGAATTCAGGCCTTGCAGCTGGGTATTGGTGGACGCGAAGGCGCTCGCGACGCTCTGCGCCTGGCTCAGCAAGGCCTGACGCGCGGCGGTGGAGGTCGGATTGTTCGCCACGGTCGACCACGCGTTGTAGTAATTCTGCAGCGCGGTACTCAAGCCGCCGGCCGACGTGCCGACGATGTTGTCGATCTGGCCCGTGTAATTCTGCAGGCTGTTGAGCTGGCCGAGGGTGCTCTGCGAGGAGTTCAGCTGGTTCTCCGCCAACTGACTGAAGGCGCGGGTGACCGAGGCCACTTGAACGCCGGCGCCGATCGGAGCGCTACCGTCGGTTTGCGGCACTGCGGCGGTCAGATTGACGGATTCCTTGGCATAGCCCGGCGTATTCGCATTGGCGATGTTATTGCTCGTGACCGCCAAAGCAGTCTGGTACGCCTGCAGCGCGGAAATACTGATTCCAAACACATCTGACACGTTGTCTTCTCCGGGATGCCGATCCAGGCTGTTCAGCCCGTCCGCGGGTTATCGGCACTCGTTCTCATTTCTAAAGCTTCTCGCCGTTGACGTTGAGCGCCATGCGCAACGTGCTGCTGTTCAGGATGTCGTTTAACTTATTCGCATACTCGGGATCGGTGGCATAACCGGATTTCCCGATGCTCTGGACGTACGCCTGCGGGTCGCCGCCGGCGGCCACTGCATCCTTGTAGCGGGGCGAGCTGCCGAGCAGGCGGGCGAAGTCGCTGACGCTCTCTTCGATGGAGCCGTAGGCGCGAAACGCCGTATGCCGCTGCGTCGCCACGCCGCCGCTGAATTCGAGCGTGTTCGCGGTGGCCCGCGCGCCGTCCCAGGAGTCATCGGCCTTGATGCCGAACATGTTGAGGCTGGGAGCACCCTCGGCGGTGCGCGCCATGCGCTTGCCCCAGCCGGTTTCGAGCGCCGCCTGCGCCAGCATCCCCATGGGGCTGACGCCGAGCGCGTCGGCCGCGCGGCGGATCGTCGGCAGCACTTCGCCCACGAATTCACTGGCGCTCTCGAGCGTCGTGGCCGAGGACGGCCGTGCCGGAGCTCCCGTGTAGGCGCTCGCCGGCGCCGGCCGCGCGGCCGTCGGTGCGGCAGACGGCGACGAAGGCGCGGGCGCCGGCGCCGCTCCGGAGGAAAGCTGGCGGGTCAGCAACGTGCCCAGGCCGAGTCCCCCGTGTTGGCTCAAACTGAGCGCGATTTGCTTGTCGAACATGTCCTGGTACATGCCCATTTCATTGCTGGCCGGATCGCCCTGGTCGGCGCTGGCATCGCGCATGCTCTTCAGCATCATCTGCAGAAACAGCGCGTCGACCTGCTGCGCGACGGCGCGCAGGGTTTGCGGCGAGCTCGTATCCTTCTTGAGCGCGGAAAGCCCGGACAGGTTGGTGTAGGTTTCCGCGCTCGTCGTCGCGGGCGGCATCGGCGGAATCGGTATCAGGGGCGCGGTCATTAGATCACCACCAGCTCGGCCTGCAGCGCGCCGGCCTCCCTGAGCGCCTCCAGTATGGCCACCAGGTCGCCCGGAGCCGCGCCGACTTCATTGACGGCGCGCACGATCTGTTCGAGGTCCACGCCCGGCTTGAACAGGAACATATGGTTGTTGCCTTGATCCACCTTGATGGTCGAATTGGTGACGACCTCGGTGGTGCCCACCTTGGCGAACGGACCCGGCTGGCTGACGCTTTGTTCTTCTTTGATGGTCACCGACAGCGAACCGTGCGATACGGCCGCGGGGCTCACCGTGACATTGCTGCTGATCACCACGGTGCCGGTGCGCGAATTGATGATCACCCGGGCCGGCGCGCTGGCCGGTTCCACCTGCAGATTCTCGATCATCGACAGAAAGGCGACCCGCTGCGTGAGATCCATGGGCGCGCGCACGCGGATGGAGCTGCCGTCGATCATCGTGGCGAAACCGGATCCGATACCCCGGTTGAGGCTCTCCACCAAGCGCGTCGCCGTGGTGAAGTCCGGATCGTTCAGATTCAGGATGATTGAATCGCCCTGCGCGATCTGCGTGGCAACCGCGCGCTCGACCGTGGCGCCGTTGGGAATCCGGCCCGAGCTCGGCACATTGACCGTCAGCTTCGATCCATCGTTGGCTTCCGCGCCGAAACCGCTGACGATGAGGTTGCCTTGCGCAATCGCATAGACCTGACCGTCGAGCCCGTGCAGCGGCGTCACCAGCAGCGAGCCGCCGCGCAGACTCTTGGCGTTGGCGATGGAGTTGACGGTGATGTCGATGGTTTGACCCGGCTTGACGAATGCCGGCAGCACCGCGTGCACCGACACGGCCGCGATGTTCTTGAGCTGCGGCGGTGAACCGTTTGCCGGCACCGTGATGCCGAGCTGGGCCAACATGTTCGTCAGCGACTGCACGGTAAACGGCGCTTGAATCGTTTGATCTCCGGTACCGTTCAACCCGACCACCAGACCGTAGCCGATGAGTTGATTGGTGCGCACGCCCTGGACTTGCGCCATGTCCTTGATGCGCTCGCCCCATGCGAGTGGGGCGGTCAGCAGTAGCAGCGCAATGGTGCAAATTCGAATGAGCATGGACTGTTCCGGCCTTAGAAAGGCGAATAAGCCGAGTTGAAGAACCTTGCCAACCAGCCCATGCGGTTGGAGCTGTCGACGACACCCTTGCCCGAGTAGCTGATGCGGGCGTCCGCGAGCTTGTCCGAGGTAACGGTGTTGTTGGTGGCGATGTCCGCCGAGCGGACGACGCCCGAAATGTGCACGAACTCGTCGCCCTGATTGAGCTTCAATGTTTTGTCGCCCTGGACCACCAGATTGCCGTTGGCCTGGACGTCGATCACGGTGACCGTCAGACTGCCCGCCAAACTGTTGCTCTGGGCGCTGGATCCGGCGCCGCTGAAGCCGTCGGACCCGTTCAGAGTGGTGGAAAGGATGGGCCTGCCTCTGACCGTCATGCTTTGTCCGAAGATCGTGGGCGCGCTGTTCGCCACCGTCGTCGTCTTGGCGGTCGTGGTGGTCGCGCTCTTACTGGCATTGGTCGCTTCGTTCAGAACGATGGTCAGCACATCGCCCACGCGGCGCGCCTTGAGGTCGGAAAACAACTCCATTTGCTGGCCTGCTTGATAGATCGCCCCCTCGGTGCGCGGAGTCGGCGGCGGCAGTACGCGCGCGACCACGGGTTCGGGCTTGTGATCCTTGGCCGGTATGAGCCCGCAACCCGACAGCGCGCCGAGCAGCAGCACGCATCCCAGAGCAGGCAATGAAGCTTTGAGCGTCATGACAGGTTCGTCGTCAAGTACTGCAGCATCTGGTCGGTGGTGCTGATCGCCTTGGAATTCATTTCATAGGCGCGTTGGCAGGTGATCATATTGACCAGTTCCGTGACGGTGTTGACGTTGGACGTCTCGAGCGATCCCTGCGCCAGCGTGCCGAGTCCGTTGAGTCCCGGTGCGCCGACTTGCGGCGAGCCGCTCGACCCGGACTCGACCAGGAGGTTGTTGCCGGAGGGCTGCAATCCCTGCACGTTGATGAAGTTCGCCAGCTGCACCTGGCCGACCGTGGTCGCCTTCGCGGCGCCCGGCGCGGTCACTGAGACGGTGCCGTCGCTGCCCACGGTGACCGACTGCGAGCCGACGGGAATGGTGATGGCGGGCGACAGCGGATAGCCGCTGGCCGTGACCACATTGCCCGTTGCATCCATCGAGAAGGATCCGTCGCGCGTATACGCGAGCGTGCCGTCCGGCATCGTGATCTGAAAGAATCCCTGTCCCGTGATCGACAGGTCCAAGGTGCCGCCGGTTTGCAGCACGCTGCCCTGGGAGAAGTTCTTTTCTGTGGCGGCGATTTTCACGCCGGTTCCCAGGGAAAGTCCGGTCGAATACTGGGTGTTCTGCGTGCTCTGCGCGCCGACCTGCTGCACGTTCTGGTACATGAGGTCTTGAAACGCGGCCCGATCGGCTTTGAAACCCGTGGTATTGCTGTTCGCGAGGTTATTGGAGATAACCGCCATCTGGGTGTTTTGCGCGTCGAGACCGGTCTTTGCGGCCCATAGTGCGAGATTCATGGTACGAGTCCTTTAGATTACGAAGTGAGCATCATGCGTTCGGCGCTCTGCTCATCCGTATCCGCCGAGTTGATGCTCTTGATCTGAAATTCATACAAACGCTGCAGTTCGATCATGTTGACCAGGGACTGCGCGGCGTTGACGTTGCTCGATTCCAATGCGCCGGATGTCACCGTGACCGTCTCGTCGCTGGCTGCCTTGCCGCCGCTTTTCAGGCGCAGCAGTCCGTCATCGCCTTTCTGCAAGTCGGCGGTGGGCGGGTTCACCAGCTTGATGCGGTCGACTTGCGACTGCGCATCCGGAGGCGACCCGAGCGGAACGACCGATATCGTCCCGTCGTTGCCGATAGTCACCTGGGTCGAGGGCGGAATGTTCAATGGGCCCGTCTCGGAGAGCACCGGCTGTCCGCTGGCTGTCGTGACGGCACCGCTCTCCGTCACTCGCAGATCGCCGGCCCGGGTGTAGGCCTCCTTGCCGTCCGCACCCTGCACCGCGATGAAACCCTTGCCGTTGACCGCGATGTCGAGCGGTTGGCTGGTCGTGGTGAGAACGCCGGTCGTGAAGTCGATCCCTGAGTTGCCCGCGACCGCATTGACGCGGGTCGGAAAACCCGCGCCGTAGATGGGCTGGCTGGTGAACGCCACCGCGTCGGCGCGAAAACCGGTGGTGTTCGCGTTCGCGATGTTGTGGTTGTTGACGGCCTGCGCTTGCATGATCTGCTTCGCGCCGGTCATCGACACATATAGTCCTCTGTCCATGATTCAGCTGCCCGTTATCTTGCGATTAGTGAGAGATCTGGATGACGGTCTGCGACTCTTGATTGGCCGTCGTGATGACCTGCGCGTTGGCGTCGAAGGACCGCTGCGCCGTGATCATGTTGACCAGCTCCGTGGTCAAGTCGACGTTGGAACTCTCGAGGGCGCCGGACTGGATGCTGCCGAAGCCCGCCGAGGATGCCGTACCCTGGATGACGTCGCCCGAGGTGAAGGTCTGCGACCAATTGGTGTCGCCCAGCTGCTTCAGGCCCTGCGGATTGGGAAAGTTCGCCATGGCCAACTGCCCGAGTTCGGTGGAACGGCCGTTGGTATACACCGCGGACACGATGCCCGAAGGGTCGATGGCGACGGTGCTCAACTGGCCCGTCGCGTAGCCGTTTTGGGTGATCGAGGTCACACCGAAAGCCCCGCCGTACTGGGTGGTCTGGCCGAAGTTGAAATTCATGCTCATGGCCTGCCCGCCGTCCGGCGGATTGAACCCGGCGAAGGTGAGGCCGCCGCCCGCGGGCACGGTCTGCGCGCCGGTGTTCGAGAAGGTCAGATCCTGCGCGGCGCCGACCTGCGTGCCGTTCACCGTCATATTGACGGCCCAGACATTGGGTACCGCGGTCTGCGTGAAGTACATGGTGGCCGGATAGGCATTGCCCAACGAGTCGTACACCGTGGTGGAGGTCGACTGGTTGTAGGTCAAGGAGTTCGTGGGATCAAAGGGCGCCACGGTCGGCACGGTCGCGCCGGCCGGAAGATTCAGGATCACGGTGCCGGTGGAGGTGGCCTGAGGAGCGCTCTGCGCCGTCTGCAGGTTCAGGTCGCTGAGCGCGCCGGTGTTGAAGCCGCCGTTGACCAGCGGCGGGTAGACCTGCAGCGCCTGCCCGGTCGAGCTCACCACATTGCCGTTCGAGTCTTCGGCGAACTGTCCGTTGCGCGAATACACGATGCCCTGCGGGCTTTGCAGCGTGAAGAAGCCGTCGCCGCTGATGGCCAGGTCGAGATTCGAGGACGAGGTGGAGATATTGCCCTGCGTGAACTGCTGCGCAGTGCTCGCGAGGCGCACGCCTTCGCCCGTGACCGAGGTGTTGAGGTTGACTGCGCCGGAGGCGTAGACGTCGGCAAACTCAGCGCGGGATTCCTTGAACCCCACGGTGTCCGCGTTGGCGATATTGTTTGCCGTGACGTCCAGATCCGAGCTGGAGGCGGTCAAACCCGAAAGTGCGATGCTGAAACTTGACATGGTTGCTCCTGAAGAATCTGGTTAGTTCGAAATCTGCATGACGCTGCTGAAGGGCACGCTGCCCAAGCCCGCGATGTTCAAGGTGAGTCCCGTGCTGCCCGCGCCCATCGTGACGCTCTGCACAGTGCCGTTCACGTAGGTGCCGATCGCCGTGCCCGAGGCGACGCCGTCGACGTTGGCGCTCAAGGTGTACTGCCCCGCCGGCGCCTGCGAGCCGTCGGACTGGGTGCCGTTCCATGAGAAGTTGGCAATTCCGGTCGACTGCGCGCCGAGATTGATTTGCTGCACGAGCACGCCGGCGCTGTTCGAGACGTTCACCGTCACCGACGAGGAAGTCTGCGGCACGGCAACTGCACCCGTGATGGTGGCGCCGTTCGTCGGCAGCGTGGCCGTCGAGCTGGCGACGAGCGCCTGGTGTCCGAGCAGCGAGGACGCCTGCAGCGCCTGGCTCGAACTGAGAGAATTCGAGAGCGCCGTGAAAGACGTATTGAGCTGCGTGATGCCCTGAACTTCGCTGAGCTCGGACAACTGGGTAAGGAAGGTGCTGCTGTCGACCGGGTTGGTCGGATCCTGGTTCTGCAGCTGCGCCAACATCAGAGTCAGAAAGTCCGTGCCGCCCAGGGTCGTGCCGGTCGTCGACAGCGGGTTGGTGCCGGACGAGGTGCTCGAGCTCCCGCCGACGGCGGGCGTGGTGGGCGTGGTGGGCGTAGTGGGGTTGCTGGCGCCGGCTGCCGAATGCGTGCTGTTGATTTGCATGATTAGTCTCTAAGTCCTAGTGACCCATCGAAATGGTTTTGAGCAGCAAGTCGCGGGCCGTGTTGATGGCCTCGACATTGGTGGCGAAGCTGCGGTTCGCTGAAATCATGTTGGTCATCTCCTCGATGGAGTTGACGTTCGACATGTAGATGTAGCCGTCCTTGTTCGCCGCCGGATTGTCAGGCTCGTAGCGCATCATGGGAGGAGCGCCGCTCTCCACGACGCCCAGCACGCGCACGCCGGCCGAAGGACTCTCGCCGTCGAAGTCCGTGTCCGAGGCATCCATCATGGTCTGGAACACGGGGTGACGGGCGCGATACACCTTGGTCGGATCGCCGTTGACGCTCTCCGCGTTGGCGAGGTTGCTGGCCGTCGTGTTGAGCCGGATGGTCTGCGCATTCAGGGCGCTGCCCGCGGTGTTGAATACATTGAATAAGGACATCGAAAGCTCCCGCCTATTGGCCGGCGATCGCGAACTGCAGGTCCGCGATCTGGTTGTTGATGAACTGAAGACTGGCTTGATAGCGCACGTTGTTCTCGGAGAACGCCGCTTGCTCCACCGGCATTTCGACCGTGTTGCCGTCGAGAGAGGCCTGATAGGGATTGCGGTATTTCAATTCGCCGGCGGGCAATTCGCCCTCGAGGGGCACGATGTGCGCCGCGGCGGTCACGCTCAAGGCCAGCGGCGCCTCGCTTTGCGACGAGGAGCCGAGCACCGAGGCGAAATCGATGTCGCGCGCCTTGTAGTTCGGCGTATCGGCATTTGCTAGATTGGTGGCGAGCACGTTCATCCGCTGCCCGTGTAGAAGCAGTGCTTGCTCGTGAATGCCAAAGATGTTGTCGAACATATGCGAATCTCCTCGGGTGGGATAAAGCAAGAGGTGTGCCAAGCCGCCCGAACCCGCCGCAATGAGGCCGACACGGCCGGAAATGTGAACTGGAGCACGTTTAGGCGTGCGCCCTGCCCTGCCGGTGCGAGTTCTGCGGGGCGCCGCGGCGGCCGGCGCGGCCTCGCGCGGCAAGGACTTGCCGCACCGGCCGAGCGGCGGCAAGGGGGCGAGCCGGCGTTCGCTGGAATACAGGCTCGATGGCTGGCACGCGGCTTGCTTACTACTCTCTATGATGTATGTGCCGCCAAAATACCGTCACTTAGGTTGGCTTGCCTGTCTGGCGGCCGCGCCGTCCTGGGGCGCCGACTTCCAAGATGTGTCGGAGCTCGAGAACCTGGCCAAATCCGCGGCGACGTCCGTGCTGACCCCGCCGACCAACCGCCAGCGCCTACAGGTCGGCCCTATCCCGCCCCGCCTGCAGCTGGCGCCCTGCGGCAACGTGAAATCGAGCATAGCGCTTGGGCCCCGAAGTCCGGCCCGGGTGTTGATCGAACTGCGCTGCGAGGGCGGCACTCCCTGGCACCTTTATGTTCCGGTCAAAGTCGTCGGCACCTCCCCGGTGCTTCTCGCGGCCCACGCCATCGTCACGGGTACGGTGCTGACCGCCAAGGATGTGACCGTCGAGCAGCGCGATGTCCTCGCCCTGCCGCCGGGGTATCTGGACGACCCCTCGATTGCCGTCGGCATGACGGCGAGCCGCGCGATCTCGGAGGGAGCCGTCCTGACCAATCAACAATTGCTGGGAGCACGCGCCGTTCAACGCGGCCAAACCGTCACCCTGGTGGCGGACGCGGGCGGCATCAGCGTACGGATGCCCGGTCGGGCGCTGACCGATGGCTTTGTCAATCAACGAGTTAGAGTCGAGAACCTGTCGTCGGGGAAGATCGTCGAAGGTATTGCCCGGTCCGAACAAGTGGTGGAAATTATTTTTAATTAGCCCTTCAGTGAACCCTGTCACAGTCGATAAGGGAATCTAGGGTCGGAACTCGCGCGCAGTCGTTAAAGTTCATCCAAACCCTGACGATAACGTATGTGATGGGCAAGTTAGGTGCCCGAGGAGAGATGTAGGTGTCCAACAAAATCAGTGGATACACGGCTAATGAGCCGCTCGCGCCCATCAAGGGCACGAACAGCAATAGCGTCGTGGCCGACAAATCGCAGTCGAATTCGTCGGCGGCCCCGGCTTCGGCCGCACAGACCGGCGACACCGTCACGCTGACCGACTCAGCGCGCTCGCTGCAGAAGATAGAAGAAGCGGTGGCGAAAGCCCCCGTCGTCGACTCGGCCAAGGTCGACTCCGTCAAACAGGCGGTGCAGAACGGCACGTACCAGGTCAATGCGGGTCGAGTTGCCGGCAAGATGCTGCAATTCGAGCGCGGGCTCAAGAAGTAGGCCATGAATCAGGACGCACGCCGAAATCTCGAAGATTTACTGGATCGCGAGATTGAAGCGGCGCGCTTGTTATCGACCACCCTGGCGGCGGAACGCAGCGCCCTGACCGGCACCTCCCCGGAAGACGTTCAGCAAAAGGCCGCCGAAAAGATTCAGCTTCTCGAAATGATCGAACGGCTGGAGAGCGAACGCAGGGCCGTATGCGCGCAGACCGGCCTCGACGTCTCCGGCAACGCCGGCGAAGCGAACTCCTCCAAGGCCGGCGGCATGGTCTCCGAACGCTGGCGCTCATTGATGGAGCTGATGGCCGGCTGCCGCACCGCAAATGAGGTGAACGGCTACATCATCCATGTGCGGCAGAACCAGATCCGGCAGTTGATGGACATTCTCAGAGGCGCAACCCCGGTGACCTACGGACCGCAAGGAAAGACCTTCGCAAGAGCGCTACGCGCCCTGGCGCGGGCATGACCCATGTTGGTATTGAGCCGCCGCGCTGACGAATCGATCGTGATCCAACCCGCGGACGGAGTGGACGGCAGCATGACCATGGCGCAGCTGTTCGCCAACGGCCCCATTCAGATCACGCTGCTCGGCGGCACGGGCCGGCGCATCAAGATGGGCATCGAAGCGCCCGAACAACTCGCGATTCGACGCAAAGACGTCGACTAGCCCTCCCACGCGAGGTATTGTTCGCCCACGCTTTTTCGGTAGACGTGATGAATAATTCATCGCCGGCCGCGGAACCTCTGCGACGGGCGCTCCAAGATTTCTCCTCGGGCCGCGTCGATGCGGCGCGCGCCTCGTGCGGGCGTATCTTGCGGGACTTTCCCGACAATACAGCCGCTCTGCATCTCTCCGGCATCATTGCGCACAGCAGCGGCGATCAAGCCGGGGCGCTCACGCTGCTGCGCCGCGCCGCCGAAGCGCCCGACACCACCGCCCTCTATGTGCTGAGCTACGCCGAGCTCGGCTGCAAGCCCCTCGACACCCAAGCCGCCGTGGACGCGGCCCGGCGTGCCGTCGCGCTCGATGCCGCCCTGCCTCTGGCCTGGTTGGTCTTGGGCAGCTTGCTGCTGGAAATGCGGCAGCTCGAGGAGAGCCAAGCCTGTTTCGAGCAGGTTTTGCGGCTGGATGCGCATCTTTGGCGGGGGCGCGCGGGCCTTGCCTTGGCCCTGGCCCGGCGCGGCGATCCGGGCGCGGCCGTCGCCTGCTTCGAGGCGCTGCTGCGTGCGGAGCCGGCCAATGCCGAGGCGCGCGATCTCTTTGCGCAGCTGCTGCGGGAGTTGGGTCGATATGAGGATGCATTGAGCCAGGCCGATCAGGCGGCGGCACAACGCCCCGGCTCGCTCGACCTCGCACTCCGAGGCGCCGACATCGAGCTGCAGTTGGGACGCCACTCCGCGGCCTTGGCGCGGCTCGATCTCCTCGAGAAGACATGGGGCAACGAGGTCAAACTGCTCGCGCTGAAGGCGCACGCGCTGCGGCTGCTCGATGAATACGACGCGGCGGCAGCGCTGTGCCGCGACGCCCTGGCCCGGGGCCTCGACTCCGCCGAACTCAAGCGCGCCTACGGACTCGCGGTGCAATTGGCGGGACGGGAGGAGGAGGCGCTCTCTCTGTTCGATGCGGCGGCGGCGGCGAACAGCGCCATGGCACTGTCGGACAAGGGCGTGCTGCTGACTCAGCTCGGCCGCATGGTCGAAGCCTGCGAGGCGTTCGATGATGCGCTGGTTCGCGAGCCGTTCTTGGCGGATGCCTGGTACAACAAGGCCAATGCCAGAACCCACGCGCCGGGAGATCCCGACATTGCCGCCATGGAAGAACTGCTCGGCGCGCACTGCCCCAGCCGCGATCAAGTGTTGCTGCATTTCGCTCTCGGCAAAGTCCACATGGAGACGGGCGATGCAGAGGGGGCGTTCGCGCACTGGCACGCCGCCAATCGGATGAAACGCGCGATGATCGATTACGACGCCGACGCCGCGGTTCGCCGGATGGCATCGATTTCCGCCGGCGCCGCGGATTACGGCGCTCGGGTGCCTGCGACCGGAGAGCGGCTCTCCGAGGTACCGGTATTCGTGGTGGGAATGCCGCGCTCCGGCTCCTCATTGCTCGAGGAAATCCTGGCGTCGCATCCGCAGGTGCACGGCGGCGGAGAACTGATGCAGCTAAGATCGCTGTTCGAGCGCGGCGTCGCGGAAGCGGCCGGCACGGAAACGGCCGGCGCGGAGGGGGCCGGCGCGGCGGCGCTCGACGTCGATTCCTCCATCGCCGAGGCCGTCAGCCGCAAGCTGCGGCGCGTATCGCCGCATGCCCTGCGAATCGTCGACAAGGATCTGGCCAATTTCCTGCATCTTGGCGTCATTCACCGCGTCTTTCCCCGCGCGCGGATCATCCACTGCCGGCGCGATGCGCTCGATACGTGTTTTTCCGCGTACAGCAGGTTGTTTGTCGGCAATTGGGAGTTCACCTACGATCTTGGCGAGCTGGGACGCTTCTATCGCGGCTACCACGCCCTGATGGCACGCTGGCGCGAGGTGCTGCCCAGTGGGACCTTGCTGGAAATCGACTATGAAGCTCTGGTGGCCGATCCCGAGACGGAGATGCGCCGCGCCTTGGAATTTCTTGGGCTGCCCTGGCACGAGGCATGTCTGCGATTCTTCGAGACGAGGCGGAGAGTCGGCACCGCGAGCTTCGCGCAAGTCAGGCGGCCCATTTACCGAACGAGCATCGGCCGCGGCCGCTCCTTGAGCCCTCATCTACGGCCGCTGATCGAGGCGCTGGGAGATCTGGCGCCCGCCGGATGACCATGGTGTCCACATCCACTGTCGATCAATTGCTCGGCACCGCGACCGAGCGGCACCGCGCAGGCCATCTCGCCGAGGCGCGCCGGCTGTATCAGGAAGTCCTGTCCGCGGTGCCGACGCATGCCGTCGCCGCGTTTCGCGGCGGCCTCGTGGAACTTCAGGATGGGCACCCGGAGGCGGCGCTCGTGCTCATCGCGCGCGCCGCGGCGCTGGCGCCCGAAGAGCCGCGCCACCATTTCGGCCTCGGCCAGACCCTTCAGGCGCTGCACCGTCACGCCGAGGCGGCGACCGCCTACCGGCGCGCCTTGCACGCAGATCCGAGTTCGGCGGATGCGCACTTTGCGCTGGGGGTCGCTCTGCAGTCGCTGGGAGATCATGCCGGCGCGATCGTCGCCTATCAGTCCGCGGTCGCGCTGCAGCCCGATCATGTGGGCGCAATCGGCAACCTGGGGATCGCGCTGCAGGAATCGGCTCAAATCGATGAGGCGGTGAAGCTCCTGCGCACTGCCGTCCGACTGCAGCCCGCGACGATGTCGCACGCCCTCAATCTCGGCATCGCGCTCTGCCGTCAACGCAATTTTGCGGAGGCCGAAACCGTTCTGCGGGGCGCCATCCTGCTGCAACGGGACTCTCCCGAGGCGTCGTTCAATCTCGGCAATGCACTGCACGGCCTCGGCCGGTTGCGCGAGGCCGCCGACCAATACGGCCGGGCGCTCGCTCTGCGCCCACGCTACGCGGACGCGCTCAACAATCTGGGCAACGTTCGCAAGGAACTCGGCGAATTCTCCTCGGCTGAAGCGGCCTACAGCGCGGCCATCGAAGCACGGCCCGACTATGTGGCTGCATTGAACAACCTGGGTTGCCTATTGCGCACGATGGGCCGCACTTCGGAGGCCGAATTGACGCTGCGTCGGGGATTGCAGGTGAGTCCGGCGCATTCAGCGCTGCATGACAACCTCGGCAGCGTGCTCAAGGATTTGGGTCAGCTCGATGAGGCGATCGACTGCTTCCGCAAGGCCGCGGAACTCGATCCGGGCAACCCGGCGACGCACGGCAACCTCGCGTACGCGCTGTGCTTTCAATCCCTGCAAGCCGGCACGGTGCGCGAAGAGTGCCTGCGGTGGAATGACCGCTTCGCCGCGAAATTCCCGGCACGCAGCCACGCAAACGACCCTTCGCCCTCGCGCCGGCTGCGCATCGGCTATGTCTCTCCGGATTTCCGCGATCATTGTCAGTCGCTGTTCACGATTCCCCTGCTCTCTCGGCACGACCACGGGGCCTTCGAAATATTCTGCTATTCCAGCGTGGAGCGCCCCGATGACCTCACCCGGCGCATCCAGGGGTTGGCCGACCATTGGCGCGAAGTGCGGCCCCTGGACGATGAGGCGCTGGCCTCCGTCATTCAGGAGGATGGCATCGACATCCTCGTCGATCTGACCATGCACATGGCCGGCGGCAGGCCCCTGTTGTTCGCGCGCCGGCCGGCGCCCGTTCAGATTGCCTGGCTGGCCTATCCCGGAACCACCGGCATGCGTGCAATGGGCTACCGCCTCACCGATGCGCGCCTGGATCCGCCGGGATCCGACAACCATTACAGCGAGCGCAGCATCCGGCTGCCGGATTCATTTTGGTGCTATGACCCTCTGACCGATCAACCGCAGGTCAATGCGTTGCCGGCCCTCGAGCGCGGTTATGTGACCTTCGGCTGCCTGAATAATCCATGCAAATCGACTGATGCCACATTGCAGCTGTGGGGCGAGGTGATGCGCGCGGTCCCCGATTCCCGGCTGCTCCTCTTGGCGCCGGAAGGCCGATACCGCACGAAATTGTCGCAGCGGCTTGCGGCGCAGGGCATCGATGCGGTGAGAGTCGGCTTCGTTCCCTATCGAAAGCGCGCGGAGTATCTACGCTCCTATCACGACATCGACATCGGTCTCGACACCTTTCCCTACAACGGCCACACCACCAGCCTCGATTCTCTCTGGATGGGCGTGCCCACCGTCACGAGAGTGGGCGAAACCTGTGTCGGCCGCGGCGGCTTGAGTCAATTGTTTCAGCTCGAGCTCCTCGAATTGGCCGCCGAATCCGACTCAGGGTTCGTTGCAGCGGCTACCTCACTTGCCGGCGACCTGCCACGCCTCGCCGATTTGCGCGCCAGTCTAAGGTCGCGGCTCGAGAAATCTCCGCTGATGGACGGCGCCCGCTTCGCGCGCGGCATCGAGACGGTCTACCGGGGCTTATGGAAGACCAGCTGCCAGGCGCGCCAAACCGCGGCGTCAACCTAATTCGTTGAGCAGTATGGATATTTTCAGAGAGCAGCCCGGGATGAGCCGCCGCAGGTACGACATAACGCCTCGCCCCTAATTGAACGCTTCGCTAACGACTTCGCGATGTGCATAATGGCTGCTTCGCAACAATGAGATGGAAGGGTTCGTACGGATGGAGCGTCGCCTGCATACCCGCCACCGCGCACGCACGACCGTGTACGTGGTGATGTCCGGAAGAAAGAGTCGGATTTGCAAGGCTAAGAACCTCAGTGCGAACGGCGTATTCGTGGAAACGGAAAACCTCGGGCTGCGCAAGGGACAACAAGTGCAGCTCGCCTTCGCCATCAACCTAGGGTTGGTGACCAAGATCCACCGCCGCACCGCCATCGTGGCGCATGTGACTCGCGGCGGCACGGGACTCATGATGGAGCAGTTCGGAGGACGTTAGAGCGCCGCGCCGTTTCGCTGTAAACTTGCGCGAATGCCACCCTTCGATCCGCCCCGCTCGGATGTCATCCGCATCCGTGGCGCGCGGCAGAACAACCTCAAGAACCTCGACCTTGATCTGCCCCATCACGAACTGATCGTCGTGACGGGGGTGAGCGGGTCCGGGAAGTCCTCTCTGGTATTCGACACTCTGTACGCCGAAGGCCAGCGCCGCTACGTCGAGACTTTTTCTCCCTACGCGCGGCAGTTTCTGGATCGCATGGACAAGCCGCAGGTGGATCGCATCGAGGGGATCCCGCCCGCGATCGCCATCGACCAGACCAACCCCGTTCGAACCTCGCGCTCCACCGTCGGCACGATGACCGAGCTCAACGATCACTTGAAGCTCTTATTTGCGCGCGCCGGGGTGCTGCATTGCCGGGGCTGCGGCCGGCCGGTGCGGCGCGACACGCCCGCCAGCATACAAGAGTCGGTGAGCGCCCTCTCCCGCGAGAACGGCGATCCGCCTTTGCTGCTGACCTTTCCGGTGACGATTCCGAAGAATTTCACGGAAACCGAGATCAGGAAACTGCTGTCCGCCCAAGGCTACACGCGCATTCATGAGAAGCGCGGCAATGTCCTGCAGGTGATACAGGATCGCTTCCGCTGGTCCTCGGTGGATGCCTCGCGTGCCGGCGATGCCGTCGAGGCGGCCCTCAAGGTGGGTCAGGGCCGTCTCGACGTGTACCCGCGCGCTGACGTTGCCGCCGCCGCTGACGCTGAGCCTGCCGCTGCCACTGCCACTGCCACTGCAGTTGCCGCTGACGCTGACGGTTCCGGTGCCGCCGCCGAATACGCCGCACCATGGCGCTTCTCCACCGGCCTGCACTGTCCGGACTGCGACATCGTCTACAAGGACGTAAGTCCCAGCACCTTCAGCTTCAATTCACCGATCGGCGCCTGCGAAACCTGCCGTGGATTCGGCCGCAGCATCGGCGTCGATTATGGTTTGGTCATTCCGGATGTCTCTTTGAGTCTTCGCCAGGGCGTCATCAAGCCGTGGCAGACCGAGTCGTACAAGGAATGCCAGGCGGATCTCATGAAGTTCGCGCGCAAGCGCGCCATCCCCGTGGACACGCCTTGGCGCGAGTTGACCGATGCCGAGCGCGCCTGGGTGATCGAGGGCGAGGGCGAGTGGACCAAGAATGTCTGGTACGGCGTGCAGCGTTTCTTTGCCTGGCTCGAAACCAAAGCGTACAAGATGCACATTCGCGTGCTGCTGTCGCGATACCGATCGTACACCGAGTGCGGCGCCTGCGGCGGAGCAAGGCTCAAGCCCGAGGCTCTCTTGTGGCGGGTCGGGAATCCCGGCATCAACATCCGCGAATTGATGCTCCTGCCCATCGACGATGGCCGCCGCTTCTTCGACGCTCTCGAGTTGCCCGCGCCGCTCGACGACGCCGTGGATCTGCTGCTCCGGGAAATTCGCACCCGCCTCAAGTATCTGACGGATGTCGGATTGGGCTACTTGAATCTCGACCGCCAGTCGCGCACCTTGTCCGGCGGGGAGGTGCAGCGGATCAACCTCACAACCGCGCTCGGCACGTCGCTGGTCAATACCCTGTTCGTGCTGGACGAGCCTTCGATCGGCCTGCACCCGCGCGATGTCGATCGCATCGTCGGTGTGATGCACCGCCTGCGCGACGCCGGCAATACACTGGTGGTGGTCGAGCACGACCCGAAGGTGATGCAGGGCGCGGATCGCGTGCTCGACATCGGACCCGGGCCCGGCGAACACGGCGGAGAAATCGTTTTCTTCGGCCCCGTCGCCGAACTCGAGCAGGCGCGGGGTTCGCTGACCGCCGACTATCTCTATCGCCGCAAGTCCGCGGCGGCGGCGCCGCCCCGAATGACGGCGGCCGCACGGACCGCGGGCACCTTGGGCGTGCAAGGGGCCGCCGAGCACAACCTCAAGGACATCGATGTCGAGATTCCCCTGGGCCGCCTGGTGTGCGTGACCGGCGTCAGCGGCTCCGGCAAGTCCACGCTGGTGCACGACATCCTGTTCCCGGCGCTGCTGCGGGCCAAGGGCAAGCCCACCGAGAATCCCGGCCGTCACCGCGGCCTCGTGGGCGCCGAGCGGATCGACGAAGTGGTCATGGTGGACCAGAGCCGCATCGGGCGCACCACGCGTTCGAATCCCGCCAGCTACGTCGGCGCCTTCGACGCCATTCGCGATTTGTTCGCCCGCTTGCCGGAGGCCCGCGAGCGCAAGTACACACCGGGCACCTTCAGCTTCAATGCCGGGAAGGGCCGGTGCCCCGCGTGCGGCGGCAACGGCTTCGAGCACGTGGAGATGCAATTTCTCTCCGATGTGTATCTGCGCTGCCCCGACTGCGACGGCCGGCGTTTTCGAGCGGAAGTGCTCGAGGTCAAGCTGTCTCGCGGCAATGCGCCGCCGGTGAGCATCGCCGATGTGCTCGACCTGACGGTTACCGAGGCGCTCAAATTCTTTGCCGACGATGCCGAGGTGTGCACGCGCCTGGCACCGCTCGCCGAGGTCGGCCTCGACTACCTGCGCCTGGGCCAACCCGTGCCCACGCTGTCGGGCGGCGAGGCGCAGCGCCTCAAGCTTGCGGGGCATCTCGCCGAAAACGCTGTACGCCTGAAATCATCGAGCGGCGCGCGCAAGGCCTCGAGCGGCGTTGCGTCCCGCCGCGGCGCACCGGCCGGCGCACCGGGCGGCACGGCAGGCGGCGCACTCTTTCTATTCGATGAACCCACCACCGGCCTGCACTTCGACGATGTGGCGAAGCTGCTGCGCGCCTTCCGGCGTTTGATCGACGCCGGGCATTCGCTCTTGGTGATCGAGCACAATCTGGACGTCATTCGCGCGGCCGACTGGATCATCGACCTGGGGCCTGAGGGCGGCGAGGCGGGCGGCAGGGTCGTGTGCGTGGGCACGCCCTCGCAGATTGCCCGCCACCCGGCATCGCACACGGGGCGCGCCCTTCTGGATGCGGAGAAACCGCTGCCGCTCGGCGGCGGGGTTCAGGACGCGGCCGCCTCGGCCTACCGATCGAAGGGGAGCCTCGCATCGCCGCGATCCATCGAGATTCGCGGTGCCCGCGAGCACAACCTAAAAAACGTCGACGTTGACTTAGGCCTCAACCGCTTCACCGTGATCACCGGTGTTTCGGGCAGCGGCAAGAGCACCTTGGCGTTCGACATCTTGTTCGCCGAAGGGCAGCGGCGGTACTTGGAGTCCTTGAACGCCTACGCGCGGCAGTTCGTCCAGCCGGCGTCGCGTCCGGACGTCGATGCCATCTTCGGCATACCGCCCACCGTCGCGATCGAGCAGCGCACCAGCCGCGGCGGACACAAGAGCACCGTCGCGACGCTCACCGAGATCTATCATTTTCTGCGCCTGCTGTACGTAAAGCTGGGCATTCAACACTGTCCGGTCTGCGAAGCGCGCATCGAACCTCAGTCCGCGGACGCCATCGCGGCGCGGCTGCTCAAGGACTATCGGGGAAAGAGCATCACCCTGTCGGCGCCGCTCATCGTGGCGCGCAAGGGTCTGTATACGGCACTCGCCAAATGGGCGCGCGGCAAGGGCTTTGCGCATCTGCGAGTCGACGGCACGTTGCTGCCCACGGCGAAGTGGCCGCGGCTGGATCGGTTCATGGAGCACAACATCGAATTGCCGGTGGCTACGCCCCAGGTCGGCGCGGCGCGCGAGGCCGAACTGCGCCAGGCTCTGGATCTCTGCTTGGAGCATGGGCGCGGCGTGGTGCACGTCGACGGGCCGCGGTCTGCCGCCGCGGACGTGTTCTCGACCAAGCGCGCCTGCCCCAACTGCGGCACGGGTTTTCCCGAGCTCGACCCGCGGCTGTTCTCCTTCAATTCACGGCACGGCTGGTGCAAGGGCTGTTTCGGCACGGGGCTCAAAATCGAGGAATTCGACGCCGAACAGAGCGGCGAGGAATCTGCATGGCGGGAAAGCGAGCACGCTCCCTGTCCCGACTGCGAAGGTCAGCGCCTGAATCCGGTGGCGCTGCACGTTCTGTTTCGCGGCCGTTCGATCGCGGCGCTCACGGACCTGTCGGTGCAGGAGTTCTCGGCCGGCCTGCGCCGCTTCGACCTGGCCGGGCGGGAGCGGGACATCGGGCGCGACTTGTTGGCGGAGCTCGAGTCCCGAACGCGCTTTCTCTGCGACGTGGGCTTGGGCTATCTGCAGTTGAATCGAGCGGCGCCCACGCTCTCGGGCGGCGAGGCGCAGCGCATCCGATTGGCGGCGCAGCTCGGATCGAATTTGCAGGGCGTGTGCTACGTGCTGGACGAGCCGACCATCGGGCTGCACCCGCGCGACAACGTCGCCCTGCTGGATACATTGGATCGATTGCGCAGCAAGGGCAATACGCTGATCGTGGTCGAACACGATGAAGATACGATCCGCCGCGCGGATCATGTGATCGACTTGGGCCCCGGCGCGGGCACCCGCGGCGGCTGGTTGGTGGCGCAGGGAACCGCCGCCGAGCTCGCCGGTCTCGGCAATTCGGCGACCGGGCGCTGCCTCGCGTCGCCGCTGCGGCATTCGAGCTCGCGCCGCCGCGCCATCGATCGCGATACGCCCGCGATCGAAATCCGCGGAGCGGTCTTGCACAATCTGCACAATGTCGCCGCGCGCATTCCTCTCGGCCGGTTGACCGTGGTGACCGGCGTGTCGGGTTCCGGCAAGTCCACGCTGGCGCGCGACGTGCTCCTGGCCAATCTGCGCCAGCTGCTGTCGCGGTCGAATCGGCCGCCCGCAGGTTGCGATTCCATCACGGGCTGGCAGTCGATCAGCCGCGTACTCGAGGTCGATCAGACGCCCATCGGCAAGACTCCGCGCTCCTGTCCGGCTACTTACATCGGCTTTTGGGAATCCATCCGCCGGCTGTATGCCGATACCGTCGAGTCGCGGATGCGGGGCTTCTCGGCCGGCCGCTTTTCGTTCAACACCGCCGGGGGACGCTGCGAGGCCTGCGAAGGCCAGGGGATGCAGCGCATCGAGATGAGCTTTCTGCCCGACGTCCAGGTGCTGTGCGACGTCTGCGGCGGACGGCGCTTCAATCCCGACACCTTGGGCGTTTTGTTCAAGGGCAAGAGCATCGGCGAGACGCTCGCCATGAGTGTCGAGGATGCATTGGAGTTCTTCGCGGCCCACCCGAACATACACCACCCGGTGAGCTTGCTGGCCGATGTCGGACTCGGCTACCTGAGCCTCGGCCAGCCCAGCCCTACCCTGTCCGGCGGCGAGAGCCAACGAATCAAGCTCGTCACCGAGCTCGCGAAGGTACGCACCGATGCGCTGGGAGCCGACACCGCGCGGCGCGAGAGCCAGCACACTCTGTACGTGCTCGATGAACCGACGGTGGGGCTGCACATGGCCGACGTCGAAAAACTGCTGCGTGTCCTGCATCGGCTGATCGACTCCGGCAACACCGTGGTCGTGATCGAGCACAACCTGGATGTCATGGCGGAGGCGGACTGGATCGTCGACTTGGGGCCGGACGGCGGCACGGGCGGGGGCCGCATCGTCGCGCAGGGGGTGCCCGAAGCCATCGCGCGCAGGCCGGGCAAGAGTCACACCGCCGGAATACTGGGCGGGTTCCTGGCGGAGCGCGGTATTACATAATCTTGGCCGACTCTAAAGGCCGCGGTCGGACGGCCGATAGCCTAGAGCGGCAGGGCAAACCGGCCGCACCGCCTAGCGCAAGCACTCGAGGATTCATTTGAACGCTTCTCCGACAACCGTCAGTAAGGAATCCAGCGGCTTCGAATTCGTGACCATGCTGGCCGCTGAATTATCCAGGGGCAAGGTCGATCTACCCAGCTTTCCGGACGTCGCGCAGCGCGTGCGCAAGGCCCTGCAGGACGAAGATGTCACGGCCGACAAGATCGTGCGCATCGTCGGCGCCGAGCCGTCGCTGGCGGCCCGGCTGATTCAGCTGGCGAATTCGGCCGGGGTGAATGTGGGAGGCCGCCACACGACCGACCTGCGCGTGGCCATCGCGCGGGTCGGACTCAATCTCGTGCGCAGCAGCACCATCACGTATGCCATGTCGCAGCTGACCAAGTCGGAGGAGCTGCGCACCGCCAGGGAGCCGCTGCGCACCCTTTGGCAGCGCAGTGCCTTGGTCGCGGCCATGGCGAGCGTGGTCGCCCGGCGCCACACCAAGGTGAATCCGGATTCCGCCGCCCTCGCCGGCATACTCCACGGCATGGGCAAGCTCTACATCCTGGTCAACGCCGTGAAATTTCCTGCACTGTTCGCGGATCCCGAAGGCTACAAGAACATCGAACAGCAGTGGCATACGAATATCGCCAAGGCTCTGCTCGAGAATTGGGACATGGCCGAAGACGTGGTCGCGGCGGTCTATCTTCACGAGGATTTCGAATACGCGCACGAAGGCGATACGGATTTGACCGATGTGCTGCTGATCGCCAATCTGATGGCGACTTACCGCGAGCACCCCGATGATATCGAGCTGAATCTGCAGGGCGTCCGCTCGGCGCACCGCATCCGGCTCGATGCGGCGAGCTTCAAGAAGCTGCTGACCGAATCGGGCTCGGAGATCGAGGCGCTGCGCACGGCGTTGGGAAGCTAAAGCCCAGGCTTCATTTCCCGCGCAGTCCTGCATCCTCGATCAGGCGCTTGCGCACATAGAGGAAGCGGACATTTTCGTACTCGAACGGCGAGCCGGTCGAGTAGTAGCGAAAATCGATGTTCGCGCGCTGATCCACCGCATTCGTCCCGCCCAGCCACCAGGACACATTGCCGCGGTATAGCTGGCCGATGTCGATTGCGTACGACGTGCCGTAGTCGGCGAGGAAACCGAAGCCGTCCCGCAACGTTGACGGACCGAGCAGCGGGATGACGAGATACGGACCCGGATGCACACCCCACTTGGCCAGTGTGGTGCTTGCGCCGGTCGGCGCTCCCGGCAGCTTGAACTTCGTGGCCACGTCGATCAGACCTCCCAGCCCCAAGGTGCTGTTGATCACGAATCGACCCAGACTGCGCACCCCCAACTTGAGCCGCCACTGCAGCGAATAATTGATCACGCTGTCGACTTCGGACAGATTGCCGAAGAAATTGTGCACCCCTGAGCGGATCGGCGAGGGGATGCGCCGGTACACGTTCGACACCGGCAGAAAGACCGACTCGTCGAACCGCGCATTGAACCGGTAGGTGAAACGGTTGAAACGCTCGAAGGGATCATAGGTCGCCATGGACGGTGCGTCCGCCGGGGTTATCGGGGGAGGCGCCGGCTTGGCCTGTCGCACGCCCTGTTCGGTGTCGCCTTCGGCCGCGAGGGCGGCCGCCGCCGCGAAGGCCGCCGCGCTTTCCGCAGCCGCCGCGTTTTCCGCGGCCGGATTCTCCGACGGGACGCGGCGGATGCTGACGCTTTGCGAAGCGCAGCCGGCGAGCGCCAGGGCAATCAGCGCGGCGAGCGCCGCAGGCTTCACTGCGCCGCTCCCGGCCATCGCCCGGCCAGCATGTCGAGCATGTCGGACACCTGCTGCCGCTCGCCGATGTTGCCGAGATGGCCGCCGTGATCGTAAACGGCGATTCTCGAACGCAGCGTATCCCGCAACCACGCGAGTTCGCGCTTGTCGAGAATGAGATCGTCGCTGTTGGTCTGCGCGTAGTAGTCGAGGTTGTCGCGCAAGCTGTCGCCGATGATGTCGAGACGGCTGTCGGCGATCAGCGATGCGCTGGTCGAACCGGGCCGCTGCTTCAAGTAGTAAGGCGCGAAGACTCTCGCGAAGTACTCCGAAAACGGCTTGTTGCGCAGTATTCGCTGAGTCTCCTCCAGGGAATCTCCGACTTTCGGGGGATGATTCGGATCGACGACCACGCCGGTGCGGGCGTACAGGTCGCCGGCGAAGAACATATCCACCAGATCGAGGCGGAATGCGAGCGCGATGGCCGCCGAGAATTCCTGGTCCGTCTTGAGCGCGGTTGCGGCGGCGCCCAGGAGGAAACTCTCGTCGATCTCCACTCGGCCGGACGCCCGGTACAGATTGGCGAGTTCGGCGTACAGCTTGCGATAGAGTATTTCGATCGCTTCGTCTCCGGAGCCGATGCTGACGGCGAACAGCTTGTCGAGCCGCCCCACCGAAGCGAACAGACTGACCGGCGGATCGATCATCACCGCGCGATGGATTTTGAGTTTGCCCTCCCTCGCGTCGATGGATTTCACGACCGCGGCATTGGCGCCCCCGAGGCTGTAGCCGAGCACATCGATGTCGGTGATCCGCACTCGCCGCGGCAGGTGAGCGATGATCTGCTGCAGAGCCCCGTACAAGTCGCGGCTGTCCTGCATCAAGTCGCCCGCGACCCCCGTGCTCGAGGCCGAGACGATGAAGCCCGGGAAGGTCGGGGACGGCACGGTCAGCACGTGGTAGCCCGCCCCGTACAGAGCCCCGCGCAAGATGGATAGTTTCGAGGTATTTCCGTCGCTGCCCGTGCCCGATATGACGATGGCCAAGGGCGCGGGACCGTGTTGCGCGGAAAACCAGACTCGCAGATTGCGGTCGAACCAGAACACGTCGGGCACCGGCCGCGCCCAGGGCATGGCGATGTTGATCTCGATCAGCGGCACCCTGCTCGGCATCGGCGCCATGCTCTGCGGCGGCGTACCGAATATGGTCGCGCGCAGCCCCGCGGAATCGGCGAGGCCCGTGGCGGGACCCGGCGCGGGGGGAGCCGTAACGGGCGCGGCCTCGGGGGGCGCAACGGGCGCGGCCCCGGAGGGCGCGGCGGGCCCAGCGGGCGGGACCTCGGAGGGCGTGGCGGGCGCGGCCCCTGCGGGCCCAGCGGGCGGGGCCTCGGAGGGCGTGGCGTGCGCGGCCCCGGGGGGCGCAACGGGCAGGGCGTCGGGCTCCGCCCCATTGGCAAATGCCGCCGCCGATAGCATGGCGGCCATTGCCCAACTCGCGAGATGCGGGCGAATCCGACCCGCCCTGCGCAGGTCGATGAAGTTCGATCTGATCAACATCGTCCCGTCCTTACCCGCTCCTGGCGATACACCGCCGCAGGGGTTACTGTATCGGCATCCGAGTCGGCGGGCACAACATTGAAGAGGCGCGATTGAACGACGAGACTCTGGAGCAGATCCAAATCAAGATCGTCTACCTCGAGCGCGCCGTCGCGGAATTGAGCGACGTCGTGTTCCGGCAACATCGGGAAATCCAGACCCACGAGGCGAAGCTCAAGGCCCTCTCGGATCGGCTGATGGGTGCCCAATCCGACGAGCGCGCGCGGCCGCCCGAACAGGAACGCCCGCCTCACTACTAAGAAGCCGCGGCGGCCCAAAGACCGTTCGCGTCATGCCTCGGGCAGGCGTCGAGCTTCTCCAACAGATCCCAAGCCGCAGCTTCGCTCACTACTTGATAGGGATCGGTGGGATTGCGCGCCCTGTTGTGCGCGGAATAGCAGACGCTCATGGCGAGACGGGACAACACCAGGGGATAGAGTGCCGCACGTTCCGATTCGTTCAACGGATAATGGCGCTGATAGGCCTGGGTCACTTGCGCAGCGACGTCGAGAGGCTCGTCCTCCCCCAGCATGATGTAGGCCAGCGCGATGGCCAACTCGCAGACCGTGGCACTGTGCACCATATCGCCGAAATCGAGCAGTCCGACCATGCGCCCATCGCCCACGATCACATTGTAATCGTTCGCATCGCCGTGGATCACGCTGTGCCTGAGCGCCGTCCAGTCGATTCCTTCCCATTGCGAGAGAAGACGTTCCACATGAGCCCGCCGGCCCGGCGGCAGCAGCCGCGCATGTTCCCGGGCCATTCCCGCCCGGCGCAGGTCCCACTGCAGGACCCGATGCATGGCCGGGTGGGTGAAGCTGCACAGGGCGGCGTCGATCTTTCCCAAACCCGCGCCGACGGACTCGAACAGCGCCGGCCCGCGCGAAGCGCTCTTCGCCAGCACCTCGCCGTCGATCCAGGTCAGCAGGCGGACGCAGTGATCCCTGCCCGTTCCGGATTGGCGGGCATGTGCGATATCGCCGCCCCCCAAGGATGAAACGACCCGCTGCACGCGGCAGCCCGGCGCCGATTCATCTACGTGCCGCATCGCCCGGTTCTGAAAATCCAGGAGCGCCGGCGTGTCGTGCGCATTGGCGATCTTCAACACGAATTTTTCGCCGCCACCGCCTGCGATCAGGAAATTCTGGTCGCGCTCGCTGGGCAGGGCCGAGATCGCACCCGCGATCCCGAAGTCCCGTTCCGCGAGGGCGAGCGCTTCGGCTTGGGTGAAGCTCGGGATGCTCTCCAGCGGGATCAAGCCGGTTGGTCCGGCGCGGCGGCCCGAAACTCCGGGAGCTCCCTGCAAGCGGCATCGATGCGTACGATGCAGGGATAGGGTCCGAGGTCCACCGCGTAGCGCCGCGCATTGGCCACCTGAGGCACCAGGCACACGTCCGCCAGGGTCGGCGAATCGCCGTGGCAAAATCGACCGGTCGCCGCGTCCCGCACCAGCCAGCGCTCGAGCGCATCGAAGCCCAATTGCACCCAGTGCCGGTACCAGACATCGCGCGCAGTCTTGTCCTGCTGCAGATCGTGCTCGAGATACCTGAGCACGCGCAGATTGTTGAGAGGATGTATATCGCAGGTGATCGCCTGCGCCAACGCCCGCACCCGCGCGCGCGGCAACGGCGCCTGCGGCAGCAGCGGCGGTTCGGGATGCATCTCATCGAGGTACTCGATGATGGCCACGGATTGCGTGAGCACCGCGCCGTCGTCCAGGGCCAGGGCGGGCACGAAGCCCTGGCTGTTGATTTGCAAGAACGCCTCGAGCCGCTGCTCGCCGCCGCGCAGATCCAGGAGCATGGGCGTGGCGCGCAAGCCCTTGAGGTTGAGCGCAATCCGCACCCGGTAGGAAGCCGAACTCAGCGCATGGCCGTAAAGAATCATCGGTTGCCCGTTAGAAACTCCTGGAGAGCGTTACTCTAGTGGAAATCGGCTCGAGTGGGTGCACATGGATGTCCGCCACGCCTGCCGCCGGTTCGCCGGGGAGGCGATCGACGTACCAATACTCCATGGCATTGGCCTTCTTGTTCGTGATGTTGTACACGCCCACCGCGGCTTTCCAGCCACCCGCGAACGAGTAGCGAATATCGCCGTTCCACTCGCCGTACCCCGATCCCTGCACGGCATCGTCCGACGAGAGTGGGTAGGCACCCAGATATCGGTATTGAAGGCCCCCGCTCCAGGGCCCTAAATCCTTGACATAGGCGGCGAAAGACCCGGTGGCGAACGGGGCGTTCGGCAAGTATTCACCCACATGCCCGGTACCATCGTCGAACGGCGTCTTGAACCGCGCATGATCCGCCGAGTAGCTGCCGTACAATTCCAGCCACTCGGCGGCCTGATAGGTGACATTGAGTTCGAAGCCGCGGCGGCGGCTGGCCGGTCCTGCGAAATCCTGCCCCACATCGGGGTCGTAAGTGGTTTCCGATTGAGCGTCCAGACTGAACACCGCCAGGGTGAGCGCGAGGCGGCGGCCCACTTGCTGGCGCACGCCGATCTCCTCCCCGTCTTGCCGCGCGATGAGCGGCGCGCCCGCCACCCCTGAATTCGCGGCGGCGTTGACCCCGCGCAAATCGTCGCTGTGAAACCCGCGGCCGGCGCTCAAATAGAATTCCGTCGATGCGGCGGCGGTCAGAATGACGCTGGCCTTGGGCTGTAGCAGAGCCGCGCTTGCACTGCCCGAATTGGTGCCGCTGTCGCTCCCGTCAATGGCGTCCTCGCGCAGGCCCAGTACGGTGCGCAGCCAGCTCTCCCAATGAGTCGTCGCCTGCACGTAGGCGGCGGCATCACTCAAACGCACCCGGTCCCGCTCTGTGATGTTGAGCGGATCGGCGCTTGCCGGCAGGATTACTCGATCCGCTGTCGGCAGGCGCGACACGTCGTTGAAGTCGAAGCGCGTGGACACCCCGATCAACCATTCGTTGCGAAAGCCGAACGCCTCGTCGGTGCGCGTGAAATGAGCGCCGCCGCCGACCGTGACGCGATCCTCGTGCTGGGCTTCCTGGTCGCCGTTGACCGGGTCCACCAGAAAGTGGGTAAAGTCGTTCCACAGCGTCAATTGGTTGTCGATCACGTAAAGATTGGCGGACAGCTCTCCTCCGCCCACCCCCGCAAAGAACCGCGCGGACAGGCTCGCGCGCTGTGCCTGGCCGCCGTCCGACGGATCGAGCGATCCGAAGCGGCTGATCAAGCCCTCATCGATGGCGCGCATGGGCTGGTCCGTGGTGCTGTTCCACAACCCGTGATAGAACATAGCGGTCTCCGAATAGCCGTCGTGATCGTCGCCGCCGCTATAGCGCAGCACCGCATTGATCTTGCGCTGATCGTCGGGATTGACCCAGGGACCGTCGTAGTGCTGCAACTCGAGTGCACCGAGCAGAGTACCCTCGCCCGCCGCCTGCGATGCCGCGGTCAACAGCCGCTGAAACCCCAGGGTGCCGGCGGTGAGCGCAAGCTGACCGTCGATCGAATTCAAATAATTGAGGTGCACGGCGCCCACCGACGCGAAATCACCCTCGCTCGCGGCGTAAGTCCCCTTGCTGTAGCGAATATCGGACGCCAATTCCGGGATCAGGAAATTCACGTCCGCGTAACCCTGCCCGTGAGCGTGCGTCGGCTCATTGACCGGCATGTCGTCCACGTAAATCGCGAGATCGGTGCCGTGATCCAAGTTGTAGCCCCGCATCAGATACTGATTGGCCTTGCCCTCGCCGCTGTGCGACGTCACATCGAGCCCGGGGACGGTTTCGAGCAGCTGGCCCGGGCGGTAGGCGGGCGCGAGCGCCAACTCCTCTTCGACGACCACTCCTTCGCTCGCCGTGATTGCGGTGCCGATCAGCTTCAGCCGCTCCGCCGTCACCACCACGTCCTGCAGGCTATCGCCTAAGGATGGCGCGGGTTCCGCGCGCACCGCTCCGCCACACACCACCATGGCACACAGCACCGCCGCCGTCGGCGACCCGCCCGCGCGGCCGGTCACGCGTAGCTCCGGCTCACGAACCAAAAGACGCCCAGGGCCACCAGGAAAGACGAGGCCACATCGACGACCAGAGGCCTCGGAAGCGCGAGCTTGTGCTTCACCAATAGCCCCACGGCGAGGGTCGCGCCCGCGACCAGAATCAACTGACCGATTTCCACACCCACGTTGAAGCCCACCAGGAGCTCAGCCAGACGCTCGGGGGGGAGCTGCAGCTCGAGCAAGTCGGCGGCGAAGCCGAAGCCGTGGATGAGGCCGAACACCAGGGTGATCAGTATTCGGAGACGGCCGGCATCGCGCAATCGGCCGGAGATCATGAGGTAGTTGGCGGTGAACAGGCCGGCGCCGAGCAGCAGGAGACTGGGAAGCCCGCCAAAACCCAATACATTCAGCAAGGCCATCAACGCCAGACAGCCGCCGACGATGAGCGCCACGAGCGTGGGCTTCTGGGTCTGAACGACGATGTTCTCCGCGCCGATCAGCGCAATGGTGAGCGCCACCAGGGCGTCGATGTATTCCGCATGCGGGCGCAGCACCCCGGTGACCGCCAACGCCAGTGTCAGGCTGTGACCGATGGTGAACCCGGTGACCACGAACACGAGATCGCGCAGGCGCCGCGATATCAACACCAGTCCCAGCAGGAATGACATGTGATCGACGCCGGTGAAAATGTGCAGCACTCCCATGCGCACGAACTCGACGAAGCGCGCGCTCTTCAAGCGGCTCCCCTCGCCTCCGGTGACGTCCACGGTCTGGTGTTCGTTCGTGATCAGTTGTTCCGTGAATTCCCCGGTCAGCGCGTTTTGCACCTGCGCGAAGTTGGTATGGCTCGGGACCAGATCGAAGAAGGCCGCCGAATGCACTTGCAGGTCATTCGGCGTTGAGCACTTGAACGTAAAATCGAATTTTCGAAAGCCCGCCGCCGCCGACAACGTCTCCACCGGGGGGGTCACCGGGCAGCGCTTGCCCCCGGCCAGGGGATAGACCCGATCGGACAGGTAGGCCTTCAGGCGATCGTCGGATGGCTCGCTCGCGTCCTTCGACACGCGATCGGCCTCCAAGACCGGAATCGTCATCACCAGATCGACCTCGTCGCCCTTGATCTCCCAAACCGAATGGGATTGGCTGCGGGTGTGCGCTTGCGCCGCGGCACTGCCGAAGAGCGCCGCCGCCGACATCCAGATCATGAGATGCAGCGTCGCCGCAGGCCGCCGCTTCACCGAACGTCGTCCGCGATGAGCACGTTCGCCCGCTTGCGCAGGAACCCCTCATCGCCGGTGCGCAGATGGCCGATGGCCTCGTTGCGGAAATCGGTCAAGACCTTATCGCGTGCAGCGGCGTAATCGAAGGGAACCGGCTTTTTGTTCTCGAGCATGTGGAGCACATGAATGCCGTCCGCGCGCTCGATGGGCGCCGAGACCCCGCCATCGGCCAAGTCCTTCGCCGCCTCGTACAGCGCGTCTCCCAGATGAATCTTGGCGGCAAAGTAGAACTCATCGTCGGCCGTCTTTCCGGAGTCCGACGCCCTCCATTTCGCCAACACCGCGGGCGCCGGAACCCCGGATCGAAGTGCCGCGGCCGCTTCTACCGCGGCCTTCGAATCACCCGGTGCGAACACGTAGTCCCGCACGTTCATGACCCCCTCGCTCGCGTATCGCGCCCGGTGCGCGGCGTAGTAGCCGTGCAGCTGCGCTTCGCTCGGCTGCGCGGTGATGGCATCGGCTGCGATTTCCTGCTCCACCGAGTTGACCATGGCGGAGCGCACATCGGGATCGGTTGAGGCCACGTCCAGTTCCTTGCCTCTCTGAACGAACAATTCCTCGCGAATCATGTCGTCCAATACTCGGCGCCGCTGCGCGGCGGTCGCATGCTCCAAATCCACGCCGTACAAGGTCTGCACCTGCTGCAAGTAGTCGCTTCGCGATATGGGTTGCTGATTGACCAGCGCCACATCCTCGGGCGGAACGACCAGGGTGGAGGTGCCGCGCGCCGTGAACAGCGAGTAGCCCGCCATCAACAATCCAAGCAGCGCGCCGCTGCCCATGAAAATGAAGGATCGCCGGCTGCTCATCTAGCCAACTCCCGGGGGTGAGATAAGGAATATACGAATAGAGCGACCTCGCGGATTCCCGCCGGAGTGATCCGCCCCACCCAAGCCGGGCACATGCCGTGCCGGCCATAAGAAATGGACATCGTCAGAGATTCGCGGCTGCCGTCGCCGTACAAAGTGATTCCATCCGTGAGATTCGGCGCGCCGATGGCCGAATCCCCCTTGGCATCCGACGCGTGACAGTCGTAGCAGCCCCCTGCTCCGGCAAATAGCCCCGCCCCGCGGGCCGCCGCCGCGGGATCGGCCTTGCGCCCCTGCTTGGTGAACAGAAATTCAACCAGATCGCGTATGTTCCCCGGAGATAGCGGCTGAATCGCGCCATCTCGCGGATTTGGCCGAGGTGTGGCATAGGCCGGCATGATGGCGAGGTTCCAGGCCTTAGGGTGGGAGGAACGTATCCCGTACCTCACGACCTGCTCGATATCGCCCACCAGCCCCGTTCCGTAGAGCCAGTCCGCGTCGCTCAAACTGGGAATGCCGTGCGCGGGATCGGCTTGGCCCAAGGTCCCGTGGCAGGCGGCGCAATGCACCTCGAACAGCGCGCGGCCCCGATCGACGGCGAATCCCATCAGAGCCGGGTTGCTCGGGAGGACGTTGGGGTCTGCGCGCAGCAGCCGTCCCTCCAGCACCGACTGGTGCAGCAACACCGCCGCCACAAGGCAGGCTGAACCCGCCAAGACTAGGAGGATGCGCACGCCGGAAGGCTACCCGGCATGGCCCGCTGATTCACGTAATTTACTGTTTTGAGTAAGGTTAATTGACGTTAAACTGCCCGGCGCCATGGACCCCATCAACACCATGCAGCAGGAGACGAGGAGAGTTCAGGCCAGCGGCGTGCTGGGGGAAGCCAGGATGCGCCGGCTATTCGACTATCTGGCCGCCCGATCTCTGGCAGGAGAATCGCCCAAGGAGATCACCCTCGCCATCGATGTCTTCGGCAAGGGTGCGGATTTCGACGTATCCCAGGACGCCTTGGTGCGCGTCTACGTACACAAGCTGCGCCGCGCTCTCGAGGAGTTCTATGCAGGCCAAGGCGGCGAGGGTGTCACCCCTCTGCACATCCCCCGGGGGGAATATCGGCTCATCCTGAATACGGCGACGAAGCCGCAACCCAAGCAAAGCCGCCGATTGTTCTCGAGGTCGGCGGGGTTGACCGCCCTCGCGGCCGCGGGAGGCGGCGCCTTGGCGCTGATCATCGTCTTCGGCGTTCAGCGATGGCGGGCGCCGCCGACCGACCTCGACCGCGCGCGCGCAAATCCCATGTGGTCGGCCCTGCTCAATGACGACCGCCCGCTCTTGGTCGTGGTGGGCGACTACTACCTGATCGGCGAAACCGACCAATCAATGGAAGTGAAGCGCTTGATTCGCGAGTACTCGGTCAATTCGAAGAACGATCTGGAGAACTACGTTCGGCAGCATCCCGAGGTCGCCGATCGGTACATGGAAGTCGGACTGCGCTACCTGCCGACCTCGACCGCGTTCGCTCTGCGCAATGTCATGCCGGTGCTGGGCACCGGGCGGCGGCACGTGAGCTTGAGCGTCATGTCGGATGTGGCTCCGGCTGCCCTCAAATCCGCCGACATCGTGTACATCGGGTACTTGAGCGGGCTCGGCATCCTCGAGCGGCTGGTGTTCTCGGGCTCGCGGTTCACGATCGGCGGATCCTACGATGAACTCGTCGACAGCAAGACCAAGCATCTTTACATCAGCCAGACCGCGAGCCAGAACATCGGACTGCCGCAGAGCACCGGCAAGGAACCCGCATACCGCGACTACGGATTCTTTTCGAGTTTTCGCGGGCCGGGCGGCAACCTCATCGTGGTGATCTCCGGAACCCGCGATGAGGGCGTGAGACAAACGGCGGAAACCTTCACCAATCCCGAGAAGCTCGAGGAGCTCGGCGCACAGGCCGATGCGGCCCTGCCCTTCGAAGCGCTGCTCGAGGTCAGCGCGCTCGACGGCGTCAACCTGAGCGGGAAAGTGCTGTTGGAGTCCAAACGTTAGTGCTCACACACACATTCGGGGGAGTCGACCGTGCAAGTAATCTCCTTCAAAGATACGATCTTGTACAAGCGCGGGTTTTGGTTGAGCGCGGCGGCACTCGTCGCGGCGGTGGCCGCGCCATCCCTCATGGACGGCAGCATCTTCAACCGGCCGATCGTCCACATAGTTCCTCTTTGCATTCTCATCGGGTTTTGGATTTATTTCCTGCAGAACGGGCGCTTCTTCAGCATTGCCGATGAGGTTGCCGATTGCGGAGATCACTTGAAGGTTCGGCGCGGACGAACCGAGATAGTCGTACCTTTTTCCACCATTGCCTCCGCCGAGGTATCAACGGATTTTCGAACCCATCGGATCACGATTCATTTACGCGAGCGAACCAAGATCGGTAATCGCATAGATTTCTGGCCGCAGGCAAGCCTGTGGGGCAATTTATTCGGCGTACAGCAACTGGCGTTAGGCTTGGCGGAGAGGGCCAAAATAGCTGGCCCCACCTTGCAGTCCTCTGAGTAACACAACACAGGAAGTCCGGTGCATAGAATTGAGGGCAGAAAAAGGAATGCCTCGAGGTACTTCATTCTCGTGCTGCTGATCATGGTCGATTTGACGGCATGTACTGCTGGTTCTTCAAGATCAATCCAAATGCGGGCGGTTGTCGTAGCTGACGAAACACCGGAAGCGGCCGCGCTGACACAACAACTAGCCAGTGCGATGAAGCTGGTGAATGATAAGGATTGGCCGCGAGCTCTTGCAGCCCTGCGAGCCGTCGTCGATGCGAGGGCGTTCCGTAGCCTTTCCCGCGATGTTCAATATCGGGCGCTGGCGGCCGCCGGCAGAGTAGCCACTTACCACGGCCCAGCCAAGCTTGGGTACGAATATCTCGGGCGTCTCGTTGCGATGCCGCAGTCAAACTATGACGATTGGCTGGAACGGCTGCGGGCGGCGGAGAAATTGGATCATAGCGCTGACACCGTCAGCACTCTGACGGTGATGATGCAGCGGTGGCCCGATCGCAGTGGGCAATTGAATCCAGACTACATCATGAAAGTCGTCAATGAGGCGAGGGGATTGCCCAATGATAGGGCATGGTCGCTATTGCAAGCTCTATTTGCTGCGCATTGGAAACTCAAATGGGGCATCGAAGCCAGCGCGGCCTGGCGAGATTTGACGCTGTTGCTGCTGGAGAAGGGGCGGATTTCGGACGCAGTCAACGTATCCGCTCATGTGACTGACGTATATGTTCTCGTCGCAATGCGAGCCGATCGGCGTTTCGATGTCATAGTCGCGGCGAGTCCGGCTCAATTCGATATTGAGGCTGCGACCGAGAGAGAGTTTCAAGCCTTGCAAGAGGCGGCGGAAAAGTCGCCGCAATCACTCGCGCTCAAGTCCTGGGTGATCGACTCATTGCTGCGGCAGCAACATTATGAAGCGGCACTCGCCGCGGCGGACTCGGTACTGTCAGACATTCGTTCGACCAATTATCCTGAAAAACTGTTCGAAGATTATGCTGATCGGGAATCTTGGTTCCTGAACCTTAGATCCATTGCGCTTCAGCGCGTCGGCCGTTGGGATGAGGCGCTTGCGCAATTGGCTGCCGCCAGTCTCCTGCCTGAGCAATTTGGCGGCAACGTCGATCAACTCATCAATCTGGGATACCTGGATTGCGCATTAGGCCGCCCCAGGGATGCGCTCGCAGCTATCGGCAGTGTAGTGGAACGCACAAGCCCGTACGGCGCGATGCAAAAACAAGCCGTGATACTTGACGCGGCTGTTCAATTGGCTGATGCAAAGCAGATCGAGCGTTCGCTGCAATATCTGCACATGCATCGCGAGGATGCACCAGACATTTACGAAGACGCATTGGTCACCGCGAATCAGTTGCGTCGGGCAGCGCATGTGTTGGTTGCGCAGCTGCTCGATACGAGCGAGCGGCAAGACGCGCTTCTAAGCATCCAAGCCTTCGCTCCGACGCCGGGCACGCCGCGGGACATGGAGATTGACGCCAGACGCCGCGCAGTGATTCTACGCCCTGACGTACAGGCAGCCACTAAGAAGGTCGGACGCGTGGACAGTTATCGTTTAGAGGCACCATAGAAGAATCGCGGTGTCGCGTGAGGTGTTAGGAAATTGGTGTGCCTTCCTCGACAGGCACCGGTTCACTGAACGCGCGGTTGATGTCGTCCACCAGCTCCTGAAGACTGCGATCGCCGTAGCCTGTGTGGTTGGCGAGAACTCTGCCGTCTCGACCGATGATGAAGAGATGGGGAATGGCTGAGATCGAATAGTGGCTGGCAATCCAGCCGTTACGGTCTTCGATCATATTGATCTGCCATTGCGAGGCGAGCTTCTTGACCCCGCTCTCGGCGGCGGAGTCGCTGAAGCTCACCGCAAACACCGTGAGCTTGTCCTTTCCAACAATCCGCTGAGCTTTCTCGAGATTGGGCAGTTCGCGGCGGCAGGGCGTGCACCACGAGGCCCAAAAGGTCAGGATCACCACCTTTCCGCGCTGGCTGCTCAAGGGCGTCCTTTCTCCGGTCAACAGGTTGTGGGCTTTGAAATCCGGAGCCACGGATCCGACGGCCGGGCCGGTGGATTCCCTGGTTTCGCCCACGGCGATCGAGAAGCAAAAGAGGGAGGTGAGTAGCAAGAGGAAAAGCCGTTTCATGCGCGCTCCTTGCGTTGGTTTTATTCTGCCATTTTACGCGTTATTCCAGTGCGGTAGCCACTTGTCCCGACCGGCATTGAGGCTGCGCTCGCTGGCCAAACCGCCATATTGCTGGCACAGTCGCTGTGCAAATTCGGCCGTCGCACGAAAAATCTGGACTAAAGGGAGTTAGCAATGAGCCTGTCGGATTTGCCGAGCCGGTTTGCTATATCGGGATCCGCCGGTACGGCGCGACATTTTTTATCCGTCGTGTGTATTGCGGCTCTCGCGTTGCTCGCGTTCCCATCCGGAGCAGTACCGCAGATCTCTCCGGCCGCCGGCAGCGATGCCGTATTGGCGATGCGTTCAGACACGCAGGCGGAGTTGAGACTGCAATACCGAGTCGAGCGGGAGAATCAGCCCGCTGAGATAGTCAAGATAGGCCTGGCGAAGGACTACCACTACAAGAATTCGGCGGTCGGCCTCTTGATCCATGACTATCGCCTGCATCGCATCTTTCGATTCCAACCCGAATCCGGATTGATGAACGATTCGATGTACGCCGAAGTGTGGTACCGAAGAGCGGAGCTCGAGAACCGGGCGGCAATAAACGGTGCCATGAACAAGGCCGGCATTGACGTGAGCAAGGGCTTCGCCGCGCAGAATCCCTTTTGGGCTGAGACAGACCTGGGACTCGTTACGCCGAATTTTCCGCGGCCGGACCTGCATCGCGTCGAGTCAAAAGACAAGATTCGCTGGTCCCTTGGGACCGATGAAGTTGTGGCCATTCGGTACCGACGAGAGCCGGTGCCCGACAAGGTTCGCGGAGGTCTGCGGCGCTGGTGGCCGTCCATGGTGTCCATACATCCCCAGATCGTCGATGAACTCGCACTCAGCGGCCGCGTACCCGAGGAGCTGTGGGTCAAACAGATGGTTCAAGGCGGGAAGTCTTTCGAGACCGCCCATTGGTCTCTGATCCAGGCTGAGTGGATTGAACAGGCGAAGTACCCGCTGCCGGCAGGTCTGACGGCAGTGCCCACCGAGTCGCGCGGAGCGTTTCCGCAGATATTCGGTACGCTGTCCGCGGCCGTTACCGATCGTCGCCAACCGCCGCCTGAAGATGTATATAGGGCGCGCGCAGAGTCGGCCATTGCGCATAGCGCCGGTCTCGAGGCCATGATTTGGATCATTGAGATGCAATTGGCAGCAGGTGTAAAGACTCCGTGCGGGACGCCGTCGACCACTGACTCCTGCGCTCTCGCGGCCCGGGCGGGGCCGCTCGCGAAGTCGGATTCCCGGACGGCCATTGCCTTTGCGGCTCACTCTCCGGACGCCGCGGATCGATCGCAGTTCGATAGTTTGCCGAACGCCTATGTGCTTCGTTTGCTCTGGGCCACTCGTCCTGCAGGGAAGGGCGTCAAACGCGAGGACACGGAGCACGATTTATTGGTTGCGTTGCAGACGAGCCCCATAGCCAACTTCTGCAAGGATACGGGGGACTTCTACGCGGCCTCGTGGAATCCGTTCGCCGCCTGGCAAGTGTGGGATCTCGGGCGTTTGATGGCCGGGCACCGCAGCGGCGATTTGCTCGATAACGTGGACGTGATTGAAGCCGCAGTTGTGCAAAAAGAGCCGACTCTCTTCTGAGTCGGCATTCCAATGGACATCGAACGCCGCCATGCGCCGCGAGACGTGACCCGGAAACGCCCGCGCAGCACGACGCCCGCGCGGGCGATGCGGGTCAGAACTGGTACGACGCTCCCAAGGTGTAGGTTCGGCCGTAGGAGCTGTACCCATAGCCCACGCCGCTCGAGCTTTGGCCGACGGCCTGCCCCGGCGCCCAAGGCAACAAGGGGTTGCCGTTCAGGTAACTGCGGGCCACCGAATCGGTGAGATTCTTGCCTTCGACATAGACCTGGAACTGCTTGGTGAACTTATAGTGGAAGGTGGCGGTTAGCCATTGAAACGGACTCGTGATCGCGGGCCAGCCCGGAACCTCGGTGCACTGCGAACACGCGGATTGAAAACTCGCGGCGTAGTCCCAGTTGACATCGGCGCTGATCGGGCCCTTTTCATACAGCAGTCCGGCCGACATGGTCATGGGCGGCACCGCGTTGATGGCGCCGATGCTGTTGCCGTTCTGATCGTAGCTCTTGTTTTCGGTGCGTGTGTACTGCAAGTGGGCACCGAAGCCATTGTCCATGATGTGTTGCCAGGCCAGCTCGACGCCATAGAAAGTGCTCTTGGCACCGTTGGCCGGCTCGGTGATGGTCCACGGGAAGGCGCTGCAAGTTACCGTTGCCGAGGCCGGCGGGGGACCGCCCACACACGAGATCGTGCCCAAATTGACATTGGATAGAGTGCCGGTATAGATGTCGTCGCGAATTTTCTTGCCGAACAGCGCGACCGTGAATGCTGAATGTGGGTGGTAATACCACTCCGCGGAGAAGTCCACCTGAGTCGCTCTGATCGGCTTCAAGCCCGCGGTGCCTCCGTAATAGAGCTGCGGTTGCCCGTTGCTGGCGTTGTTGCTCGAGGTCGGCGCCAACTCGTCGAGGTTGGGACGGGACATGGTCTCCGCCACGGCGGCTCGCAGCTGCACTTTTTCCGGCACGACCCAGTAATTGAAATTCGCGGCGGGCAGCGGAATAACGTAGTGGCCCTCCGTCAAGGATTCCTGCCCCGCGGCATATTGCACATTCCAAGTCTCCGTGGAGGAGTTGATGGAAGGTGTCCAGAGCGAGACTGGAGCAGCGATGGCCGTTGACGCGGTGGTGTTGGTGCGCACGATACGGAGGCCCAGGTTTCCGGCCCAGTTCGTTCCGGCGAAGGTCAATTCCCCGTACACGGAAAATGTTTTTTCCGTGACGTCATATGAGTTGTACGGATTGGGCTGCGGCAGGGTTTGGCTGAAGTCGAAAGGCGTCGAGCAGGGCAGGCTCGAGCAGAAGAACGGATTGGGTTTGCCGTTCAGGCTCTTGAGGAATGCCAGCAGCTGGCCGACGTTCAGTTGCGGCAGCGTGGTCGGATAGGATCCGCCGGCCCCCTGCATGAAATTCGGCACACTGACCATGGAAATCACAGGGAAACCCTGAGACCCGAAGGAGTACGGCTCGCACTGAATGGGACAGCCCGCCGTTTGGTACAACGTGCCGTACTGGCCGGAGCCATTGGTCCAGTCGTTGCTGATATCGGTGCGGCTCTTGTCGCGATTGCTGTAGCCGGCGCCGAACAGGATTTTGTCGAACCAACCCGCTCCCACATCGTACTTGCCGTCGAGCGTGAATCCCGTGACCTGGTCGTGCACCGAGTAGCCATTCAGCCCGTCGTAGTGGGTCGACCAGTAGTTGTTGTTGTTGAGAAACCCGGAGTTCATGAGAGCCGTGTATGAGCATGATCCCGGGCTGGTCGAACTGGCGGTGCCCTTGGGGCAGGCCGTGAGGCCCAGCTGACTTGGCGGCACCAGCACATTGAAGTTCGGCAGACTGTTGGGTACGTCCGAAAATATCAGAGTATCCGGGGCATACGGTGTATTCGAGACCAGGCCCGCGGTCACGAAGCTATCTTGCCCACCCTCGGGCCGATTCGCCGTCGATCGATATCCGTCGGCGGTGAAGGTCAACTTGTCGGTCGGTTTCCACTCAACATTCAAGCCGAACATCGAGGTGGTGACCACGCGATCCACGGTGTTGTTCACCATTTCCGGCTGGAATTGACTGACCGTGATACCGGTCACCACGCCGTTCTTGACTACCGGGTTCGACCAGGTGGTCCCTATGCTGTCCGGCGAGGGAAAGTAATAGGACTCGTTGTAGCCGATCTGCGGGTCGTTCAGGTGGGTCCACAATCCATCGGCGACGATCTTGAGGTCGGAGTTGGGACGCCACTCCAGGCTGCCCGAGAGCGCGTCGCGCTTCTTGTCATCGAAAATCGATCCGAAGGTGATGCAGCACGGTGTGGCAGCGAGCGGCGCCCCGTTCGGGTCGGTGAACGGGAAGGTCGTCGGGCCGTAAATGTTCTGGTTGTAGGCATTGAGCGAGTCCGTGCGGATCTTGGTATCCGAATGCACGGCGCCGAGTAGAAATCCCAATGTCCGGTCGTCGTTGGTGTCCGAGACGAAAGCTGAAAATTTGTCGCCTTTCAGCTTCGACATATCATTGTCGTTGCCCTCGGCATGCACTCCGCCGTGAAGCCCGGGATTGTCGAAGGGGCTGGCAGTGCGCAGGTTCACAGTGCCGCCGATGCTGCCTTCGAGCGCCGAGGCCTGGGTCGATTTGAGCACATCGGCGCCGGAGATCACTTCGGAGGGCAGTACGTCGAAGGCCAGATCGCGGCCGTCATCATCAGTGGCGAGAATGCGGTTGTTGAGCGTCGTGATGTTGTACTGGGGCCCGAGGCCGCGCACGTTCACCGTGATTCCTTCACCCCCGGTGGTGCGGCTGATGGTGATGCCCGGCAGATGTTCCAGCGAGTCGGCGACGTCGGCGTCGGGGAATCGGCCCATTTCCTCGGCGTTGATCGAATCCAGGACCACCGAGGCGTCCTTCTTGATCTCGAGCGACTTCTCCAGGCTGGCGCGAATCCCCGTGACGACGATTTCTTGCAGCTCCGGGGAATTGGCATTCGCGCCGGCGGCCGTAGTTGCGGTATCGGGTGCCGCGTCGTTGGCGTTATCCACGGCGAATGCCGCGAAGCTCGAGCCCAGCGAAGCGGTGGCGGCCAAGAGCAAAGCAGAACGCAGGCGCAGCGTTAGCATAACAATCCCCTTTTATGATTCTGGCTGATGACCTCAGGGCCGAGCGGCGCGCGCCCAGGGTCAACATTTCCCGACCTTAAACGAAACTAAAATAACTTTCAATAAGGATTGCTATGAAGAAAGCAGGGATTGATATTGACACAGCACGATAAAATTATATCTATTGAAATTTAGATAAGTTTCAAATATAAGTGATCACCGGGTCGCGCCCGGGCCCCAAGCAACTCGAATAGGTTCTCCACAGGGATTAAATTCAATGAGATCAAGAGCATGGTTAGCCTATGCCCTGGTGACGACGGGTTTTTGGGGGGTGTGGGGTGCGTTCACCGGGCTGCCTGCGGATCACGGTTTTCCTGAAACATTGATTTACGTGGTGTGGGCCGTGACCATGATTCCGCCGGCACTCTTCGCCTTGCGGCGAGTCGGCTGGCGCTTGCAGCACGATGCGCGGTCGGTGTGCTACGGCGCGCTGATCGGGCTGCTGGGGGCGGGCGGCCAGATGCTCTTGTTCCATGCCGTGAGGACGGGGCCTGCCTACCTGATCTTCCCCGTCATTTCCCTGTCGCCCGTGGTTACCGTAGTTCTGTCGCTGGCCCTGCTGCGTGAGCGTACCGGCAAGCTGGGCGCACTCGGCATCGTGTTGGCATTGTGCTCGCTCCCCCTGTTCGATTATTCGGGCGAATCATCGGCCGGCGCCTATGGCCAATTGTGGTTTCTCCCGGCGCTGGGTGTGTTGGTTGCCTGGGGCGTGCAGGCCTTCTTCATGAAGCTTGCCAATGCGACCATGGATGCCGAAAGCATCTTCTTTTATATGATGGTCACCGGACTGTTGTTGACTCCGGTTGCGCTCGCCATGACGGATTTTTCCGTGCCCATCAACTTAGGATGGAGCGGCCCCTACTTGTCGGCAGCCATTCAGATTCTCAATTCGATCGGCGCGTTGACGCTGGTGTATGCCTTTCGCTACGGCAAGGCCATCGTGGTCTCGCCCCTGACCAACGCGGGCGCTCCCCTCATCACCGCGGTGCTGTCGATAGTGTTGCTGGGCACCTCGCCCACCGCCACCAAACTGGCCGGCGTCGCCCTGGCGCTCATTGCCGCCGTTTTCCTGGCCATCGAACCCGAACCTGCGGCGGTCGCTGCCAAATCACTAAAGCCTGAGACCCTCTAGGAGAACGGTCGACCATGATTATTCGGCGAGACACGAGCAATCGGCGCGAGCGCATCGTCGCTCTGCTGCGTGAACAGGGTAGCGTGCAAATTCCGGCGCTGGCCGAACGGTTTCGCGTGTCCACGCAGACTCTGCGCAAAGATCTGAATTTTCTCGACATCAAGGGCATCTGCACGCGCTCATCCGGCGGGGCAATTCTCAGGCGCGCAGGGCTATCGCCCACCGAGCAAGCGATCGAGGTCAAGCGCACGCTGTTCGCCGAGGAGAAAGCCCGCATCGGCCGAGCAGCGGCCGCCCTGATCAAGAACGACGAGTCGGTGCTGCTCGACTCCGGGACCACTGCATTGCAAGTGGCGCGGCACATCGAGCCCGGGGCTTCGCTGGTCGTGGTCACCAACGATGTCGGGATCATGAACGAGTTGGTGACCCGCGAAAACGTGCAGCTGGTGTTTCTGGGCGGCACGCTGCGCCGGAAGAATTTGTCCTTCTACGGCACGCAGACCGAGCGGGCGCTGCAGGATCTGCACGTCGACAAGCTGATTCTCGCCGCCGATGGATTCGACATCGAGAAGGGGCTCACAACGCATTTCGAACCGGAGGCGTTGCTGAACCGGATGATGTGCCGGGCCGCCTCTGAAATCATCGTCGTCGCCGATTCCTCCAAATTCGGCCGGATCTGCCTGCACAAGATTATCGAACCGCAGGGATTCTCGAAGTTGGTGACCGACACGGGAATCCCCGAGGCGGCCCGCGAAGAGCTGACCCGGAGCGGGGTCGAGGTCATCATCGCGTGAAGGTCATTCGAGAAATGTTGGCGCAGCACAAGGCCGGGCGTTCCGTGGGCGTCTATTCGGCGTGCTCCGCGCACCCGTTGGTGATCGAGGCGGCGCTCAATTCCGTGCGGCGGCAATCCGGTCCGGTACTGATCGAGGCCACCTCCAATCAAGTCAATCAGGACGGCGGCTATACGGGCATGCGTCCGGCGGATTTCAGCCGCTTCGTGCTCGACATCGCAGCAAGGCTCGGCGTACCCAGCGAGCAGGTGCTGTTGGGAGGGGACCATCTGGGCCCGAATTGCTGGCAGGATCTGCCGGCAGAGGCGGCCATGGTCAAGTCGGAGCAACTCATCGCCGACTATGTCGCAGCGGGCTTTCGCAAGATTCATCTGGACTGCTCCATGTCCTGCGCGGACGATCCGACGCCGCTGACCGATGCCATCGTGGCGCAGCGCGCGGCGCGTTTGTGCGCGGTCGCGGAGAAAACCTGGAGCCGCGCCGGAGGCGAAGCGCCGGTGTACGTCGTAGGCACCGAAGTACCGGTCCCCGGCGGCGCGAAGGAGTCGCTCACCGAATTGGCGCTGACTGAGCCTCGGGCCGCGGCCGCCACGATCGATGCGCATTGGGAAGCCTTTCAATCCGCGGGACTGCACCATGTCTGGCCGCGGGTGATCGGGCTGGTGGTGCAGCCGGGCGTCGAATTCGATCATCATAAAGTCATCGACTTTCAAGCGCCCCGAGCCGCCGATTTGGCCGCGGTCGTCGAGGCGCAGCCTTACATGGTCTACGAGGCGCATTCCACCGACTATCAGACGCCGGCCAATCTACGTGCGCTGGTGCAGCGGCACTTCGCGATCTTGAAGGTGGGGCCCGGCCTGACTTTCGCCATGCGTGAGGCGCTCTGGGGATTGGATGAGGTCGAACGCGAATGGCTGGGAGCCGACCGGTCTTCGCGCTTGCGGGAAACGGTTCAGCAGGCCATGACGGCCGCCCCGCGGTATTGGAACAAATACTATCTGTCCGACGGCCGCCAGTTGAGCTTGGATCAGCAGTACAGCTTGAGCGATCGGATCCGTTATTATTGGCCGGCGCCCGAAGTCGAAACGGCCCTGAAGCGACTGCTGACGAACCTGGACTCGAACCCGCCGCCGCTCACTCTGTTGAGCCAGTACTTGCCCTTGCAATACGAAGCCATCCGCGCAGGCAGGATAGGCCTACGCGCGCGCGAGCTGGTGCTGCACTCCATTGAACAGGTGCTGCAGCAATATTCAGCCGCCTGCGCCGACACCCCGAGCACATGATGAACTACTTGGAATTGGAAGAATCCGCCCTGAATCGCGATGGCGCTCTTTGGACGGCGCGCGAGATCGCGCAGCAACCGGAGAGCTGGATTCGCACGCAGGAACTGCTGCGCCAGCGCGCCGCGGCGATTGCGGGCTTTCTCGCCCCCTTGCTGGCGCAACCGGATCTGCGAATCATTCTCACGGGGGCAGGAAGTTCGGCCTTCATCGGTGAATGTCTCGCGCCGCTGCTGATGCAGAAGCTGGGCCGCCGAGTGGAAGCGATCGCCACCACCGACCTTTTGTCGGGGCCGCATCAGTATTTCCTGCGCGATGTGCCCACCCTTCTCGTATCCTTCGGCCGTTCCGGCAGCAGTCCGGAGAGCGTCGCAGTGGTCGAGCTGGCGGAGCGTCTGCTGCGCGCGTGTCACCAGCTGGTGTTCACCTGCAACGAACAGGGAACCCTCTATCAACGTTGCCGCGAGCGGCGCAACAGCCTCGCCATTTTGCTGCCGCCCGAAACTCACGATCAAAGTTTCGCCATGACCTCCAGCTTCACGGCCATGATGCTCGCGGCCTCTCTGGTATTCCAGCGCCTCGAGAACGATGCCGCCGGTGTGGCGCGCATCGCTCGAGGCGCGGGACAAGTACTCGAGCGATACAATGCGATGCTCAGGAAGCTGGCCGCCGAGAGCTACTCGCGCGTAGTTTACCTGGGAAGCAACGGTTTCAAGGGGCTGGCACGCGAAGCCGCATTGAAACTATTGGAATTGACCGACGGCAAAGTCGTCGGTGCCTTCGACTCGCCGTTGGGTTTTCGGCACGGGCCGAAGACCATCGTGACCGGCGACACATTGCTGTTCGTGTTCATGTCCAACGATACGTATACGCGAGGCTATGATCTCGATCTGCTGCGCGAACTGCGCAAGGACGGGCTCGCCGGCCGCGTGATCGCCGTTACGGCGCAGGTTCATGACGCCGTCACGCAGGGCGAACACCTGCACGTACCCCATCTGGCCGACGCCCCCGATGGGGACCTGTATTTCCCTTACATCGTATGCGGCCAGCTCTATGCGTTTCACCGATCGCTGTCCGTGGGCAACACGCCCGACCAGCCCAGCAATTCCGGCACGGTGAGCCGCGTGGTCAGCGGCGTCACCATCCACACCCTGTGATGGGCGCCCCTCGCTTGTATCTGGGAGTCGACGGAGGCGGCACCAAGACAGCCCTGGTGCTCATCGACTCCGAGGGAATCATCAGGGCCACGCATCAGGCGCCGGGCTCTTACTACCTGACCATCGGCTTGGATGCCCTCGGCAGACTTCTCGTCGACGGCGTCGACGCCGTTTTGGCCAAGGCGGCCGTTCGCATCGAAGACTTGGATTTTGCATTCTTCGGAATTCCCGCCTACGGCGAGGACACCCTGTTGGTCGGTCCCTTGAGCGAGCTGCCCCGGCGCTGTCTCGAGGCCGGTCAGTACTTGTGCGGCAACGACATGATTTGCGGTTGGGCAGGCTCCCTGCTATGCCGCGATGGAATCAGCATCGTCGCGGGCACGGGGTCCATTTGCTACGGCGAGCGCAAAGGTGCCATTGCCCGATGCGGCGGCTGGGGTGAGCTGTTCAGCGACGAGGGTTCCGCATACTGGATTGCATGCCGAGGCCTGAACCTGTTCTCGCGAATGAGCGATGGCAGGGCGGCCAAGGGACCGCTGTACGAGATCGTCCGAGAGCGCCTGAAAATCTCCGAAGACCTGGATCTCTGCGCCCATGTATTCACGCAACTGGAAGGCGATCGCGCGCGAATCGCGCAATTGAGCAAGTGGGTGACCCAGGCCGCGGCGGCCGGCGACGGCCAAGCCGCGTCCATCGTCCGCCAGGCGGCAGAGGAATTGGCGCTCATGGTCGATGCCACCCGACGCCATCTTGCATTCAGCGATGCGGAACCCGTGCCGGTCTCCTACTCCGGCGGCGTATTCGACAACGTCGGCGCCCTGTTGCTGGAACATTTCAGCGCGGCCCTGCGGGCATTTCGCCCCGGATACCGAGTCACCGAGCCGGCCTTGCCGCCGGGGATCGGCGCTGCTCTATACGCCGCGAAGCGGCACGGCAACCCGCTATCGAATGCGGCCATTGAGCGGCTGCGCGAACAAAGCAGCGCAGTACGCAAGGAGATCGAATCATGAAAAAAAGTAAAATCATAGGCGCACTTTTGGGATGCGGCTGCATGGCGTTCGCTTCGGCATGGGGTTCGGCGGGAGATGGGTCCTTCACGATGGCGGATTTCGCCTCGGTGGACAAGGTCGACATCCACGTCCACATCAATACAACCGATACGGCGCTGATCGATCAGGCTGCCGCCGATCACTTCCGCCTTCTGACCATCAACGTCGACTATCCCGATTTTCCGGCACTGGCCGAGCAGCGGCGGGTTGCGCACGCGCTGGTCGCGGCTCACCCCGAGCGGTTGGCCTACGCGGCCGCGTTTTCCATGCAAGGTTGGGATGAGCCCGATTGGCAGCAGAAGGTGATCCAGCTACTCGACTCCGAATTCGCGCACGGTGCCGTCGCCGTCAAGGTTTGGAAGAACATCGGCATGAGCTTTCGCGATGCAAAGGGCAAGTTGGTCATGATCGACGATCCGAAGTTCGATGCCGTGTTCGAATTCATCCGCCGGCGCAACAAGGTGTTGATCGGACATCTGGGGGAGCCGCGTAATTGCTGGCTTCCCATTGAACAGATGACCGTGAACGGCGACAAGGAATACTTCCGGGAACATCCGCAGTACTACATGTACAAGCATCCGGAGATGCCCACCTACGAGGAGCAGATGGCGGCGCGTGACCGCATGCTGGACCGGAATCCTCAGATCAAGTTCATGGGCGCGCACATGGCCAGCCTCGAATGGAGCGTCGATCGATTGGCGGCCTTTCTCGATCGCTATCCCAACGCCGTGGTCGATCTGGCGGCGCGCATGGGCCAGGTACAGTTTCAATCCAATCAAGATCGCGAGAAAGTTCGCCGCTTCTTCATTCGCTACCAGGATCGGCTGCTCTATGGGACCGATACGGCCCAGAACGCCAGGGACAAAGGCCAAGAACTGCGTCACGAGGCCCACGAGACCTGGCTGCGCGACTGGCGATACCTGAATACCGAAGAGACTTTCAAAGACCCCGAACTCGATGCACCCGTGCACGGGTTGGGGTTGCCTCGGGACGTCGTTCGCAAGATTTACAGCGCCAATGCCGAGCGGTGGTACGGCAACCCATGGCATGCCGCGGAACCGCACGCGGCGGCGCCCACATCGCAGGTGTCCAAATGAATCGGTCGTTGAAATCGTGCGTAGGGTGGGTGTTGGCGGCAGCGGTCGGAGTCGGCAGTAGCGCGCTGCGGGCGGACGAACCACACCCGACCCAGCGCGAGCGCGCGCAGGTGATCGGTTCGGTGCAGGGGAAGACTCTGTCGGTGGCCATGTACTCCGACGGGGCCTATTCCATCGCGTCGCCCGGAATTACCGGCGTGGTGCTTCGTTCCGGCGTGGAGGCGGAGGTCGGCGCTCGGGTGCTGCGATCTTCGGCTTACCCGAAGCACAATGTCGTCCAATCCGAGTTTCAAGATGAATTCGGTGCGGGCTCGACGTTGACAGTCACTCATACCGGCCTTCCAGGCACGCCGGATCTCGTCTGCATCGTGCGGCTGTTCCGGGATCAATCGTGGGGAGAGATCGAAGTCAAGGTTAGCAACACCACGGGCCAGGCAATATCCGTGCAGGCGATCCGCGCAGTCCACGCAACCGATGCTCCATTCATCGGCCTGAACGGCCCGGTTTCCGCCGACCGCATTCTGTCCGACAGCTATAGCGAGGACAGACCACAGCTCGCGATTCGCGATCTGGGCGATGCGCCGAAAGGCATGCACCGCGGCGTGGGAAGCCAGCTCGTATATAACCGCCAGAGCGGCGAAAGCCTGTTCCTCGGGGCGCTGACCTCGGATCGGCTATTGACGATTTTTCATCTGAAAGAACGAGGCGCAGGCGCCCGCGCGTCCATCCAATCGTATGAAGCCGTGGCAACCGGTACGACTGAAATCATGAAGGGTGAGTCGCTCAAAGATTCGCCGCCTTCCGAACAGGTGAATTTGAGCCTTCGCGTCGATTCCGGCGAAAGCTTGTCGTCCGAGCGACTCATGGTCGCCGTGGGCTCCGACTATCACGCGCAGCTCGAGCAGTACGGGCGGGTCGTGGGACTGCTGCACAAGGCGAGGGTCAAGGCCGCGACGCCGATCGGGTGGTGGAGTTGGACCGCTTACTACTTTGGGCTCAATCAGGGAACCGCCGCCACGAACGCGTACTGGCTCGCCGAAAACCTGAAGCAGATGGGGTACACCTACTATCAGATCGACGAGGGATACCAATACGCGCGCGGCGAATACACCACTGCCGACGCAAAGCTCTTTCCTCTCGGGATTGCCTACATCGCGGATTTGGTGCGTCACAGCGGCCTTACATTCGGAATGTGGACCGCTCCCTTTGAAGTATCGGAGCGCGCCTGGGTGTTTCAGAACCACAAGGAGTGGCTGCTCCATAACGCAGCCGGTGAGCTCATTCACATCGGCTACGTCACCGACAAGCAAGATTCTCTGTATGTTCTGGACACCACCAACCCTGGTGCGCAGAACTACTTGAGGGAGACTTACACCACGCTTCGCAACTGGGGATTGCGCTTCGTCAAAATGGATTTCATGGATGACACGGCCGTCGAGGGCTCCTACTTCCGCCCCAATACCAGCGCGCTGGAGGCCCAACGGATTGGCTTGAAAATCATACGCGACGCGCTCGGCGAGAGCGTGGTGCTCGACAAGGACGGCAGCCCCATGCTGAACCCGGTCGGAATCGTGGATACGGGCCGTATCTCTCAGGACACGGGACATACTTTCGATGCCAGCCGGGACGCCGCGTCGGGCATTGCCGCCCGCTACTACATGAATCGTAATTTCTTCATTGCCGATCCCGACGCCTTCACCGTCTCCACTCAAACCGTCGATGATCAATCCTGGCATGGAGGCAAGCATCCGCTCACGCTCGATGAGGCCAAGGTGTCCATCGCGCTGGCCGCCGTTGCCGGAGGCATGTTCGAGCTCGGAGACGACCTTCCCACTCTGGGCTCTTCCGCGGAGCGGCTGGCCCTGGCGAAGAATACGGATCTCATCGACATGGCCCGCCTCGGGCGGTCGTCCACTCCCGTCGATTTGATGACCTATGCACCCGCCGATAAACAGCCGAGCATTTTCCTGCTGAAGGAGAATGCGCGCCAATCCGTCTTGACGATTTTCAATTGGACGGACGGGGAGCGTACTCGCACCGTCAATCTCGCCGGCATCGGACTCAAGGACCCGGCCAAGTATCAAATAGTTGACGTCTTCGGAGGTCCCGACTGTTGCAGCAGCTCGTCCGATGCCCTCACGGTGGTCCAAAAGGCTCACTCGGTCCGGGTACTCGAGCTGATCGATAACTCGGTGCCGGCCGGGCAGCCCGCGTTTGACATACGGTCGGCCAACGGCGCAAAGGCGGGAGAGACTCTGACCTTGAGTACGGTACCCACATCTGCGGAGGCGCCCGCGCTCACCTGTCACTGGGACTTCGGCGATGGATCGAGCGCGGATGGTTTTGAAGTCCAGCACGCCTTTACTCACGCGGGAGACTACGACGTGCAAGTAACCGTGACGGGCTTGGGCGGCATCGCAAATCACAAGACTTCCAGGGTCTCGATTACCGGCGATGTCTCCACCCGGTTCGACCACGAAGCCAAGCAGCGCCCCCTGCCGCTCCACTAGCTTGGGATGCCCTCCGCCTACACTCGCGAGATGAAATGAACAGAGTGAACAGGAGGGAATTCCTCAGGACTGTCGCGGCGGCAGGCGTCGAACTGTCCCTGGCGGGCTCGGCGCTGGCGGACGCAACGTCCGTGGTGAAGCCGGCGAGACGCAAGAAGATCGTCGTGGCCGGCGCCGGAATCTCCGGTCTGTGCTGCGCATACGAACTGATGCGCCGCGGCCATGAAGTCGTGGTGCTCGAAGCCAGCGGCAGGCATGGCGGCCATGTGTTCACCGGGCGCGACGGCCTGTCGGACGGCCTGTATGCCGACTTCGGCGCGGATCACATCACCCGGCCGGGCTATGAGACATTCTTCGACTACATAGCCGAGTTCAGTCTCAGCGTGATTCCCTATCCTCACGCGGAAGGCTCCACGGCCGCACCCGGCGCGCACGTGCTCAGGATGATCGACGGCAAGTTCTACTCGGAGGAGATGCTGGCGGACCGTACCGTGCTCAAGACTCTGGGTTTCAACGAGGGAGAGGCCCGATTTCTGGGTGCGCATTCGTGGGATGATCTGCCCCGTTTGTTTTTACAGTCCCACCTCGGGAAGTTCACGGACGAGTCGCACCCGCTGGGCGCGGGCCATGACGAGCTGGACAAAATTTCTGTCGCTGCCTTCTACAAACAGCTCGGCGCCTCGCCCGCGGCACTGCGCTTCTTGGGCGGGCAGGATGAGTCGGCGCTGTTTACTTTGTGGCGCTTCGCCGTGATGGGACTTCGCGGCATTCCCTGGTCGGAAGGCGACACCTACCGGCTGAAAGGAGGCAATCAGGAGCTTCCTACGGCCTTCGCCACGCGCTTGGGCGACCGGATAAAGCTCAAGCATCCCATTGTCGCCGTCACGCGCAGCGATGCCGGGGTCAGCGTCCGCTACAAAGCCTATGGATACGAGGACGAGCGAGAAATCGCCGCGGACGTGCTCGTCAATACCATACCCTTGTCGATATTCAGGAATATTCCCATAAGCCCTGCGCTGTCGCCCGGCATGCAATACATCGTCGACAAGTTGGGATTCACATCCCATCCTTTCTTCGTGTTCGAAGCGAGCTCGAAGTTCTGGCTCGACGATGGATTTGCCGGCATCAACATGGAATTCGAGCACCCCGACATATCCTCCATATGGCAGATGCCGAGCGAAGTGGATACCAGCAGGGTGATATTGAAGGCCTTTGGTGTCGGTGGTGTCTCCGCGCAGCGCGGCTTGGCCTCTTTCCGCCAAGTTTATCCGGGTAAGCATGACACCATCGTCCAGTCCCTGACGGTCGACTGGACCCGCGACAAGTTTGCCCCGGCTTGTGAAATGCTGGCCTTCCCGATCGGGGAGATGGGCAGGTTCTGGCCGCGGATGCTGCAGCCTGATGGGAGGATCTATTTTGCGGGAACCTACGCCGACCCCCTGAGCCGCGGAATGGAATCCTGTCTTCGTTCGGCGCGCAGAGTCGCCGTCGAAATCGATCAGCTTTGAAGTTCTCGGAAAAAATCACCTGCGCCCTAGCGGCGGCCGCACTGTCATTGATGTCGATGGCCGCTGTCGGCGCACAGTCAAGGAATCTTCCGCCCACGGTGAAAATCGTCAGCCCCAAACCGGATGGTATTTTTGAGGAAAACGCCCAGGTGCGGTACGAAGTGGACGTTTCTGACCCGAAAGACGGGGAGTCGAAGTTCCAGGAGATCAACTCCGCCGCGGTACTGCTCATCGTGCGGTATTTTTCGAGCTCCGAAGCCGCCGAGGCCGCCATGAGCCGAGCAATCGCAGACGATCCGCCCGGTCTTCGCACCCTACAGACATCCGATTGCCTCAACTGCCACGCCTTCGACGCACGTTCGATAGGCCCCTCGTTTGCGGATATCCGCAAACGCTATCCGTTTTCGCAAGCCGGCGTGGACAGCATGAGCCGGCACATCATCCAAGGAACATCGGGAGCCTGGGGGAGCATCAAGATGCCCAGCCATCCTGAATTGACAATGGAACAGGCGGCGGCGTGCGTGACCTGGATACTGAAAACGGCGGGGGATCCGGAGACGAACTACTACGCGGGAACGGAAGGGATGTTCCGCGTCACGGTTCCGCCGGATTCAAAGGCCAAGGACACGGGGGTGCTCGTGCTCATGGCACGCTACACCGACAGCCAGGGAATACAAGGGCGAGACGCGATACGCATCCGGATTCATCCATCCCCAATCTCAGTGCATAACCCTGTGGATAAAGAGTGACCAGCCATGGAAACTCAATCTTGATTCAGGTGCTTGTGTTGAATTGTAGATTTTTTAACCAATACTCACGCCCGGCGGCGGCGCTTCTTGGATTTCTTTTTTGCCGACGTCCTTTTTGCCGGTTTCTTTTCTACCGGTTTCTTCTTCGGCGATTTCTTTTTGGCCGTCTTCTTCTTGACCCGACGCCGCATTTTCATCAGGGCATCGATTAAATCGTCGACGGCTTCGTGCTTCTTGGCCTTGCGCCTCATCCACACCAGAGAGTCGAGAAGGTTATCAACGGCTTCCTGTTTTTTTGCCATGCAATATTCTACGTCGGGACGGGCTGTTCGTGCACCCGGTACTCGCCCGGCGCCGGCGAGCCAGGGGGCGGCCCGCCTAGAAGGACGCGCACGTTTCGGCCCGGCTCCGCAGCACCGACTCTTGTTGGAACGCCGCCTTGTAGGTGGCGACGATCTCGGCGATGGCCGCCTCGCTCGGCGCGCCGTCGGGATGGATCACCGACAGCACGAAGGTGGATTCGTGGACGACGTTGCCATCGGCTCCACGCCACTGGCCCGAGGCTTTCGAGACCGTGAAGCCCTGCGGGAATCGCGGAGTAACCGAGAGCTGCACGAATTTCGACCAGTCGTGGGCCGTGACCGGACCGCGGGCCCACGCCGTGCCGAAGTACAACGTGTCCTGGACCTCGAGCTGCTCGCCGGGTCTGCAGCTCGAGTGTTGCGGTGAAACGCATGCGGCGAGCGCCAACGACATCGCGGCGGCCGCCAAGGCCGGCAAGGCCGGCAAGCGAAGCATGGCGCCGACCTTGCGCATCCGCTACGCGACCTCGAACAGCCCGGCCGCCCCCATGCCGCCGCCGATGCACATGGTCGTCACCACGTACTTGACCCCGCGGCGCTTGCCCTCGATGAGAGCATGTCCCACGAGGCGAGACCCGGAGACGCCGTAAGGGTGGCCGACCGCGATCGCGCCGCCGTCGACGTTGAGACGCTCCTCGGGAATGCCCAGACGGTCGCGGCAGTAGATGACCTGCACCGCGAAAGCCTCGTTCAATTCCCACAGGCCGATATCCTCGACGCGCAATCCAGCTTTGGCCAGCAGTTTGGGAACGGCAAACACCGGGCCGATTCCCATCTCGTCGGGCTCGCAGCCCGCGACTTGAAAGCCGCGGAAGATGCCGAGCGGACTCAATCCCTTTTGCTCGGCCCGTTTCGCGTCCATGACGATGCATACCGAGGCGCCGTCGGAGAACTGGCTCGAATTGCCCGCCGCGATCACCCCTCCCGGAATCGCCGCGCGGATCTTCGATACGCCTTCGTAGGTCGTGTCCGGCCGAATGCCTTCGTCGGCCGCGATGTTGACTTCCCGGGTTCCGATGGTGCCTGAGTTCTTGTCGGCCACCGCCATCACGGTGGTCATGGGGACGATTTCATCGTTGAACCGGCCGGCCTGAGCCGCCGCGGCGGCGCGCAGCTGGCTCCGAACCCCGTATTCATCCTGTAATTGCCGAGAAATATTGTAGCGCTTGGCGACGTTCTCGGCGGTCTGCAGCATGCTCCAGTAGATCTCCGGCTTGTGCTGCACCAGCCAGCTTTCTTTCAGCATGCGAAGATTGGCCTGATTTTGTATGCAGGAAATCGATTCCAAGCCGCCGGCTGCGTAGATCTCGCCCTCCCCCGCGATGATTCGCTGGGCCGCAAGCGCAATGGTTTGCAGACCGGTGGAGCAGAAGCGATTCACGGTGACGCCCGCGGTGGTGACCGGGCAGCCGGCGCGCAGCGCCACTATCCGGGCCACATTCATTCCCGCGGCTCCCTCCATGAACGTGCCGCCGATGATGACATCTTCGACTTCCGCGGGGTCCAGGCGCGCACGCTGCATGGCATGCCGCAACACATGCGCGGTAAAGGTCACCGGATGCGTCATGTTGAACCCCCCGCGCCAGGATTTGGCGAGACCTGTCCGGGCTGTGGCCACGATGACGGCGTCGGTCATGATCGATTTCCCCAATCGGCGAAGGTTTTGCCCTCGGAGGCAAGTTGCTCGAGCAAGGGCGCCGGCTCCCAGGCATCCGGCTGGTAGCCTCTCGCGAATTCGCGCATGGTGCGCACGATATTCGGCAGACCGACCGTATCGGCGTAGAACAATGGTCCGCCGCGGAAGTCGGGAAATCCGTATCCGGTCAGGTACACGACGTCGATGTCCGATGCGCGCAGCGCGATTCCCTCCTCCAGGATGCGCGCGCCTTCGTTGATGAGGGAGTACAGCGCGCGCTGCACGATCTCCTCGTCCCCCACCTGTCGTCTCTTGATCCCCAATTTCGCGGATTCCTCGAGCACGATCTTGTTGACGAGATCGGACGGTATGGCGGCGCGGTCACCGGCCTTGTAGTCGTACCAGCCGGCGCCCGTCTTCTGGCCGAATCGTCCCAATTCGCAGATGCGGTCCGGCGACTTGGAAAAAACGCGGTCCGGATACTCGACGTACAGACGTTTGCGGATGTACCAGAGAATGTCGTTTCCGGCGAGATCGCTGACCCGAAACGGCCCCATGGCAAACCCGAATTTCTCCATGGCCTGATCGATTTGCTGCGGCAAGGCGCCGACATCCAGCAGCAGTTCCATCTGGCGGAAGTAGGCATTCATCATCCGGTTGCCGATGAATCCGTCGCAGACGCCGGAGATGACGCCGACCTTCTTGATTTGTTTGGACACGGCCATGCTGGTGGCCACCACATCCTTGGCGCTCTTCGCGCCGCGGACGATCTCGAGCAGTTTGCTGACGTTCGCCGGGCTGAAGAAATGCAGGCCGATCACATCCTGCGGACGCTGGGTGAAGCCGGCGATCTTGTTCAAGTCCAAGGTCGACGTGTTCGAGGCGAGAATCGCCCCGCTCTTGGCGACCTTGTCCAGTTTCTCGAACACCTGTCTCTTGACCTCCAGGTCCTCGAACACCGCCTCGATGACCAGATCGGCGTCCTTGATGTCCTCGTAGGCCAGCGTGCCGCTGATCCGTTTGACGCGCTTGTCGAATTCCTCCTGGCTGAGCCGCCCCTTCTTCAAGGTGCTCTCGTAATTCTTCCATACCGTGGCCAGACCCTTGTCGAGCGCCGCCTGGGTGGTCTCGATCACCGTCACCGGCAATCCCGCGTTGGCGAAGTTCATGGCAATGCCCCCGCCCATGGTGCCGGCCCCGATCACGGCCACCGACTTGACCGGGCGCAACGGAGTGTTCGCCGGCACGTCGGGAATCTTGGACGCCGCTCGCATCGCGAAGAATGCGTGCCTCAACGCCTTGGACTCGGGCGTGTTCAGCAACTCGACGAATAACGTTCCCTCGATTTTCATGCCCTCGTTGAAGGGCTCGAGCACGGCCGCCTCGACGGCGTCGATGCACTTGAGCGGCGCGGGGTAGTTCTTTGCGATCGGAGCGACGGCGCTGCGCGCGAAATCCAGGAATGCCTCGGCATTGGGCAGATTGATTTTGATGTCGCGCGCCTTTTTCAACGGCGACTTCTCGGCAATGACGCGCTCGGCAAATACGAGGGCGGCCGGCAACAGGTCGCCCTCGGCGATCGAATCGAGCAATTCGGTCTTGGCCAATTCCAGTGCGTTCACCGGATTGCCGCCCACGATCATGTTGAGCGCCCGCTCCACTCCCACGAGGCGCGGCAAACGCTGCGTGCCGCCCGCACCCGGCAGAAGCCCCAGCTTGACCTCCGGCTGTCCGAGCGGCGCTCCGGGGGACGCGACTCGGTAGTGACACGCCATCGCGAGCTCCAGCCCTCCGCCCAACGCCAGCCCGTTGAGCGCCGCGATAACCGGTTTGGGCGAGTCCTCGATTTGCGCAAACAAGTCCGCCAAATTGGGGCTCGCGGACATCGCGGGCAATCCGAACTCGCTCACGTCGGCGCCGCCGCAAAAGGCGCTGCCGCCGCCGATGATGACCACCGCCCGAATCGACTCGTCGTCGACGGCGCGCTCCAGGCCGTCGGCGATTGCGGCGCGCAGTCCACGGCTCAAGGCGTTGACCGGCGGATTTTTCAGCGTGATCACGGCGACGGCGCCCTGTGAAGTATAGTCAGCGAATGCCATGCCCGCTCCTTTGTTGGCTGTGAAGTATACCGCGTTGTGGAATGGCCTCCGCTCGCCCGCGGCCTGGGTGTCGGCGGTGTTGCTGCTCGTGTGGTGCGTGGGCATATTCGGCCGCGCCTACTGGACGCCCGACGAACCGCGAGAAGCGGACATTGCCTGGCGCATGAGCTGGCAGGCCGATAAGGCGGTGCCGCTCTTGGCCGGCGAGGCTTTCTGCGAAAAGCCGCCGCTGACGTACTGGGTCGCGGCCGTTCCCATTCGGTTCTTCGGCAGCCAGGCTTGGGTAGCGCGCGCGCCCAACCTGCTGTACGCCGCGATTACCGCACTGGCGGTGGGTTGGTTGGCCCGGCGCAACGCAGGACGCGACGCGGGGTTCGTGGGCGCGGCCGCCATGGGCACTTTTCTGCTCTCGTACCAGGTCGCCATTTGGCTGGCAACCGATGCGCCGCTGCTGGCGGCGGTGTCGATGGCATTGTTGGGCGTCTACCGCGGCTTCTATGCGACGCAGAGCCGCGAACGCCTGCGCGGCTACCTTTTGATGCACGCCGCCTTGGGAGTGGGATTCTTGAGCAAGAGCGCCGTCGCCTGGATGGTGCCGGCGCTGACCCTGATAACCTTGATCGTGTGGGAAAAGCGCTGGCGCGAGCTTCTGCGCTGGGAGCTCTATCTGGGATCGATCCTGCAGGCAGCGATGATCGGCGCCTGGGTGTGGTTCGTCTATGCGGGCCCGGACGGCCCCGCCCACTTGAAGGTGTTCTTCTGGAACAATCTGGTCGGCCGTTTCACACACGTCGATGCGCCGCAGGATTTGCAGTATGCGGCGGCCCATCGCAACTCGCCCGGCAAGTACCTGATCGAGCTGCCCTTGTACCTGTGCCCCTGGACTCTTCTGGCCGTGGCCGCCCTGCGCCGCGCTTTACTCGAGCGCCAGGTTTCATTCGACACCTATCGTCCGGTGCGCTTCGCGTTGGCTGCGTCGCTGCCGCCCCTCGCGCTCCTCTCCTTGGCGGCGACCGCCCGCAATGTTTATCTAGCCCCGGCTCTGCCCGGCATCGCGCTGCTGCTCGCCTGGTGGGCAGTTGTGTGCCTGGAGCAACCCGACCGCTGGGACATCCGCGCGCTGCGCGCGACCGCGGCGCTGCTGCTGGTGGCAGTGGCCGCGTTTGCCGCCGCGGCATATCTCATCGGCGCCGATGCTTGGGCCTCCATGAGATCGCATGCGGCGTTCATCGCGATTTCCGCCGCGGGCCTCATCGCCGCATCGTTCTTTGCCTTGCATGCGATGGGCGCGGCGCGCGATCACGTGAGGCGCGCACTGCCCTCGCTGCTCTTGGCCTATTGCGCGCTGCTGGTGGGTCCGGCGTCGCAGATTTACCGTGAGGTCGATGCTTGGCAGGATCTGGGGTCGATCGCCCGCGCCATCGGCCAAGACTCCGCGGGGAAACCGCTGATTCTGTTTGCGCCGGATGAGACCACTCGGGCCATGATCGACATGTATGCCAGAACCCAAGTCGCTCTGATTCCCGGCCCCATCGAACCGGCCGCCGTTGATCGTCTTAAGACCGACGTCGGCGCCGCACCGCAAAGTCTGGTCGTCGTGCAATTGCCGCATCCCCCGTTGACCATCGCGGCAGCGTTCAGTGCGGCGCGCCGCTCGGACGACAAACCTGAGTTGCCTTGGGCGGAGGCAGCCGGCTTGCAGGTGGCCAAGCGCTATTCGCTGCCCAACGGGCGCCGCTACGCGCTGCTCGAGCCCATCCCCACGAGTTCGCGGTAAAGCGCATCGTACTTCCGGATCTGCCGGCCCCAGGAAAAATCCTGTGCCATGGCGTTTTGCATCAGCCTTTGCCAAGTCCCCGGATTGCCGTACCAATCGAGCGCGGTTCCGATGGCCCAGCGCACGGCGGGAACGTCGTAGTCGTTGAATACGCACCCGGTACCGACACCGCTGTCAGCATTGAAGTGTTGCACCGAGTCGGCGAGGCCTCCGGTATTGCGCACGATGGGAATGGTGCCGTAGCGCAGGCTGTACATCTGATTCAATCCGCAGGGCTCATAGCGGGACGGCATGAGAAAAATATCGCTGCCGGCCTCGATCAGATGCGCCAGCGATTCATCGTATCCGGCGCGGAACGCGACTCGTTTCGGAAAGCGCCGCGCCAGGTCGGCGAAAAATGCCACATACCTGGGGTCGCCGCTGCCCAATACCATCAAACCGAAATCGCGACTCTGCAGCACGTCCGGCAAGGCGTCGATCAAGAGATCGATGCCCTTCTGCTCCGCAAGCCGGGTCACCATGCCGATCAGCGGCTGCGACACCTTTAAGTCGAGACCGGCGGCCGCGATCAGTTGCTCCTTGTTGGTCCGCTTGCCATGCACATCCCGCGGTTCGAAGTGCGCCTTCAAATAGGGGTCGTGCCGCGGATCCCATTCGTCGTAATCGACGCCATTCAAGATCCCCACCACCGGATCCTTGCGCGCCCGCAAGGTCGCCTGCATGCCCATTCCCAACGGACTCTCGGTGATTTCCCGCGCATAGGTGGGGCTCACCGTGGTCACACGGTCGGCGAATCTGAGGCCGGTTTTCAGGGAGTTGATCGCTCCGTGCGCCAGATCGTCGGGGTCCAGGCGCGACCCGGGGGCATCGATGCCGAGATCGGCCGCCGCGGCGCTCGCGAACACACCCTGATAGCCGATGTTATGAACCGTCAAGACGGAACGCGCCGTCCCAAGCAGCGGATCCGACGCGTACAGCGTCTTCAGGTACATCGGCAGGAATGCCGTATGCCAGTCGTTGCAATGAAAAATATCCGCGCCGATCTTCAGCAGCCGGCAGGCCTCGAGCGTCGCGCGGACGAACAGCAGAAATCGCCGGTGCTCGTCCGGGTCATTGGTATAGAAGCTTGCGCGATCGTAGAGCTCGGGACAGTCGATGAAATGCATCGGGACGTCGGTGCCCGGAAAGTCGGCGGTCTGCAGCGAGAAGCGGTATTCGGATGGACCGATGACGAGCGGGACCCGTTGGACCACGGAATTGGGCCGCAGTTCCGGGTGTGCCGCGCGAACCGCGGAGTACAGGGGCATGAAGGCGTGGACTTCGTGGCCGAGCAGCCGGAGGTTCCGCACCAGCGCGCCCGCGACGTCCGCAAGTCCGCCGGTCTTCGCGTACGGTAGTATCTCCGAACTCAAGACGCATAGCTTCAATGCCGGCATGAGGGGCAGTCTAACAAAGGCCTCCGCGGCGCCGCGAGAAAAGGTGCAGGCGCTGGTCGAGTGTGGCAGGCTGCCATTACGGGAAAATGAATTCGGTCGCTCGGAGTGAAGGCGGAACAGGTATGCGACACGCTGCTCGTAACAACACCGGACGATATGTCAGCCGACTGACGAGCGGCACCCTGGCGGTGGTCATGGCGGGAGGGCGCGGCGAGCGGCTCAAGGCGCTGACCCAGCACCGATGCAAGCCCGCGACGCCGTTCGGAGGCAAGTTCAGGATCATCGATTTCGTCCTCTCGAATTGCGTCAATTCCGGCATCCGTCAAGTCGCGGTACTGACCCAGTACAAAGCGCAATCCCTGATCCAGCACATCCAGCGCGGCTGGAGTTATCTGCGCGGCGAACTCGGCGAATTCGTGGAATTGATCCCGGCTCAACAGCAAATCGGCACCCACTGGTACCGCGGCACCGCCGATTCCGTTTATCAGAACCTGGAATTCATTCGTTCTCACCACCCCACCCATGTGTTGATCCTGGCGGGCGATCACATCTACAAGATGGACTACGGTCCGATGATCGCCTATCACGAGCAATGCGAGGCCGACATCACCGTCGGCGTCGTGGACGTGCCGCTGGAGCGGGCCAATGAATTCGGAATCATGACCACCGACGACACCAATCGCATCGTGAAATTCGCGGAAAAGCCGCAACACCCGGATCCCATTCGCGGACAGGAAAATCTGGCGCGCGCGTCCATGGGCATCTACGTGATCGGCTTCGATCGGCTGGAGCGGATGTTGATCGACGACGCGGCCAACGAATCCAGCGGTCACGATTTCGGCAGAAACATCATTCCGCCCGCCATCGAGCCGCTGCGGGTGTTCGCCTACCCCTTCCATGACGTCGAGACGCGCGCGCAAAACTACTGGCGCGACGTGGGCAACGTCGATGCGCTGTACGAGGCGAACATGGAGCTGGTGGCGCTCAATCCCGAATTGAACATCTACGATCATCAATGGCCGATCTGGACCTACCAGGCGCAGCAACCGCCCGCCAAGTTCGTGCTGGATGAGGAAGGACGCCGCGGAATGGCGGTCAACTCCATGGTCGCCGGCGGCTGCATCATTTCGGGCGCCTATGTGAAGGAGTCGCTGCTGTCGAGCGACGTGCGCATCGAGGACGGCAGCAGCGTTGAGCGCTCGGTGCTGCTGCCCAGCGTGACCGTCGGCCGCCGCTGCAAGATCACGCGCTGCATCCTGGATGAGAACTGCGTGATTCCCGACGACACGCAAATCGGGATGGACCATGCGCTCGACGCCAAGCGATTCTTTGTCACCAAGCGCGGCGTGGTGCTGGTGACCCAGGACATGCTGAAGGCGCCACGGGGGAATTGAAGCTGGGGCTCAGGCGCACTATCCGGCGTCTGCGCTCGCTCGATCGCCGGACATTTGCGAGCGCAATTTCAAATTGGACCATGCGTCCATCACGCTGCTCGATTCGATTCCCAGCATATCCGGCTCCCCCGCCACTTGACCGAGGAGCACCTTCACGTCCGCGCCCGCCGTACCCCATGGCCGATACAGCGACGGCAACGCCTTGCCGAACAGCACGACCAGGGGACAGCCCACCGCCGCGGCCGCATGCGCCGGACCCGAATCGACGGTAATCAGGCCGTCGGCGCGCTCGAGCAGCGCAACCAGCCTGGGGATGGGGAGATCGTCGGCCGCGTTGTAGAGACCGGCGACATTCGCGAGCGCCATGACTTCCCCGTTCAGCGAGTATTCGGGCCCGGTTCCCAGCAACACGATCGCGTGATCCGGGCATCGCAGCCGCACCTGGCGCAGCACCTCCGCCCAGCGCTGGTTCGGCCAGTACTTGTTGTTCACCGCCAAGCGGCGCAGGCCGCGCCGCATGGTGCGCTTGTTGCCGATCTGAATCAGAATCAACGGCACACCCAAGAGTCCGCGCGCCCGCAGCCAGCGGTCGAGATCGGCGCGCTGTGCGTCGCCCACCTCGAGATGACATCCGGGCGTCACCGCGGCAAGTTCAGCCTCCGGCGCCGCGGCGAGCAGTGGCGCGCCAATCTGCGCTTCGACGGCGGCCGGCGTGATTTGCGCCAGACGGCGCCACTGCTCCGTCGCATGCTCCCCGGGCAGCAAGGGATGATCCCTGACGTCGACGATGAACTCCCGCGCAATGCCGGCGCGCGCGAGCAAGGGCCGCGCCGCATCGCTGCCGTCGCAGTACCAAGTGGGGCCCGGACCTCGGCCGCGCAACAGCCGAACCACCCGCCGCTGGTCCGCGCTCAGCCAGTACGGAGTCTTGCGGCTGCGAACCGTCCATATCTCCCCCACTCCGGGCTGCCCGCGCAGCAGCGGGTCGCTCCAGGGGCCCGAGGTCACGATATCCACGGGGGAATGAAATCGCGCCTGCAATACGCGGATCAACGCGGTCAGCAGCACCATGTCGCCGAAGGCGCCGCACCGCACTACCAAGGGCCGCCTCACACGTCGGGTACCGGGGCCGGGCGCGCCCTCGCCACACCCATGCGGGCGGTGCGCCAGCCGCCGAATTTGTAGTAGGCGATCGCCATGGACACGGACATCACCGAGGCGATCGGAAAGCTCCACCAAATCGCATCGGCGTGCCAGCGATCCAGCATGCCGTACGCAAAGGGCACGCGGATCATCCACAGGGAAATGAGCAGCATCACGAGAGGCGGCACCACCGCTCCGGTCGCTCGAACCACTCCGAACAGCACCATCGAGGTGCCGAAGAACACGAATGACCACAGCACGATGCCGTTGATGTGCGACGCGATATCCAGCGCCGCGGCGTTGGCCGGCAGGAACAATCCCATCGCGTGCTTGTCGAGCAGATAGAAGGTCAGGATCAATACTCCGCCGATCGCGAGATTGAACGACACCCCGGCGGCGGCGACCTTGCCCACCCGATCCCATTTTCCGGCGCCTATGTTCTGTGCGGCCATCGAGGAGGCCGCAGCGCCGATCGCGAGGGCGGGCATTTGCACGTAGTTCCAGAGCTGCATCGCGGCGTTGAAGGCCGCCGTCTCTTGCGAACCGAATCGATTCACCAAGGACGTCAGCGCAAGCATGCTGGAGGAGACCACGAACATTTGCATGCCCATGGGAATGCCTTTGGTAACGAGCAGCCGCACCAGCGACCAGTCGACCACGAACAGCCGCAACTCGTTGCGGTGAATGCAAAGAAAGTGCTTGGTTCTATACAGGTGCACGACCAGAGCAAGCAAACTCAGGGCCTGGGCCATCAAGGTCGCGGTCGCGGAGCCGGCCACTCCCATGCGCGGAACGGGCCCCCAGCCGAAGATCAACAGCGGATTGAGCGCAATATCGAGCGCGACGGCCATGAAGAGATAAACGAAGGGCGTCTTCGAATCGCCGGCACCGCGCAGCACGCCCATGAGAAAGAACAATCCGCCCATGAGGGGCAGCGCCAGAAAAATAATGCGCATGTAGACGAGCGCGAAGGGCAAGGCATCCGGCGGCGTGCGCATCCAGTCCAACAGCGTTCGCGTCAGCGCCAATCCCACGAGGCTCATGACGAGCGACAGGCCCAGGAAAAACACCGTGCCGGTGCCGACGACGCGCTTCGCCTCGGCGATGTTCCTGGCACCCACGCATTGCGCGACCATGATGGTTGAGGCCATCGAGAAGCCGAACATCAGGCCGAACAGCAGGAACATCACGACATTCGAATTTCCCACCGCGGCCAGGGCGGCCTCCCCGAGGTACTTTCCGACCCAGACGGCGTTGACCGACCCGTTGATCGATTGCAGCACGTTGCCGAACAGAATGGGCAGTGAGAATGCCAATAAGGCGGGCGCTATCGATCCTTCCGTCAACGAATGCTTGGGCGGCACGCCTGCCAGTATAATTCACATGATGCAAGACGCGGCTACTCCCGTGAACATGGCTGAGCGGATCAAAACGCTGCTGGCATCGTTGCGGCAGCTGACGATGGCGCAGGCTGTGGCGCCCTTTCTCGAGGATTGGCCGGAAGCCTACCTGCCCCGCGCCGTGACGCCCTCCCACTTACCGGTCTTGCGCTGGCTGCCGGACATCGTCCGCGACCCCGCCGCATTCGGTATCGACGTGGTGACGGCCGTCGGCCGCGCGGCGCCGTCGATGGCATGGCGGCAGACCTATTCGACGCAGGATGTCGATGCCGCCTTTCTCGACAATTACGGATGGAGCGAGATCCTGGGCGCGAGCGGACCCTTGGGCGCGGAGCGCATCGCCTGCGGTTTTCTCATGCTGGGTCCGTCCACTCACTACCCGCGCCACCGTCACGAAGCCGAGGAGCTCTATGTGCCCTTGAGCGGCACCGCCGCGTGGCAGCAGGGGGACGCACCATGGCGCGAGCGGTCCCCGGGAACCGCCATTCATCACGCGCGCAACGAGCCCCACGCCATGCGGACCGGCGCTCAGGCCTTGCTCGCGCTCTACCTCTGGCGCAGCGCGAATCTCGAGCAGAAGGCCCGCCTCGACGCCGTCGCGGGGTAAACTAGCGGCCGTTCCGTGGAGTCCCGCATGAAGTCCTTCGTTCGTCCCGTGACGCTTCTGCTCTTGTTCGCGCTGGCGAGTGCGCCGGCATTGATGGCGCATGCGGCCGGCGCGCCGTCGCCGCTCGGTCTATGGAAGACCTTCGACGACAAGACGGGACAGCCGCGCGCCTTGGTGCGGATTTACCAGCAGGATGGGAAGTACTTCGGGAAGATCGAGCAAAGCTTCACGCCCGGCGCCGAAACGCGCGTGTGCGCGGTGTGTACGGACGAGCGCAAGAATCAACCCATCATCGGACTCTTGCTCATCCGCAACGTGTCTTTGCGGGATGGGGAATACGGCGGCGGCGACATTCTCGATCCCGACACGGGTTCCGTTTACCGCTGCAAATTCCATCTCGAGAATGACGGCGCCGTTCTGGTGGTGCGCGGCTTCATCGGCTTTTCCTTGCTCGGCCGCTCCCAGACTTGGCGGCGGCAGGAGTGAGTGAACGCCGGGGTTGAGCCTTGCGCGCTTTCGGCCGTTCAGGTTCCGGCACGGGTCGTTCGGGATCGGGCAGTCCGGCCGCGGTCAACAGCACCCTGGCCGCCTCCTTGGCGGCGCGCGCCATCCCAGAATCGCCGCGCACCAGCGCCGCGATGATCGCCCCCTCCACCAGGATCGCCACCTGCGTGGCCAGACCGTCGGGATCGGCAACATTCAATTGAGTCAATGCGTCGCGCAGCCACAGCCGCCGCTTTTCCTTGTAGGCGATGGCCATCTTGGCGCCGGGATGGCTGTCATTGCCCAACTCCGCAATGGCGTTCACGAAGGGACATCCGCGGAATGTATCGCTCGAGAACCAGGTTTCGAGCCGGTCGAAATAGCGCAGGATCTGCTCCAGCAACGGCCGGTCGGAGGACTTCGGTTCGATGAAGTGGCGCGAGAGATAGGCGAGGATCAATACGTCCTTCGACGGAAAATAATTGTAGAGCGTCCGCTTGCTGATGCCGATTTCCGCGGCAATGGTGTCGACGCCCACGACGCGGATGCCCTGGCCGTAGAACAGCCGGTCGGCCGTATCCAGGATCCGCTCCTGCATGGCCTCCTTTGTGGACCAGCGGCTCATGATTGCACAGATCGGTGTAATTTTTGCTTGACAGACGGCATGGTTGACGTTTTACTTACACCGATCTGTGTAGTCAAGCAAAGTCCTCGGGAGGAGCCGTGAATAGCAACGTCATTGTAAGGGCATTATTGATCACGCTGTGCCTTGGCGCCGGCGCAATGGGAACCTCGGCGGCGATGGGCGCCGGCATGGAGTCTGATGTCGCTCCCCCGGCGCCGCGCGAAGAGCGGGCACCCGCACCGCGCGACGGCTACGTCTGGGCTCCGGGATACTGGGATTGGAATGGACATGCGTATTCCTGGGTTTCCGGGCGCTATCTCTACGAGCATCGCGGCGCGCACTGGGTACCCGACCGTTGGGAACAAGCGGGTTCTCACTGGCAGCACGTGAGCGGCCACTGGGAACACTGACCGCGCCTCGTGCCTGGGGCCTGGGGGCTTCGCGCCTGGGGCCGAGCGTCTGGGGCCTGGGGCCGAGCGCGTGGGGCCTGCCTGGGGCTCCGGGGCGAATTCCCCTTTAGGTCAGCGTATTTTCATGCCGATGCGGCGCCAGTCCGGCAAGCCGGGAATCTGCCAGTTCGCCAGTATGCGCACGGCGTGCCCGACGAGGTACTGGTCCGGGACGAAGCCGACCGTTGGGAAACGGCTATCGTCGCTGTCGTTGCGATTGTCGCCCATGAAGAAGTAGCGGCCCGGGGGCACCACGGCATCGAAGTCCGTGGCGTAGCGGTCGGGCGCGAACATCACCACATGCCGGTTTGCGCCGAACTCCTCGAGCGCCAGCGCGGCACCGGTGAAACCGTAGCCGCCCGAATAGGTGCCATCGGGTTCGAGCGGGATCGGCGTTCCATTGACGCTGATCCGGTTGTTGCGCACGACGATGTGGTCTCCGGGCAGACCGATCAGCCGCTTGATGAAGTGGACCGACGGATTCGACGGCAGGCGAAACACGATGACATCGCCCCGGTGCGGCTCGCCCAGGGGCAAGATCTTGACGTTGATCAGCGGGAGCCGGAGGCCATAGGAGAACTTGCTGACCACAATGAAATCTCCGTCGACCAATCCCGGCATCATCGACGCGGACGGAATTCGAAACGGCTCGAACACGAATGACCGCAGCAGCAGCACGATCAAAATGACGGGAATGAAGGAGCGTGAGTAATATACGAGCGGCGGCTCCGGGGCGATCAGGCCTGCGGTTTGGCGTCGGCGCCGCGGCTCGAAGATCGCCTTGTCGGCCAGCACAATCAGACCGGCGGCCGCGAACAGCAGGGTGAAAATGCCGGCGAGATCCATGGGTCAGCGCGCCCTCAATGGAGCTGGCAGGCGCAGGCCGCGTTCGCCCAAGTGAGAGCTCCGGCCGAGAGCGCAATCACGCCGAACACCAGCATCAGGGCACTGATGGCCGCCCGCCGTTGCCGCCTGGCCGCGAATTTCCACGTCAGCACGCCGACCGCCGCCACGGCGATCAACACGGTGAGGGTGCAGAGAAAGTTCGGGCTCAGCATTTCAGCGAAGGAGTGCGTGCGGCGCGCCCGGTCCGCGATGGCGAGCACCGCAAGGCCGGCGGCGGCTCCGGCAAGTTCGCGGGACAGTACTCGAGCGGTGCCGGTCCACGGCAGCGTGCGAAGGAGCCGTGCGCCGGCGATCCAGATCACCGCGGTCACTTGTCCCCAGTACCAGGCCCGGCTGCGGCCCTCCTGATACTGCTCGAACAAGTCCCCTTCCAGAGATTCCCCGTGGAAGGAGGAGCCGCAGCGCTCGAGCAGCCAGGAGGCCAGTTTCGGCGGCATGCGTTCACTCATGCGCTTTCACCCTGCCACGACGACAGCCCGCTCGAAAGTCGCAGCAGCGTCTCATGAGCGTCCCGCGCCTCCTTGAGACCTGCCGCCGTCGGCTTGAAATAGGTGCGCGCCCGGCCGCCGCGCAGCGCCGTGGGTTCTCCAAGCGTGGCCGTGACGAGACCTTTGTTCTCGAGGCGCTCGAGCGCGGCATAGACACTGGCCAGTGCGACCTCTCGTCCGCTCGAGCCTGCGATCTCACGTGAAATGAGCACGCCGTAGGCATCATTGGCCGGGCGGATCACCGCCAGCAGGACCATGAGTTCCAGCTGCCCCAGGTACTCGCGCTTTCTCATATCTTCTACAATAATGAAGTAATGAAAAAAATGCAACGATGGTCGGTGCGCGCCTACTGCTCCGTAGCTTGCGGAGCGCCGAACGGCGAGGCGACGGCATCGACCCAGATAGGGTCCGTGTACGCCTTGTGGCCGCCGGCATCTTCGACGATGAGGGCGTACCAGGTGGCGCGCGAGGTACTCAACGGGAAGTCGACATGAGCCTCGCGCGGCGCGCCGGCGAAGGTTTCGGTCTTGAGCACCGATCCGCCGCCGATCAGCTCGGCCTGCTCGAGACCGTCAACCGATTTCAAATCGAAACTCAGCACGAAGGGACCGCCCGGCTTGACCTTCAATTCCTCGCCGAACATCACCGACGGAAACACCAGCGGTCCGAATGTCACATACCCGTGGCCATCCTTGAGGGCCTGCGCAAACGCCGCGGGCGTGACCGCACCGTCGATGTGGGCAAAGGTGCGCACGGAGCCGGACTCATCGCGCCACACATCGTGAGTGTCGGTGCCCGCGCTCAAGTAGTAGCGATGTCCGGCGTTCCAGAAATTCCACAGGGCTTGCAGCACTTTGCCGTCGTCCGCGGGGGCCGACGCGTTGATCTCGATCAGATCGAACGCGGGATTGAATCCGCCCGGCGCCGTACCCGCGCCGATGCTGGCGAAATATCCGTACGGTATGAAGGGATGATTCACCTGGATCACCGTCGCGCCTTCGCGCCGCCCTTCCTTGATGATGTCATCGATACTCGCCGTCGCGGTGTCGATCGCCAATGTCTGGTTCGGCAGCAGGGGATAGGCGTTGAAGTGACCCCAGGAGGCCGACAGCTCGATGCCGGCAATGAACGCCATGCCGCGGCGATCGGCGATAGCCTTGAGGACGGCATGATTCGCCATGGAATCGTGATCGCTGACGAACAACAGGTCGAGTCCCGCCGCCAGCTGCGAGCGCGCCAAATCCGCGGGCGGGGTCACCGCCTCCGCCTGATCGGCGTGATGATGCATATCCGCCGAGTACCAATGCGTCGAGGGTGGATCGAACAGCGGCGTGACCGCCGCATTCGCCGACTGGGTCCGGCCCGGGCTCACCGTGAGTGCCAATTGCTGTCTCTGCGCCAGAAACCCGCCGCCCGCCGAGACCGTGAAAACATACTGCCCCGGCGCAATGGGCACCTCGACCTGCCCCTTGGGGTCGAGTTCCGTAAAGAACGTCTTCCGCCCCAGAAACTCGACCAGCGGCTGCTGGCCTTGCGCAATGCCGATGCGTGCGTCCAAGGGCCGGCCGTTGCGGGCATCGGTCACCGCGAAGCGGATGCGCCCCGGGACTTGCAGATCGTGAAAATCGTGAATCGCAACCGACCCTGCCGAGACCTGTACGGGGACCCGCCCGCTCTGCGAATAATTCTTGGCGGTGGCGTAGAGGGCGTAGTCGCCGGCGGGAAGGCGCATCTCGTACATGCCCTGCCGGCCGAGCACCCATGCGTAGGGTTTGCCCTGCCGCTCGATCACGATCACCGGCGCCTCCACCGCCGCGCCGTCCCCTCCGCTCACGGCTCCGCGGACGATTCCCGACTCGAGATGCCGGCGCGCGATTTCGGCCGCGATGACCGGCTTCAAGTCTCCGCTCGAGCCCACCTGCAGCCAGCCGGTGAAGGTGCGGCTTTCGCCCGGTGCCAGCGAATGCAGCGCATACATGTCGAGCGACCCGTGGGAGATGTGGTCTGCATAAGGCGCATGCAGCGCCACGGTCCAGTGTTCGTCGTAGGCGACCACCCGATCGGCCAGCGCACCGTCGATGGCGCCCTGCACCACCCCCGTCATTCCCGGAAGGCCGAAAAAATACCCGCCCTTCGGCCACAGCGTCAGCCCCGACAAAAGATCGACCAGCGCCGTGCCGCCGCCGTTGTGCATGGTCGCCTGAATCCGGACAGAGTCCGCGTTCGACTCGAGAGTGTAGACGGTGGTGACGGTCACCTTGCCCCAGTCTCGCACGGTGCTCACGACGGCTCGCCGCGGTCCGCGTTCGAGCACCCGGATGTGCTGATAGGAATTCGGCCAAGCCGCCCAGTCATTGGGAATGAAATCCGCGAACACCACGCAATCGCGCCCGATCGATCCGTCCACCACCGGCGCCACATCGACGATCGCGCCGCGCGGTACGCCATAGGGAACGGGAGAGGAGACCGCGAGTGCGAAGGCGAGCTTCTCGTTCACGACCGTGATGTCGCCCGGCGATCTGGCCTCGCCGTCCTGGATCGGCGTCGGGCCCACGATCACCCGGACGGCCGCATGCGCGGACATAGACAGCGTCAACAGGAGAAACAAGATCGCGCGCATTACCCGACTATGGCACGAGTCCGCGGTACAGACTCAGAAAATCATCCGCCGCTCTGTGCTGATTGCGCTGCCAGTCGTCCGCCGCCGCATGGTCGGCGCCGTCGCTCACGTACTTCGCGCAGGCGAACCGCGCATCGTCCCGCCAACATACCTTGGCGAGCGCGTAGGCCTCCATATCGACGACGTCGCAGTCCATGCCGATGGCTGCGGTCGCGAACGAATCGCCGCTGCCGCACACCGCCGTGGGCAGGTCCGTGAACACGCGGTCGAAACGCAGCGGGGACGGCGCATCGTCGAACGGAGTCACGCCCAGCTCGAAGCCCAAGCCGCGGACGTCCATGTCGCGTTGTACGAACTCATGGCACTCCACCAGCGTTCCCGTGGGGTGGCGGCGGCTGCCCGCGGAACCGAAATTCAGCACTCGCGGCGGAACCTGGCCGCGCTGGGCGTAGCGCGCCAGTTCGCGCGTGAGCGCAATCGCGGCATTCACCTTGCCGACACCGCAATACAGCACCGGGACGTTTGCCGACTCGAATACCCCCGCCGATTCGGTTCGCAGCGCAAACACCACCAAGGTACTCGGCAACTCCGGCATCGGCGCGGCGCGGCTAGTATTCGACGGCCGCGCGCAGGCGCAGCGTCCGCCAGGCGTAATTGCTGACGAGGTTCAGATCGATCAAGACCGCCAGCGCCCGGACCTCGTAGCCTGCGCGTTCGCAAAGATCGGCCGCCGCGGTCATCGTGCCGCCGGTAGCGAGCACGTCGTCGATCAACAGCAAGCGCCCGCCGCCGCGCTGCATCTCCAGCACGCCGGATCCGTACTCGAGGGCATAGGCCACATCGACCACCGGCGGCGGCAGCTTGCCTTGTTTTCGGACCAGCACGAAGCCCTTGCCGCGGCGAATGGCGAGAGCCGCGCCCAGAATGAAGCCGCGCGACTCGATCCCCGCCAATGCGTCGATCTCATTCCATTCGGCCTCGCCGAGCAGCGCGTCCATCGCCGCCATCGTGGCCTCGAAGTGGTCGCGCAGCAGCGGCGAGATGTCGCGGAACAGAATTCCCGGGCGCGGGAAATCGGGGACGCTGGCGATCGCTCGCTTCAAATCGATCATTGGCAATACTCTCGGGAAAAAGTTCCGGTGCGGCGCGGTGCGGCGGCCGTGCACCCGGCAGTTTACCCGCGGCGCGATATTTTAGGACGGACACTGACACCGGTCCGCGCAGATATCCCGTATGGTAGCGTCCTTTGGCAGTATAAAAGGGGGGTACGACATGTCCGGATTAGACCCTCGCCCACTGCTCGCAGGGGCGGCACTGGTTGCCGCACTGGCATGGGGCGCACCGGCGGCGCCCCCCGCCGCATCCCCTGCCGCGCCCATGACCGGTACCGGCACCATACAAATGCTCGATCAAACGATCGACTGGTATCGCACGCTGGGCATTCAGCAGCAGGCGGCGAACGAGCCCAGCGATCTGTTGATTCTCTATGACAATCGCCAGACGGCGAATCAAGTCATCGGACTGGCCTTCGACATCGCGAAGGCCGACGCGGAGATTCTGGCCAAGCAACCAAGCTCGGGCGCGCCCCCCACAGTCGCTGGGTCGCAGACGCTGACTCAGCTTCAAAGCAAGCTGGCCACGCAGGCGGCGACGGTGCAGGCGGAGCTCGAGTCCGATCGGCATCAGCTGCTTGCGGCCCGAGCGCAGCACAGGACGGAGTTGCAGGCGAAGATCGCCGAGCTGCAAGGCGAGCTCGACTTGATCAATGTGAAGAAGAACCTGCTCGGCACTTTGTCTTCGTTTTCCGATCAAAGCCGCGGCACGGGCTTCGACGCCGGCGCGTTGAAGGCGCAGATCGACGCCATGGCCGTGACCATGCCCTCTGCGGCGGGCACCACTGCGCCCGTGGCCAATGCCGCACCGGGGAATGCCACCGCCGCGGCCGCCTCGAGCGGCATGGGCGCCGTGGCGGCGGCTCGGTTCGGCATCTGGGAGCTGGCCGCCAATGTGCTGCGTCTCTCGGGGAAGGTCTCCACCATCGACGCCATCGACGAGCGAACCGTGGCGCTGCAGGACACCTTCGCGCGAATTCGCGCGCCGCTCATAGATCAATTGAAGCAGTTATCGGCGCGCGGGGACACCCTGGCAAACCAAGCGGATACGGCCGACAGTGCGACGCTCAACCGCGTGCACGATGAACTCGATTCCCTGTCGATTCAATTCAAGGAGGCCTCGGCGCTGGTCATTCCATTGAGCAAGGAGGCGGTGCTGCTCGAGCAGTATCGGCGCAACCTCGCCAATTGGCGGGTGGCCATCGAGGGTCAAACCCACGACGCGCTCAAATCGCTCGGGGTGCGTTCACTGGTGCTCGCGGTGCTGTTGGCGCTGATTTTCACGGCCGCCGAGGTTTGGGGACGGGCGGTGGCGCGCTACGTGCCGGACCCGCGGCGCCGGTATCAGCACCTGCTGCTGCGCAAGATTGCGCTGTGGTCCCTGGTCATCGTGATCGTGGGCTTCGCGTTCGCGAGCGAGTTGGGTTCCATCGTCACCTTTGCCGGCCTCATCACCGCCGGTCTCGCCGTGGCCATGCAAAGCGTCCTCGTGTCCATCGTGGGCTACTTCTTTCTCATCGGGAAATACGGCATACGCGTCGGCGATCGGGTGCAGATAGGCGAGGTGACCGGGGAGGTCATCGAACTGGGGTTGGTGCGGATGTACCTCATGGAACTCGGCGGCCACGGGATGTTCGGCCCCACCGGGCGAGTGGTCGCGTTCGCGAATTCCATCGTCTTCCAAGTGTCGAGCGGATTGTTCAAACAAATCCACGGTGTCAATTTCGTCTGGCGCGAAATCGTCCTGAACCTGCCGGCGGGCATCGACTTTTCCGCGGCCAAGGAGAAACTCGAAACGGCGATGGCCGCCGCTCTCAAGGACTACCGCGACGAAATCGTGCGGCAAACCAAAGAGATCCAGAGAGCCACGTCGACGAGCTCAGGCGGCGACGCGCAGCCAAGAGTGCAGCTTATTTTCTCGGCGGCCGGGGTCGAAGCCCACATCCGATATCCCGTGTACCCGCAAAATGCCGCGGAAATCGACGAGCGCGTGTCTCAGCATGTGCTCGAGGTAGTATCCGCGCTCGACGCCGATACCAAGGCAGCCGATTCCAAGGCGGCGCACGGCGCGTAGCTGACTGACTAGCCGGAGGTTCGTAGTCACCTTTCATGTCGTACGCCTGTCGCCTCGATTCGACTGCTCCGTGGCGTCTTCGCGCAGACCTGGAAAGATGGGAGGGCCGGATCAGCATTCCCCGGCATCGCCATGGGCATGGGTACGCGGCGTTGATCGTGTCCGGAGGCTATGAAGAGAGTGGCAGCTTCGGCCGCTATCGAGTGCGCGTAGGCGAAGTGCTGCTGCACCGTCCCTTCGACGCGCATCTCGATCGCTTCAGCCTGACCGGCGCCCGGATCCTGAATCTGCCGTTGCGCTCGCAGCCCGTGTATGGGCTCGGTCGCGTGGCGGATCCCGATGGCATCGTCCGGCTGGCTCGCTCGGATCTGATCGCAGCGACCGAATCACTGGACGAGCAACTGACGCAGGCCACGCCGGCGCCCGCAGATTGGCCGGATCTGCTGGCCTCCGATCTGATCAACGACCCGACCCTGCAACTTCGCGAGTGGGCTGAGCGACAGGGTCTCGCGCAGGAGAGTCTGGCGCGCGGTTTTCGCAAGGTGTTCGGGATGACGCCGGCCGCCTTTCGCGCTGAAGCCCGTGCCCACTCAGCGTGGTTGGGAGTCTGCGATGCCGCGGCGCCGCTCGCCCATGTTGCCGAAGCGGCCGGTTTCGCAGATCAGGCGCATATGACGCGCGCGATCAACGAACTGACGGGGTGCTCACCGGGCCATTGGCGTAGGTTAAATCGGTTCAAGACGCCGCCGGCCGCAGTGACGTAAAACGTCGCGTGTGAACCAACAACCCTCCGACCATCCCTTTCGCTTCAAGCTGATTCCCTTGCTCGCCGTGATCGCGATGGGCATTGGCATTCCCTACCTGGGCTTGACGTTGGCCGACCTCAGCAGCAAATGGCTGCACACGCCGGCTCGAGGACCTACTGGGTATCCCCTGGGCTGGATGTACATTCAACACGGCGGGCAATTCGTGTTTGCGCTGCTGGCCATATGGATTCTCAAGAAGTGGTTGGTGCCGGCCGATTATGGGATGCACTGGCCCAGGCAGAAGTCCTATTTCTTGCCTGCAGTGCTATGGGGCGTATTCTTCGGCGTGCTGATGACGGTGGTGGACTTCACACCGCAATTGCTGGCGCATACCAAGCCTGATCTCGGTTATCCGCTGACCACTGCCAATGTAACCGGCTGGTTGTTCTTCGAGTGGGTGTTCGTCGGACCGACCGAGGAGGTGCCCTTTCGGGCGCTGCTGGTCACTTATTTGATTGCGACCATGCCCGGCAAGTTCCGCTGTGGACGATTCCAGATGAGCTGGGCCGGTGTATTGATCGCAGTGATCTTCGCACTGCTGCACGCAAATAACTTCGCCACACGGCCCTGGCCGCAGGCGCTGGGACAGCAGATCTATGCCGTTGCGCTGGGAGTGCTCTATGCCTATTGGCAGGAAAAATCCCGCAGCGTCGTTGCGCCGAGCATCAGCCACAACGTCGGCGACGGCCTCGAATTCGCGATCCAGTATGTGTGGGTCGGGTTCCTGTAGCCGCCTCTGAGGCGGAAACTTCCTCGGCCGCCATCGGAGCACGGCTCCTTCCCTGCCCTTGGGCTCAAGGGCTTCGGTGATGCTATCCTTGCGCGCTTGCCCGATTGAAGGCGATCAAGGTAACGGCACCGCATGATATTGGTCATCGACGTGGGTAACACGCGCCTGAAGTGGGCTTGGCTCACGAGCACCGGGCTTTCCGATCAACAGGCGGTCGTGCATCGCGACGCCAAGCCCGGTATTTGGACCAGCGCGCTATTCGAGTCGGGACAAACGCCGCAGCGGGTGCTGGTCTCGAACGTCGCGGGACCGGTCATGGCGAAAACCCTGACCCGCCTGACAAAGAAGGTATTTCGCGTCAATCCCGAATTCGTGACCGCCACCCAACAGTTTCAAGGGCTCACCAACGGCTATCTGGATCCCTCGCTGCTCGGCGCCGACCGTTGGCTGGCATTGATCGGCGCTTGGACCCGAGTGCGCTCGGCGCTGTGCGTCGTGGACGCCGGTACCGCGGTCAAAGTCGACAGTGTCGACGCCAAGGGCCAGCACTTGGGCGGGCTCATCGCGCCCGGCATCCACATGATGCGCGAGTCCTTGATGAATAAGACCAGCGATATCGCCAAAGCGGCCTCGAACAGCACACCCTCGCTGGCCGGAGTGCTGGCCAACAACACCGTCGGCGCGGTGTCCCGCGGCGCCGTTTTCGCGTTGGCCGGGCTGGCCGATCGGGCGGCCGAAGTCGTCGAACAGAGCACGCGCATAAAGCCCAAGCTGTTCATCACCGGAGGCGATGCCGGCATGATCACGGGCACGATGCGCTCGCAGGGCGAGATCGTGCCCGATCTCGTGCTGCAGGGATTGGCCGTCATCGCCGCACAGCCTCGCTAGGCGCATGTATCGCCCGGCCGATAAAAACCTGATCACCGACATCGCCGGCCTTCGCGTCGGGCACGCCACCGACGAAGCCGTCCGCTCCGGAGTGACGGCGCTGATCTGCGCCGGCGCATGGTCTGCCGGCGTCGACGTACGAGGAGGAGGACCCGGCACGCGCGAAACCGACGCGCTGTCTCCCGAGAATCTGGTCGGCCGCGCACACGCCGTGGTGCTCGCCGGAGGCTCGGTCTTCGGTTTGGCCGCGGCCGATGGGGTCGCCGCCGCATTGTCGGCGCAAGGGATCGGTCTGGAGTTTCGCCAGGGGTCCCCGCACATTCCCATCGTGCCCTCGGCGGTGCTGCACGATCTCGGCAATGGCGGGGACAAGAATTGGGGACAGACACCGCCTTATCGTGATTTAGGTCTGCGCGCGCTCGAGGCCGCGGGAGCGGAATTCGCGTTGGGGGCGGTCGGTGCCGGGCGTGGCGCCATGGCGGGATTGGTCAAAGGCGGTTTGGGTTCAGCCTCGTTGGATTTGGGTGAGGGACTCATCGTGGGTGCGTTGGTGGCGCTGAATTCGGTCGGCTCGGCGCTGATGCCCGACGGCAAAACGTACTGGGCATGGGCCTTCGAACTCGACGGTGAATTCGGCGCAGGCGGGCCGCCTCCGCGGGGCATGGATCTCAGCGATCCGGCGCCGGACGAATCCCGGCTTCTGGCCGTGGGCCGCCTGCGGCCAGGGTCCAACACCACGCTGGCCGTGGTCGCCTGCAACGCAGACCTTACGACCGTTGAATGCAAGCGCGTCGCGATGATGGCGCAGGATGGGATCGCGCGGGCGGTGCGCCCGGCACACACCCCATTCGACGGCGACACCGTATTTGCCCTGGCAAGCGGAGAGGTGCAGTTGCGCGGAAATTTGCACCGCGCCGCCGGCGTCGGGCGCATCGGCTCGGCCGCCGCGGATTGCCTGGCGCGCGCCATCGCCCGAGCCGTGCATTTCAGCAATCCGCCCGCTTAAACCAAAATCGGAGCGGCGGCAATCAACGCCTGGGTGTAGGCATGGTGCGGCGAGGTGAAAATCGCCTCGGTCGGTCCGTGTTCCACGATGCGCCCATGCTGCATGACGTACGTCCGGTCCGCGATCGATCGGACGACGTTCAAATCATGCGACACGAATAAATACGCCAAGCCCAGTCGCTCGGATAGATGAGCCAGCAGCTCGAGTATCTGGGTCCGCACCAACACATCGAGCGCGGAGACCGCTTCATCGAATGCGATCACCGCGGGCTCCGTGATCAGCGCCCGCGCAATGGCGATGCGCTGCCGCTGGCCTCCCGAGAATTCGTGCGGGTAGCGCTGTGCATCGGCGGCCGACAGGCCGACCAGCTCGAGCAGCGCCGCCACGTTGCGCCGGCGCGTCGCGATGTCCGGCGGTGAATCCAACAGAAAATAAGGTTCCGCGATCAGCCGCTCGACGGACCACCGGGGATCGAAACTACCGTAAGGATCTTGAAACACCGCCTGAATGCCGCGGCGAAGGCGGCGCAAGCGCCTCCCCCGGGCACCGGAGAAATCCTCGCCGAGCAGGGTGACTTCGCCGCCGCGCGCGCTTTCGAGCGCCAAGATGACCCGCAGCAAGCTGGATTTTCCGGAGCCCGACTCGCCGACCAGGCCCACGGTCTCCCCGGCGTGAACGGTGAGCGACACTCCGTCGACCGCCCGGAGCGGCGGCGCCGCACGCTCCAGCGAGAGGCGTCGGCGCGGATACTCTTGAACGATGCCGCACACCTCGAGAACGGAAGCAGCGGCGGCCGGCGGCGGTGCGCCGTGCTTCGGTTTCGACCGTGCCGCCGCCAGCAGTGCCCGGCCGTAGGGATGCTGCAAATGGCGCAGCAATTGCGCGGTTGCGCCCTGTTCCACGATCTCCCCCTGGTGCAGGAGGGCGACGCGATCGGTGACCTGCGCAACCACCGCCAGATCATGGGTCACGAGAATCAATCCCATGTTGCGGGAGTGCGCCAGCTCCTCGAGCAGCCGCAGCACGTGGGCCTGGGTGACGACGTCCAGCGCCGTGGTGGGCTCGTCCGCAATCAGCAGGGGCGGCTGGAGCGCCACGGCCATGGCGATCGCAACCCGCTGCCGCTCCCCGCCCGACAATTCGTAGGGCAGAAGATGCGGTGCGCCGCGCCCGCCCGCAAGGCCCACGAGCTCCAGTGTTTCGCGCGCTGCGCGTGCCGCCTCCGCGGCGGACACCGAACGATGCAGTCGAATCGTTTCCGCCACTTGATCGCCGATTTGCATGAGGGGATTCAGGGCCGTCAGGGGCTCCTGAAACACGAATCCCAAGTCCCGGCCGCGTACGCTTTGCAACTCGCTCTCGCTCTTACCGGTGAGCAACTCGCCGCGCAGCCGTATTTCGCCGGTCAACGTGGAATTCGCAGGCAACAGCTGCATGATGGCGAGCGCCGTCAGTGTCTTTCCCGACCCCGAGGCGCCGACCAGCCCGAGAATCTCCCCGGCGCCGACGGTGAGCGAAATATTCTCGAGGATCGGCGTTGAGCCGATCGACACGCTCAACGCATCGATTTGCAGCAGCGGCACGGGCGGCGCGGATGTCATTCGCTTCGCTCCTGCCGGCGCCGCAAGCCGTCGCCGAGCAGGTTGAGGCCGAGGACGAAGAACAGCACGGCGAGGCCCGGAAACAGCGCGAGCGTGGGCGACAGCGCCGTCAGGGTCTGCGCCTCGTTGAGCATCCGCCCCCAACTGGGAGTCGGCGGCTGTGCCCCCAGCCCCACATACGAGAGACCCGCCTCTGCCATGACTCCCAGGGAGAATTGGATCGTTGCCTGGACTACCAGCAATCCCACCAAGTTCGGCAGCACATGCTCGAAGGAAATTCGGATGAGCCCCTTGCCCGCCACGCGCGCCGCCGAACTGAAGTCGCGAGTCCAGAGCTGCAGCGCCCCGCCGCGCGTGACCCGCGCAAAGACGGGGATATTGAAAATTCCGATGGCGATGATGGCGTTGACGGCGCCGGGTCCGAATGCAGCCGTGATCAAAATCGCCAGCAGCAGCGACGGGAAGGCGAATATCAAATCGTTGCCGCGCATGATCAGCTCATCGACGGCGCCGCGGCGTGCCGCCGCCATCAACCCCAAAGGCACTCCCACCAGTGCTCCGATGATCACCGACAGCAACGCCACACCCACCGAGGTCTTGGCGCCCGCCAGGAGCTGCGACAGCACATCTCTACCCAGCTGATCGGTACCGAGCCAGTGGTGCAGATTGGGTGCCTCGAGCTTGTCCATGATGGACATCGCGCCCGGATCGTACGGTGTCCAGAATTGACCGACGACGGCTACGCCCACAAAAAAAACAGTGAGCACGGCGCCGGCGATCAGCCCCATCCGCCGCGGCCGGTCGCGCGCCGAACTCACGCGGAGCCCTCGGCGCGCAGGCGCGGATTGACCAGCACGTACGAGAGATCCACCAGGAAGGTCACGCTCACCACGGCGAACACCAACATCACGACCACGCTCTGCACCACGATCAGGTCGCGCTGCTCGATGGCCTGAAACGCCAGTCTCCCCAGGCCCGGCAGGAAGAAGACATTCTCGATGATGACTCCGCCCGCCAACAGAAACGAAAACTGCATGCCGAGGATGGTCAGCACCGGCACCAGCGCGTTGGGCAGCGCATGGCGCCACAGCACCCGCCACTCGCCGGCGCCCTTGGCCCGCGCCGTGCGAATGTAGTCCTCGTGCAGAGTATCTATCAGCGCGCCGCGCAGCACGCGGGAGAGGATTGCGGCCTGAGGCATGGCGAGCGCCGTCGCAGGCAGGATGAGCGCCTCGAGCCCCGCCGCCAACCCTGAATTCCAGCCGGGGAAGCCGCCGGCGGCAACCCAGTGAAGTCCGACGGCGAACAGCATCACCAACAACATTCCCAGCCAGAAGTTCGGGACGGCCAGACCCAGCTGGGTGATCCCGGTGAGCACCGCATCGCTTGCCCTGCCGCGCCTGGCCGCGGAGATCAGCCCGACGGGAAAGGCGATTGCCGTGGAGAGCAGCAGCGCCAACGCGGCCAGCGGCAGAGATACTTGCAGCCGCTCTGCGATGAGTTGGCTCACGGGAATGCGATAAGTGAAGCTGGTCCCGAAATCCCCGTGCAACAATCCGGAAACCCAGTGCAGATATCGCGGCAGGGGCGCGATGTCGAGCCCCAGCTGGTGGCGCGTCGCCGCCACGCTCTGCGGATCCGCCTGCATGCCCATCATGTAGCGCACCGGATCGCCGGGTGCAATCTGCACGATGACGAACACGATCGCCGTCGCAACGATCAACGTGGCGGCGAGCACGCCCAGTCGACCCGCGAGGTACGCAGCGCCGAAGCGGCGGGCGGCGAGCAGGCACAGGATCAGCGCCGCGCCCGACAGAACCGCGCCCGCAAAATGAAACGGCCGCGGCGAAGCAGTGTCCGTGCCGGCGCGGGCACCGTGCCCGAGCCCGGCACCGTGGCGCTCGGCATCGCCCGCCGAAGCATCGCCGGCCGAATCGCCGCCGTCGAAATGTGCGCGAGCGAGATCGACGACGCCGAGGACCGGGTCGAATCTCAAGGCCAGCAGGTGGGCGTTCCAGATATCCAGTCTGGGATATTGGAACAAGAAGCCGTTGACCGCGTCCTCGGCCAGCTTGCGCTGAATTCTCCGCAACAGCTCCCGGCGCTCTGGTTCGTCGAGGGTGTCGTCGAGTGCGGCGATGAGCGCCTTGAATTCGGCGCTCGAGTAGCCGAAGTAATAGTCGTCGCGCGCATAAATGTCGTAGTCCATGGGTTCCGCATGCCCCACGATGCTCATGTCGAAGTCATGATGGGTGAACACCTGGTCCAGCCACTGTGCCCACTCGATATTTTCAATGCGCACGCGGATTCCGACTTGCGCGAGTTCGGCGGCCACGATTTCTCCGCTGCGGCGCGCATAGCTCGGCGGCGGCAGCTTCAGCGTGACCGAAAATCCACGGGGGTATCCGGCCGCCGCCAGCAGCGACCGGGCCTTCGCGGGGTCGTGGGGATACAGCCCGGTGAGATCGACGTACGCAGGATTGTGCGGCGGGAAATGGCTGCCGATGGGCGTGCCGTAGCCGAACATGGCGCCATCGATGATGGAGCGCCGATCGAGCGCGTAGGAAATCGCCCGGCGCACGCGCAGATCGCCGAGCGGCGCAACGCGCTCATTCAGCGCCAGCACCGTTTCCATCTCCGTGGTGCCGGTGAGCACCGCGAAGCGCGGATCGGCCGCAAACTGCGCGAAGCTCTCGGGCGCGGGATAGCCGGCGAAGGCATCCACATCGCCCGCCATCAGCGCGGCGTAGGCGGCCGTAGGTTCGGATATGAATTTGAACGTGACTTCGTTCAATTCCGCGCGCCTGCCCCAATAATCCGCATTCCTCACGAAGCTGATCGAGTCGCCGCGGCGCCACTCGGCAAAGCGAAACGGGCCCGTGCCCACCGGCCGCAGCGCGTTGGCCGCGGCCGAGTCCGGCGATACCATGACGAACGCCCCCCATGCGAGGGACTGCAGCAAGCCGCCGGAGCGCTGCACCAGCCGAATGCGCAGCGTAAAAGGATCGATGACCTCGACGGCTCGAATCTTCGCCAGCCGCGATTTCTGCGGATTCGTGGATCCGGGCGCGAGCACCCGATCCAGCGAGAATTTGGCCGCGGCGGCGTCGAAGGGGCTTCCATCATGAAAGCGCACGCCGTGCACCAGGTGAAACACGTAGGTCAGTCCGCCGTCCGCGACGTCCCAGCTCGAGGCGAGCTTGGGCAGCACCGAGCCGTCGGCGGCGAACTGCACCAGCCCTTCGAACACATTGCCGCACAGAATTTGATAGATCGCGGCGGAGGGATTCGCGGTGGGATCCAGAATCGGCGGCTCGAGCTGAACGCCGACGGTGACCCGGTCCGCCGCCCCTGCCCCCGACGGCCCCAACGCGCCCAGCATCGCCAGCGCCACCGCAGCCAAGATCGCCGGCAGCGCGGGCCGTCTCCGGGGGGCCGGCATCAGGCAGTTCCGTACAGCAACGACCGGGCGGCCAGCGCCATCACTTTCGCGGAGTCGACCATATCCTCGATCACCACGTACTCGTCCGGCTGGTGGGCCAGGTCGAGAATTCCCGGGCCGTAGGCGATGCAGTCGCGGAGCTTTCCCACGCGATCGATGTGCTTCTGGTCGTAGGTTCCCGGCGAACAAATGAACTCCGGCGCGCGGCCCATCACGCGGCGGATCGCCGCGGCGGTACTGCGCGCCACTGGGCCGTTGCGGTCGGCCATGGTGGGCTGGACCTCGAACAGGTCGCGCAGACTGTAACGAAATCCCGGCCGCTCTTCCGCCAGCCGCTCCAACAGTTCGCGCACCTCGCCCTTGACGCCCTCCATGCTCTCTTCGATGAGCAACCGCCGATCGATGACCATGCGGCACGAATCGGGAACCAAGGCCGCGGGATATCCCGGCTGCTCCGCCTGTCCGCCGTGGATCGAACTCAAGTTCATCGTCGAATGGCGCGCGCCCAAAGGCACCACGGGCATGTCCGTGCGCCGCGCCGCGAGCTTGGGGTACAGCTCGCGCTCGAACTTGTCGACCACGGCGTGCATGTGGCGCACCGCGCAATCGCCGAGGAACGGCATCGAGCCGTGCGCCATCCGCCCGTGGGTGGTTATCTCGGCCCACCAGACCCCGCGATGCCCGATACAGACGCGGTCGACGTTGAGCGGCTCCGGAATGATGACGTGATCGACGCGCGGCGCGGAGAACCAGCCGCGTTCTGCCAGGTAGTGCACACCGCCGAAGCCGCCCGACTCCTCGTCGACGGTACCCGAGATCTCCAGCGTTCCCGGCAGTTCCGCGGCGCTGTCGATCAGCGCCTCGACCGCGATGATGGCTGCCGCGATCCCGCCCTTCATGTCGCAGGCACCGCGGCCGTAGACCCTGCCGTCCCTCACCACCGCGGCGAACGGATCGACGGTCCACCCGCCGCCGCTTTGCACGACGTCGATGTGGCCGTTGAAATGCACGCAGGGGCCGGGCAAGGCCCCTTCTCGCCGTGCAATCACATTGATGCGCGGATGGCGTTCATCGTCGCCCGGCGTACCCGCGGCATGCACGTAGTCGACGTGGAAGCCGCGGGCGCCGAGGCGATCGCCGATGAATCGGGCGCAGGGACCATAGCCCTCGCCGGGCGGGTTCACCGTCGGGAAGCGAATCAGCTCGCGGGTCAATTCGACCAGTTCGTCGCGCCGCGCATCGATGAGTTCGAACAGAAGTGTCGTCGGATCGTCGGACATTGATTTCTCGAGTTGATCCTTAGTTCGGATGCCGTGCGCGCGTGCGCGTGGCCCGGGCGTGGGCCTGGGCTGCAAGTTCCGGCAAACCCAATTTGGCGTACACCCCCTCGAGCGCCGTATTGACCGGCACTCCGGCCGGGTCCGTCGTTCGCCTCGACTCCAGCATCTGCTGGGCGGCAACCCAGCGTCCGCTCTTGACCACGGCATCCAATAGAATCTGCCCGAACAGATCGCGCTGCGCGTGGCTGCCGCCGATTTCAACCATGCGCGGCAGGCTCAACGTCAAATGCCGCCAGGCCTCGGCGTAATCGCCGCGGGCATAGGCATAAACTCCTTCGCAGGCGGGAAGCGCGACTTCCCGCCATGCGCCGCCCGTATGGGCCGCCGCACTCTCCGCGCGGCGCCGCACTGAATCCAGCAGCACCGCCGCCTCCGGGCGCCCCGCCCGCGCCAACCCCAAGACGTACTGAATCGTCAGGAAGGGAAGCACCGTGTCCTGTGCACGGGCGGCCAGATGATGGCCTAGGTCCTGCCAGCGCGGCCCGACGTCGATGCCGGCGATCTCGAGTCTCGTGAGCAGGGACACCGCGCCGATTTGATCCTGGGAATAATCCTTGGCGACGCCCCAGCAATGACGATCGTAGAGTTCCAGAACTTTCGCGTCCCGCCCCTGGCTGAGATAGAACAGGGCCATGTGCCACCAAAGATGCGTGACCATGAACGAGTTCAGGCCGGTCCAAGTGTCCGACATCTCCTCCAGAAAACGCGCACCCTCGTCGATCTGACCGCGGGTCAGGAGCACGTGCGCCAGCGCATGCTGCGCCCACGGCTCCTTGCGCTTCATGGCAAGCGCGGTTCGCGCCTCCGATTCGGCCTCGTCCAGCAAATGACACTGCTCGTAGGCAAAGGCCGCCATGCCGTGCACGTACGGGACATCGGCGTTCGCCGGTGCCGCTCGGAGCGCGGTGCGCAGCATTGCGGGCGAGTTGCCGCGGTTGAATTCCAGGTATTGATGCGTCTTGACGATGACGAGATCGCGCGGAAATTCTTCCGCTATGCATTCGCAAAGCCGCACGGTCTCCCCGGGATCGTCCTCGACCCAGGCCCGCAGCATCGCCGCATTGAGCTGCTCGCGCCGCGTGGCGATGGGAGCCGCGCGTTCGGCGGCGGCCAGGTAGCCGGCGGCACGCCGCGCGCCCTCCGGCGCTTCGAGCAGCATCCAGAGCATTCCGGCATAGACATTGGCCAGGCACGACCCCGGATCCGCATCGGCGACGGCGAGTACGCGCTCGGCCCGTGTTTCGTAGGCCAGGAAGCCCTCGATGAAATCATCGATGCCTCGCAACGAAAGGCGGCGTTGCGCGCCGACCGGATTGCCCAAATAATCGCGCTGCATGGGCCGATGATACCGGAGCGATGGAGGTAGACTCGAATGAACGACGATGTACAAGTGGTGTGCGGGCATTGCGACTCGGTGGTGCGCCTGCCGGGCGCGCGCTTGAAGGATGCCCCGCGCTGCCCCAAGTGCCGGTTTCCATTGTTCGAGGGAAAACCCATCGAGCTGACCGAGGCGAATTTCGACCGGCATCTGGCTCGCGGCGATCTACCCCTGGTCGTGGATTTCTGGGCGCCCTGGTGCGGCCCGTGCATAGCCATGGCGCCTTACTACGAAAAAGCGGCCGGCCAGCTCGAGCCCGCCTGGCGCTTCGCGAAATTGAATACCCAGGACGAGCCGGCTCCGGCGGGGCGCTTCAATATCCGCAGCATACCGACGCTGATCGCCTTCCGCGCGGGCAAGGAAATCGCCCGCCGGTCGGGCGCCGCGGATACGGAGACGTTGACGCGCTGGCTGAGCTCTCTCTAAGTCTTGCGGAACACCAGTACGAAGCGATCCGTCTTGCCGAGCGCCGGACCCTTGTAGCTCACCAGATCCCGAGCATCGTCCGGCCTTCGCAGCACGTCGCTCTTGGCGACGACCTTGAGTCCCCGCGATTCGAAGTCCTTGATCGCGTAGCTCTCCTCGATGCGGTGCAGGGATGAGGCCGCGGTGTTCCCGCTGCCCGCCTTTGCCGAATGATCCACCAACAGCAGGATTCCTCCCGGCTTGAGTGCGCGCGCCAACTGGTTGAGCACGCCCGCGGTGTCGATCTTCGGCCACAGGCCCTCCGAATCGCCTCCGGAATCGACCCAGTACAAATCGTGATAGACCTTGATCAAGAAGACGGCGTCGAGGCTCCGGTCCTTGAGATTCATGTGATTGAGATCGAGCGTTTCGTGCTCAACCACATTGCTCAGCCGATTCGAGCCCAGGCGCGCCTGGAGAGGCCCTTCGCTCCAATGATCGAACGCCGCGTTGTTGATCATGAACACCTTGCCCTTGGGCCCCACCACGTAGCTGGCAAGTTCGCTGTAGTAGCCGTCGCCCGCGAGTACGTCGGCCACCCGCATGCCGGGTTTGATCCCGGAAAGCCGCAAAATATCGGCGGGGTGATCCAGGGGATCGCGCTTCAAATCCGCGGCGCTGCGGCCCGCGTGTGCCACCGCGGCATCGTAAACGTCCGCCTCGCTCGCGCGGGCGAGGGCCAGCAGGCACAGCATGCAAAGCACTGTGGAGTTGCGAGTCATTCCTTAGTCTCCCTTCCGTTTATTGTCCTTGGAGGTGCGCTGTCGACCGTCGTCTTGATCATCAACAATGCGATCAGGGTCACGAGTCCGGCGGCCGATAGATAATACCCGACATAGGCCACGCCGAAATGCGTCGCCAGCCAGGTAGCGATCGGGGGCGCCAGCGAGGCACCCAGTATTCCCGCGAGATTGAACGACAAGGATGTGCCCGTGTAGCGCACCGCGGTGGGAAACAGGCCCGACAGTGCGCTCCCCAGCGGGCCGTACGTCAGGCCGCTGAGGGCGAAGCCCAGCGCCAGGAACAAGAAGGCGCCGGTCGCCCCATGGCCCGAGAACAGCGCCTTGAACGCGAATCCGAAGGCCATGATCAGCAGTGTTGCGATCAGCAGCATCGTCAGCTCGCCCACGCGATCGGCGACGATTGCGGAAAACGGTATGGTCAAGCCGAAGAACAGCACGCCCACCATTTGCAGAATCAGGAATTGCTGGCGGCCGAACCCGAGGGCGCCGGTGGCCCAGCCCAGGGCGAATACCGTCATCAGATAGAACACGACGAACGTGGTCGTCGCGCCCAGAGTGCCCAACACGAGCTGGCGGGGAAATTTCGCAAACACGACCAGGAAGGGCACGCGCACCCGTTCACCCAGCTCGAGGCTGCGCTTGAAAGCCGGAGTTTCCACCAGCTGCAGGCGCACATACAGTCCCACCAACACCAGCACGGCGCTCGCCAGGAAGGGCACGCGCCATCCCCAGGTGAAAAGCTGCGCTTCAGTCAGGTTGTTGGTCATCAGCAGAAACACGCCGGTGGAGCACAGGAACCCCAAGGGCGCGCCGAGCTGCGGGAAGCACCCGTACCACGCTCGCTTGCCCGGCGGCGCGTTTTCCGTCGCCAGCAGCACCGCTCCGCCCCATTCGCCCCCCAAGCCCAACCCCTGCCCCAGTCTACAAAGCGCGAGGAGCCCCGCCGCCGTCGCGCCGATGGAGGCGTAGGTCGGCAGCAAGCCGATGCACACGGTCGAAACACCCATGGTCAAGAGGGCGGTGACCAGAGTCGCCTTGCGTCCGATGCGGTCGCCGAAATGCCCGAATAAGGCCGATCCGACGGGGCGGGCGAAGAAAGCCAGCGCAAAGGTCGCGAACGATTGCAGCAGCGCGGTCGCCGGATCGCCCTTGGGGAAGAACAGGCGGGGAAATACCAGCACGGCGGCGGTGGCATAGATGTAGAAATCGAAAAACTCGATGGTCGTCCCGACCAGGCTTGCGAACAGGATGCGGCGCGTCTGCGGCCCATCGGGCCGTGGTATCGAGTCGGGCAAGGGCTGGCTCCATCAAGGGGTCTAGCCCTCGATGTTAACAGCGCCCGAGCGGGCCGAGTTACCCCAGCCGGCCAATGCTCCTAGTGCCGCGAGCCGCGAGAGCGGCTTGGAATCGATGGGGTCCGCCGAGACGCGGGTGCGGGCCGGTAGGAATGCGACGGATGATCGGCGCGCCGATCTCCGCCCCGTCCGGGACCGACGCGGTATCCACCGCCCCAGCCGCCGTACTCATAGCCATATGGCTCGTAGTAGCCTGCGTCGTAGCCCACTCCCACGCTGCCGTCGACACCGACGCCGGTCACCTCACAGGCGTACAACAGGGTCAATGCCAGGGCACCCATTCCCACCGCCATCCATTTGCGACTGAGGTTCATTTCGGTTCCACCTTGCTGTCGCTGCCGGTCCATTCCATCAACCCGAACGGAGCTCCGGCCGGATCTGCGACAACCGCCACTTGGCCGCCGTGACGATCGACATGCGGATCGACCAGTACGCGTCCGCCCGACGCCACCACCTTGGCCGCCATGCCGACGGTATCCTCCACTCTGACGAAATTGAGCCAATGCGGGTGCCGGCGCTTGGCGTCGGCGGGCAGCGAATTCACGCTCGCGCGGGCAAAGTCGTCGCTCGACAGGATCACATGCTCCAATCCGTCGTCGCTTGCCAGGTCGAAGACGTCGAAGGAAAACACTTGTTGGTAGAACGCCGCTGTGGCGTCGGGATCGTGGGACAGCAATGAACTCCAGATCCACTCCCCGGGCTCCGCGAGGAAATCCGGCGAGTCGCCGCTGCTCGAGGCGAGAATTGCGAAGACGGCGCCGTCCGGGTCGGAAAGCACGGCCTGCCGTCCCCGCGCCGGGTAGCTTTTCGAATCGGATACCAATTTGGCCCCGTGCGCCAGCGCGGCGCGCTTGGCAGCGTCGATATCGCCGACAGAAAGAAACGTCAGCCAGGCGGACTGCCGGTGCTCGCCGGCCGGTATCGGCTTCTGGAACAGCCCCCCCACCGGACGACCGTCGGCCAGCGCCACCGCGTACTCCGAGTTGCCCGTGTGGATGGTTCGAAACGTCCAGCCGAACAATCCTCCATAGAAGCGCTCGGCGGCCGCGAGATCCGGGGTCACCAGATCGGCCCAAACCATCTTGCCGGCGTGATGCTCGGTGGTCGAGGGCGTGTTGAGAGGCGGCAGCTCGAAGGACGCCGCGCGCGAGGGCGGCATAAACATGACCGACAATATCAGCGAAGCCAACCCGGCCGGCAAAGGCCAGCTGAACCGACGATTGCTGCTGTTCATCTCGAGTTCCTTGTTCGCGCGCCGTGCGGCGGCGCATTGTGCGCGTATTGTGCGTGGACGCGCAGCAAGGCTCTGTACGTTTGCGTACACAGCGCTTGTAGGAAAAACACCTATAATCATCGCCGATGCACATCAAATCCAGCGACTTTCGGGTCAGGGCCGGGGAGCGGGTCGACCTCAAGAAATGGCCGACGCTCGTCGACCCCGTGTACGAGACGAACGAGGAGTATCAGGAATTGCTGCGCAGGCATGTCGAGGCGCTCAGCGAGCAACAGGAATTGCTGTACGCCTCGAACCGGTTCGCCCTGCTGCTGATTTTCCAGGCCATGGATGCGGCTGGGAAGGACGGCGCCATCGCGCACGTGATGTCCGGAATCAACCCTCAGGGCTGCCAGGTGTTCAGCTTCAAGCACCCGAGCGCCGGCGAATTGCAGCACGACTTTCTCTGGCGCACCACGCGAAACCTGCCCGAGCGCGGACGGATCGGGATTTTCAACCGCTCCTATTACGAGGAGGTGCTGATCGTCAGAGTGCATCCGGAAATTCTGCGCGCCGAGGGACTGCCGGCCCGGTCGGCGGACGATGAGACCATCTGGCACGATCGATACCGCTCCATCGTGAATTTGGAGAGACACCTGTACCGCAACGGGACGCGGGTCATCAAATTCTTTCTGCACCTATCCAAGGAAGAGCAGCGCAAGCGGTTCATCGACCGTATCGACAAGCCGGAGAAGAACTGGAAATTCAGCCTGGCGGACATCGAGGAACGAAAGTTCTGGAAGGACTACATGCGGGCGTACGGGAAATGTCTCAGTGCGACCAGCACCGAGCAAGCGCCCTGGTATGTCGTTCCGGCCGACGACAAACAAAACACCCGTCTGATCGTCTCCAGAATCCTGCTCGATACCGTGGAAAAGCTCGAATTGAGCTATCCGAAGACCACGCCGGCGCGCCGGCGCGAGTTACTGTCGCTGCGCAAGAAATTGACCAAATGAGCGCCCACCGCGGTCGCGCAGCACGCGAATCAGCGCAGCATCTCTGCGTAGCATTTCCGATCGACGGCGTAGCATCCGCAGGCCGCCGCCTCGAGCCCCTTGCGGTTCAGCACGATCAGTTCCCCGCGGCGGTACTCGATGAGCCCCGCTCGCTGCAAGGCGCCCGCCGCGGAGGTGATCCCGACCCGGCGGACGCCGAGCATGTACGCGAGAAACTCGTGAGTCACGTGAAAGGCATCGGCGTGGGCCCGGTCCTGGGTCATCAGCAACCAGCGGGCTAGACGGGGCTCGATTAGATGGAAGCGCAGGCAGGCCGACGCCACGGCGAGCTGGGACATCAGCACGTAGAGGTAGCGGTTCAGGCACCGCCGCAGCGCGGAGCTGCGGGTCAACTCGGTACGAAATGCCGCGGAAGCGATGCGCCGGGCCTTTCCGTGTCCTTGTACGACGACATGGAGCGGCGTCGTTGTCACCCCCAAGACGAGTTGGGCGCCGACCATACCCTCGCGGCCGACCATGCCCACCTCCAACACCGGCTTGCCGTCGATGGGGGTGACCAGCGAAATCGTGGCGCCGATCGGGAAATACACATAACGGGTGCTCATGCCGGTCTCGCACAGCACCTGCGACAGCACCAAATCGACCGTCTCGCAAACGGCGAGCAGTCGGCGCCGGTCCGCGCGCGGCAGCAACTCGATCAAGTGGTTCTCGGTGGCCGCCATGTAGTCTCCGTGGTCGAGGCAGTGCGGCCCATGCTGCGGCCTTGCCCCTTTCACGAAGTGTGCGCTCGGCTTCCTACGCCCACCGTCTGCCAACGTACATAGCAACCCTAAATGCCGGCGATCGGGCTACGTGGCCATTGCCTTCGGCAGCAGGCGGTCATATTCCTTCTTGACTACCGCGTAGCACTCGCAGGTGCGCTTCTCGAGGCCGGGCCGATCCAGCACGGAGATGTGGCCGCGGGCATAGCTGATCAGTCCCTCCTGTTGCAGCTTGAGAGCCCCTTCCGTGACCCCTTCCCGACGCACGCCGAGCATGTTGGCGATCAATTCCTGGGTCATCACCAATTCGTTGCCCTGCAGACGGTCCAGGCTCAGCAGCAGCCAACGGCACAGTTGTTGGTCGAGCGAGTGATGACGGTTGCACACCGCCGTCTGCGCCATCTGCGTGATCAGCGCCTGCGTATAGCGCAGCAGCAGGTGAAGCACCGGTCCCGCCCGATTGAATTCATTCTTCAACAATTGCGCTTTCAGCCGATAACCCTTTCCCGCGCTTTGTACCACCGCGCGGCTGGACGTGGATTCGCCGCCCATGAAGAGCGAGATTCCGACGATGCCTTCGTTGCCGACGACGGCGATCTCGGCCGACGCGCCGTTTTCCATCACGTACAGGAGCGACACGATGGCCGACGTCGGAAAATACACATGACTCAGCGTGCCGCCGGACTCGTACAAAACCTGCCCCAGCGGCATGACGACGGCTTCGAGTTGCGGCAGCCAGCGCTGCCACTCGGCGTCGGGCAGCGCGGCAAGCAGCAGGTTCCTTCGGGGCTCTACAGCGGTGTGTTGTATCACGGAACTCCAGGGCGGTTTCGGCGCGGAGGTGGCCGTGACATAGGCGATGGTTCACCTCCGCTGACCGCCAGCATACGCCGATAGTGCGCAAGAGTACGTACGCTAGCGCACAAGAGGCCCGCGTGCTGCGGCGCCCGCCGCGGCTTTTTCGCTTACCGGGCCTCCAAAAGCCTGGGTGAGGTTCCCCTAAGGCTTGCGGGCGCCTACGACGATGAGCACGACGCCCACCGCGACGGCCGCTCCGCCCGCCCAGGGTGGAATCGCGTGTTCCTGCGACACCTTCGCCTCGACGTCGCCGATCTTGAGCACGCTTTTTTCGCTCGAGTAAGTCGGTGTCTTGATGAGAACGAAGAGTCCTCCGGCGATCAGAAGGGCACCGACGATTTGCAGCATTCGCATGTCATTACCTCTAGGGCTCACGCCCGGTCTAGTCCAGAGCCGGCGGCCCGGCGATGGTAGTCAATGTAGCAGTAACCGCCAGGACCATGACGCCCAGCCACATTTCGAGCCGTATGGAGTTGCGCAAAGTTCTCATCGCGTCGGCGTCGCCCAGCCGTAGACGCGGCGTCAGGCGCAGCTTGTTGAATGCGGCAAGACTCAGAAGGCCGGCGACGAAGGCAAGCTTGAGGGCGATGCCGCGACCATAGGTGCTGCGCCACAATTCGGCGAAGCCGCCGAGCAGCATCCACAAAAGCGGGGCGGCCACGGCGATCAATCCCGCGACCACGAAAACCGCCGCCGCGCTGAATCGTTCCGCCACGGCCGCGATTCGCGAGGCATCCCCTTCGCGCGCAACCAAACTCAAGGGCGCCAGTGCACCCATCCAAAACGCGACCCCCAGAAGATGGGCGCCGAGCAGAATAACGGGGAACACGCGGGGACTTAACGACTGTGCGTGGCCGGTCCAAGCGAAGGAGGTCGCGGCCATCGCAGCGCCGAGCAAGCTCCACGCGCCCGGACGATGCATCAGCACCGCGAGCGCCGCCAGCGAGAGACCGAGGACTCGAATCTCGAGGGCGCGCCCCTCGCCGGCCTGCCAGATCATGCGGACGAGAGAGCCATCCCACATCCCCGCGGCTTCGCCGCTCATCGAGCCCGCGGTCATCACGATGTGTGCCGCGCCGGCGGCCGCGGCGAGGACGGCGCAGGCGAGTACGAGACGCCGGATTCTCAGCAGTTCCGCGTTCGCGATCAGGCTGCCCGCGTAACCAAGAAAAAATACCGCGCCCGCGGCGCCGAGCGTACCTGCGTAGCCCAAGGTCTTGACCCCGATCAGCGCCGCAGCCCATAGGTTCGGCGACAAGACCAAAGCCTCAGCGGGACGCGGCGGCGGGCACGATGGTGAACGAGAATGTTCCCTGGGTGGCGTGACCGTCGTCGGCCGCCAGGACGCTCCACCGCACTTGGTATTTCCCGGGCGCCAGCGCGGGCAGCGTCACCGTCACCTGCGAGGCGGCCGGCGCGCTGCGATCGACGGTGACCGGAATTTCCCGCCCGTCGGCGGCCACGGACAGCACCGCCAACCGGACATTTTCGTTGAATGTCAGGGTTACCGATTTCGGCGCCTCGGTCAGCTGTGCATCGGCGGCCGGGAGAGTGCTGCGCAATTTGGCGTGCCCGAAGGCCGGCCCGGCCAGAATCATTCCGGCGACGGCCATGGCCGTGAACCCACGCTTGATCATGACCCAACTCCCAATGGCTGTGATTGACTCGGCCTCCCAAGCGTACCTCAACCCGTGCATGGTTCGCGTGTATTGATCCCGGCGCGGTGGTATGTTTCACCGTGCTATGAGGCCGAATCGAACTTCCAGGGTTGTCGTCGCGCTGCTGTTTGCGCTGATGCTGCCGCTGCGGGGCATTTCCATGATGCCGGCCTGCGGGCACCCCGATGCGGCCTCGCCGGCGCCGCAACATCACTGCGATCGCGCTCCCGCCGCCGCCCATCACACCAGCTGCGGCGATTGCTGCGGCTGCACTGCCGTCACGCTCACCTCCATCCGCTGGGCCGTACCGCGGCCGACGGCTCCTGACATCGCCGTCGCCCCGCCCGGTTCCCCGCCGGCGGGCATTCTCGACCGCCTCGATAGACCTCCCCGCCTGATCTTCGCTTGAGCGATTGCGCGATGGCGCGATGGCGCTACGCGCCCATTTACCGTCCCGAAAGACCTAACGGTCTCTCTGTTCGAGCGAGGATGACATGGGTATTGCAACAACGCGGATCATGGCGGTGCCACGGGCACTGTACATGGCGATTCTATGCGCCGCACTCGCCCAGGGCGGCTGCGCCGGCTTCTCAAAGGACGGCGGATTCGACCCGGTCGCGGCGCAAACCCGAGCGCGCCTGAACCAAGAGGTACGCTGGACACGAACCGGGGAGGAGGAGGCCAAGAGCGGCGCGCAGGTCGCCGCGCTCCTGGCCCATGAACTCTCGGTCGACGACGCCGTGCAGATTGCGCTGCTCAATAATCGGGAGCTGCAGGCTTCGTTCGAAGAGCTCGGCATCTCGGAGGCCGATCTCGTGCAGTCGGGCCGTCTGCCCAATCCCAGATTCACGTTCCGCCACGCAGGCGCGGGGCCCCAGTACGACATCGAAGAGACTCTGACCTTCAATGTGCTGTCGCTGATCACCGCCCCTTACGCCCACGCCATCGAGAAACATCGATTTGCCGAAGCACAGAGCGCCGTCGTCATCGAGGTGGCGGAGTTGGCCCACGAGACGAGGCGGGCATACTTTGCAGCGGTCGCGGCGCGCGAGTCGGTGCGCTATTTGGAACAGGTGAAGGCCGCGGCCGATACCGGTGCCGAGCTGGCGCGGCGCATGGTGGCGGCCGGCAACTGGACTGTCATCGACCAAGCCCGCGAGCAAAACTTCCATGCCGATGCCGCGCAGCGTTTGACTCGCGCGGAGTGGATGCAGGAATCCACGCGGCAGCAGCTGTTGCGGTTGCTCGGACTCTCGGAGGAACGAGCGGCCCTACTGCTTGCCGAATCGCTGCCCGAGCTGCCGCGAATTGCCGCGGCGCTGCCGGATGTCGATCAGTCCGTGCTGCAGGATCGCATGGACTTGCGGCTTCGGCGCATGCGGATCGACGAACTCGCCCATGAGCTCAAATTGACCAAGGCAACCCGTTTCGTCAACGTGCTCGACATGGGGCCGGCGCGCGTTCTACAGGGCACTCGCTCGCAGCCTTACGAACAAGGCTACGAAATCAGCGTCGAGATTCCGCTGTTCGACGGCGGCGGACCCCGCCTGCGAAGAGCCCAAGCCGTTTACGCGCAGGCGGTCGATCGTTTCGCCCAGGCGGCCGTGGATGCGCGCGCCGAGATACGCACGGCCTACGCGGCGTATCGCGCAACCTTCGACGCGGCGAGGCGGCAGCGGGACGAGGTGGTGCCGACGGCCAAATCGATCGCGGCACAGGATCTGTTGCGCTACAACGCATCGCTCATCAGCATTTTCGATCTATTGGCCGACGCTCGCGGACAGATCGCGAGCGTCGATGCCGCCATCCAAAGCGCGCGCGATTTTTGGATCGCCCAGTCGGACCTCGATGCAGCGCTGCTCGGCAGCGCCTCAATGAGATAGCGAGGAAATCATGATTAACCGAAGAACATTCTTTAGCGGCGCAAGCCTTGCGGTGGCGGCGGGCGCAGTCGGCAAGAGCGCGCTGGCGGCGCTGCCGGAGCTGATCTCGAACGAGTCGGCCGCCATGCAAAAGCCCTTGGCGCCGCCGAACGGCCGGCCCTACCATCCGGTGGCGACCTTGAACGGCTGGAGCCTGCCATGGCGCATGCGCCATGGGGTCAAGGAATTCCATCTGGTGGCGGAGCCCGTGATCCGGGAAATCGCGCCCGGGATGAAAGCCAATCTGTGGGGCTACAACGGTCAATCGCCGGGGCCGACCATCGAGGTCGTCGATGGCGACCGGGTGCGCATGTTCGTCACCAACCGCCTACGCGAGCCGACCAGCATCCACTGGCACGGTCAGCGCTTGCCGAACGGCATGGACGGAGTGTCGGGACTCACTCAGCCCTCGATCAAGCCCGGACAGACCTATGTCTACGAATTTGCGGCACAGCGCTCGGGAACCTTCATGTACCACCCGCATGCAGATGAAACCACCCAGATGGCGATGGGGATGATGGGGTCTTGGGTCACGCACCCGAAGGAGTTGGGCGTGATGAGCGTCGATCGCGACTACGTGCTGCTGCTGAACGCCTATGACATCAGCCCCGGCAGCTACACTCCCAAGGTCAGCACCATGCTGGATTTCAATCTGTGGACCTTCAACAGCCGGGCCTTCCCGGGCACGGATCCGATGGTGGCCCGCCTCGGCGAGCGGGTGCGGATTCGCGTCGGTAATCTCACCATGACCAATCACCCCATTCATCTGCACGGCCATGAATTCGTCGTGGCGGGCACCGACGGCGGATGGACAGCACCGAGCTCCCGCTGGCCCGAGGTGACGACGGACATCGCCGTCGGCCAGATGCGCGCCATCGAGTTCACCGCGGCCGCCCCCGGCGATTGGGCCTTTCACTGCCACAAGAGCCACCACACCATGAACGCCATGAGCCATACCGTGCCGACGACGCTGGGAGTGGAAACGGCCGACCTGGCAAAGAAGATCACCGCTCTCGTGCCGGAGTACATGGACACGGGCGGCGACTCCACGGGCGACATGCAAATGAACATGCCGCTGCCGCCGAACACCTTGCCGATGATGACGGGGACCGGCCCTCATGGCGGGATCGACATGGGCGGCATGTTTACCGTCGTCAAAATCCGTCCCGATCAGGGGCGCGGCGACTATCGAGATCCGGGTTGGTACCAGGCGCCCCATGGCAGCGTCGCCTACCCATGGGAAGGCGAGACGCCGCCGCTGGAACGTGGAAGCTAGGCGCCCATGTCGCCGCGCTCATGCCGCCGCAGATGAGTCGCGGACAGGAATATCCGCACCGGCTCGCCAAGCAGTTCGTACAGCGCGGCATGCGTCCGCAGCAGGGCGTCGGGATTCGGCACGAAGCGAGAGAGACCCAGTTCGCGCCGCGCGAGCATGCCCACGGGGGCCGGGACCACCTGGATGCCCGCCGTGATGAACTCCTGGACGGAGCGCCGCATGTGCGTGGCGCGCGTCACCAGCACGATCCGTTTCACTCCGGCCGCCGAGAGCAGCCGCACAGAGTTGCGTGCGTTTTCAAAGGTATCGTGAGCCTCATCATCCACCCAACGCGTGTCGACGGCGAAATTGCGCTGCAGCGTGTCGCGCATTGTCACGGCCTCCATGCGAAAGCCAGTGACCAGAACGGGCAGCCCGGTCTTGTGGGCGATGAAGGCACCGTAGCTCAATCTTTCGAGCAACAGAGGCTCCGCCGCGGGAGCGCCGTATTCCGGCGCGACCCAGCGTTGTCCCCCGCCGCCCAGGATCACGATGGCCTGAGCGCCCGCGGCGCTGCCCAGATCCAGCGGCGGGTAGACCTCGACCAAGCCGGTGAGGGCATCGGACACCACAGGCGTCGACATCAGCCACAGCGAACCCAGGCCGATCGCCAGGCAGACCCGCGCCAACCGCGGCCGGCGGCCGATCAGGCAGGCACCGAGGATGGCCACCAGCATGGGTCCGGCGGGCGGAAGAATCATCCCCTTTAGCAGAGACTTGAGGCGCAGCAGTATCCACATCGTGCGTCGCCGTCAGCGCCTATCCAGCCGGTCCCTGCAATAGAGGAACAGGCAGTTCCCGACGATGCTGAGCGCGAACAGCGCCAGCGAGGCGGGCACGACCTCGACTACCTTGTGAAGTCCGAGCCAGTTCGTCGGCGCGTCCAGCCAGCGCATGAATGCGGCGAGCCGCCCGGTCTCTTCGCCGTTGACGCAGCAGCGAAGAAGTCCGACACGCAGACCGTCGTTCAGTCCGATATGAGTCCACTCCCCGTCGCGAAACCAACGATAGGATTGCAGTCCGACGAGATAGAGGAACGCGCCGAGACAGCCGTAACCCACGGCCGCGCCCAAGGCGCTCGCGAACCTGAAGCCCACCTCGCGGGCCTTCACCGCGATGCCCCGGAATCCGATGGGCAGCCCTTCACCTCGAGCCGCACGATGCGCCCGGCCTCGCTTTGCAAATCGGCGGGGTTCAACAAACTGTCGGTGGGTTTCAAATCAATGTCGATCCAATACACATTGCCGGTGCGTTTGCGGTCGGCGAGTCCCGGATTGAACCCGAGCGCCTGCACTTGAGCAACTCGGGCCTGCGCCCGCTTTGGTTCACTATAGAGACCCAGAGAGATCACGGAACCCTCGTTCGGTCCCGGCATTTCCAGCGCATCGTCGATACCGGCGGACTTGAGTTTGGCCAGAATCGAGTCCATTCCGGCTTTGGATGGCGGAAGGGGTATATACACCCAAACCCCCGCCCAGACGTCGCCGTCGGCGACCCTTTGCCGAGGATCGTAGCCGCCTCCCCGCAGCGTCGTCGCGGCAAGGGCGGCTTCCGACACGTCGCGAAACGGCCCGACACTGATACATCGCTTCACATTGGTCAGCAGATCCCCGCCCGATTCGCCCTGCGGGGCCGCCGGGGTGGGGCCTGCGGCGGCACCGGAACCTGCCACGGCGCCGGAACCTGCCACGGCGCCGGAACCTGCCGCGGCACCTGAGCCCGCACCGGCACCTGAGCCCGCACCGGCACTCGGCGCGCGTGAAGACTCCGGCGACTCGGACGCCAACTTCAGCGACGTCGCGGGCGCGGCCGACACTGCCGGATCCGCTGATTTCGCGATACCGCCGGCCCACAGGAAATAGCCCACGTTGGCCAGCACCAGGCACACCACAATGGCCTTCAACAACGTCAAGTATCACCCTCGATCGCGCGCAAACTGGCCTCGCCGGATACGAACCGCTGCATACCCTCCCCCGTTTCCAGCAGCAGGGCACCCTCCGCGTCCACGCCGCGGGCCGTGCCGGAAATGACCGTGCCCCCCAACACCACCCGGGCGAGTCGGCCGCTCAAGGCATCGAGGGCCATCCACGCATCCCGGAACGCGGCGAACCCCTCGCGCTCGAACTCCCCCAGCATACTCAATAGCTCGTCCAAGATGGCTCCGCAAACCAAATTACGCGACGGTGCCTCGGAACAGGCGTCCGCCACCGACGCGACGCGTACGCCCCCCGCTTCGATTTCGCGCCGGGCCGCCGTCGTCAGGACGACATTTAACCCCAAACCGATCACCACATGCGCGGATCCGCCGGCCTCGGCCTTGAGTTCGATCAGCACGCCGCCCATCTTGCGATCCTCGAACCAGATGTCGTTGGGCCACTTGAGCGTGACCCCCGCCGCACCCGCCCGGACCAGCGCGCGCGAAATAGCCACCCCTACGCCCAAGCTCAGGGCGGCGAGCATTCCCGCCCCCTCGCTGAAGGTCCAAGCCACCGACAGCGCGAGACCGGCGCCGAACGGCGCTATCCAGCGCCGGCCGCGGCGCCCGCGGCCCGCATGCTGCAGTTCGCTCAAGCAGACATCCGCGAGCAGCGGCGGCGGCGGCGGCCGGCCCAAGAGCCGGGAATTGGTGGAGTCCACGTCGAACAAGAGTTCGAGCGTGCGCAGCTGCGCTTTGCGCCCCACCTTTATTTCAGCACCGATGCGCTGCGCCTCCAGCAATTCCACCGGATTCGCCAGGCGGTAGCCCCGCCGCGGCAGCGCCTGCACCTCGACCCCCATGGCGCGCAGGCGCTCGACACCCTTCCATACGGCCGCGCGGCTCACGTCGAGTTCTTTCGCCAACCACTCGCCGGAGCGCAGACGGCCGTCCGCCAACAGCACCAGCAGCAATGGATGATTCAGGCGGTTCGCGAACGAAACAGCCATATCCGTCGTACGCGATTCTCCTGCCCCGCCCGCATGCGGGCGATATTGCCGCGATGGGTGTACACGATGAATCCCGTTACGCCCAGGCAAAAAATCAACAGTGGAACATTGTGCGGCTGCCGTACGCACACGAACGCCACCACGACGACAGCGGACAACATGGTGGCAAGACCCACATAGCCCGTGAGCACGAGAACGATGAACCAGCTCGCGATCAACGGCACGAGCAAGCGAGGTTCCGCAGCGGCGATCACTCCAAGCACCGTCGCGGCGCCCTTGCCGCCTCGAAAGCCGAACCACACGGGATAGACGTGCCCGACGATGACGGCGAAGCCGCACGCGAGGGTCAGCCAGTCGCGCGGCAGATCCGGATCGATGCCGACCGCGGGCAGCACCGCGGAGGGCAGCCACCACACCGCGAACAGGCCCTTGGCGATGTCGACGAAGAGGACCAGAAACCCGAAGAGTTTCCCCTGCGTGCGCATGGCATTGGTGGCACCGGCATTGCCGCTGCCCATGTTGCGGATGTCGACCCCGCGCAGGCGCCCGAGAAGCAAGCTCCCGAGGAGAGTGCCGAGCAGGTAGGCCAGGAGCAGCTTGACGCCGAGTTCCAACATCCGGCGGATTATGACATCAGTAGCTTCGGTTCCGCGTGGGCGCGAGCGCGGCACGTTTTGGCAGGTGCAGCTCCGCCAGCATGCAGCGCACGCCGCCGCCGCCCATGCGCTCGATCGTGGGTATGGCGACCGGGACGGGCGCCGCGTGGGCCTCCAAGATCCGCCTTTGCGCCGCCTCGAGACTGCGCCACGCCGTCGTCGACAGCGCGACCACCGGGCCGCCCGCGGGCTCGAGCTCCAGCAGGTTGCCGGCGAATTCCTGCATCTGCCGCAGCGAGACGTCGACGATATCGTGGCCGGTCGCCCGCAGCCTGTTCAGCACGGCCTCGCGGTGCTGCGCCTGGGAGATGGCCTCGCCGCAGAGCACCGCGAAACCCGCGCCCACGGCCATGACCACATTGGTGTGATACACGGGCTGCGCAGCGGCATCGCGGGCCTCGAAGGTCACGAGCTCGTAGTCCAGCAGCTGCGCGAACTCCCCCAGCACGTCCAGATCGGTGCGGGGCGAAAGGCTTGCGTAGGCCACGCGATGCGCACGATCCAGCACGACGCTGCCCGTACCCTCGAGAAACTTTCCCTCGGCCTCGCGGTGAGTCAGGTCGATCGTTCGGGAGACATGGAAATTCCCCTCCTGCGCCACCTGCTCCAGAATCTCCTCGCGCCGCTCCCAGCGCCGATTGGGCGCCAGCATGGGATAGAGCGCCACGGTGCCGTCGAAATGAAAGCTCACCCAGTTGTTGGGAAATATCGCATCCGGCTTGGCCGGCAGCGGCGTGTCGGCGGCGATCAACACTTCCACCCCGGCACGCTGCAGCGCCTCCGCCAGGGCATCGAATTCGGCCAGGGCGAGACGTTGCGCGTCGGCCGCGCCCGGCGAGCCGCCGGCCTGCTGGAAGGCGTTGCTCGCGGCGGTTTGCGGATTGAAGGCAAAACTCGCCGGCCGCACCATGAGCACCGCCCGGGCGCTCTGCGGTTCCTGGCCAGATTGAGCGGCGGCCGCCATGTCGGCGGACTATATCAGGCGGCCGCGCTGCAATGCCCGTTGACAGACCCCTTGGGTTTCATCAAGGTTAGCCGCTGGATCCTGCCAGAACTGGCTCACTGGGCCGATCCGGCTTAACGGGGGCTAGTCAACACCGGGCCCCATCAACACGGGGCCCTAGCCAAATAGGGGAGCAATGCGGGTTTCAATTGCCAAGTCATTGGTGGTGCTGAGCTGTGCGCTGGCGATCGGCGTGGTGCGCGGCGCAAATACGCCCCCTGCCGAGAAGGCGGCGCCCCCCACCTATGCGTTCACCTACGACAACCTGCTGGCCAACGCCAAAGCCCTGGCGGCCACCCCTTATTCGCCGCAGCACAACCACCTGCCCGCCGGCCTCGACAAATTGAGCCCTGAGCAATACCGCAGCATTCGCTTCAATCCGGATGCGGGCATTTGGCGTTCCGAGCAGCTCCCGTTTCGTCTCGAATTATTGCGGGCCGGCGCCAATCTGCAGACCTCCGTCACCGTCTCCACGGTGGAGAACGGCGAGGCGCAGGACGTGATGGCGACGCCGGCGATGTTCGAAATGCAGTCCGCCCTCCCCGCGCAACTGGGAAAAGTCGCGCTCCCGCTGTCGGGATTTCGGCTCCGGAGCCGCATCAATTCGAACAAGGTGTGGGATGAATTCCTGGTATTCCAGGGCGCAAGCTACTTCCGCGCCGTCGCCAAAAATCTGCTTTACGGATTGTCGGCACGCGGTCTCGCCATCAACACCGCCGAGCCGGCCGGCGAGGAATACCCGGCATTCACGCACTTTTGGATCGAGAAGCCCGCCCCCCGCGCGAACTCGATCGTGATTTACGCCTTGCTCGAGAGCGAATCGACGACGGGAGCGTACCGGTTCACCGTGCAGCCGGGGGTGGAAACGCTGACCGACGTGGAGCTCACGTTGTTCCCGCGCACGGAAATGCGGGTCGTCGGAATCGCGCCGCTCACGTCGATGTTCCTGTTCGACGAGACCAACCGCGGACGGCTGGATGACTACCGTCCCGAGGTGCACGACTCCGACGGACTCCAGATCGCGCAGGCGTCCGGGGAGCAGGTATTTCGTCCGCTCGCGAATCCCACCAAGCTGCAGGTGTCCACTTTTGCCACGCAGCAGCCCAAGGGCTTCGGACTGGTGCAGCGGTCCCGGCAGCAAAGCGATTTTCAGGATTTCGACGCGCAGTACGAGCGCCGCCCCAGCGCCTGGGTCGAACCTCAGGGTGATTGGGGTCCGGGGTCGCTCGAGCTGGTCGAGATCCCGTCGGGCCGCGAGACCAACGACAACATCGTGGCTTTTTGGCGCACCGCGCAGACCTTGAACCCGGCGCATCCGGCACATTTCGCCTACCGCATCGTTTGGAGCGCGGAACCCTCGCTGCCGAAGTCCCTGGGAAAAACCATCGCGACCCGCTCGGGCGCCAGCCTCGACGGCAAGCGGCGCGTCTTTCTGCTGGACTTCGTCGGCGCCGGCGAGAAGGTGGACGGCCTGCGGCTCGATCTGAGCGCCTCCGCCGGCAGAATCTCGAACGCGTCGCTAATGTCCAACAGTGAATTGCATGGCCTCCGAGCCAGCTTCGAGGTCGATCCGCGCGACGCCGATCTGGTCGAGTTGCGGCTGCGGATCTTGCGCGGCGACCGTCCCGTCACCGAAACCTGGCTGTATCGATGGACCTCCACTTGAAGCAGGACCCCGTGCCCGCGCCAGCGCCCGCGCCAGCGCAGGAAGCGCCAGCGCAGGAAGCGGCGACGCAGGAAGCCGCGACGCAAGAAGCGGCGGCGCAGGATGCGGCCGCGCAGGAGACCGCCGCGCGGGGCGGCATGCCCGCGGAGCACCGCCTCGAGATGCCGCCGCAGGATCTCGAGTACAAGCCGGCACGGCGCCGACGGTGGATGCCGAGTTCCGCCACCTTGTATGCGCGCTTCATCCTGCTCACCGTCAGCGTGGGCGTGACGATCTACGGCGTGTATCAAATGCTGCAGATCGTGCGCTTCGCGAGCATGACCCTGCTGCAGGGCATGATGATTTTTTTCTTTGCCGTATCGCTCGGTTGGATCGCCTTCGCGGCGGGCTCGGTATTGGCGGGGGCGTCGAAGCGGCGCGACCCCCGAGTGAGCCCGGGGCGCGAGACCCTGACCGCCCTGGTGATGCCCATTTACAACGAGGATCCTCTGGGCACCACCGCCGCGCTGCAGGCGATGGCGGAAGCTCTCGCGCTCATCGACGCACATCGCGGCTTCGAGATCGTGATTCTCTCCGACTCGACCAACGCCGACGCCTGGATTCGCGAATCCTTGAGCGTGCACCGGCTGCGCACGGCGCTCGCCACCGTCATGCCGGTCTGGTATCGGCGGCGCTGGCAGAACATCGCGCGCAAGTCCGGCAATCTCGAGGACTTTGTCACGCGGTGGGGCGGCCGCTACGATCACATGATCGTGCTCGACGCCGACAGCCTGATCGACGGGCCGACGCTGCAACGGCTGGCGCAGGCCATGCAGAGCGACCCCGATCTCGGGATACTGCAGACCGCCCCGCAACTCATCGGCGCGACCACTTTCTTCGGCCGCCTGCAGCAATTCGCCGCCTGCGTTTACGGCCCGGTCATCACGCGGGGCCTCGCCGCATGGTCCGGCGACAGCGGCAATTATTGGGGACACAACGCCATCATCCGCATATCCGCGTTCGCGCAGTGTTGCGGCCTGCCGCAACTCGAGGGCCGCAAGCCTTTCGGCGGTTTCGTGCTGTCACATGATTTCGTCGAGGCGGCCCTCATGCGCCGCGGCGGCTGGAAGGTGCGCATGGCCACCGATTGCGGCGGCTCCTGGGAAGAGTCCCCGCCCTCGCTGATCGACATCGCCATTCGCGACCGCCGCTGGGCGCAGGGCAACCTTCAGCACATGAAAATAATCGGAACGGCGGGCCTGAGTTTCATCAGCCGGATTCATCTGGGCGTCGGCATCATGAGCTACCTCTCCTCGCCCTTGTGGCTGGTGATGCTGGGCATCGGCTTCGCGCTCGCGATCCAGTCGCACTTGATCCGTCCCGAGTACTTCAGTCACGACTTCCAACTCTTCCCCACCTGGCCGCGGTTCAACGTCGAACTGATGATGGCGCTGTTCTGGTTCAGCATGGTGGTGCTGCTGATTCCGAAAATGCTGGGTCTGATTCGCGCCCTGCTGTCGAGCCGCATCCGCCGCGGCAGCGGCGGCGTGATCGGCGTCGCTGCGAGCTTTCTTCTGGAGGTCATCCTCTCGGCTCTGTACGCGCCCATCCTCATGCTGATCCAGTGCCGGCATGTATTCGAGGTATTCATGGGACGCGATTCGGGCTGGAAGCCGCAACGCCGCGACAGCAGCCGCGGCACCTCCTGGGCCGATGCCTGGGATTATCACAAGAGGCACATGTTCCTGAGCTGCATGACGGCCGTGATCGTCTGGTTTCTGTCGCCGCCGCTGCTGGCATGGCTGTCGCCGGCCTTGTTGGGGCTGTTTCTGGCGGTGCCCCTGTCGCGCGCCAGCGGCAGCGAAAGCTTGGGCAGATTGCTCGCGCGCGTGGCGCTGCTGCGCACGCCGGAGGAAGTCGACACGCCGCCCCTGGTGGCGCGCCGCCGGG